>Ga0209483_1001662_pt1 | contig 16598 bp, 15 predicted proteins | sample NGEPerA_FD_184508 | JGI IMG/M metagenome (GOLD analysis project Ga0209483, IMG submission 184508) | Arctic peat soil microbial communities from the Barrow Environmental Observatory site, Barrow, Alaska, USA - NGEE PermafrostL2-A... | ecosystem: Environmental > Terrestrial > Soil > Wetlands >... | reverse complement strand
GTTCAAGGGAAGGTCTGCAAAATCTCTATTCGGGGTTCACGCTTCTGCGGCCTTGATAGGCAAGAAAAACCCCCGACGGCACCAGAAACACCGTTAAGATCACGGAGGCCAGTAATCCCCCAATCAGGGCACGCGCGAGCGGTGCGTAGGCCTCGCTGCCTTCCCCCACCTTCAAGGCCATGGGCAACAGGCCGATGATCGTAGCCAACGATGTCATCAGGATCGGCCGCAGACGCACGCGGCATGATTCTACAATCGCCGCCGCCACGCTGTGTCCTTCGGCGCGGAGGTGATGCGCGAATTCCACGATCAGAATGCTATTCGACATCGCGATCCCCGCCAGCATGACCACGCCCATGAGAGACATCACATTCAAAGTGGTGCCCGTGAGCACAAGCACCGGCAAAACTCCCGAGCTGCCCGGCGGCAGCGCCAAAAGAATGATGAGCGGATCGACGGCGGAACGGAACTGCGCCACCAGGACCAGATATAGCAGCACTACGGAAAGTATCAGGCCGGTCGCAAAGCTGTGGGACGATTCGTCCATCGCTTCAGCGCTACCACGTACTGCCAGGTTAACGTTGCCGGGAAGATGTTCCCGCGCGACAACTTTGCGGACGTAATCGGCAGCCGCGCCGAGGTTTTCGCTCGCCGGGCGCGCGTAAATGTCGAGCTTTCGCCGGATCTGATAATGATCCACTTCTGTAGGCGCTTTGATTCGCTCGATGTTCGCGATCATATCTAACCGTGTCGGTTGGGACCTGCCATCTGCGTGCAAGGGTATCGAACGCAAGTCCTGAATGGATTGAATTTGAGCTTCAGGATATTGGACCGTCAGAAAATAGTTGTTCCCGTTACGCGGGTCGATCCATAAATTGGGTGCAATCATCTGGTTCGACGTAAGAGACGTAATGACGTTGGTCAACACTTCACGTTCCGTTAAACCCAGTTTCGCCGCGTGCAGGCGATCCACGTTTACGCGCAAAGATGGATAATCGAGATCCTGCGGCATAAACACGTCTGCGATGGCAGGCGACAGGCGCAGTTTACTCACGATATTCTGAGCGACCGTGTTGTCAGCTTCCAAATTTGCGCCGACGATCTGCACGTCTATGGGCGCAGGTGCTCCCATGCTCACCACAGCGTCGACCAGGCTTCCTGTCGAAAAGAACGGCGTGATCTCAGGCATTTCCTCGGCGATGCGCTTCTTGAGATGCGCGATGTATTCGTAGCTTCCCACTCGATGATCAGGCTTCAGTCCTACTTGAATAAAACCGGTGTGCATGGCGGCGTTCGATGTATAGACGGCCGAAAAACCGTTATCGACGCCGATATTGTCTACGATGATGGCGAGATCCTCGGGACGCACCACTTGTTTGACCAGATTCTCCAGGCTCGCAACCTTGCCTTCCGTGACGGTGAGCTTGGTTCCAGAAGGAGCTTTGAAGGTAATTACAAATTGCCCGGCATCGGTTTGTGGAAAGTAAGCGAAGCCAAGCTGGATATAGAGCTGGAGGCTCAAGCCGAATGCCACAAAGAACACTACGAGCACGGTCGCCGGAATCTTCAGGCATCGCTGGACCAAGCCCTCGTAGAATTCGAGCATTCGCTGGAAGCCGTTGTTGAACACGGCGTTGAAGCGTTCGGCCCATCCGGCTTTGCGCGTCAACGTACGAGCCTCGGCGGAAGCGGTTTCTCGAAGGTATTCCGGATTTTCAAGTCGTAAGAATCGCGCGCAGAACAGAGGCACAACGGTCATCGCGACGATGTAAGAGGCAAACAGCGATACGACAACGGACAGCGCCATGGCGGAGAACAAAAACTTGCTGACGCCTGACGAAAGCGTCACCGGAAAAAATATGATCGCCGTGGTGAGCGTCGAGGCGAGCACCGGCAGCGCGACCTCCTTCCCGCCGCTCTCGGCTGCAACCCGTGGTGGCTCGCCGATTTCGAGATGCCGGTAGATGTTTTCGAGTACGACGACGGAGTTGTCGATCAGGCGCGACAACGCAAGCGCCAGTCCTCCGAGCACCATGCTGTTGATCGAAGAACCGCCGAGTTGCAGAATGAAAAAGGTCGCGCATATTGACAGGGGAATGGAAAAGAAAACGGCAACCGCGGCCCGTAGACTCCCGAGAAATATCAGGATCATGAGGCACGTAAGGAAGAGGCCGATGCCGCCTTCGTGCAGTAACGTTTCGAATCGCCGATATCGACGTTGATTTGCTTCACGTAGCCCGAGACTTTGGCCATTACGTCGATTTCCTGGAACGGCTCGAATTCAGCCGTGAGCAAGAGGGTGCTGGAAACGTCGGCTCACTTAGCCTCGGCGACGGCGACCGTGGGAGTTTCGGCCGCCGTCGCGGTCCGCGATTCCGTTGCGGTGGTGCGAACGCAGGAGACGCAATCCAGAACGAGCACGGCATATGCAGCACCTAAGAATGTTCGCTGAAAGCGTTTAGAGTTTCGGAAAGTCATGGCTGGGCTCCCACCGCAAAGTCCAGCGCCGTGCGCGCGCTGAGATATTCGTACTTTGCCGACGCGGCTTCAATCTCCGCCGACGTTTGATTCAATTGCGCCTGGTTCAGCTCGACGATGCTGCCAAGCGCGTTGTCATAGCGTGCTTGCGCCAGGCGCAAGGACTCGTTCGCTTGGGCGACGATACGCGCAGTTACGTCAAGACGCCGATACGCATCGTTGGCAGCAAGCCATGCCACGCGCACGTCTCTGGCGATTTGTACGGAAAGATCCTGAACGTCTTTCCCCGCAGCGGCAGCATGCAGTTCCGCCTCTTCGCGGCGCGCCTTGAATAAACCCCCGTTGAGAGTCGGGATATTTACGTTCACGCCGGCAGCCGTATAGGTTTCCGGCAACTTGCTATCCCTTACCGGCGCGACTCCCGCTACAGCCGCGGCTACGATCGTCGGATTTCGCAGGCGTTTCTCGGCATCGGCATAGCGTTCCGACGCCTCTTGCCGCAGACGTAGAACCAACAGGTCGGGCCGCTGCTGCAACGCCTGAGCAATGAGTGCGTCTACATTCGGATCAAGCGCACTAGGCAGCGGTTCGTCGCTTAGCAAAAAGGGTTGATCGCGTTGATAACCCATCGCCGCGGACAATTCAGCGTGGCTGGCGGTGGCGTCATTCTCCGCCCGAAACAGATCCAATTCTGCCTGCGATTCATTCACCTGCGCGAAACTGACATCCACGGTGGAGCGCAGCGAGCTTTGCGCCAACGCGTTTACTTGCCGCAGGGTGACGCGGCGAAGATCGAGCGTGGCTTGGGCAACTTTCAAGATCGATTGCGCCGCCAACGTCCGGTAATAGGCCCGGCTCACGGCAAGCACGGCGCGAGCCCGGGCATCTGCGGTATTTCTCACATCGGCTTCGTTTCGCAGCTTCGCGCTTTGCTCCAGACTCGCGCTGCGTCCGAAGTCCGCAATCAGCTGATTGGCAACAACGCCATTCGATTCCCGGCTGAACAGGCTGGACGTCGTGAGGGCGCCTGCCGACACCACAGCGCCATGATCCGCCCCAACGCCCGTCACGTTGCCGGACAGCGTCGGCAGAAATGCGGAATGAGCTTCCTTTACGACGAATCCACTCGCTTGTGCTTGTAATTCGGCAGAGGCGATATGCGGGTGAGTCCGCAGCGCGATCTGTTGCGCCTGGGCCAGCGAAATAGTCTCAGGATTCTGCGCCCACAGGCAAATACACCCTAGGATCGACGCGATTCCCGCGAAGTGCCAGCGGAATTTCATCGCGACGTGCCGACCGCCGCTTTCACAATGGTTGTGTCCTGCGCCTCGATCACTCCGTCAGTGATGAGGTCTATCAGGAGGGGAATCAAGAGCGCGACGTTATGCTCACTCTCGATGAACTCGATCCGAAGAGGCATGTGCTGGTTCGTGTCGAGGCCGCCTTCCTGAGAATGAATCCGGTGGTGCAAGCCAAAGCCCGCTTCCGGGCGAATCACACTCGCGCCCGCAACGCCCTTTGGAACAGGAACGACAGGACCTGCTGACTCAAGTAATTGTTTTCGGAGCTAGTATCGTCGTTCAAATGAATCGTGATTTTCTTGGCAGGACCGGCTACGAGCACACTTCAGCTCCTGAATGTTTACGCATTTGTGTTCCACAATTACGTATAACGGCCCCGGGCGAGACAATACCACTGAAGACTTGCTGATACTTTCCTTACGCAAATGTTAGAAACTCGTCAGGAAGTCGTCAGTGGACCCAGACTGACTGCTCGCCTATAAGAAATAAGGAGAAGAAGGAAATCCTGTGCGGATCTTGGTGATCGAGGACGAGCAAAAACTAGGCCGCGCCATCCAGGAAGGGCTGCAAGCGGATCGATATACGGTTTCGCTGGCCCATACCGGAGAGGACGGTTACTATCTCGTCCAGACTGAGTCCTTCGACCTCATTATTCTGGACATCCTCCTTCCGGGAAGAAACGGCCTGGAGATCCTTGGCACCATCCGCAAGCACGGCTTCCGCACGCCGGTGCTTTTGCTTACGGCTCAGGATTCGGTGGACGATCGAGTGCGCGGCCTCGACACAGGAGCTGACGACTACCTCGTGAAACCATTCGCATTCCCTGAATTGTTGGCGCGCGTGCGAGCGCTGGGCCGCCGCGGAAGCACGGAAGCGACTGCGAATCGGTTGACTATTGCCGATCTGGAATTGGACATTTCGGCTCGATCCGTTTCAAGAGCGGGACAGGATCTCGACCTCACTACGCGTGAATTCGAGCTTTTGGAATATCTGGTGCGCCATCGCGACCATGTGGTTTCGCGTGAGATGCTGGCCCGCGATGTCTGGAAAGAAGCTGACCGCCATACGCCATTCGATAATGTCATCGATGTTCAAGTGGCGCGCTTACGCCGTAAGGTGGACGACCGTTTCAATCAGAAGCTTGTTCAAACCGTTCGCGGCGTCGGGTTCGTGCTGCGCGAGGAAGGAGAGTAAGTCCGCTCCCTACCTTGATCCGTAGAGGACATAGTCCTCGTAGGCTTTCTGTTCCTGCGGATCTTGTGCAAAATGCTGCCGCAGAATCCATATATTCTGACGGTCGGCAAGAAAGATCAGTCCGCGCGCTGCGTCTTTGCTCATCGCAGTGACGTTGGCGTATTCGCGTACAACTCTCGGATTTAGCGGATCGGAGAAGTCCATGATTCGCATCGTTTGCGCGTTTTGCGTCGCGGTTTCAGTAGTTAGCTCTGTGCCGACCAGCGCGGCGGTCCCCGCAACCGTTGTCAGCATCCCCGTTCCTGGGACGGAAGCGACATCCGCTAGCACGATCGGAGCACTCGCGTTGGTCGCGTCGATAAGGGTTAGCTTGCCGCCATCGTGAGCTCCGTACGCCGCTCGCATCGATTCGCAGCGTGGGTGAAGTTGCTCTTCAGAAAAACGGTAGTCGTGAAGATTTCCGAGACACGATCGGCAGTATGTTGGAGGAAGTGAACCGCCTGAGCGCTCTGGCGGAGAGCCTCCTCACCATCGCTCGTGCGGACGCGGGCCGCGTTCAAATTCATCCGACCGAATTTTCGCCACTCGAATTGGCGCGCGAAGCAGCAGGGCTGTTCGAAGTACTCGTGGAGGAAAAAGACCAGCACATCACCGTTGCTGGGGATGAGGCCATTCGCGTAAAAGCAGATCGAGTGTTTTTGCGGCAGGCGCTGGTGAATGTGATTCACAATGCGGTGAAATTTTCGCCCGCTGGCGGCCTCATTTCGGTTGAGGTGCGACTCCAGTCGACGGGAGGCGTACGCCTAGAAGTTGCTGACGAAGGACCCGCCATCGCCCCGGAGCATCGGCAGAAAATCTTCGACCGCTTTTACCGCGCCGACGAATCTCGATCTCGTGAGAGCGGCGGTGCAGGACTGGGTTTATCGATTGCGCAGTGGGCTGTTCGAGTTCATGGCGGCACGATTGGACTCGCCACCGCGCCGGGATCCGGCTGCATCTTTCAGATTGACCTGCCTCCCGTGAGCCACGCCTAGGTCGGAAAACATATAGCGTCTGCGGAGTTAGTGCGGATGAGACTGATGTCCAATTTCCGCGCTGCGGAAACGCTAGAGGCCCGATTTGTCGGGGTTTGCTTGTCGGGCGTTTTCAGGTGCTGAAAGGTAGCTAGGTGCGGGTTTCAAGGCCTTGAGGCTTTGTCGGGGCTTTGTCGGGCCCAAATTGCTGGACGGCAGAACCTTTGGCAGGCGCAAAGACGGACAAAATGCCGGAACAAACGCACACAACCCTTTGCGCAGTAAATAGATGGAAAGGTCTGCAAAGCCTTTATCCGGCGGTTCGATTCCGCCCCGCGCCTCCAATAGTTTGCGCGTATCTCCGGACGTCGCAAGAGGTTCGAAGATCATTGCGGGTCATTACCCATCTTTTGGCCTGCCTGCGAATCCCGGTGTTTTGAAATGCGACTGCACGGAGGATTTGGGTATCTGAGACCGCCAAACCTTAATGGTTTCCGACCTAGGCAATCCCAACTGTATGAGTTAAGGGGTGCGGAATGCCGCTGTCTAGAAACCGACATTCAGCACGCATGATCGGAAGAGGGATGGCCTAAACAAAGGCTTAGCGAATTCCATTGGATCGACGCGATCGCGATCGATTCGAAAGGAAACATGTACACGGGCGAAGTGGACACGGGCAAGCGCGTGCAGAAGTTCAATCTGATGAACGGCGATAACGTCGCGCGTCCTCACCCGCACGAGTAACACAAAGGACGAACGGGAAAACGAGAGCAGGTCGCGAGGCCTGCCTCTTTTTATGCGCGCTTAGAACTGGAAACGCAGGCCCAGCTGGATGCGGCGCGTATCGCCGTTACCAATGATGGGGCTGGAATTGATAATGTTGGGCGTTCCCGTGGTGGCGCCGAACTTTCCGGGCTGCGCGAGGCTCGCTCCGTTGGTGGCACTCAACTGAGCGAATTGCGTGTTGTTCAGCAGGTTGTAAACCTCCAACCTGAACTGAGCCAGATACCGCTCCTTGAATGTCCAGCCCTTCATGAGCGATAGATCAAGCGTGTTGAAGCCGCGTCCGCGGAAAATGTTGCGGCCCATTGTGCCGAAGGTTCCCTGCGCAGGGGGAACGATCACCGAACTGCCGGACATGTAGCAGCCGAATTTGGTCAACTGGGCAAGGCCCGTGGTGCCGCCAGGACCGTTGGGGATGGAATTCGCCGCGTCGATGCAAGCCTGGGGCAGACCCGTGGAGCAGCCGGCGGCGGCCGCAAACGAGCTTCCCGCGGCTCCGTAGCAGGGCACGGCGATTCTGCCGCCGTAGCCGTTAAAATCGCTCGCCTTCCCCGCGAGGTCCCAGCGATCCTGCAACTGGCCGGTGCCGCTGACGTCGTTGGTGCCGTCGACGGCGTTGAACGGAAACGCGCTCCAAATTTGTGTAGCGCCGGTGAGCTGCCATCCTTCCAATAGCTGTCCAGGGGCCTTTATCCCGGGGATGGCGTAGCGACCCTGGATCGTAAAGCGATGGCGAACGTCCTGTGCGGCGTTGCCATATTCCGCGAGCGGGTTAAGGCTGTTCTGCGGGATCACCGGGTTCACGTCGGCGGATCCCACTTCCTGCGCGTGCGAGAACGTATAGCCGGCCGTGAAATTCAGACCGTGGCTGACGCGCTGCGTGAGCGTGGCCTGCAGCCCGTTGTAGTTAGAGAACTGGAAGCCCTGCCAAACCTGAATCGAACTGAACCACGGATACTGCGCGGCGAAAGGACGGCGCGCGTTCTCGGCCGCAGCGCCGGCTGCGCCGGGAGTGGGCTGGTTCTGATCGAACAAGTCGAATTCATGCTGGCCATGATTGCCGACATAAGATACGTCCGCCGTCAGGCTATTGGTGATGGATTGACTCCCGCGATCTTGCAGGGCGCTGCCGCGGTGCAGCTTCCGGTGACGCCGGGCGCCGTCAGCGCGCCGAAAATTGGCACGTTCGGCAGAATCGCCGCGGGCGTGGCTATGGTGACCGAGCCCAGATTGATGTTTCCCCCCGGGGTAGTGACGGTACCGTTCGGGCCTACCATGTTCCATCCCGTCGGCATGTTCTGAATCCCGGGCGTTCCCGCGCCGTTCGGTACGAACATCTGCGACGGATATTCGTTGTAGAACATGCCAAAGCCCGCGCGCACCACCATGCGGCCCGTGCCCATCACATCCCACGCCATTCCGAGACGCGGCCCAAAATTGTAGGGGTAGGTGCGATACAGGCCCGATCCGTTATCCTGCACAAGCCCGGACGCGCTGCTGGGATCGAAATTGGCCAGCTGATTGTTTGTCTCGTGAATCGCGTTGCTGCGCTCATAGCGCAATCCGAGATTGATGGTGAGGCGGGGAATGATGCGCCAATCGTCCTGTGCGTAGAAGGACGACTGATTGTAAGTGAGCGTTCGCGGCAGCGTCCCGATCTGCAGCGCTTCGCTGGAGGGCACCATCGCGAGGAAATCCTGCAGCGGCGTGGCGCCGGTGAAGGCGGAGGGACCGGCCGTACCGAAACTGATGGTGCCTTTGCTCGCATTGATGCCGGTTTGAATGATGGCAATCTGGCGTGCGTATTCGGCGCCAAATTTCAGGGCGTGGTTCCCGAGATTGTAGGACAGGTTGTCTGCGAAGCGGAAGTTTTCGGCCTTGGCCGAAATTCCTTGCGGCTGACCGAGCGTCGGCGCGGTGGCCGAGCCGAATCCGCTGATGACCGTGGTAGGGAATCCGCATACCTGCGCGCCCGAAACGAAACCGAGGCTCGCATAGTTGGGAGCGCCCGAGCTCGCCGAACAGTCCGGAGAGGGGTTTGCTTTCTGCAAAGAGTAGTCCCACCCGGTTCGAACCTCGTTTACCCAGATGGAATTGGGAACCATGATCCACACCGCGCGGGCGATTCCCACGGAACCTAATAGAGGCGAAGCCCAATAGGGCTGCGTCACGTTCGAGACGGGCGCGGTAACGGTCCCGATACCCCGAAAGAAATCCAAGTTGAAATTGTTCTTGTCGTTGAGGTGGTAGTCGAGCTTCCCAACGCCGTTCTGCGTGCCGCCGACGTCGGGAAACGCCGTGGGCAGGCTGGTGGTCAGAAGATTGTTCGAAAACAAGCCTTTGCCAGGGGCACACGTAACGGTGTAGCCTGCCGCCGAGCCGACGGGGGTGCAACCAGCGAGGCCCAAGCCGAGCGCCATCGAGGCAGGCGTGTAGCCGTGATTATTGAGCATATCGGCCGCCGCATCGGCCAAGCTGTTGGATCGTCCGGCGGCCGTGCCGCCGAGCGAGGCGGTGGTAGGAGTGATCAGCGTCTTGGGATTGCCGATGGTATAAAGCTGGCCCTCAAAGCCCGCATAGTAAAAGATCTTGTCTTTCTTGATCGCGCCGCCCACTGTGCCGCCATAGTTTTCAAATTCGGTATCGGGTTTCGCGGTGAAGAACGGGTTGCGCGTGATCATGCCGGTGCTGCGGCCAAGAGCGAATGCCGTGCCGTGCATCATGTTGGTGCCCGATTTCAGGCCCATGTTGACTTGTCCACCCGGCCGCCAGCCGTATTCGGCCTTGGCATTTTCCACCAGGTTGAAGTCCTGGACCGCGTCGACCGGCAGGATGACAGACTCATCCGGACCGCCCGCAATGAAGCCGATGTTCAGCGGACCGGCCGTTCCGTAGGAGTTCGTGTCCGCGAGGCCGTCGAAAACATACACGTTCCATTCGGAGCGCAAGCCATTGGTGACGGCGACATTTCCGCCGCCTGCTCCCGGCCTGACCTGCATGCCAGGACGATAACTCAACGCGTAAACGAAACTTCGCCCGGCGATCGGGAGGTCCGTGATCGCGGCCGACTCAATGGTGCCGCCCAGCTGTGAATTGGTTGTGTTGATGGCGGGCGGCTCGCCCGTGACGGTTACGGTTTGCGTTTGATCGCCGGGCTGGAGGGATGCATCCACACGCACGTCCTGTCCCACACCTACCGCGATGTCCTTGCGATCAAGCGCGCGGAAGCCCATGAACTCCACGTGGACGGTGTAGTTTCCGGGCGTGAGGTTGGGGGCCGAGTAGGCGCCCGCCGCGTCCGTCATCAACGTACGTGCAACGCCGCGCTCCACGTCGGTAACGGTGACGGTTGCGTTGGCGATCGCGCCCCCGGTTTGATCGGTGACCGCGCCGCCAATGCGTCCCTGGTTCACCTGCGCGATCGCCGGTATACAAAAGGCGATAAACGTCAATGCAAACGCGGAAAAGTTTTGCCGGACGGCAAAATTGGACAGAAATCTACTCATCCCACCCTCGTTTCTTTCATGGAAACCGGTACTGCGCTTTAGACGCCCGCGGACTACAGTAGAAAGGCAAGTCCGACTCGCGGAGCTCAATGAGGTTTATCACAGGCGTCGCGAGAACACAAGGGAAAGAGCCGCAGGGACCGCGGCGGTCGCACGGCCACTTCGATACTCTTTTTGTCGGTGCTAGCTTCTTTACGATTTTCGAAATGCCGACTGGAAGTTACGCGTAAGGACTCGGCGTTGGGAAAGCCTGGTACAGACTCCTATTTGGCTGCAAAAGAACAATGGGCATTGGACCTTTGACGGCGGCGCGGGTTATGCGGTGGTTCCACAAACCGGTCACCCTCTACGACTACGCACCACTTTGTCGGGGGTGTCGCGTGCTTGTCGTAAGTTTTGGAGGCCCGGAAGGCAGCTACGTGCCATTGACAGGTTTCGATTGGTTGTCGTGCGTTTGTCGCGGCCCAAGAACGGACAAAATGCCGGACATCTGGGAACAAGCCCCTTGCGCAATAAATAGATCGAAAGGTTTGCAAAACCTTTATCCGGCGGTTCGATTCCGCCCCGCGCCTCCATCCTTTTCGGAAGTATATCGGGGAGCAGGTTTCGCGAGTCAGGCTTGCCCGCCGCCGCCGAGAGCTCTATAGAGTTGAACCACGCTGAGCAGCTCATTGAGCCGGACTTGCGAGAGCGTCAGCTCCGCCTGGAACAGATCGCGATCTGCATCCAAAGCATTCAATTGCGTTTCTACGCCGCCCTGATAGCGAACGTATGCCAGCCGTTTGCGATCGCTTAAGGCGGCGACCAGAGCTTCCTGCTCGATCCGGCTCTCGCGCACTCTCTGGTGCGCCACGAGTGCATTCGACACCTCGGTGAAGGCGGTTTGAATGGTCTTCTCATATTGAATGAGTGCGGCTTGCTGTTGGGCCTCGGCCAGATGAACCGTCGACTTGAGCCGCCCGGCGGTGAAGATTGGCTGCGTCAACTGCGGCACAAAGTTCCACGCACTATGCGGCCCGTTGAATAGGGTCGCGAGTTGGGTGCTTTGGCCGCCGACAAACCCACTCAGGCTAATTCGCGAAAAATAGGAAGCTTTGCCACTCCGATGTTCGCATTCGCGGCGATCAGGTTTTCCTCAGCGGCGCGAATGTCGGGACGCCGTTCCAGCAAAGAGGAGGGAAGTCCGGACGGCACTGAGGGCGGAAGCTCCTGTTCGGTGGGCCCGCGGCCGCGCTCTATGCCGGAGGAATTTTGCGCGAGTAACAAAGAGATTTGATTCTCAGTTTGCTCGATCTGCTGTTGCAATGTGGGAATCGTTTCCGAAGCCGTGTACACCAGCTGCTCGCCCTGGCGACGATCGAGAAGTGTTGCAACGCCGCCGCCCTGCCTTGACTGGATCAAGGCGAGCGATTGCCGCCGGGAATCCAGAGTGCGCCGCGAAATATCCAGCTCAGAATCCAGTTCTCGCAGCGTGAAGTAGTCCGTCGCGACGTCGGCGACCAGGGTCGTGATCACCGCCTTGCGATTTTCATCCGCGCTCAGAAGGTTTGCCCTTGCGGCTTCCGTAGCCCGCCGCAGCGGCCCCAGATGTCGACTTCGTACGACAAAAGATTGAGTCCGGCCTCTCCCCAATTCCGATTCTGAGTTTGCAAAAACGACGCCGGTAGGGGCTGCGCTCCGTCACGGGACAAGCGGGTGAACTCAACACTCCCGCCAGCCGTGACGTTCGGGAACTGATTCGATCTTGTAATTCCGAGATTGGCCCGCGCTGCCTCGACGTTCACAATGGCAGTTCGCAGATCGTAATTCTGCCGCAGGGCCGTGCGAACCAATTCTTGCAGCTTTTCGTCCTTAAACACCTCGAACCATTTCAAGTCCGCCAGCGATTCTCCCTGCGAGGCCGGGAGCGGCTCCGGCGCGCGGAAATTCTGCGGCAGTTGGACAGTTGGCCGCCGATAATTCGGACCGACTGTGCACGATGCCAAGAACAACGAGAGAACTACGATTCCGTATTTCATGTCAGTCTCCTTGAGCCCCGGCGGGCTCTAACCCGGCCGCGTGCCGGCGCGCGCCCGAGAGTTTTTCGATCAGGTAGAAAATCGCAGGGATGAAGAAAATGCCAATCGCGCTTGCTGCGAGCATCCCTCCAATCACCGTCGTGCCCATAATTTGCCGTCCTACTGCGCCCGTGCCCGACGCGGTCCACAGCGGTACGCAGCCGAGAATGAACGCAAACGATGTCATCAGAATCGGGCGCAGGCGGAGTCGCGCCCCTTCAAGCGCCGCATCAACCAGGTTCATGCCGTTCTCGAATTTATCCTTCGCGAACTCCACGATGAGAATCGCGTTCTTAGCGGCGAGACCGATCAGCATGACCAGTCCGATTTGCGAATAAACGTCGCTCTCGATCTGGATCATGTAGGCGGGAACGAAATAACCGAGCAATGTTCGACGCAGCCACAATACGAAAAACGCGCCAAAAATGGCGACGGGTGTGCTCAAGAGAACACTGAAGGGCAACGTCCAGCTTTCATAGAGCGCGGCGAGAATCAGAAACACGAACAGGAGAGAGAACGAGAAGATGACCCAGGAGGGCACGCCCTCCTCTGCTTTCTTTTCCTGGAAGGACATGCCCATATAGTCGTAGCCCATCTCGCGGGGCATGGTTTGCGCGAAGGTCTCTTCTAGCGCCTTCGTCGCTTGTTGCGAACTGTAGCCGGGTGCAGCGTTACCGAAGATCTGGGCTGATCGATAAAGGTTGTAGCGCATCGTGAATTCAGGGCCGGGCCGCGGCTCGTAATGCACAAGCGAAGAGAGAGGCACCATCGCTCCCTTGTTATTGCGAACGTAGAAATCATTCAGGCTGTTGAGATCTTTACGATAATCGCCCTCAGCCTCGACGTAAACTTGCCACTGCCGTCCGAAGCGGTTGAAATAATTCACCAACAATCCGCCCATGAAGGTTTGAATGGTGCGGTAGACGTCGTTGAGTGGGACGCCCTGTTTCAGGACCTTTTCACGATCGACGTCGACGAACTGCTGCGGCACGGCCGGAAGAAATGTGCTGACCATTCCTGCAATCTCTTTGCGCTTTTGGGCCGCGGCCATGAACTTGTTCAGGTTGGCGGCGAGAAAATCCACATCGCGTCCCGCCCGGTCTTCCAGCACGAACGTAAATCCGCCCGACGGGCCCACGCCCGGAATCGCAGGCGGTGGAAAGCTAAGAGCAAATCCATCGGGCAGCTTTGCAAGCTCCTGGTTCACGTGATGCAGGATTTCCTGGTACTGTTCCTGGCGACTCTTGCGCCCGTCCCAGTCCTTGAGCGTCACGAAGAAGAACCCGTTGTATGTGGTCCGCACGAAACTCAACAGGCTGAAGCCGGCGACGGTGGTCGTGTACTGCACACCCGGCGTTTCCGCCAGGATCTTTTCCACCTTCGCCGCCGCGTCTTCCGTGCGTTCGCGCATCTGCGCCAAAATCTGATCGGTATTCGGATCGGTCTTCACATCAAAATCGACGATCATCGTCATCTGCCCGTTCGCCGCATTCAGCGAATACATGTAGTTCATGTTATCCACCCCGCTCATCTGCTGCTCGATCGGAATGGCGACCGATTGCTCGACGGTTTGCGAGTCCGCACCGACGTAGTTCGCGGTGATCTGCACTTCCGGCGGAGCGATGCTGGGAAATTGCGATACCGGAAGACTGACGATGGTGATCGCGCCGACGATAACCAGCAGGATGGAGATCACCATCGCCACGATCGGGTGATTGATAAAGAATTTCGACATGTTACTTCTTCTCCTTCGGGCTGACCTGCATGCCAGACTGGACCTTCATGGATCCGTCAGCGATTACGCGCTGGCCCGCTTTCAATCCGTCGTTGACCAGCCAAAGCGCGCCCACACGGTCTCCCACCTTCACGCTCGCGATTTCGACTTTGTTCTGACTGTTGACCACGGCCACAAGGTAGTTCCCCTGCAACTCCGTAACGGCGCGCTGCGGAATCAGCAACGCGTTCCGCTGGGTTCCGATGACGGCACGCACCTTCGCATATTGACCAGGGCGCAAGATATTTCCAGGATTCGGAAACTGCGCGGTTAAAAGAATCGCACCTGTGGTCTGGTCCACCTGCCGGTCCGCGAACAGGAATCTGCCCTGGTGCGCATAGGTCGACCCGTCCGCAAGAGTCAGTTCCAACTGAAGACGGCTGAGATTATTCGTTCCGCGCGTTAAGGCGAGATATTCCTGCTCGCCGACCGTGAACTCGGCCTTAATAGGATCGAGCGTAGAAACAGTCGTAATGGCTCCGCCCGCCGGATTTACCAGATTCCCGATCTGCACCTGGGCCTTGCCGGCGATGCCATCGATCGGTGAAACGAGGTGCGTAAAGTCGAGATTGACGCGCGCGGCCTCCACCGCTGCTTTCCCGGATTCCACTGCGGCCGTCGACGCCTCGATCTGTGCTTTCGATGTCTCGATCTGTGCTTGCGCGGCGTCTACCTGAGCGAGCGAGGAGAGATTGTTCTGGGTGGCGTTGTCCAGATCCTGCTGCGTGATGGCTTGCTGCTTCGCCAGCGGAATGTATCGATCCACATCGAGCTGTGTGCGCCGCTGATTGGCGTTGGCTTGTACCAGCTGCGCTTGCGATTGAACCAGCTGCGCCTTGGCCTGCGCCAGCTGGCCATTCGCCTGGGCAAGCTGCGCTTTCGCTTGATCGAGCGCTGCTTGGAACGGTCTCGGATCCACCTCGAAAAGCAATTGCCCCTTTTTCACGAACGAGCCTTCGGAGTAGCTTTGCGCCAGTAGATAGCCAGGAACCTGCGCCTTAATATCCGCATTCACCAGTCCGTCCAGCGTCCCGATCCACTCGCGATCAATGGGGACATCTTTTTGGATCACCCTTGCGACATCCACCTCGGGAGCCTACGCCTGTCCTGCGGCCGATGCCGACGTAGGGGTGGAACAACCAGTTAATCCCGCAATCACGATCGCTAAGCCTATGGCCGCGACCGGCGCAATAAAGGTGCTCATTTTTATTTCGCGTCTCATTTATTTCTCCCACTAGAACAGTCGCAATCAATATGCGCCAGAGATTTCCCCAGCGTGGGGTTCGAGTCGCTTCCCAGTCGCGTAAGGATCTCTTTCATTTCCACGCCGCGGGCGAGGAAGCGCGCGCCGTCTTTCTTCATCCTTCGCAGCAAACTTTCTCCGCGTTCATCGATCGAGGTGACGTCACTCAAATCGATGACATCCGAGCCGCGCTCAACGCGGCGCTGTTCCCAGGTTTTCTGCAACTCCAACACCCAGGGACCGCTCAATTGCCCGCACAGCGTCCACGTCTGCCCCTTCTCCGTAACGCTCTGCGTGATTCTGAGCATCGCCTCAACCTCTCGGTGCTCCATATGGCACGCGTGCTGCCACGCAGTGCATATTCGATTTGATTGAGGAATAAAGGGAAGCGCGCGCGACGATGGGAAGTGCCGCTGATGCGGCGTCGGCAGCTACCGAGATCCGGGCACTGCGTTGGCAGTACGCGATACACGAACACCCAGCTTCTGCATTCTCGATTGCAGGGTGGAACGTTTCATTCCCAGAAGCGCGGCTGCTCCTTGGGGTCCCGCGACAATCCACTTGGCTTGTTCGAGTGCCGCCAAGATCTGACTTCGTTCGGTCTCCGCCAGCAATCCACGCATGTCGCCGTCCGGCGCCTGATTCTTGCGCTCAGGCGTGTTCGAGGGAAGACGGCTCTGCGCGTCGCCAAGAGGAACTTTCAAGACCGGGCCCGCTGAGACAATCACCGCTCGCTCAATGACATTCTGTAGCTCACGAATGTTTCCGGGCCAGTCGTAGCGAACCAGCGCCTTCATGGTTTCGGAGGGAATGGTTTCGATATTTCTGTTTGTGCGCCTGCTGAACTGCTGCACAAAATGACGTACCAGCAACGGAATGTCTTCCGGACGTTCTCTCAACGCCGGCACCCGCACGGGGAAAACATTCAGCCGGTAATAGAGATCGGATCGGAAGGTTTGATTCTCCACCATCGCGGAAAGGTCGCGATTCGTCGCCGCAATCAGACGGGCGTCGGTGCGAAGCGTTCGTGAGCTTCCCAATCGCTCAAACTCGCGCTCTTGCAGCACCCTCAACAGCTTCGGCTGCAGCTCCAGCGGAACTTCACCGATTTCATCCAGGAACACAGTGCCGCGATTCGCCAGTTCGAAACGGCCCGTTCGCTGAGCAATCGCTCCGGTGAACGCGCCTTTTTCATGCCCAAACAACTCGCTTTCCAGCAGCCCGTGGGAATTGCCGCACAGTTGAGCTT
>Ga0209483_1001661_pt1 | contig 16601 bp, 18 predicted proteins | sample NGEPerA_FD_184508 | JGI IMG/M metagenome (GOLD analysis project Ga0209483, IMG submission 184508) | Arctic peat soil microbial communities from the Barrow Environmental Observatory site, Barrow, Alaska, USA - NGEE PermafrostL2-A... | ecosystem: Environmental > Terrestrial > Soil > Wetlands >... | reverse complement strand
TGTTTGGGGCGGAAGGCCGTTGAGAGCAGCTTGGCGTCGTCGGCGCGGCTCTTGTGGTGCAGGTAGCGCATCGTGGTCTGGATGTCGGCGTGACCCATCCATGCCTGTACCTGGACGATGCTGGCGACGTTGATCGCCAGTGAGCCGAAGGTGTGGCGCAGGTCGTGAAAGCGCAGTCGTCGCAGGCCCGCGGCGTCGAGCGTCGCGAGGTAGCGTCGGCGCAGCGCGGAGCCGTCGAGAAGGGTGCCCTCGCGGCTTACGAAGACGTGGTCGCCTCTGGCGGTGTGGTGTCCGCGCTTCTTCAGCTCCTTCAGTGCGTGAGCGACCTTGTCGACCATCGGCACGGTGCGCGACTTGCGGGACTTCGGCTTGCCTGTCTGTTTGGCGCTGTAGCTTTCGTAGACGCGGATCGAGGACTGCTCGAAGTCGATGTCCTCCCAAAGCAGCGCCAGCAGTTCGCTGCGGCGTAGTCCCTCGAGAGCTGCCGTCAGGTAGATCGTGGCGTCCTGCTGGTCCTCTTCGGCGCGCAGGGCGCGCTCGGTCTCGCTTACGGCTGGGCGGCTGGGGTCGCGGTGGGAGCCCTTGACCGCGGTGGCTACGAGCAGGTCGATCTCCTCGGGTGAGTAGAAGTCGAAGCGTGCTACTTCGTTGGTCTCGCGCAGCCGCTTGATCTTCGTAACGACGTTGAGAACCAAGCCGAAGTGCTCGACGGCGTGCTGGAAGATGGCGTGCGCCTGTGCGACGATCTTGTTGACCGTCTTTCGCTTGCGCGTGCCGTCCTCGGCGAGTCGGTTGCGCCATTGTTCGATCTGCTTGGCGGTGATCGTCTCTATGCGCTTGGGGCCGAACTCGGGGAGTAGGTGCGCGACGAGGACCGATCGGTAGTCGACCTGCGTGCTGGCCGACCAGTCACGCTCGAACGGTCCCCGGTCGAACCAGTCCCAGGCGATGTCCGCGAACGTATAGCCGGTGCGCTCCTGGCGCAGCTGCCCGCGTCGAGCGTCGACGAGGATCTCGTCGAGGTGTTCTTCAGCCTCTCGTTCGCGAAGGAAGCCCTGCGGGGGTGAGCCCTTGCCCGTCCAGTCGGGACCGAGACGCTTCTCGTGCTGGCCCTGCTGGTCGCGCCACTTGGCGCACCAGGTGTTGCCGCGTTTGCCTTTGTACAGCCAGACGTGGCCGCTGATCGAGGCGTGTGGATCGAGTGTTCGGGTCGCCATGAGGGTCCTTCCGTGACTCTGCAGGGACTGTCCGAGAGGGGGACGGACCTAAGAACCGTAGCGCGCCCGGCGGACAGAATTTCCTCCCGAGCTTCCTCCCCAAACAGCCTTGTCTAACTCGACCTACTGCACCAAAATGGCTTGAATACAGGGTATTCGCGGCCTATGCGCACTGGCTCTAGCTAACTCATAACCCGAAGGTCGCGGGTTCGAATCCCGCCCCCGCTACTTGAAGAAGCCCCGCTCAGGCGGGGTTTTTTCGTAGGATGGTGGGTAGGTGGCGGCGGCCAAGGTTCCAATAGGGTTCCGTCTGTGAGAGATCGCGAGACGCCCGAGCCATGATCTTCGCCGGGACGGAGCTTCGGTACGAGCTGGAGCGCCGCCGTGGGCTGGCGATGAAGACGGTCGAACAAGCGGACGACGGATACCTCCTCAACGTCAGCGAGAACGAGTGGGTTGACCACCTGCTTGACGAATATGGCATGGACGTCCCGGAGCTCGATATGGCGAACGCCACATCGCAGATAGCGGGATCGACACGCACGCAAAGCGGAGTCATCGCCCGCGCAGAAGTGATCATCCCCTTCGAGGGTCGCGGGGATCTGTTTGGCTTTCAGCCCAACCTATGGGGCCCGAGACAGGTTGAAGGCGAAGAAAAAGGGGGGATGCTTGTAAAGCACGTCAAGTTCCCGCCGGCGAGTCCCCCCGACCTCACGCCCGAGACCTGGCTCGGCACAATGCGCTCATTCCTTAACGCCGCGAGCAATGAGGCGCAGGCCCACAATCAGTCCCTCAGCGAACAGTTGCACGCACTCATTGGGAGGGAAAGGACGCGGATTCTTGAGGCGAGGCAGGCTCTCGAAGAGCTGTCCCTGCCGATCGTCGATCGGCCCGATGCGCCTCGGACGTACTCGGTGCCCGGAGTCGAGCGTCGCGAGGCTCCGCCGCTTCCGGCCACCGGCTCACAGCCGGTGCCCCTAGAGCCCCGTGTTTTCGACGAGTTCTTCGAGCACAGCATGGCTGTCATCGGGAGCGCCGGCAGAGCAATGGAGCGGACTCCGGGCACGTTCGCCGACGGCAGCGAGACGCAGAAGCGGGACGTCCTGCTCGTCATGCTGAATGGCCACTACCAGGGGGCTGCCGCTGGAGAGGTCTTCAACGGCGCGGGCAAGGCCGACATCATGCTCCGGTTCGCTGACCACAACGTCCTGGTGGCCGAGTGCAAGTTCTGGGACGGCATAAGCAGCTTTCGCGAGGCACTTGAGCAACTCGAGGGCTATCTGACGCTGAGGGATACACACGCGGCGTTGATCGTGTTCGTCCGGGGGAAGGACGTCCACGGTCCAGTTGCCGAGGCAGAGGCGTTCGTTGCTGGTTTAGACGGCGCCGAGCAGCTAAAGGGCGCTGACGGCGGGACGGAGTTTCGCTTCCGACTCAAGTCGACGAGGTTCGAGGACCGGACAGTTACGTTGCACGTGCAGTTCTTCCATGTGCGACGGGACGGGTAGGCGGGCCCGGTGCGGCAGTCACGCTCGTCGGGCCGCTCGTAGTTGTCATGTCGCCGGTCCGAGACGCCACGTGGAATGTGGCCAGATACCACCGCCAGAACGCCTCCGTGGCCAGGCATGAGCACGCCGAGAGCGTCCACACCGCCGCTCTCATCGGGTTGGCGGGCGGCGAGTAGACGGCCGTTCAGGACAGGCTCGTCAAGGCCTCGACCGGCAACGGTCACCTACTGGCGTCGTCTTGTGAGGCAATCGACTGCCCGCGTGCAAGCCTTCGCACAAAGTCCTCGCCAGAGGGAGTGAGACCGTACGTAAAAAAACCCTGCACGAAGTTGCCGCTACTCATGTGGATCTCCTCCCCCGCCTTTACGAGGAGGCCATCTTGCAACAGGTACAAGAAGTCGAACTCCATCTGCCTGTCAAAGTCGAACTGATTCACGCTCGGATTGTCGACAAAGAATGTCAGCAGGCGTCGCTCCATGTCGCTATAGCGGCCACTGATTAAACCGAGGTTGCTCTTGTAGATGCGTACAGCCTTTTTGTCGATGTCTCCTCGCTCGGCACGGTAGTGATCGTTGCGGCACAGCACGATGAGGTTCTCGAACGCATGATTGGTCCGGTCACCGTCTATGTGATGAACTTCGATCTGAGTTTGGCCGCAAGCCGGGATTGCGCACCTGTATCCCGCCTCAATGAGGGCTTCGCGCCTGCGTTCGGCCTCCATGTGGGTGCGAGGCGGCTTCGGCATGCCAGCAGGATAGTCGGCCGTTGACGGCTGAGGCGCAACCGGCGATCCGGCTCGTCGAGCGACCGAACCGGCCGAGTGGAACGCTAGTTGACCGACATATGTTCGTTACGACTCCCCATCCGTGCAAACCGCACGCCGAGCTGGACGGCGCGCTAAGCGCGGCGATCTCCGGTATGCGATCACGCTGGCGGACGAAATTCGGCTGGTGAAGGGCAAGGTCATCCCGCTCGAGATTGCGGCACGTCCTGTCTCCGTGGCGCCGGCGCAGCCCGCATGCCACTCGGCGCGTAGACCCATTCGTCTCCCGCCCACGCCAACCTCCCGCTCGTCATAACGCGCCAATCGAGATGAGCGAGATCGCGTAGAGCATCGTCAGGAACGGGAGGCGAAAATTCAACGTCCGGACCCCCACGTTCACGAACAGTGATCTTGCCGCCGGGACTGCGGTGCCGCGCGCCAGCAACTTCATCGATAAACCGCCGCAAGCCCACCCATCCTCCGTCGCGGTAGGCGTCCCAGCTATCTGCGCCCGCCTTGGCGGCCGCCCCTCCAGCGAACATAAGGGCTACCCACGGAACAGCGCCAATGAAGTCCATTGCGAACGGAAACGCACCGCTGCTCATCCGCACAAAGTCGTCTCGGACGGTCGCTTCGATCCCCGCTCGCTCGAAGATCAGGCGGAGCTCCCGCATCTCCTCTTGAGAGGCGCCTCGGTCGACCACTACGTCCAATGGATCTTGCATTCTCCGCATGGTAGGGCTCGGATCGAGTCCAGCGATCCGAACTCCGTGTACGATCGTCGCATGGACGACCGGAAACTGCGGTGGAGCGACGCGAACCTGAAGAGCGGGGAGATGCGTGTCCCGATCGAGCCGCTGCCAGATGAAGACTGGGGCATGGCATTCGGAAGCTCGCTGCGGATGATGGAGCGCGAGACCCGCGGCCAGCAGTATGAGGGCTGGCATGTAGACGAGAGTGGCCTCATCCTCACCGGGTTCGAGCCTGCATCCACCAAACAAACGGCGGACTTCTTCGATGTGGTGGTCGTGCAGGCAAACAGAGAGCTCGCCCGGCACCTAGGAGCCCGGGTCTCTATGGGGCGGCGGGTGTGGGGGATAAAGATTGGCGCTGATGGCGTAGGTGGCTGCCGGTGAACTGGTGGTTCTAGTTGCGGCGCCGGGGCTGCTTGGTATCGGGTGGAGGGCTCTTGGGGTGTGTGGGACCCTGGTGGATGGGCTTTATCCGGGGGCCAGGAGGGCCAGTCCGCCGTTGCGGTGCAGCTTGAGGAGGTTGTGGATCGCGCACTGGAAGCGCCATTGGGCGCGCGCGGCGGATTTTCCGCGTAGCAGCAGTTGGTGGGCGTCTTGAACGGTCTGCATCTGGCCGAAGACCGGCTCGACGACGGCCTTGCGCCGAGCGTAAACGGCACGACCTTTCTTGGTTTTCAGCTTGCGTGCCATGCGCTGCTTGGGCGTGGTGTCCTTTCCGATCGGCCCTCTGGGTGCGGGCGGCTGGGGCTCGGAGTGCTTGAAGCGGCCGGTCGCGATGTGTGGGTCCAACCCGTGCGCGGTGGTCGTCTTGATGTTCTCCTCGGAGAAGTAGCCAGCATCCGCTGTCAACGCCGCGTTCTCGGGTAACTCAGCGCCTGTCGCATCAAGGTTCTCTTGAAGCTGGTCGAGTGCCGGCTCCAACTGCTCGACGTCGGGCGCCTGGTCGGAAAGCTCAGCCGCGACTATCACCTGCGTCTCACTGTCAACAATTGCCTGGCCGTTGAAACACTGGTGAAACGATCCATCGGAGGTCTTCATGATCTTCGACTCCGGATCGGTGAAGTTGCGCTGTGCTGTCGGCTTCGGCGCGAACGGGTCACGCCCATCACGGGTCCGCCCGGGCTTCTTGCCCTGCTTTTTGAGCTCAGCACGACGAGCCCGCTCACGCTCGCGGGCCTGCTCCTCCAAAGCGGCCTTCGCCTCACGGATCTTGGCGAGCCGCTGCTCGCGGCGCTGCAACTCCTCGGGTAGCTCGTCCCCTCGAAAGTCAGGCCCGAAGCGCTCGTCCTCCTGCGCATCGACACGCTCGGCATCAGCGAGCAATGCCTGCGCGTTCGCGCGGATCGCGGCGATCTCATCCTCCAACTGGCGCTCCTTCTTGACCATCCGCTCGTAGCTCATCGCCTTGTGACGCGATGCGTTCGCGCGCAACTTGGTGCCATCCAACGCGAGCGCACCCAAACCAACCAGGCCAGCCTCCCGGCACAGCCGCAACGCTTGGACGAACAGCTCCGCCAGCGCGTCCAGATGACGCTTACGGAAACGCGCGATCGGCCGGTAGTCCGGGTGCTGGTCAGCGCATAAAAACCGCACCGCGACGTCGGAATGAGTGCGCTCCTCCAGCTTGCGCGAGGACGGCGTCCCGGTCGCGTAACCGTAGATCAAAAGCTTGACCATCAGCCGCGGGTCATACGGCGGGAAACCACGCTCATCCTCATAGCTGGCGTAGATCGCCGACAGATCCAGGGCCTCATCGACGAGATCTGACACGAACCGCGCGAGATGCCCATCAGGAACCCAATCCTGCAAACAAGGCGCCATCAACAACACCTGGCCAGGGTCATACGCCCGAAACGTCTTCCCCGCGGCCACCGGCGCCCGCTGCACGACCGGCGCCTCCACCAACTCCACCTCGACCAGCCGATCCTGCACCACACTCGCCATGCGACCCTCCACCGTTCGGGGACGACCACATCCTCTTAAACCCGCCGGACAGCACCAGCCCGGTTAGCGACCCACGCTCCTAGCAAGCTGGCATCAGCCGTCGCAGTAGCCGTCTCGCTCGCGTTCGCGGGCACGGCGCAAGCCACGCCGGTCAAGCAGTATGTGCTCAAGCATCCAAAGCACGAACACTGCCCGGGCGCACTACACGCGGAAGGTAGAGAGCGTCAAGAAGAGCGAGCATGGCCGTACGGTCAAAGTCAAGGAGACGCTGTGCGTGTACGTCGCGCCGAAGAAGAAGGCTGCGACTACCGCCCCGGCATCCCCGCCCAAGGTAGAAACCGTAGTCGAAGTGGAAGTCCACCGACTCCGCAGAGAAGCAGAAGCACGCCAGGAAAGAGAAAACCGCGAAGCAAAGGAACGCCTAGCTAAAAAAGAAGCGGAAAAACACAAAGAAGAAGTCGAACGAGCCGAAAGAGAAGAAGCGAAAAAACAGAGGGAAGAAGTCGTAAAAAAAGAACTCGAAGAAAGCGAAAAGAAACTCCGCAAACAAGAAGAAGAACTGAAGAGAGAAGAAGAAGCACTCAAACAATTTTGATTGCCCGTCCTGGGGCCTGGAGGGCTGAGATCGCCCGAGACGGGCTCGCGTGGCATGATCCGAGCCGACTATCCGACTAGATGAGGAGGTCCCCTGCGATGCGCCGCTCTTACGCTCTTGCTGTGCCGCTCACGGTTGCCCTTGCCATGGCCGGCTGCGGGGGTACCACCACCCGCACCGTGACGGCAGGTGCCCCTGCGAAAACCGTTGCGCTTACGCCCGCCGAGGTCAAAGAAAAGACCACCCAGGAAGGTGCCGAAAAGCGCGCAGCAGCCGCCCATGCTAGGAAGGAAGCGCGCGAACACAAGGCGGAAGAAGCGGCGGAAGCAAAAACGAAACACGAAGAACAGAAGACCGAACGAGAAGAAGCAAAGGCGGTGGTCAAAAGGTACCGGGCGATCCACCCACACCCCCGAAGCAGAGGGATGGCCTCGTTGATCGCGATTGAGCCGAAGGTGTGGCGCAGGTCGTGAAAGCGCAGTCGTCGCAGGCGGGCGGCGTCGAGCGTCGCGAGGTAGCGCCGGCGTAGTGCGGAGCCGTCGACGCGCCCGTGCCCACCCTCCTGCGTGGGTCCCCACAACACCGAGAGCGGATGAAGGGATTCGAACCCTCGACCTTCGCCATGGCAAGGCGACGCTCTAGCCAGCTGAGCTACATCCGCGCGACCGGGCCATTCTAGCCCGCGGCGCGGGGGGCGTGTCGCTCCAGCGAATCAGGACGGTCCATCGCGCGGCGATTGCCGACTGTTAGGCAGCCTCGTCAAGCTCGTCGTCCTTGAGGCGGAAGGCGCTGGACAGCAGCCGCGCGTCGTCGGCGCGGCTCTTGTGGTGCAGGTAGCGCATCGTCGTCTTGATGTCGGCGTGACCCATCCACGCCTGGACCTGGACGATAGAGGCGCGGTTGATCGCCAGCGAGCCGAAGGTGTGGCGCAGGTCGTGGAAGCGCAGGAAGCGCAGCTCGGCACGCTCGAGATCGGCGATGTAGCGACGGCGAAGCGCCGAGCCGTCGATCGGCTCGCCGTCCTCGCCGGCGAACACGGAGTTCTTGGGTTGGGTGTAGCGCTCGCGCTCCTTCAGGCCCTTCAGGACATCGGCCACGTCATCGACCATCGGGACGGTGCGTGACTTGCGTGACTTCGGCAGCCCTCGCTCGCGGAGGGTCACGTTTTCCCACACGCGGATCGAATGGTTCTCGAAGTCGATGTCTTCCCACAGCAGGCCGATCAGTTCGCCGCGTCGCAGGCCGCTGAAGGCAGCCGTGAGATACAGCGCCCCGTCCTGGGAGTCGCTTGCCTTGGCGACGAGCTTGCGGACCTCCTCCGGGGAATAGAAATCGAAGCGCGCCGCGTCGTAGGACTCCCGCAGCTTCTCGACCTCCTTGACGGGGTTGCGCAGCAGGCCGTGCTTGCGCACGGCGTACTCGAAGATGCCGTGCAGGATCGCCAGCAGCTTGTTCGCGAGGCGGCGGCTCATGTCGTGGTCCCTGACCCGCTCATCGCGCCAGCGTTCGATGCGGGCGGAGCTGACCGACTCGATCCGCAGCGTCCCGAAGGTCGCGATCAGGTGGTGGTCGAGCACCGAACGGTAGTCGCGCTGGGTGTTAGGCGACCAGTCGCGCTTGAGCTTGCCTGAGCTGTACCACTCCTCGGCGACGTCCTTGAACGTGACCCCGGTGCGCCCCTGCGCCGCGGCGCCACGACGCGCGTCGACGAGGATCGCGTCAAGCGCGGCCTGCGCGTCCTTCTCGCGCAGGAAACCCGGCGCGGGCCGGCCGGATGCGCTCCAGTCCTTGCCGAGCCGCTTCTCGTGCTGGCCGGTCGCGTCGCGCCACTTGGCGTACCAGACACCGCCGCGCTTGCCAGGGCGCAGATGAGTATGGCCGGAGATGGTGATGGGGGAAGACATGCCGGGCTCCTCTCGTTCAACGGTCCGTCCGAACCTTCTGCATCACTGAGATGGTGCGCAGCGGGCGATTCTCGGGCTTTCTCATTCCTCCAGCATACAAGCGGGATCGGCGGAACTTCTCCCAAACTTTCTCCCCAAACTACTCAGCACAGCTTGAAGCTACCCGCTCTATTTTGGCTCTACAAGGGGCTTTCAGCGCGGAGATCTTCTCCCGTGGCGAATTGCCATGCAGAAGGTCGAGGGTTCGAGTCCCTTCATCCGCTTCGCCGAAACGGTGCCACGCGCCACAAATTCCGGCGCTGGTGGGATACTCGTCTGATGCCCAGCTATCGCGTGTATACGCGTCTCTCAACGGTCTCGGCCGCAGCGCTGAAGGCCTTCGGCAAGCTCAACATCCCGCTCTATCGTGCCAGCCGTGGTCGGCTGTTCGGACAGCTCGGAGGCGCCCCGGTCCTGCTGCTCACAACGATCGGTCGCCGCTCGGGACAGACGCGCACCGCACCGGTTGTGTACCGCGCCGATCACGAGCGTCTGATCGTGATCGGGTCGAACGCCGGCCACAAGTCCGCGCCGGCGTGGTCGCTGAACCTGGAGGCGAACCCGGATGCGGAGGTGGAGGTCGGCAGCAAACGCCAGAAGGTGCGCGCGCGGGTTGCCGCCGGCGAGGAGCGGACCGAGCTGTGGCGCAAGATGAATGAGATGTACGGTGGCTTCGACGACTACAGCGCGCGAACGACACGCGACATCCGGCTGTTCGTGCTCGAGCCCCGCTAAACACCGTCCTCGGGTGCCACGCTAACGCCATCCCCCGGCGAGCGTCCCCCCCCTGGCGCCTCGCCAAACGTGGTCCACTGCCCCGGTCCAACCATCGGCTAGCCTGAGACGATGCGTTTCTTCACTCGTCCATCGACAGACATGGTGGATGCCGCCTCCGCACTGCCCGGCCGCGAGCGCGCGATGGACGTGCCCGCGCTACACGAGGTGCTGAAGACGCCGCTGCGGGTGAGTGGGGATCTGATCGAGCAGGGCACCGAGCAGGCTATCTTCGGGATGGGCTGTTTCTGGGGAGAGGAGCGCGTCTTCTGGCAGGCGCCCGGCGTCTATACGACCGCCGTCGGCTACGCGGGTGGGTTCACGCCGAACCCGACCTACGAGGAGGTCTGCTCGGGACGCACCGGACACACCGAGGCCGTGCTCGTCGCCTTCGATCCCGCCGCCACCAGCTACGAGGCACTGCTGAAGTTGTTCTGGGAGGGCCACGATCCGACGCAGGGCATGCGGCAAGGCAACGACGTCGGCAGTCAATATCGCTCCGCGATCTACTGGCAGAACGAGTCTCAGCGCATCGCCGCGGAAGTTTCGCGCGACGCCTACCAGCAGGTGCTCACCGCGGCCGGCCACGGTGAGATTACGACCGAGATAGCCGAGGGAGGCCTCGCTCACCCGTTTTACTACGCCGAGGACTACCACCAGCAGTACTTGGAGAAGAACCCGGGCGCGTATTGTGGGGCAGGCGGGACCGGCGTTGCTTGCCCGGTTGGCGTGCCCCAGTGAGCACCGGCGCCCCGGGCGTCAAGATGTAGTGCTCGGGGTCGGCGGGGTCGCGGTCGTAGCTCCAGTGCTGCCACGCGATCGGCTCGCCGGTGGTTCTGCGCTTGGCGGCGTCGTTCTCGCGGCGGAGATTCTCGACCGCCGCCACGCTCAGCACCGGCGTGATCGAGATCAGCCCGTCCTCGCGCGCTAGGTGCATCGCATCGAAGTGCTCGCGCAGCACGCCGTTGAGCGCCCGCACGTCCTCTCCAGCGGCGCTGAGACCAGCCGTCAGCGCCTCGTACAGCCGCGCGAGCTCCAGATCGGCGTCTTCCTCGGGATGCTCGTCCTCGGCGCCGAGCGCATCCGTGGTGGCCTGGTGGCGCGTCGCTGCGTGCTGGGCCGCCTGCTTGCGTTGGGCCATCGCACGCTGGGCCAGCTCGATCTTGTCCTCATCGCCAGCGGCCACCGCATCGCCGTAGCGCTCAACGATCCGCTCGATCGCGGCCTCGCAGGCGGCAGCCTCGGCCGCCGCGGCGTCGGCTTCGGCAGTCAGGCGCCCACGTAGGGCATCACGGCCGGCGCGCAGCGCACTCGACCATACGCCCGCCTGCCCGAGAAGGTCGTCGAGGCCGTCCAGAACCATGCGCTCGACGACCTCTGCGTCGAAGGGCGTCATCGAGCAGCCATCCCGGCGGTGCATGTGCGTGACGCAGGTGTAGGTGCGTTTCCGGCTGTCGTCCTTGCGCGGGCCACCGCGCTGCTGGGTCATCACAGAGCCACATGGGCAACGGGCGAGACGCGCGAGCAGGCCGCCGGGCGGTCGGCCGACGGGCTCTGGCCGGTGGCGCGCACGGCTGCTGCGTTCTTGGCGCAGGCGGTACCAGTCCTCCGGCTGCACGTAGGGCTCCCATTTGCCCTCACCGATGATCTCGCCCCGACTGACCATCAGTCCGGCGTAGAAGGGGTTGACGATCACCTTCCCCACGCGCGCCGCATCGAAGGGCCTCGGCTTAGCGCGGTGGGGCGCGGTCAGATAGCCCCGGGCAGCCAGCTCGCGCACGATGGAATTGACGGTCGCGCCGTTGAGTGCCAGGTCCCAGATGAGCCGATATATATGTTTCCGCTCGGGGTCTTGCTTGACGCTGCGCGAGACGGTCGTGCCGCTCGTGGCGTACTCGATGCGGAAGCCGTCTGGCACGGAGCCAGTCGATTCGCCGCGCTCGGCGGCACGGCGCTTGCCGGCGGCGGTCGCGGCGGCCTTCCTACGAGAGTCCTCGAAGTTGCGTTCGGCCATCACGGCGGCCATGATCCGCGAGTCCGCCGTGCTGTCGTCCTGCACTGAGCGGATACGCACGCCGACCTTGAGAGCCCATTTCCGCAGATCGGTGATGTCCTCGAAATCCACGCCGTCGCCTCTCGCCAAGCGGTCGCTGTGCTGAACCACCAACATCGCCTCGCCATGCTCAGCCGCGAGGCGTGCCGCGTGCTCGCGTGCCTGCTTGAGGCCGTCGCCACGGTTGCCGCTGTACGCCGATGCCCCCTCGTCGCTGTAGCTCTCGGCGACGGTCCAGCCTTCGTGCTCGGCCATCACCTCACAGTCGGCGCGCTGCGTGGCGATTGAGCCCCTCTGGTCGGCCGTGCTCTTCGCCGCGTAGATGACGGCGGGGATTAGCGAGCACCGCACAGTCACTTCTTTCATTGCCAGCTCCTTGTGTCCCAGGAGTCCGCGAAGACTCCTCACCGGCACAGTGAAGCACCCGCCTCGGTCGGAACCGAACATCGAGGAGCAGAAACGGGACACGCCCCGCCGGGCCGGAGCCAGACGGGGCGCGGAGCTGCGAGAAGCACGAGCAGTATCCACTATCAGGCGGACGGAGCGTTGGTTGGTCGCAGAGAGGGGACGATCTATCTCCGTGTGAGCTTGACTGTGCCACCCTCACAGGCAAGCGTCATCCGTGCGCCGCAGAAATGTATCTGTGCGAGCCCGACCGGCAACTGTTGCGGGCAAACCGTCATTCCTTGCGCCAACACATGTATCCGTGCGAGCTTGACCGACAACCGTTGCGGTGAAACCGTCACCCATGCGTGTAAAATGTCTATCCTGTCAGATCAACGGACAACCCCTGTTGTGAACACCCAACCTCTGCCAAACCCCGGTTGGGCGTTGGTTGCGGTGCGTTTGTTGCGGAAGCCCGTAAACGTGGGCTACCAAGACCACCAGGTGCCTGCACACTTCCATCGGAACCGTCGGGCTACCGGCCCGATATCGTGCGTTTCAGGCATTCGACGAACCCCGCCGGTGTGCGTGCGAATCTATCCTTTTACGCTACGGGCCGATCTCGGTCGGTTCAACGAGGTCGGTAAAGATCGTGTCCAGCTTCTCCATGCGCCCATCGAGACTGCCGGTCACGAGCTGTGCATAGGGAAGCGTGTCCTCGATGCGCGACAGCCCCAGAAGCTGACGCAAATGCTCCAACGGCAGTTCACTCCGCACCCATCCCGCCGCGCAGGTGTCCCGTAACCGCTTCAACGTCCACCCCGGCCCGACATACGTTATGAGCAGCTTGTTGAACGTGTCGCGCTTCATCGGCTTACGCATGGTGCTCTCGGCGTGAAGATTCAGCCACGCCTGCTCATGGTTTGGGCCGAGAAAGAATCGACACAGAATCCATTGCTCGACTGCATCCCGCGCGGCGTCCGTAAACGGGACTTCTCGACAGTTGCCGTCGAACGATCCAGACTTGTCTCGAACGACCACACCTTGGTTGTCGTAATGGACACATGGCACGTCGAGCCGAAACAACTCCGCTCGCCGCAAACCGAGGTGCAGAGCGAGCGCAACGATCGCGTCGAGCTGGCAACGGATGACATGGACACGCACGCGCGAATACGGCGACCGGCCATCCTTTACTCGGCGCAGCCATGTTTTGGCTTCCTCGGGAGGTAGCTTCGGCCAGCGCGCGTCAATCGTGGCTCGGAGCATTCGTAGCCCTGTGCGATTATATGGTCTCGGATGAGCCTCTCGTCCCCTCCTCCGCGAGCAGGTGGCGCGAGGCGCGTCGTCCAAGCTGGGTGGGAGCGGGTCCATGCCCTCACGATGAGGCAGGCACCGGACGTGAACGCGCGTACTGGTGTCTTTTCTTGTCGGCGAGATTTTTAGGGTGCGCTACTTGCAGTTGATCACGACGCCTTCCTTGATCGCTTCGCCTCCGCTTTCCTTGCAATGTTGGGTTTCTCTTGCCAGGCCGTTGTTCAACTGTTCTTCGTACAGCCCTTCACGGGTGGCGACGGCGGCGGGTTCGATGACGGCTTCGCAGTCACCCGTGCGCGGGTACTGCTCGCAGTAGGCGTGCGCGGTAGCACCGCATAGGTGCGCGCCTGCCGGCGAGTAGACGCACGCAGTCCGCTTGCCGCTTGACGACCCGCATCCGGCGAGAGCGACGGCGAGCAGACAGACGACAGCGGCGACGCTGGGTGTGCGGTGTCGTGTGGTCATGGTGTGTCTTTGCCGGCTGGACCCGGAGGCGGCCACATACTCGCCTGGTTGCGCGGCGTCGCCGCAACTTCGCGCGCCTCACGATCAACTTCGCGCTGGTTGCGTGCCCGCCGTTCGTTGGTGTGGCGGATACACCACACGACGAAGCCGGCGCAGAAGATAAGGTAGATCAGCATCATGTGTCCTCGCTGGTTGTGGTGTCTTTCTTGTCGGCGAGATTTTCTGGTCAGCCTTCTTGTCGATCGGGTGGACCAGTGGGTGAGCGCGGTCCGTCGTACCTCTGTTCGTTGCCGCCGCTGGCTTCGCACTTCATCGCGCTGAGTTCGATAAACCTGACTCCGGTCGGCTTCGCGGGCAGTACACCCTCCCCCTCGGTACACGTCATGCCGCTGGTATAGCGGAAGCTGACGAGGCAAAGACCGCCGCCTTCTTTTGTTTCACAGTCGTGCAGGGACGTGTAGAGGACATGTAGCGGCTGTTGCAGGTGCCGTACCCGTTCTTCTTCCTTGGGGGCTTCCCGATCTATGTCTATGGCGACTTGGGTGGCGAAGCGGCCGATCGCCGTCTTGACCTGCCTAAGCGTCAGCTTGTTGGACGACGCTTGAGCCGATGACGCTCCAGTCGCCAGCGCGACGGCTAGCAGCACAGCGGCGAGGATGCCTGCCGTGCGACGAGTTGGTCGCAACTGCTCGTGGGCGCCGTCCACGACCCCTTGGACATCTTTATCGCCGCTCGTGGGTGGGTTCTCGGGTGGCTGCACCTCATCGGGGGTCATGAGGCCCTTATCGACAGATCGTGCGCAGTGCTTGAGTAACTACCCCTAAAGAAATGTGCTCTGGAGTTCTCGGCTAGGTGGGTCGAGCATCCTTGCGTGCAATCTCGAACGACACGCCGTGGCCGTAAGCCTGATCCAGCGGCCCAAAAACAACTCGGCCAGAACATAAGAGCCCGCCGCGAAAAGGACGGGTTGACCCAGGAAGACCTTGCCGCCGCGTGCGATCTTCATCCGACGGAGGTCGGACGCCTGGAGCGCGGCGAGCGAGACATTCGTCTTTCCAGCCTGATGCGTGTGGCCCATGGACTCGCCGTCTCGCCCGGTGAGCTGCTCAGGGACATCGACTGAGTCAGTCCAGGCCATCCGATCATGGCCTGCTTACGAGCCGACTGGAGTTGCGTCGTAAAGTGCGCCACGGCGGCTGCCGTGCCTGCGGGTCCGGTGAGGCCGATGCGCGTGTTGCGTCCCACCTTGGCGGAAGGGGGGGCAGCCGACCATCAGCGGTCAACGGGCGTCCCACTGACTATCCCGCGATGTAGCTTGCGACTGTGTACGTGGCCGCACGGTCGAGCGAATGGCGCCCACGGTCATATCGCCGCGTCGTGCGGGGGTCAGCGTGCCCGGCCGCGTCCTGCACGTCTCTGAGCGGCACGCCAGCGTCCAGCGCCGCCGTCACGAATCCGTGGCGCAGCGAGTGAGGCGAGACGGTGTGCTCGATGCTTGCCGTGCGCGCCAGGCGCCGCACGACCTTGAGCGCTGCATGGCGGCCCATCCGCCGGCCGGTGCGCGTGATGAACAGCGGCCCGTGGGTCCTGCCATCGAGCATCACGCCGAGTGCATCGGCGGTGCGTGGCGCGAGCGCTACGGTCTGTCGCTTGCCGCCCTTGCGGCGCAGCCTGAGCGTGCGGTGTCCCCGCTCGTGGCTCAGATCCGCCACGTCAGCCGCAAGCGTCTCGGAGACGCGCAGGCCGCTGAGCGCGAGCGGACACGCGAGCGCGTGGTCGCGCGCCCCGGATGCCTGCGCAGTGTCGAGCAGCGCGCGCATCCCGGCGCGATCGACGCCGAGACGCGGCGACTCATCGCTCACGCACGGGCGACGCACACGCGCCACCGGCGATCGTGCGATCAGGCCCTCGTCGAGCGCGTAGCCATAGAAGCCGCTCAGCGCTGACAGACGACGCGCGAGCGTCGTCGGCGCCAGACCGTCCTCCTCGGCCTTCCGCGCCCACGCATCGACGTGTACGCGGTGAGCGGCAAGGACTCCGACACCCATAGCGGCGAGGAAGTCGCCCCACGCGCGCAGATCCCGCGCGTATGCCTCGCGCGTCGCGGGACCGTAGCCGGCCAGGAACGCCGCCGCTACGTCGTCAGCGCTGCGCAGCGGAGACGCCGCCTCGCCCGGTGCCGTGACGAGCGCCAGCGCCGCCCCTGTCGTGCGCCCCGAGCCGTCGTCCGCGGGATACCCCGTAATGCCAGTTCTGCGGTACTCGACCGCTGCTGTGGGAGCCATCACACGTCCTCCCTATCGGCCAAGGACCGCTCCCCCGGATCGTCGGCTTGAGCTCCGACGGCCGCGACGAACTCGCGCAGGGCGAGCACGCGCCGGGTCCTCGCTTCACGCTTCGGGGGTTCGCCCCGCCGTGCCTGTTGGGCGTCTGTCGCCTCGGCTCCCTCCAGATCGTCGTTACCGGCAAGCAGCGCGATTTGGAGCGCGCCTGTCAACGACCGCCGGTGTTCGTGCAGATCGACGCTGACCTCCACCGGCGGGTCGGTTTCGCCCCAACCGATCAGGTCCAGCAGCGCACGCACCGCGTCGAAGTGCTCAAGCGGCTCTCGATAGCGCTCAGGATGCTGCTCGCGGCCGGGCATGTCTACGACGTGCGCTATCTCCTGCACGGCGTCGCCGATCGAGCTATGCAGCCCATTCCGCAGGTGCCCGACCATCTCGGCGGGCACGGTCAGTATCTGACTCATCTCGGTTCCTCCTTGTTGGAGGCCCCCGAGAGAACGGTCTGACGAGAGAAACAGCCCGCCGAGGGTCGGTAGGGTGTCTGACGCGCCGGGAGCTTGTTCTCTCGGTGCCACGCCCCCGGCCGTTGACGCGGCGCGGGGGC
>Ga0209483_1001660_pt1 | contig 16602 bp, 14 predicted proteins | sample NGEPerA_FD_184508 | JGI IMG/M metagenome (GOLD analysis project Ga0209483, IMG submission 184508) | Arctic peat soil microbial communities from the Barrow Environmental Observatory site, Barrow, Alaska, USA - NGEE PermafrostL2-A... | ecosystem: Environmental > Terrestrial > Soil > Wetlands >... | reverse complement strand
CGAGACCCGGCCGCCCTCAGCGACCGCGACCTCGCAGAAATCGAGGTGAACATCCAAACCAAAGAACCGCATGAGAACCGCCTCCTTAACAAATCGCTCTATGAGATGGAAGGCACCGCGGGCAGCGACAACTACGGATTCGGGCTCTCAGCCCAACCGGGTGAGTCGCAGGGGCGGCCATCTAGTCATTGACGGGCTCGCAGCCCAAATGCACGGCGGCCTGCCCACAAGCGTCCTTCCCACAAGGGCCCCTGTCCCGGTCAAACGACCCTACGAACACGACCGGACAGCAGCCCCCCGGTATTTCATACCCGTAGTCTGTGCGAGATTTTCGTGCGCAGTGGGGCAGGCTGTGCGGCTCGGGAAGGGGGAGCCTGTGGTCGCTGCTCAGGAGGCGATCCAGCGCTTCTGGGTGGGGTCCCAGTAGCCGGTCCCGGTGCCCGCGAAGATCGGGTCGAGGAAGGTGGCGGCCTCGGCGTGTGCTGCGTTGAGGTCTATTGGTAGCCAGACGTCTGCGGCGGCGCGGGCGTATGGCGTTGCCCACGAGGTTGGCGGCGGCGGGAGCGCGGCCGGAAGTGGCTGGCGCTCGCGGCGGCTGAATGTCGTGTCAAGGCTCGCGCGTAGGCGGTCGGCGTGCGGGGCGGCGAGTTCGGCGATCAGGAGGATGTCGATGAGGTCCTTGATTCTGGTGCTCTGCTGTTGGTGTGGCCCGTAGGTGGCGGTGTAGGCGTGAACCTTCTCGGCGATGTGCTGCTCCAGGGCTATGACGGGCATCTCGATCGGCTGGATATCCGCGAAATCCAGGAGGCTCGGGATTGGCAGCCGTTCGGACGGGACGGTTGGGTGCTCGCTGAGCGCCACGTCAACGGGGAACTGCTCGAAGCGTCGTCCGGCGACTTCGGCGGTCACGGTGTAGCGGACGGCGCGGAATGCCTCGGCGCGATCCAGCGCTGGGGTGCGTGTTACGTCGAAGCTGAAGTGGTCGTGCAGGTCGATCGCTTGGGCTGCGATGAGATCGGTGGTCGCGGTTTGCTCGTCGTCGGCTCCTGCGAGGTCGATGTCCTTGGTTGTGCGTGTTCGCAGTCCGAGTCGTAGGTCGAGCGCGAATGCGCCCTTGAGCACCCACCGCTGCGGGTCCACGACGGCGAGCCTGGCGAGGAAGCGCTCGAATGCGACGCGCTTGCGCAGCCGCATCACGGTTACGCCGCTGGCGGCTGCCTCATTGCGGATGCGCTGGTCCAGCGCGGCGCGAAACGCCTCCGGTGTGACGTACTTCATGCGACTTGAGCTTCTTGGATCGTACGTCGTACGAGCGCGGCGACCTGGCCGCCGTGGCGTTCTGCCTGACCGGCGAGCTGGCTAGGTGTCGTGCGTCCCTGATCGAGTGCTTGACGAATCCCCATTTGGATCTGCTCGGGCGCCGTGCCCGAGCCGGCGGCGTCGATGATCGACCTTGCAGGGGTGGTCACGCGGATGCCGTAGCGCGTGGCTATCTCGTCATCCGGGAGAACCTCTGTGGCGGTGTGGAGGGTCACTCCGGCGGGTGCTCGGATGCCGCGATGCCCGCGTGAGACGAGCAGGTGCACCGTGTTTGGCAGGACGTCGGAGAGTCCGTGCAGCACGAGCGCGCTCTCGTGCGAGACGATCGCTCTCTCCATTCCGACGGCGAGCCAGGCGGCGCGGATCTCCTCGTGCTCTCCCGTGGGGTAGTCGCTGAGGCGATAGAGCCCGCGCCGGACGCGCGTAAACCGTCCCGTTCGTGCGTGGTGGGCGAGCAGTTGTGCGCTGTATCCGCGCTCCTGAGCTTGTTGGGCCGTGAACAGGCCCTCTTGGGAGTAGGCGAGACGGTGCAGCGCCGAACTGTCAGGATGTAGACGGACGTCAGCCATAAATCAAACATCACTGTAGCAAACGCTGACTTACCTCCTAAATCCTGCTACAGCGTTCCGTGCAGCCGCCCGATTGCCGCGACCATCTCGTGGTTCAAATACCGTCCGGTTAGGGCGATAAAAAGCCCCGCAAATGCCCGCTCCTGCCGGTTCCTCGGGCGCTGTCGTCAGAGCGCGCTGGAGGGAACAAGAGGCGTTCTTGCCATTCCCTCCTCCACATGGCCGCGGGTTACGCGTTGCGCCGTGGGCTCTCCGAGGGCGATGTCGAGCGCTGCTCGCATGATCGCCAGTGTGCGCCGAAGGTCGCCGGCTCGGCCGTCGGTTACTGATTCGATGTAGCTCTCCGACAGCAGTTGCAGTCCCTCTGGTTCGAGGACATCCTGAACTGGAGCCTGCACGCCGGCCAGGCTCATCCGCCGCTGCAGAACGATGGTCAGCCCGTGCTCCACGTCGGGGAGCTGGGGAAGGAAGACCTCGGCGGTCAGCTTGTCACGGACTCGCTGGTAGCCGTCGAGGCGCGTGTAGTCGCTCTGGGTGGCGACGACCATCCCGGCATCCATTGTCGCGAAGGCGCGCGAGGTCTGATCGAAGAATGCGTCGGCCAGCTCCGGCGAGCCGCCCCAATGATCGGTGTCCTCGACGATCATAACCGGGCATCGCTTGAGCTTTCAGAAGACGTCGAAGAGTCGCTGTATGCCCCGCATCGCGTCTGAGGGATCGGCGGCGCGCTTCAGTTCCTCTGCTGCGACCCGCTTGATATCGCCGATGACCTTGCCCGTCAAGATCCGACCGGCTGCGATCTCGAAGCCGGCGCGAAGCTCGCGAGTGGCGATCTGTGTCCTGTGCTCGGCGGTCGCGCGGTCGAGTGCGTGAGCCTCGTGGCGAGTGAGCTGCGCTTCGGGGAGGTCGCGGATCTCTGTGATCGCGTGGCGGGCGAACGCGGCCGGATCGCCGGCCTCGACGCCGATCACGCTTACGCGAAGCGGTAGGAACCCCTCCTCCAGGCTGTCGGCGACCGCGGCGATGAGGCTCGACTTCCCGGAGCCCATGCGTCCGACGACCGTGGTGACGCCCTCTGCGCGCTCGATGCTTCTTCGCAGTGCGCCGTCCACGTCCGGCGCCCCGAGCGTCGTATAGGCGACGTGCTCGCCCGCCAGGAGGTCGAAGCGTCCAGAGGTCTGAAAGGCGAACTCGTCGTCGAGTGTCTGCAGCGCGTCTCGCATCAGCGAAGATTCTCACGGAGCTCGTAGAGCTTGCGTGGACGCCCTTGCCGCTCCTGCTGTTCGGGGAACGACCGGACGAAATCCTCCTCCTCCAGCTCACGGAGTGCCTTTCGAGCGCTCTGGCCGGATACGCCGAGCGTCGCGAGCAGCAGTGGGTCTGAGCCTGAAGTGGGTCCGTGGTCTGCGAGGTACTCCGCGATCGTCGATGTGAGGCGCGGCAGCTTCGCCAGGCGGGCGCGTTGCTCCTCGCGCTTGGCCAGCAGTTCGTCCACGGGCTGGGTTGAGAGCACTGCGGCGCGGGCCAGGGAAAGCAGCGAACGGGGCAGGCCATCGGTCTGGTCGATGATGGCGTCGATCTCGACGTCTGGCTCTCCCGCCAGGCGACGAGCCAGGAACTCTCGCTGCTCGGACGTAGAGAGGGGGGCGAGGTCGAGCTGCACGTCGAAGAAAGCGCTCGCGGGGGGGCGGGTGAGCTCGTCGCGAAGCACGTCGTTGGCCGCGATCACCCACTGGTGGTCCTGCTGCCAAAGCTCGTCGCGCAGACGCCCGAACAGTGTGTGGGCATGACCTTCGCCTGGAGGCGCATCGATGAGAAGCAGTGAGGCAGGCGCCTCTCCGAGACGCCGCGCGAGACGCAGTAGCGCGGCGGATGGCGTCGTCTCCGGGGTCATGCTCGAGCGGAGGGTGTCGCCGAACGCCCCCCATCGCTGACCTAGGGCGTCGGCGATGACCATCAGCGCCTGCGTCGCGTTCTGCGCCGGAGCGAGATCGACGTATACCGCCGGTCGCTCGGTGTCCTCATGATTAGCCTCAAGGGATCGCAGCAGCGTGGTCTTGCCCGATCCAGGTGAGCCGAGGACGAGCACGTTGAGCTTTCGATCGACGGCGGCCTCCAGCTGCGGCATGATTGCGGGTGGCAGGAAAAGATCTCGGTCGATCGTGCCGAGCAGGGGGCGGTTGTCGAGCCTGATCATCATGGTTGCGAAACTATAACAAACTTTCGCAACTAAATTGGGAGAAGGGCTGTTCTCTCGAGCCGGTCGGTGGCATGATGCAGATGACCGACGACGTCGTCCCGGCCGAGGTCCCGCCGCACTGGGGCGTGCTTCGCCGTCGCCGACAGCGATGGCACGGTCGCCAAGGCCCGCGAGCTCGGGGCGAACGTCACGGTCGAGCCCGTGGACATGCCGATCGGACGCTTCGCCGGCCTGATCGATCCTCAGGGAGCTTCCTTCACGGTGATGCAACCGGCGCCACCCGCCTAATGGCCAAGGTGTTCGCGGGGATCAACTACCGCGTGAAGTAGTCATGACAATCAGCTTGTCCGCCGCCCGTGGCGCTCGCGTCGATGTCTCCGTAGCTCGCCTCGTGAGCGTCCACTGAGGTGCCCGGGAGCCGGGCCGAGTAGATCGAGCGCGCGCGAAGCAGCCGGGAGATGACCGTCGCCTCCACCACCGCGAGGAGCATCGGGACCATCAGGCCGTCGACCTTATGGGTCAACTCGAGCAGCAGGACGACCGCTGCGAGCGGGGCCTGCATGCTCGCGGCGAGGACGGCGGCACCACCGATGACCGCGTAACTTCCGAGGGGTGTGCCCGGCCAGATCTGCAGCCAGGCATCACCCAGTACACCGCCGAGCACTACCCCGAGGGTCAGCGTCGGGGTGAATAGTCCTCCTGGCGCGCCACTGCCTAGACACGCGGCCGTCGCCAGAGGCTTCAGGACGACCAGGACGGCCATCACGCCGACCGCAAGGCGGCCCACCAGCGCGAGTTGCACAACGCCTTTGCCGTTGCCGAGGACCTGCGGGTATGCGATCGCAACCACCCCGAGCGCGGTGAACACCGCGATCGGCGCCGCAACCCTGCGCCAGCCGGCCGGACGCAGCGCATGAGCATTCGTGATCAGGCGGATGTACACCACCGAGGCGAGTCCCGCGAGCGGGCCGACAAGCAGCGCCCAGAGGATCTGCGAGGCGTGCGCGTTATAGGTGGGAACAAGGTAGGTGGGTCGCGAACCGAGCGCGACCCATGCGACCGCGGTGGCAATCAAGCTGGTCGCCAGCGCCGGGAGCACGAGCGGCAAGCTGAGGGTGCCGAGCAGCACCTCTAGCGCGAACAGGGCACCGCCCAGCGGGACGTTGTATACCGCCGCCATCCCGGCGCCCGCCCCCGACGCTACGAGCAGACGGCGCTGGGAGACCGGTAGGAGCGCCCAGTCACTCAGCCAGGCCGCGACCGCCGCGCCGACCTGCTGCGGCGCGGCCTCGCGACCGAGTGACGCACCGAGTCCCACGATCACGATCGACTCCACCGCGCGCGCGAAACTGCCCAGGAGCGGCATCCGTCCCGCACGCAGCCATAGCGCCTCTGAAACCTCTCCTCCCCCGCCGAGCCGGGCAAGGCCGATGGCGCCGACGCCGGCGATCACACCTCCGCAGGCCAACACGAGCACCCTGCGAGCATCCGAGCTGCGTTCAGCGCCTTCCAGAAAATGGCCCGTCTCATAAGACCACGCCAGGTGCTGAACGGCGCGTAGAAGCTCGATAAGCGCCGCGCCGCCCACACCGGCGGCCACTCCGGTAAGCGCCACCAGCATCCAGAAACGCGGGCTGTAGCTCGCCACGATCCCACGGCCCGGAACATTTGGCTGAGCTGATACCGACGCCATCTCCGCGCAGTCTGACGGGCCGGGCGGGAGTCGCTACCTCACGCACGGGACAGACACGTCATTCGGCGCGGCGCCGGGCGCGACTACTCGACGCCGCAGCTGACGCGCACGGTTGTCGTCTGAACCTGGTCTTGGCGGTCGATCCAGGCGACGTGGAAGGCCCCCGCGGGACCCGCCGTGACGCGCGGCTTAGGGTCGCCCGAACCGGTGGTACTTGCCCCGAGCGGGATCTTGCGCTGGAGGTAGGCGCAGAGCGGGCTGTAGGGGTGAAGCCAGAGCGGACCTCCGTTCCAGGGCGAACTTGCGATCAGCCACTTACCTGCGTCGTCGATCGCGCCTTCCCAGTAGCGAGTCGATGGATCCGGCTCGCTTTCGACTGTCCGGGCCGGTCCTGGTCGTCCACCAGGGGAGATCCCGACCGCCAGGATCCGTTCCGTTCCCGGGCGGGAGGGTTCGGTCTCCATCGACAGCAGGGTGCGGTCGTCCAGCGACTGGGTCGACTGCATTTCCGCGTTCCCATGCCTGAGCACCACCCGGGGGTGTTCGAAGCTGCTTGCTCCGGGCGCCCGGCGCGCCACGACCACGCGGTTGGCGCCCAGCACGTAGACGTAGAGCTCCGAGCCGCCAGGGCCGTCGAAGAAGGTCCCCCGTTCTTCCAGCAACGGGCTCCTCAAGAGCCGAGGCGGTCCCAATCGCCCATTCCCGAAGAGGCGCCGTTCGATGATGTAGCTCGGACGCGCTTCGCTCAAATGTGGTCCGTATTCGCCGTCGATCCAGAGATGGCCGAACTCGGCGTAGGCGTTGACCGCGTCCGTTGGCTCCGGTTGCACGCGCCCAGCCCGATGGGGGGGTCCGAAGGGGCGACCCAGCGGCGCCTCGGCGACCCAGACGGTTTCGCTGAACTGTTCGCCCCAGGCAATCTCGATCTGCCCGTGGCTCTCGACGGGTTCGCTCACCCACGTCCGCGTGCCCCGCGAGTGTGGCAGCGTCTGCACCGTTTTCCAGCGGCCGCCAGGGTCGTGCACGCCGACGACCCATTCAGCGCAGCAATTGGGGTCATCCGGTTCTGGTTCTTCAATTTCTCGGCAGCAGTAGCTCTTCTCCCGCGCCGCGGGGGTATTGCGATCGACGGCGACCGTCCAGCCGTCCTGCAGCGGCGAGATCTTCAGGGGCTCGCCGCGCAGCTGCGGCGGCAGCCCGATGGGCGTCACCCGACCGCCTTCGTCGACACGCAACAGTCGCTCTCCCGCGGGCCCGTGGAATTGCAGCCATGCGCCCTCCACCAGGTCGGCCTGCTCGACCAGGGCGGGTTCACCTGTCTGCCCGACGGGGCCGACGGTGCTCGGCGCGGCGAACAACGCCGATGCCATCATGGTCGCCGCCAACGCCAACATGAGACTCCTCTTCGCTCCGCGAGGCCAAGCTACGACGCTACCAGTGAAGCGTGCCCGCGGGCCGCGTCCCAGTACGCTGTGTCGATGGAGCCGCTAAGCGTCGGCGAACTCGTCAAGGTCGCCGGCGACGGCCCTGAGCTCGACGGGATCGTGTTCGACACCCCGAGCAGATCTAAGGTCGTGGTGGCTGTGGTGGACCCCAGCCGAGGCCCAGGGTTCCGAACGGTCCATCCGAGGACGTTGACCGAGCGGGTGGAGGAAGGCGCTGAGGACCGAGCGCTACGTCTCCTCGTCCGTCGGACGCCGCCGCCCGCTCGCGGTACGGCCGGCGGCGGAGTGGATGCCGGGCGAGGCAACCCCGGTCACAAGCGTGGAGCGATGCATCGCACGACGGGCAGGTAGGGCCGTTTCACACAAGGAGCGTCGCCGACCGCTTTCCTGGCAGCTGAGTTCCTAGATCTCGGCGGCGAGACGCTCGTGGACGGAGCGCACGGCGCTCGATCCCTCACCCACCGCCGCGGCGACTCGCTTCATCGAGTCGTGGCGGACGTCGCCGGCGGCGAACACGCCGGGCGTGGATGTCTCGAACGGGAGAGGAGGGGAAGTGCCGCTGGCCGGCGACCTCGGGAGCTGGCGGTCGGTGAGGATGAATCCATCTGGATCGAGTAGCACGCTGCTTCGGAGCCAGGCGGTTTCGGGACGTGCGCCGATGAAGCAGAACAGACCCGTGCAGGGAATCGTCTGGAGCTCGCCGGTCGCGGTGCGGCGGAGCGTTACGTGCTCGAGGCGTGACTGGCCGGCCAATCCCTGGACTTCGACACCCCCGTCCCGCACGGGAGACACGCCCGGTGAGGAAGCGGCGCTGACCGGTGAGAAGGGACAGCTCACCGATAAAAGACCCCGCCTCATATGTGACAAGGGCCTCATCCGCGCCTTCGGATCGCACGATCTCGACCTCGCCCTCGAGGACGACGAACAGGTCGGAGGATGCCTCTCCCGCCTCGAACAGCAACTCTCCCGCCGCGACTGGCCGCTCAGTTCCGAACTCGGCCATTTCCGCGAGCTCGGAGGCGCTCAGCCGGGGATAGGCGGCATCTCGACCGCCGGGTGCGTTCATCGTCGGAGTCCGAAGTCGCTCATGAGCAGCCACGTGACATGTGACGAGTCAGGCTAGCGTGCTATCCGCCCGCACCCGCCTGCACGCCCAGCCCCTCGGGAGTGAGCTCGGTTTCGATCGCGGCGCGCATCGCCTTCAGCGAGTCTCCCCGGGCGCGGAGCTTGGTGGCGGTGTGCGCCGCGGGGTTGAGCTCGGCAAGCGCCTCGGCGGCAGCGAGGCTCGCCGCTCGTAGCTCATCCGCGGGAACGACCCGGTCGAGAAAGCCCGCGGTGACGGCGTCGGACGGGCTGTACATCGTGGCGCCCACGACCGCTCGGTCGAAGTGGGCCGGCTGCAGGCGCTGGCGCGCGAGCGCGATCGCGAACCACGGGACGGTCAGCCCGATCTTCACCTCGTTGAGGCCGATCTGGAACGGTCCGTCGACGCCGATGCGCACATCCGCGGACAGCGGCAGGAAGGCTCCCGCCGCGACGGCGTGGCCGGGGCAGGCGATGAGCACGGGCGTCGGGAACGACATGATCCGCTCGGCGAGGGTGGCGCCGAGTGTCAGCATCTCGATCACCCGATCGACATCGCCGCCGGCGAAGACCTTCAGGTCGAACCCCGCGGAGAAGTAGCTCTCCCTGCCGGTGAGGATGACGACGGCGGTGTCACGCTCGGCCTGATCGAACGCGGTGTGGACGGCCTGGAGCATCGGGATCGAGAACGCGTTGACCTTTCCGTCGTCCATCGTGATCGTCGCGATCCGCCCGTCGAGCTCATACGTCGCCAGTTCGGTCATCGTCATCTCCCGGTTGTTCGAGTGGGGGCTGTCCCGTATATCACGGCTCCGTGAAAGCAGTAGAGGCCCCGCGCTTCTAGGCTAGGGCGGATGGAGCTAGAGCACGCTATTCGCAGCCGCCGCACCCACAAGGTGTTCGCCCCCGAGCCGGTGGCTCCGGAGCTGCTGGAGGAGCTGTTCGAGCTCGCCAGGTGGGCGCCGAATCATCATCTGACCGACCCGTGGCGCTTTCGGGTGCTGGGCCCGGGGACGCTCGCGCGGCTGAAGGAGATCGCCGAGGAGACAGCGCCCGGCTCATCGGGCAAGCTCGACCGCGCACCGACCTTGGTCGTGGCGTCGGTCCACCGCGAGGGCGACGAGGCGCAGCAGGCCGAGGATCTGCTTGCGAGCGCGGTCGCGGCCTACCTGGTGCTGCTCGCGGCCCACGGTTGCGGCCTCGCCGGCTACTGGCGGAGCGTGCCGTTGCTGGACTCCCCCGCGGGACGGGCGGCTCTGGAGCTTGACGACGCGGAGACCCCGATTGGTCTGCTCCACCTCGGCCGCCCGCGCCAGGAGCAGCGTGTGCCCGAGCGGGCGCCGGTCGCGGCCTTTACGCGTTACCTGCCGTGAGCGACGACCGGGAGCTACCCGACGAGTTGCGGCGCCAGGGCGACGCTCGGCGTGGCGGAGGGGATCTTCACTGCAGTGTGCGTCGGCGGCTCCGGCGCACAGACCACGCGGTTGCGCCCCGTGCGCTTGGCTTCATAGAGAGCCTCGTCGGCGGCCTTGAAGAGCGTGTCGTAGTCGACCTGCGCGCCGCGCGCCGCGCTGACGCCGAGTGAGATCGTGACCGGGATGTCGGTCGGCCGCGCCTGCTCGACGGCCTCGCGCAGCCGTTCGGCGACTTCGTGGCCGGCCTGCAGGCCGATGCCGGGGAGCACGATCAGAAACTCCTCGCCGCCGAGGCGATAGACGAGCTCGAACGAGCGGAGGCGCTTGCGTAGCTCGTAGGCGATGTCGCGGAGGACCGCGTCGCCGCAGTCGTGACCGTGCTCGTCGTTGATCTCCTTGAAGGCATCGACATCGCAGAGCACGATGCTGACGGGCTGGCCTGTGAGCCGCGCCTGCTGGGAGATCTCGAGGAAGCGGGGGACGAGCGCGTGGCGGTTGAGTAGTCCAGTGAGGGGGTCGAGGATCGCCTCGTCGCGGTGGTGCAGCTCGGCCGCCTGGAGCGCCCATACGACTGAGACGACCCCCGCAAGCAGCGCGAGCGTCGCGATCAAAGGCACGGGATCGTGGATCGTCCACTGCGGGTGCACGCCGAGGGTCGCGGCGAGGATCAAGGCGACCGTGAACACCAATGCGGCGATCACGACCTGCGGGCGGAAGCGCGCCGCGACCATCGCGGCGGGCAATACCAACCAGGGCAGCACCGGACTGCGCGGGCCGCCGCTGAGGGCGATGCCGACGGCGATCAGGAGCATCGTGATCAGGATCGCGTAGGCGCTCACGCGCTCGGGGTGGCTGCTCGTATGGATGCGTCGCTCGACGAGCGCGAAGTTGAGCAGCGAGAGGGCGAACAGGATCAGCATCCACCAGCCGATCCAGGGGGCGGAGAGGAGCAGTGCCGCGCCGACCGCGCCGGAGCCGACGCGGCGGATCGTGCGGACGCGGTCGTTCGCGTCCACGACGCGACTGCGGTCGAGCTCCGTTGGGCACAGCCATGATCCGCCGGACATAGAAATGTTCATCGGTGGCAAGTTTGTGCCGATATAGCGGAGGATGTTCGATATGGACAACTTGGTGACACCCGACCCGGCGCGGCCCGGGAATCGGCTGCATGGGTTGGTGCACCCGCGGCGCTGGCTGGCGGAGCGCCGTGTCGGCGGCGAGAACGGCTCGGCCTTTGCCTTTGGCGCCCGCCTGTTCGTGGCAATCGCACTGACCTTCGCCCTGGTCGGGGCGATCGGCTACGTGCTGGTCGATCGCAACCTCGAGCAGCGGCAGATCACGCGCTATGCCGCCGATGTGCGGGCGGACGCTCACGGCTTTGAAGACGTGGGCGCCCGTGCGGCGTCCCAGGCGGAAGGGATCCGGGAGATCGATCGGCTGCTCGACGCGATCGCACGGCGGCCCGGCACGCTGGAGGTGCTGCTGATCGACCAGCGGCACGTGGTCAGGGCTGCGGGCGAGGATCGCCTGATCGGGACCACGGACGCCGATCCGCGGATCGACGCGGCGCTGGAGCAGGGGCGGTCATACGCCAGCCGCGAGAGCGATCCGAGGAAGGACCGGAGGAACTTCGAGTTCGTCACCCCCGTCAACCTTCCGGGCGGCCGCTACGCCTATGAGGTCACTTATGACCACCGCACCTACGACGCGCAGCTGCACGAAGTGCGAATGGTGCTGTTGCTGGTCGGGTTGCTCTCGCTCCTCGGCGGCAGCGCGGTCTTCTATCTGGTCGGTGGGCGCGTGTTGATGCGCGACCATCGGCGGGCGCTGGAACGCGCGACCCGTGATGGATTGACCGACCTGCCCAACCAGCGGGCCTTCCAGGACGAGCTCCCGCAGGCCGTCGCCTCGGCGACGCGCTATCAGGACCCGGTGGCGCTGGCCGTGCTGGACATCGACGACTTCAAGTTCATCAACGATCGCCACGGGCATCCTCACGGCGACGCGGTGCTGAGGCGCGTGGCGGAGGTCTTGCGCGAGGCCCGCCCCGGGGACCGCCCCTATCGGATCGGGGGTGACGAGTTCGCGCTGCTATTGGCGCATACGGACTCGAGCGGCGCCCGCACCCTCGCACGCCGCTTGAGCCGCAGCTTCGCCGACGCCGGGATCGAGGTGAGCATCGGCGTGAGCGCGATGCGCCCGGGGAGATCGGAATCGCAGGAGGCGGGCCGGGCCGACACGTTGCGGGCCGAGGCGGACGCCGCCCTGTATGAGGCCAAGCGCCAGGGCGGCAACCGCGCCGCGCACTTCGACGACATCCGCGAGCGCGTGGCCGTGACCACCTCGGAGAAGAAGGAAGCCGTCCGGAGGTTGATCGACGAGGGGCGGTTGACGACGGTGTTCCAGCCGATCTGGGATTTCGCGACGGAGACCCTGCTGGGGGTGGAGGCGCTGAGCCGTCCCGACCCTTCCTACGGGCTCTCCGGTCCGGAGGAGGCGTTCGATATCGCCGAGCAGATCGGGCGCGTGCACCAGCTCGACGTGTTGTGCGTGCGGAGCGCCCTGCGCGTCGTGCCGGAGCTCGACCCCGGCGTGCTGCTGTTCTTCAACCTGTCCCCGCAGACGCTCGACCTCGACTCGGCGCAGAACGACTGGGTGCGCGTGGCGGTGGAAGCGGCCGGGCTGCCGCCGGAGCGAGTCGTGATCGAGGTCACCGAGCGCTTCGGGGGACGCACGGCGGCGGTGGTGAAGTGCTTGCAGCGCTTGCGCGGGCAGGGGTTCAAGACCGCCCTGGACGACGTCGGGACGGGCAACTCGGGATTGGAGATGCTGCGGAAGGTGAAAGCGGAGTTCGTGAAGCTCGACCGCAGCATCGTGATCGCCGCGCCAACCGAACCGAGCGCCCGCGCGGTGCTGATGGCGATGGCGACGTTCGCGAGGCAGACCGGAGCATTCGTGATCGCGGAGGGCGTCGAAGACGAGGAGACGCTCCGGTTCCTACGGAGCATCGACGACCACGACCTCCACGTGGACACGGTCATCCAGGGCGGCCAGGGCGGCGAACTCGGCCAACCTTCGAAGGAGCTGCCCCCCGGCGTTCCCACCACCCTGAGCGCCCGCCAAAACGCCCATCCGACGACCGTCTGATCCAGCCCACGATCGTCTGATCCAGCCCACGACCGTCTGATCCTAAAGAGAGCGATCGCCGGTATAAAAATACGGAGTCCGTATAGCAATAGTTACACACACCCCGTAAAGTCATATACAAACTTCCGCCAAGCTCGACGCCCGTCGGATGCCGCGCCGCATGACACCGCTAGCCTGTCGGGCCGTGCTTATACCTCGCAAGGACATTAGGAACGTGGCGATCGTCGCGCACGTCGACCATGGGAAGACGACGTTGGTCGACGCGATGCTGTGGCAGTCGGGCGCGTTTAGGGTCGGCCAGGACGTCGCCACCCGGGTACTCGACTCGATGGATCTGGAGCGCGAGAAGGGGATAACGATCCTCGCGAAGAACACTTCGCTGCGCTATAGGGACGTGAAGCTGAACATCATCGACACGCCCGGGCACGCGGACTTCGGCGGCGAGGTGGAGCGCGGCTTGACGATGGTGGACGGGGTGCTGCTGCTGGTGGACGCGAGCGAGGGGCCGCTGCCGCAGACGCGCTTTGTGCTGAGGAAGGCGTTGGAGGCGAAGCTGCCGGTGATCCTGGTGATCAACAAGGTGGATAGGCCGGATGCGCGGGTGGCGGAGGTCGTGGACGAGGTGTATGAGCTGTTCTTGGATCTCGACGCGGACGAGCAGCAGATCGACTTTCCGATCGTGTACTGCAACGCGAAGGCGGGGGTGGCCTCGCTGAAGTACGACCCGGCGCACGCGATCGAGGAGCGCGACCTGGCGCCGCTGCTGGATCTGCTGCTGGAGCGGATACCGGCGCCGTTGTATGACCCCGAGCACCCTCTGCAGGCGCTGGTGACGAACCTCGACGCCTCGCCCTACGTGGGCCGCCTCGCGCTGTGCCGCGTGCGGCACGGGAACATCAGGAAGGGCCAGCAGATCGCGTGGTGCCGCGCCGACGGGACGATCCAGAAAGCGCAGGTCGCGGAGCTGTACGTGACGGACGCGCTCGATCGCGTCGACGCGGAGGAAGCCGGCCCGGGCGAGATCATCGCCGTGGCGGGGATCGCGGAGGTGACGATCGGCGAGACGCTGGCGGATCCGGACGATCCGCGGCCGCTGCCGGTGATCACGGTGGACGAACCGGCGATGTCGATCACGATCGGCGCGAACACGTCACCGCTGGCGGGGAAAGACGGGAGCAAGTTGACGGCCAGGCAGATCGAGGCGCGCCTGGAGCAGGAGCTGATCGGGAACGTCTCGCTGAGGGTGCATGAGACGGCGGGGGTGGGTGGGGAATCTAAATCATTCGAGGTGCAGGGCCGCGGCGAGCTGCAGCTGGCGGTGCTGGTGGAGATCATGCGGAGGGAGGGCTTCGAGCTGACGGTGGGACAGCCGCACGTGGTCGAGCAGGTGATCGACGGCAAGCGCAATGAGCCCGTGGAGCGCCTGTCGGTGGACGTGCCGGAGGAGCACGTGGGCACGGTGACGCAGCTGCTGGCGGCGCGGAAAGGCCGGATGGAGCACATGATCAACCACGGCACGGGTTGGGTGCGGTTGGAGTATCTGGTGCCCGCGCGCGGGCTGATCGGCTTTAGGACGGAGTTTTTGACGGAGACGCGGGGGACGGGGATCATGCACCACGTGTTCGACCGCTGGGAGCCGTGGGCGGGCGAGCTGTTGACGCGCCAGAGCGGCGTGCTCGTGGCCGACCGCCGCGGCGCGACGGTGACCTTCTCGCTGTTCACCCTGCAGGAGCGGGGCTCGCTGTTCGTCGGTCCCGGCGAGGAGGTCTACGAGGGGATGATCATCGGCGAGAACGCGCGCTCGGAGGACCTCGACGTGAACCCGGTGAAGGAGAAGCACCTGACGAACATGCGCTCCTCGACCTCCGACGTGCTGGTGCGCCTGGACGCCCACCGCAAACTGACGCTCGACGAGGCGCTGGAGTTCGTGCGCGAGGACGAGTGCGTGGAGGTGACGCCGGAGAACGTGAGGATGCGGAAGGTGGTGCTGGGGAAGACCGAGCGCGTGAAGACGGCGAGGCAGGCTCGCAAGTGAGACGGTAGGCTCTCGCGCGTGAGCAGATCGATGAGGTGCCCCCGGATCGCAGTGCTGGCCGCAGTCTTGACGCTGGCGATGGCCGTGGGCGCGAGCGCGGCGACCGTGATCCACTTCCAGCCGGAGAGCGTGTCGGCGCTGAACGTGCAGCTGCACCATCACGAAGTGCACGCGCTGACCTTCCATCCGACGCCCGCTCCGGGGCACGTTCACGTTTCGCTGAACGACGGGCGGCATCTGACCGTCGTCTACACGCCGTCAGAAGAAACGCGGCTGCTCGCGCTGGCGCACGCGGACGGCACGCCGGTCGCGGTCGCCGTGGCCAAGCCGAAAGCCGCCGCGAAACCCGTGCACCACACCCTGCGCTACGTCGCGGGCGGGATCCTGGTGTTGGTGATCATCGTGGTCGCGGCGGTGCTGCTGGTGGACCGCCGCCGTAAGCTCGGCGAAGAGGCGGGCGAGACGCCCCCTCAAAGCCAGCCCTCGCAGTAGCCCCCTCCCGCTCGTTGTCTCGTTTGGCCTTTGAGCTCGAGGGCCGGCGAGCGTCGCATTCTCCGTTAGATCGAGAATAAGACTCAGTCTTATGATACTTTGCCGTGCGTGAAGCGGCAAGCGAAGTCGGTGAGGAGCTCCCGCTCGACAGGCGGAGGGCTCGCGCAGGGGCGTCCACGTCTCGCGCTTGGGTTGCTCCTGGTGCTGGGGGCCGCGTGCCTGGCGGGTTGTGACAAGAGCGATCCGAGCGGCGCTGGGGGAGCGGACGGCCGCTTGCGGGTGGTGGCCGCGGAGAACTTCTGGGGGAGCATCGCCGCGCAGCTCGGCGGGGGGAGGGTGAGCGTGAGGAGCATCATCGTGAACCCGAATACGGACCCGCACAGCTACGAACCGTCGGCGGGGGACGCGCGGACGATGGCGGGGGCGAGGCTGGCGATCGTGAACGGCATCGGCTACGACAACTGGGCGCCGAAGCTGCTGGCGGCGAGCCCGGTGAGCGGGCGGGTGGTGCTGAACGTCGGTGGGCTGCTCGGCTTGGGGACGGGCGATAACCCGCACCAGTGGTATTCGCCGACGAGCGTGGGGAAGGTGGTCGCGGAGATCGTGGCCGACTACGATGAGCTCGATCCGGCCGGCGCGGCGTACTACGCGCGGCGAGCGCGCATGTTCGAGACCGTGAGCCTGGCCGGGTATGACCGGCTGCGCGAGGAGATTAGGGCGAGGTACGCCGGCACACCGGTGGGCTACAGCGAGAGCATCTTCCGGCCGCTGGGGGAAGACCTCCATCTGAAGCTGAGAACGCCGTATAGCTTCGCGAAGGCGGTCGCGGAGGGGACGGATGTGACGGCGAGTGATAAGGAAGCCGTCGACCGGGAGGCGCGCGATCGGGAGATCGCGGTGTGGGTGTTTAACAGCCAGAACGTGACGCCGGATGTGGAGCGCGTGAACGAACTGGCGAAGGCCGCGGGAATCCCGATCGCGACGGTCACGGAGACGCTGGATCCGGCGGGGGACACATTCGAGAGGTGGCAGGTGGCGGAGCTGGAAGGTCTGCTGAAGGCGCTGCACGAGGCCACGGGGAGGTAGTAGGCGATCGTGACCGCGGCCTTCGCCAGTTCGTTCACGCGCTCCACATCCGGCGTCACGTTCTGGCTGTTAAACACCCACACCGCGATCTCCCGATCGCGCGCCTCCCGGTCGACG
>Ga0209483_1001659_pt1 | contig 16607 bp, 18 predicted proteins | sample NGEPerA_FD_184508 | JGI IMG/M metagenome (GOLD analysis project Ga0209483, IMG submission 184508) | Arctic peat soil microbial communities from the Barrow Environmental Observatory site, Barrow, Alaska, USA - NGEE PermafrostL2-A... | ecosystem: Environmental > Terrestrial > Soil > Wetlands >... | reverse complement strand
GACCACGATGCGGTCTTCCAATGGGTGCAACTTCATTTTCTTGCCTCCTGTGCTTTTGGCACTCGAATCTTCCGACTGCCAATTTAGCAGCCTACGGGTATGAGTGCCAACAGAGATCACGGCGTGGTTAGCCTGACCCGGTGACCTTCTCATCCGTGCAAAAACGTGACCTGACGTTGGTCGCAATCCTTCGCGGTGTCTCGTACCTCGGCGACGCCATTGCGTTGGTCGCCCTCTATCTTCGTCTGGCCCACGGCGCCCACGCAAGTTGGGCTATTGCCTCGCTCTCGGTCGCGGCCGCACTGCCGCTCGTCGTGCTGTCGCCGATCTCCGGCTTCATCATCGACCACACCCCAGTCAAGCGCCTGTTGGTCATCCTCTGTCTTTTCGAAGGAGTGGTCTGTATTGGCATCGGCCTCTGGCACGGGAGAGTCGTCACCATTGGTTTGATGGCCCTGCTCAGTTGCTTCGTGGCCTTTTCCTTCCCCGGGTACTCGGCCCTCGTGCCCACGATCGCCGGCGAGGATAACCTCACGGCCGCGAACTCGACGATGCAGTCGGTGCAAGGGATCGCCGCGGTGGCCGGTCCCGGCCTGGGGGGTCTCCTCGTGGGGCTGCTCGGTCAGAGTTGGCCGCTCTACTTCGACGCCATCAGTTTCGGCCTCGGAGCCCTCGGGACCGTGATGCTCGTAACCGATCGCCGACCCCACCCCGGGGCCGAGCGTCCCAAAAAGGGCGAACGTGACCTGGGTGCGGGGATGCGGATCCTCTTCAAGGACGGGGTGCTTCGACCGCTCGTGATCACGTTCGTGATCTTTTTGTTGTCCCTGGTGATGATCAACGTCGCCGAGGTCTTCTTCATCACCAAGACGCTGCACTCCTCGGCCCTGATGTACGGACTCGTCGGAGCGAGTTTCGGGGCTGGCAACGTGGTGGGCGCGGTGGCGGCGAGCAAGCTCAAACAGGACGACGTCGCCCTCGCCAAGGCGTCGCTCGTCGCGCTGATCGTCGTCAGTATCTTCGTAGGACTCATCGGCCTCGTCGAACACGTGGGCTACCTCTATCCGATTCTCGTAGTCATGGGCATCGCGGTCGGTCTCTTGAACGTCGCCTTCACGACGCTCATGACCGTTCGCACGCCCGAAGCCCAACGAGGACGGATGTTCGCCGCGAGCAACGCGGCCTTCACGAGCGCCGAAATACTGGGCACCGTCTTTGGCGGACTCATCCTCACCCTCGTGGCTCCGCGCACGGTCTTTCAGATCGCCGGCGTCGCCACCACGATCGTTGCGTTGCTCTTCGGTCCGATTGCGCTGCGCGCCACACGATCTGCGAAACACACGGAGCTCGGAACTCAGGGCGCCTGACGCTCTAACGACCAACCGTTGGCTGACGGCAGGTAGACAATGCGGTCGTGCAAACGGTCCTCACGATGCTGCCAGAACTCGAATCGATTCGGCGTCAGACGAAAGCCGCCCCAGAACTGCGGTCGGGGAACCTCACGACCGGCGAACTCGGCGTCGAACTCGCGCACGCGTTGTTCGAGTTCTTCACGACTCGCGATCACGCTGCTCTGGGAACTGGCGTGCGCGCCGAGTTGACTGCCGCGCCCACGAGTCGCGAAGTAGGCGTCGGATTCGGCCGCGGTCATCTTCTCGACCGCACCTTCCATACGAACCTGTCGTCCGCGTGGTTCGCAGTACCAGAGGATCGAAGCGAAGGGATTCTCAGTGATCTCTCGACCCTTTCGCGACTCGTAGTTCGTGAACCAACCGACGGAGTGATCATCAACGTGACGAAGTAGGACCATTCGTGTGCTCGGCTTACCATCGGGGGTTGACGTCGCGACTGAGATGGCGTCGCGTTCGAGCATCTCTCCCTTGGCCTCGTCGAACCACCGTCGGAACTGGACGAAGGGATTCGGGTCGCAGTCGGAAAGTTCGAGTGGAATCCAGAACTCGTTCACGAGACGTCCGCCAGCTGCCAGTTGGGATTGGCCGAGAGATCGAACGAGCTCGGAGCGTCGTGGCGAAGTCGGTAGGACCCAGCAGCCGCGATCATCGCGGCGTTGTCGGTACACATGGCCATGGTCGGGAGGTGTGCCTCGATGCCGAATTCCTGGGCCAATTCGGTGACGCCCGCGCGAAGCGCCGAGTTGGCCGCGACGCCCCCGGCAAGGGCGAGCCCTCTCACCGGGTAATGCTCGAGCGCACTGCGGAGCTTGCGAAGGAGTTGTTCGGCGACCGCGGCCTGGAAGGAGGCCGCGACGTCGGCGACTGGGAGTTCGTGCTGCTTCTCGGTCGCACGAACGACCGCCGTCTTGAGCCCCGAAAAGGAGAGGTCGTAGTCGTCGCCGGTCATCGATTGCGGGAGCTTGAGTGATCCGGCGGTGCCCGACTGGGCCAAATCGTCGATCTCCGGACCGCCGGGGTACCCGAGCCCCAGCCACCGCGCCACCTTGTCGTACGCTTCGCCGGCCGCGTCGTCGATCGTTTCACCGAGTACCACGTGCTCGCCAGGTCCGCCTTGGAGCACGATCAGACTGTGGCCACCGGATACGAGCAAGGTCATGAGTGGCCACTCCAAATCCGAGCGCTCCAAAAGTGGTGCGAAGAGATGGCCCTCGAGATGGTTTATCCCGACGAAAGGGACGCCCCAGGCGAGCGCGTAGGCCTTAGCGGCCGACAGTCCGACCAGCAACGATCCAATGAGACCCGGGCCACTCGTCACCGCGATCCCGAGGATCTGTGGATCGAGCGGGTCCAGACCGGCCTCGGTGAGGGCCCGGCGAACGACGGGGCCAATGGTGGCGACGTGCGCGCGACCGGCTAATTCGGGCACGACCCCGCCAAAGGCCCGGTGTTGGTCAATCGAAGACTCGATCACCGAGGAATGCACGTGGAACTGCTCGTCGACGACGGACGCCGCCGTTTCGTCACAACTGGTCTCGATTCCCAGGACTAGAGCCATCAGTCCAGCGTAGGTGGCGGCTCTTCGGAGTCGGACTGGAGGTCGGCCCAAAGTATGAGGGCGTCTTCGTTGGTCTTCTCGTAGTAGTTCTTTCGAACACCCACCGGTCGAAACCCGTAGCGGTAATAGAGGTCAATGGCGCGTTGGTTGGACACGGCGACCTCCAGCGTCGCGCGTGTGATGCCGCGCTCTTTGGCGTCGGCCCAGGCATCATCCAGCAACGAGGTCGCAATTCCTCGACCTTCTTCTTGGGGCACGGTTCCGATCGTATTGACGTGGAGTTCTTCGAGAACGAACATGACCCCCAAATACCCGACGATGCGCTTTTGTTCGTAGGCGACCGTGTAGCGACGGGTTTCAGTGTTCTCAATCTCATCGAGCAGAATTCGCTTCGTCCACGGCTCGGGGAACTGCGCCTCTTCGATCACCAGCAATTCGCTGATGTCGCGGCGCTCGGCGAGTCGGATATTCCACGCGGTCTTCACTTCGGACGCTCGCGAGTCGTGAAATTGGCGACCGCGTCGGCCTCGCGCAGGTAGAGCGGCGAAACGACCTCGTCGGGCATTCGGCTCGAGCCAATCGAAAGCCCGGCGTGAACCGACGGAACAACCTGATCGAAGATCGTCGCGAACGACCGGTCTTGGAAATCGATGCGATAGCGCTCCACGCCGTCGCCGGTAAAAATTACCGGTGACCCCTTCGCTTCTGCGCTCGCCACGATCTCGAGCGCCGTGGTCACTCGAGCCTCGTCGAGAACCGTGACCTCGTCCTCGAGAAGGAAAGCCTGGGCGAAAATCTCACCTCGTCGCGCGTCGACGCACGCGACCAGCGTGCCGCGCACTCCCGCATCGAACGCGCCACCCGCGAGCATTTCGAGCGACGTGACACCGACCAACGCACAACCGAGTGCTTGGGAGAACCCGATCGCCGTAGCGATACCGACGCGCAGACCCGTGAAGAGTCCCGGGCCGCGGTCAACCACGACCCGATCGATGTCGCGAGAGCGCAACCCGACCTCTTCGAGCAAGGTCTGCATGGCGCCGGTCAACGCCTCGGTGTGGCGCCTTCCGTCGTCGACGACGCGCGTCACTTCGAGGCCGGCCGTCGTGCAAACGCCGACGGCACAGGCGGGGGTGGCCGTTTCAATGGCGAGGATGTTCACGACGCCCACTCGTCCAACCGGGCCGCGCGAGCTACGGCGAGCTCCCCGTCGACGCTGAGCATCCGACCATCATTGTCGTCAACGTGGAAATCAATCGTCATCACGTCTCGACCGAAGACCGAAGCCGCGAGCTCCCCCCACTCCACCAGTGCGACCGCGGCGTCTTCGACCAATTCACCTAACGCCAGATCCACTACCTCGTCGAGGGACTCCACCCGGTACACGTCGCAGTGATGCAGCGTCTCGATGCCGAGACGGTTCGCGCATCGGTGCTCTCGCACCATGATGAACGTCGGACTCGTCACCCGTTCGTGCACGCCCAACCCCTGGGCGACGCCCTTCACGAAGGTCGTCTTCCCGGCGCCCAGAGTTCCAGTGAGCAATACGATGTCACCGCTCGAGAGGACCGCGGAAAACGCCTCACCGGCCGCGATCGTGTCCTCGGCCGTCGCACAGTATCGTTGCCAGTTCACCTGGGCACCACCAGCGTCTTGAGAATGCGCAGGTCCGCGCGCATCACGTCCACGACGCTCGGACCGCCGCGCAGAGCGGCGGCGGGATGGTACGTCGCCATACCCCGCCCTCCCTCAAGGGTCACGATTCGTCCGTGCGTCACGCCGATCCCCTGCTCGAATCCGAACACCGACCTCGCCGCCGTGTTGCCGAGGGCGAGCACCAGCGCAGATCGAACCAACTGAAACTGTTCGCTCAACCACGGACGACAGGCCGTGAGTTCATCGCGCGTCGGCGTTCGATTCGCCGGAGGACGGCACTTCACCACGTTGGTGACGAAGCATTCGGCGCGCGCTAATCCGACCTCTTCTTCAATGAGTTGGAACAGCAGTCGCCCGCTGCGGCCGATGAACGGCTCCCCACCCTCGTCCTCGTCTCGACCGGGCGCCTCGCCGATCACCATCAGCACTGGATTGATCGGTCCCGAGCCGACGACGACCCGTTGACGGGTTTGGGAGAGCACGCAGCGCGTGCACGTCGGGAGTTCGGCTAAGTCACGACTCATCTCAGTCCACGAGAATACGGGGCACGCGGGCCCCAATGCCGCAAAGGATCTCCCAGGAAATAGTCCCCGCGCGCTCGGCCCACTCGTCGGCCGTAATCTCCTGATCGCCCTGGCGTCCGAGGAGGACCACCTCGTCGCCGGGCCGGATGACGTCATCGCCGCAGTCGACGACCAACATGTCCATCGTGACCGTCCCCGCCAAGGGGTAGCGCGTGCCGTTGATCAAGACCTCGGCGCCCGCGTCGAACAGTCGACGGGGATAGCCGTCGGCGTAGCCAAAGGGGACCGTGGCGATCGTGGCGGCGCTCTCCAAGGCTCGACGACGCCCGTAGCTCGGGCGCTCCCCGACCTCGGCGTGACGAACGGCGACGACGTTGGCGCGAAGCGTCAGGGCGGGCACGAGTTGCTCGCCGGTCTCTTCGAGCGCGAACGCCAGCCACGCGCCAGGCAGGTAGCCGTAGAGCGCGAGGCCCACGCGAACCATTCCTTGGCGAGCCCCGGGGTAGCCAAGGGCGCCGGCGCTGTTGGCGGCGTGCACGATTCGAGGCGCCGCGCCGCGCTGGGCGAGCGTCGCGACGACGTCCTCGAAGCGCTCAATCTGTCCTCGAGTGAAGGCGCGGTCGGCGGCACTGGATCCGTCGGCCACGCTGAAATGCGTGTAGATACCTTCGAGGTCGATCGCCGCGCTCGCCGTGAGGACGTCGACGACTTCGCCGACGTCTGATGGCACGACGCCCATCCGGTACATGCCGGTGTCGACTTTCACGTGCACACGGTGACGTCCACCGAGCGCCTCGGCGTTGGTGAGCGCGGCGTGGGCGCCTTCGAGGGAGCCGATCGTGAGGGTGAGCGTGTTTTCCAGGGCGGCCGCGATGGTGTCCGGCGGGACCTCGGCGAGCAGGAGTATCGGCGCCGTGACGCCGCTCTCTCGAAGTTCGATCCCTTCGTCGATGATCGCGACGGCGAGCATGTCGGCTCCGCCTACGAGTGCCGCCTTCGCCGCGAGTTCGGCGTCGTGTCCGTAGCCGTTCGCCTTCACCACGGCGCAGAACAGAGACTCTCCGACTACCGACTTGAGTACGCGTACGTTGTGCGCGATCGCCGAGGCCGAGATCTCCGCGCGCGCTGGCCGGTGGACGCCCTCAACCTGCACGCGAATCTCTCGAGCTGGCGACGACGAAGGCGGCCGCGGTCATCGCCGTGTGCGTAAGGGAGATACTGAATTCGTCGGCGCCGCGCTGGGTGGCGAGTTCCGCGGCCGCTCCGTGCAACCGCACTGACGGCGCACCGCTCGGTGCGCGCTTCACTTCAATCGACTTCCACGGCACCGAGCCGGCCCCGACGCCCAGTGACTTCATGACCGCTTCCTTGGCGGCGAAACGCGCGGCCAGTCGTTCGGCTTTGCCGCGGGCGTCGCGCTGCTCGCCCTCGGTGAAGAGTCGATCGACGATTCGCGGTCGACGTCCGAGGACGATTTCGAATCGCGGCACGTCGACGACGTCGATGCCGACGCCGACTATCGCCACTACTCGACCGTCACCGTCTTGGCGAGGTTGCGCGGTCGGTCGATGTTTCGACCAAGTCCGCGCGCCACGGCGTAGGCGAACATCTGCAATGCGACGACGTCGACCATCGGTGTGAACATCGGCTCGGTCGCCGGGACGCGCAACACGAAGTCGGCGACCGATTCGATCGTCTCGTCGTCGTCGGTCGCGACCGCGACGACGCTGGCGCCGCGCGCCTTCACTTCGGAGAGGTTCGAGAGCATCTTTTCGTGCATGGCCGGGTCGGTGGCGATCGCGATGACGACGACGCCCGGTTCAATCAGGGCCAACGGACCGTGCTTCAATTCGCCACCGGGATAGCCCTCGGCGTGAAGGTACGACAGTTCCTTAAGTTTCAAGGCACCCTCGAGCGCCGTGGGAAATCCGACGTGACGGCCGATGAAGAAGAAGTCGTGCAAACCCATGAGTTCTTTCGCCACGAGTTCCACGCTCTCGCGACGATCGAGCACGGTCTGCACCTGCGCACTCACCGCGCCCAGACCCTTGAACAGACCGTCGATCTCCGATTCGGGCAACGTGCCGCGAAGTTGCGCGAGCCGCAACGCCAGGAGTTCCAAGGCCGCGACCTGCGCGACGAAGGCCTTGGTCGACGCGACCGAGACTTCGAGACCGGCGCGCGTGTAGATGACGGCGTCGGCTTCGCGCGCCATCGAGGAGTCGACGATGTTGGAGATGGCGACCACGTGGGCCCCGCGGCGCTGCGCCTCTCGAGTGGCCTGGATGGTGTCGATCGTCTCGCCACTCTGGGAGACCCCGATCACCAGCGTGCCGACTTCGACGATGGGGTCGCGGTAGCGATACTCACTCGAGATGTCGACGTCCACCCCGATACGCGCCCACTTCTCTATCGCGTATTTCGCGATCAACGCCGAGTGGTACGACGTACCGGCCGCGACCAGACACACGCGCTTGACGTCGCGCAGTTCGTCGTCACTGATGCGCATCTCGTCGAAGGTGATCGTGCCGTCCTTGCGACGACGATCGAGCAGGGTCGAACGAATCGCGCCGGGCTGTTCGTTGATCTCCTTGGACATGAAGTCATCGTGGCCGCCCTTCTGGGCGGTTTCCAAATCCCAGTCGATCGAGAGCTGGTGGAGGCGAACCGGCGCACCCTCTAAGTCGATCGCGCGAAAGCCCTCCGGTCCTAGGCGCACGATCTCGTCGTCGTTGACGGCGTAGAAGGCCGAGGCCTTGTCGAGGATCGCGGGCACGTCACTGGCGAGATACGTCTCGCCGGGTGCCGTGCCCACGACGAGGGGTGAGATACGTCGGGCCGCGACGATGACGTTCGGTTCGGTCGCGTCCATGACCGCGACGGCGAAGGCACCTCGGACGACCAAAAGACCTTGGCGAACGGCCTCCATGAGTTCGAGTCCTTGCGCCCGGAACTCTTCGATCAAGTGCGCCACCACTTCGGAGTCGGTGACCGACGTGAAGACGTGTCCTCGCGTCTCGAGGCCCTCTCTCAGTTCCGAGTGGTTCTCGATGATGCCGTTGTGAATGATCGCGATATTGCCCGAACAGTCCAAATGCGGGTGCGCGTTGATCGCTTCGGGCGCCCCGTGGGTGGCCCAACGGGTGTGGCCAATGCCGGCCGTGAAACCTTTCGGGGCGGCGAGGCACTCTACTTTGAGGGCGGCGACCGATTCAGTGCCCGACGCGGTGCGAGCCCGCCAGGTTTCGCCCGCGCGCACGAGGGCGATTCCCGCTGAGTCGTAGCCGCGGTACTCAAGGCGCGTCAGGCCCTCGAGGAGTGTCGCCAGCGTGTCGTCGGATCCTACGACCCCGATAATGCCGCACATGGCATCAGCCTACTCGGGCCATTTTTGGGTTCTCCGAGCGTGAGTTACGTGAGGAAGAAGTTTTGAATCCGTTGCGAGAAGTCATTCACGAAGCCTTCATCCAACGCTTCGATCATCACGCGTACGACCGGCTCGGTGCCCGACGGACGAATAAGTAGTCGCACGTCGTCGATCTCGATGCCGTAGCTACTGCGAAGCTCTTCGAAAATATCGCGCACCACTTCGTCGTTGTAATCCTCGCGAGCTACATTGATCAGTCGTTGCGGCACACGCTGCCATACCGCGTCCGCCTGTTCGGCGAGCGGTCCGCGACGCACGATGAGATCGGCGAGCATCAGGCCGGTCAACTGACCGTCACCGGTTGGCGCGAGCGAGCGGAAGATCAAATGCCCGGACTGTTCGCCGCCGAACGGCCACGCCTTCTCCTCGAGTTCGATCAGTACGTTGCGGTCACCGACGTCGGTCTCGACGATGGCGATCCCCGCGTCGGCCATTGAACGATGGAGGCCGAGATTGCTCATCGACGTGACGACCAGTCCCCCGCCGAGTTCATTGCGTTCAAAGAAGTCGCGCGCGAAGAGGATCATGAGGTCATCACCATCGCGGACCTGTCCTCCCGCGTCAACCGCGATGAGACGGTCGGCGTCGCCGTCGAAGGCGAGGCCGAGGTCGGCGTGTAGTTCGAGCACTTGGGCCACGAGGTCTTCGATATGGGTCGAGCCGCTGTTCTCATTGATGTTGCGACCGTTCGGCTGGTCGTGAATCGTCGTGATCCGCGCGCCGGTCGATTCAAAGATCTCGTGCGCGACGTGACTGGCCGCTCCGTTCGCGCAGTCGAGCACGATATGGAGTGACGAGAAGTCCGCCGGCACCAGTGAGCGAAGGCGGTGCGCGTAGTCGTGCTCGGCCGATTCGTCGATCTCGAACTCTTCGAAGTTGTTGCTCCGAGCCGGCGCGGCTGCGTTCAACGCCTCGGCGACGGCGAGTTCCGTCGCGTAGTCGAGTTTTCCGCCCCCGACACCAAGGACCTTGAGACCATTGTCGTAATAGGGATTGTGCGAGGCCGATACGACGACACCAACGCCGCCACGTTGTTGGGCGATGACCGCGACGCCGGGCGTCGTGAAGTACCCGAGGTTGACGCCGCGCGCGCCACCGTCGCGAAGTCCGGCGAGGACGGCCCGGGCTAAGTGTGGAGAACTCTCGCGCGTGTCGTACCCGACGAAGACGTCGGCGGTGAAGACCGAAGCGACGGCGCGTCCCAGCCGGTAGGACAGGTCGTTCGTAATTTCGTCGGAGGCTCGCCCACGAATGCCATCCGTGCCGAATTGCACGGGCATGACAACTACCTCTTCGAGTACTGCGGAGCCTTACGCGCCTTCTTGAGACCGTACTTCTTGGTCTCTTTCTTGCGCGAGTCACGAGTGAGGAGACCGGCCTTCTTCAGGGCCGGGCGAACGGCCTCGTCGATTTCGAGGAGCGAACGCGAAATGCCGAGACGAAGGGCGCCGGCCTGGCCGGCAATGCCGCCACCTTCGATGGTGGCGTCGATGTCGTAGGTCTGCTGCGCGTCGATAAGACGAAGTGGCTCCATCACCATCTGACGGTGCGTCGCCGACGTGAAGTAGTTGTCGAAGGCCCGGCGGTTGATGGTGATGGTGCCGGTGCCGGGGCGAAGGCGCACGCGCGCGACGGCCTCTTTGCGCCGTCCGGTCGTCTGGGTGAGAGGTGATGACACGTCGTTCTCCTTAACCGCGGCGAATCGCCGAGGTGTCGTACTTCGTAGGTGTTTGCGCGGCGTGCGGGTGCTCGGGGCCGGCGTAGACGAACAACTTGCCCATGATCTCGCGACCCAGGCGGTTCTTCGGGACCATGCCCTTCACCGCGTCGAAGACCAGCTTGACGGGGTCTTCGTCGAGCAGCGTCTGCCAGGACGTCGCGCGCAGACCGCCCGGGTAACCCGAGTGGTGATACGCGAACTTCTGCGCGGCCTTGTTGGCCGTGAGGACCACTTTGTCGGCGTTCACGATGATGACGTTGTCACCACAGTCGACGTGAGGGGCGAAGTACACGCGGTGCTTGCCCCGCAGCAACGAGGCGGCAACAGTCGCGACTCGGCCGAGGACGAGACCCTCGGCGTCGATCACGAGCCACTCGCGGGTGATCTCACTGACTTTTGGCGAAAATGTGCGCACGGAACTTCCCATATACGATTGTTGACGGACCAAACTGGGTCCGAAGGACTCTTAAGTCTAGGAAAAATCAACCTCAATGGCAAATCGCCAAGGTCATTTCTCCCTATTTCTTGACCAATTTAACGATTCGACGTCGAAGTTCGAACCTCAGCGACGGCGCGACGTGGAGGACTTCGAAGCTTTGGCATCTCGGACGCCCTTTTCGAGCGCTTCAAGGCGCCGGTCCCAAGCACTCGCTCGAACACTCAGCCAGGTGGACGCATGCTGCGCGGCGTCCGTTGAAGCACGATAGCGAACCTCTCGTCCATCACGAGTGGCAACGGCCAAACCGGAATTGGCGAGAAGTTGCAGGTGTTTCACGATTGCCTGACGTGAGACGAGGGCGTCTTCCGCGAGTTCGGTCGCCGTCCTTCCTCGGGGCGCCTCGAGGAGTTGCTCGAAGAGACGCCGCCTCGTGGGATCCGAGAGCGCCGCGAAGACCGCCGAAATGTCATCACTCATCGAAGAACGAGACTCGCCTGGGCCCTTACTTCGATTGGTGACTCCGAGATAGAGATACGAGTTCCCTCGGTCGTCGGCGTCAATTGGATCTCCACGCGCGACGGTTCTTCAGCGAACGTCGCCCAGCGATAGACGAGTCGGTTCTCTTCGTCCACCTCTTCGACGATGAGGTAGCGAACGTCATCGCCGTCACTGATCCAACCGTCCGAGCCGGGCGTGGTCGGCAGTTCGCCGTCGTCGCCGAGCCACGACGGATCGATGACGTGCTCCCAGGCTTCACGTGGCGAACAGGGAAGATCTAACTCACGGTGCACGGTCTCTGTCATGCAACCACTCTATTGCACAACCGTGCCGACGCGACTATCATGCAACTAATTGATTGCACATAAGAACGCCGCGCCCGGGCGCGGTGAGGAGGCCCTATGGCTGAAGTCCTACAACGAGAGACGCTGCACTCGCTCGTGCCGATGGTGCTCGAGGAGTCCAAGGGCGGTGAGCGGGCCTTCGACATCTACTCGATGCTCCTTCGCCAGCGCATCATCTTTCTCGGTCAAGAGGTCGACGATCAGATCGCGAACCTGATCATCTCCCAGATGTTGTACCTCGAAGCACAAGACCCCGAGCGCGACATCAACCTCTACATCAACTCCCCCGGCGGTCTCGCCTACGGCGGCATGGCGATCTACGACGTGATCCAACACGTACGCCCCGACGTGTCGACCATTTGCGTCGGGATGGGAATGTCGGCCGCGGCCATGGTGCTCTGCGGCGGCGCACCGGGTAAGCGCCTCGCACTCCCGAGTGCGCGCATAATGATCCATCAGGGCAGCGCGGGCGCTCGCGGCGCGCCCAGTGACATGGAGATTCAACTTCGAGAGGCGCTGTCGCTGACCAGACGCATGGCCGAGATCATCGCGCACCACAGTGGCCGGTCGGTCGATGAGGTGACGCACGACATCGACCGCGACTACTTCATGACGGCCGACGAAGCCGTCGCCTACGGTCTCATCGACAGCGTGATCGCGCCACGAAGCGGTCTGGGATACGCGCACGAAGCCTCGACGCCACCGCCGAGCATCGAAGGAACCTCGAGCGACGGCGTCACCAGATCGTGACGCGCGACGTCGGTTCCAGCCACATCGCGTCGTTTTCCGTCACGTCGAAGGCTCCGTAGAACTCGTCGATGTTGCGAACGATCTGGTTGCCCCGGAATTCGTCAGGTGAATGCGGATCCAGAGCCAAGAGCCGTTCGACTTCCTCCTTGCGGATCTTGAGGCGCCAGGTCTGGGCCCACGCGAAGAAGAACCGCTGGGCACCGGTGAGTCCATCGATCACCGGCGGCTCCTCGCCGTTCAACGAAATCAAGTAGGCCTTCCAGGCAATCGAGAGACCGCCGAGGTCTCCGATGTTCTCACCGACGGTCAGTGCACCATTGACGTGCAGTTCGGGGGTCAACTTGGGTGCGAGCGCGTCGAACTGATCGATCAGCGCCTTCGTGCGCTCTTCGAAAGCGGCGCGGTCAGACGGTTCCCACCAATCGGCGAGTTTCCCCGTTCCGTCGAACTTCGAACCTTGGTCGTCGAAACCATGGCCGATCTCGTGACCGATCACCGCGCCGATGGCGCCGTAGTTGGCGGCCTCGTCGCGCTGCGCGTCGAAGAAGGGCGGCTGGAGGATCGAGGCCGGGAAGACGACCTCATTGAATCCGGGGTTGTAGTAGGCGTTGACCATCTGGGGCGTCATGAACCACTCGTCGCGATCGACCGGCGTACCGATCTTCGTCAGATTTCGCTGGAACTCGAACTCCGTAGCCGCACGAACGTTGGCGAGAACATCATTCGCGTCGACCCGCAATGTCGAATAGTCGCGCCACCGCACCGGGTAACCGATCTTCGGCGTGAACGCGTCGAGTTTCTCGAGGGCCCGACGACGCGTCGCCTCCCCCATCCACTCCAAATCGGTGATGCTCTGTCGGTACGCCTCGATGAGGTTCGCGACGAGTTCATCCATACGCGCCTTCACTTCGGGCGGGTAGTTGCGTTCCACGTAGATCTTGCCAATCGCTTCACCCATGGCGCCTTCGACGAGGGCAACGCCACGCTTCCATCGCGGGCGAATCGATTCGGCGCCGGTGAGCGTGCGACCGTAGAAATCGAAGTGCTCGTCGACGAACTCCGGGGAGAGGAACGGCGCGTCTCCGGCGATGATCTGCCACGACAACCAGTCCTTCCAGACGGGAAGGTTAGAGTCCGTGAAGAGAGCGCCGACGGCGCTCGCGAAACTTGGTTGGCGAAGGACAACGTCGTCGAAAGATCCAACGGGCGCCTCCAGGGCGTTGTGCCACACCTCGAGGCGCACTTCGCCAAAAAGTTCCGACGCCTCGGCCCACGGCTTCAAGTTGTACGTCTTTTCGCTGTCACGCGAGTCGACGTTGTTCCAGTGACCGGCGGCAATCTTCGTCTCCAGTTCAAAGATTCTTCGCGCGCGCGCCGCGGCGTCACTCACGCCGGCCAGTTCGAGCATGCGCTGCACGTGCACGACGAAGGCGTCGCGAATCGGCGCGAAGTGTTCTTCGCGGTAGTAGCTCTCATCGGGAAGCGAGAGTCCGCCCTGTTCGAGCAGCACGACGTAACGCTCGGGGTCACCCGGGTCGTTGTCAACGAAGACCGCGTAGAAGCCACCAACGCCACGACGCTGAAGCCGGCCGATGAGGGCCAACAGTTCGTCGATCGACGACAGCGCATCGACCTGCGCGAGACGATCGATGAGCGGGCGCACGCCGCGGGTGTTGATCCGCTCCTCGTCGAGGAAGCTCGAGTACAGATCGCCGACCTTTCGGGCCTCGCCGCCCTCCGGCGCGGTACGTGCCTCGTCGAGAATTTCGCGGATCGCCAGTTCGGCGACGTCGGCCAGTATGTCGAACGTGCCGTAGCGAGCCTTGTCCTCGGGCATGGTGGTTCGTTCGATCCACTCACTGTTCACGTACTGGTAGAGATCGTCCTGGGGTCGTACGGTCTCGGAGAGATCTCCGAGGTCAAAGCCGGATGTCATTGGTTGCGTTGTCACCCGCGAAAGCCTAACGAGCGGATTCAGCTTCGTCTCCAAACTTCGCTACGGTCGGTCGCGTGCAAATTTGTGTCGATTTCGTCGAAATGCACGCCCGCCCATGTAAATGCGATGTGCTCGTGCTTTCTAGTTTCCCCGCACGATGGCCAATACAGGTCTGCAGACAAAGAGGCGATTCACCGAGCGACCAGTAATTTCTTCCAAAATGCCTTTCTCTACCAACTTTGCAACAGCTTGATTCGTCGCTTCGAACGTTCGTCCGGTCATTGTCCGAGCGATCGTGACATTGATGATGGGATAGCCAATAAGCGATTGCGCAATATCGATGGCAGCTCCTCGCACCCTGGCTTCGTGGAGAGTTGTCAACGTCTGCTCCTTGAATTTCTCCAGCGCAATAATTGTTGATACTCCCGCTTCAGCTTGTGCGAGTACTCCTTCAGCATAAAATTGGATCCAGGAGTCGAAGTCACCTGTTCGGGTAACACGAAGCAATCCGTCAACGTACTCGGTCCTCCGCACTTCAAACCACGCGGAAAGGTTGAGAATTGGATATGAAAGACTTCCGTCTTCAACCAACTGAAGTAGACCAATCAGCCGGCCCAGCCTTCCATTTCCATTGGCGTAGGGGTGGAGGGTCTCAAATTGGTAGTGACCGAGTGCCATTTTGATGACAATTGGAATGTCAAGTTTCGCATTAATCCATTCCTCCCAATCATCGAAACCACGTTCTAATAAGGGACCATTCGGAGGTGGAATGAATCTCGCTTCCTCCACGGGACGATCTTTTGGCCCGATATAGACCTGACGTTGTCTGAGATCTCCCGAGTCGTAAGTCTCATCGTTAGTTCCCTTGACGATCTCGCTCTGCAGTTCGCCGATCAAACGGCGAGCGATCGGCAATTCTTTGATCCTCGTCATCGAAAGTTCTGTCGCTCGTACGACATTTTGGATCTCACGTTGTTCCGTAGTCAGCATTCGATCTTCCAAGAAATCGGACTCCAGAACTGCATCAAACTCTGCAAAGGTTCCTTCGAGAGCAGAAGTGCTCGCTGCTTCTCTCCGAATGATTGGACGGAGTAACAGAGTTGAGTTTGGAAGATGCGCGACGGCTTGATCGAGTCGAGCGATTGCCATGCCCGCTTTCGCGGCGAGGTTCAGTGTCGACATCGAGAGATGAAAATCGAGTGCCAGTGGGCTGGGTACGTAAGCCCAATAGGGAATCGTCAACTCCGTGCTCCCATATTCGGGAACCAGAATTGGTACGAGATGACCAATTGGTGAATCTCTTAAAGAATTTATGTCCACGATTCAACTATAATGCCCTAAACCTGAATTACATACGTGTTGATTCAGGTATCCGTGACTCCCAGTCAAGCCAATTCCAGTTGCGACGGAATTACCTGAACGGTGATCCGGGCTCTAAGCATTGTTGACAATGGCGTCGTAGCCCACGGCGACCAGTGACAGTCCGCTCGCGGGAGCCGGTGACGGCAGGTGATCGCGACTCAGACTTTCGAATCGTTCCGAAATCGTGGTCTCGGGAAGTTTTCCCTGACCAATCGCGACAACTGTGGACGTGAGGCAACGCACCATGTTGTGACAGAACGACTCGGCACGAATCGTGAATTTCAGTGTCGGTGATTGATCGGGAGTGAGGGCCCACTCGTCGGCGAGTCGTTCCCATCGCGCCTGAATGACGCGGCGCAGGAGCGGCGCATCCGCGTCGGAGTTCGTTGGCCGACGACAGAACGCACGAAAATTGTGCAGGCCGAGCGTCTCTTGGCTCACTCGGTTCATCACGTCGAGGTCCAACGGTCCCTGCACCGACCACGACCAGACGTCAGTGAGATCGAGTGCCGGTGGCGACGTTTCGAGGACCAAGTAACGGTATTCGCGCCAGGTCGCCGAATAGCGCGCGTGAAAGCTCTGGTCGACCGGACGCGCGGCGAGTACTTTGATCCGACCTCGCAGCTGTTGGTTCAGCGAGCGCGTCAGGCGCTCTGCGTCAGGACCGCGTTGCTTCGCGAACAGAGAGATCGGTAGATCAACGTGGACGACTTGGGCGAAGGCGTGCACGCCACTGTCAGTGCGACCAGCGCCCACGATCATCGGCTCTTCGATACTCAACGTGCTAGCGAGAGTTTCGCGCAACACGCCGACCACCGTCGTGAACTCAGGTTGATAGGCGAAACCAGAAAACGCATTGCCGTCGTAGGCGATATCCAGACGCCAACGCTGGACGTCTAGGGGTGGATCAGACGAACTCAATGCGCGCCATCGGGGCGTTGTCACCTTGGCGCGGCCCGAGCTTCAGGATTCGCGTGTAGC
>Ga0209483_1001658_pt1 | contig 16613 bp, 12 predicted proteins | sample NGEPerA_FD_184508 | JGI IMG/M metagenome (GOLD analysis project Ga0209483, IMG submission 184508) | Arctic peat soil microbial communities from the Barrow Environmental Observatory site, Barrow, Alaska, USA - NGEE PermafrostL2-A... | ecosystem: Environmental > Terrestrial > Soil > Wetlands >... | reverse complement strand
TGATAGGCGTCCGCCGATGGGCTGAAGGAGACCCCGGTGCTGTCGTCGTCGGGCGCGAGAGTATTGATCTGATGCGCGTAAACATTTCCGAACCCTATTTTCGGTTTGTCGGGGTAGAGGAAGTGAGGGATGACGTTGATAGAGCCATCGATGAGCGGCACATAACCGAAGGGTCCTTCCCGGTCGGTGATGTCGATGAGCGCATCGTCGCCCGAAAGCACCTCCAGACGGTTGAGCAGGCCGAGCGGCCGGTTGTAGTAATTCACTGTCCCCGCTTCGGCGGTCCTTTCCTTGTAGGTTTCGCGGACCTGGTCCATGTGCGTGAGCAGGTATTCGGCAGTCTGGACTTGGGAGAGGCCGGGATAATCGGCATCGCGGCCAACCTGGGCGTACGGGACCATGTACGTGACGACCAGATACAGCCCCGCGGTAAAGAAGGCAATGTTGGCCCAGTGAAGGCGATAGCGCAGCAGCGCGGCGGTAACCGCCCAGGCGAAAAACGGCGTGAGCAGCTGCTCCTTGGAAAAAGTCAGCAGCGAGCCGAGCGAAACGACAAGTATCATGCCGAGCAGCGGCATGGAGATGCTGCGCCGGCCGCGAGTGCGATGGACGGCGTAAATGACTCCCAGGACGAAGGTCAGTGTGGGATAACGATCGGCCTGGACCAGGAAGGAGCCGAACGAGCCGTCTCCGCCGGTAGTGAGGAAGGCCAGGTACAAGTACACCAGCACGGACATGACTGCGCAGCCGACATAGGCGCTTTTCAAGCTGTCGGCCGGCAGCATACCGGCGATCAGCGCCTTGCGCCAACGGAAGCGGCGGCTGAAGATGCCCGCCGCCACCATCGCAACCATGCCCAGGAGATAGACCTCGATGGTCCGGAACGGGGTGTGCAAATTGGAGTCCGCGGGCTGGCCCAGGAAGACCTTGACGACCATCGGGAGGATCAGCGTGAAAAAGGCGTTGAAGCCGATAAAAGCGCCGGACGGAAACGGAAGTCCGCCGGCAATGTTGAAGCCTACCGCCGCAACCATGGTGAAGCAGAAAACGCAGCAGGAGAAAAAAACATTGGTGCCTTCGAGCACCTGAACGCCAAAGAGAGCGGTCGCGAAAATGAGCGCGTAGGAAAGGTTGACGCGCTCTGGAAATGGGATCCGCATGGGGATAGCCAAGTCTAGCAAAAGGAGCGGGACCGGTAGGACACCAGTGATCGGAAGTAGTACAGTGAGAGGACAATTATGACCCTTGCTACTCTTTCCGAGCGGTGCTTCGCTTACGGCGCTCGCTTTTCCATCGCCGTCCGGAATCTGGGGTTTGGCGGGGCCCTGCGGACCTTCGTCTGGATCCGCGGCCGGCCGGAGTTGCGATCGATCCACGTTCCACGTCTGGGCCGGAGGGTCTTCTTTCGCGGCTCGGCGGATAAGGGAGTGATCTCGCACTTTTTCTATCCCGGAACACGCATCCACGACACGCCGGAATGTCCGGTTAGAGTAATCGTGGACGCGGGAGCGAACGCGGGGATGGAAACCATCCGCATGCGGCACTTTCATCCTGTGGCGCGGGTGCTGGCGATAGAGGCCGACCGGGGCAATTACAGCGTCCTCGAAAGGAACGCCGCACAGGACAAGGGGTCGGTGGAAACATTGCTCAACGGCCTGTGGTCGACCGATGGGCCACTGCGCGTGCTGCCGGGAACGACCAACGAAGCGTTCTCGGTACGTCCTGCCGGCGCGGGCGAGACGGCTGACATCGAAGCCATCACGATGAATACGGTCCTGGCCCGGGTGGGCGGCGAGATCGACATTCTTAAGATGGATATTGAAGGCACCGAGTACGAGGTGTTCCTGAAAAATACGGAGTGGGCGAGCCACGTGAAAGCCTTCATCTTCGAGTGCCCCGATAAGGACCACCCGGGAGCGCTGGCGCTGATGTTCCGCACCCTGAATGGTTTGCCGTTCGATGCGTTTGTGAGTGGTGAAAATATCGTCCTGTTGCGCAGAGATACGGGGTGGAACGTGGAGACGACAGCTTATCTGTGACGCAGGCCCGACGGCGGTATGGGGGAACATCGGAGCACACCCCCCGGGGGAAATTGACGCGGCGGCGCAGCCGCGGCGTGGGATGATGGTGCGGGAACGCAAGGCTCTCCCGCGGAGCTATTGCCGAGCGTGTGCCCCGGCCCGGGCGTGCGCTCGTCAAGACCAGGCAGGTACACGGAGAACGAAGCGTGTCGTTCGGAAGCGAGCTACGAGAGGAACGGGAGCGCCGCGGCATCCCCCTGTCCGCGATTGCGGAGAGGACGAAGGTTTCCGAGCGCTATCTGCATGCGCTCGAAGACGATGCCCACGACCAGCTACCCGGCGGCATCTTCAACAAAGGCATCGTGCGGGGCTATTGCCAGCAACTGGATATGGATGAAGACGAGTGGCTGGGACGGTTTGCGGCCAGCGTCGAAAGCGGGGGCGGCGAGCCGGACTGGAACTCTTTCGCCGAAAATGTGAAGCGCAACCGCGAACTCGCCGGCGCGTCGCGGCGGCGCTGGTGGGGCGTCGCGCTGATGGTGCTGGCGCTCGTCGCGCTGGGATGGGTGGCGTGGCACTACGTCGTGAAGCCGCGCATGGCTGTCCCGAAGACGGTCCTTCCGGACGTGGGGATGGCGGCGCCCTCGACCTGAAAACCCGTCGTCGCCAATTGGCCTTAAACCGCAAAAAAGGTCGATTAAAGACGCTATCCTCGAATTTTTTGACGAAACGACACGAAGTGGCACACAAAAGCGTCATTTGCGCTCAGAACGTCGTTTTTCGACCATAAGTGGCACATAAAACGCACCGTCCAAAATCGACTTTCCCGCCTCCCGGCAAAGCCAAAACATCAAATATGGGCCAAATTGTGAGTTTTGGTCTACGACTCGGTCTGATACCAGCGGTAACCGTGCTTCTGCTCATGGTCGGCCTCCTGCAGGCGGTCGACGACCTGCTTGCGCCGCAGGCTGCCGACGGCCGCGGTGATGAGGTCGATCAGCGCAATCGGAGCGACGTAGCTGGCCGCGAACGACAGGCTGTTGGTGGGCACAATGACCAGCTCATTCGAAAAGCGCGCCAGCGGAGACAGCATGGAGTCGGTGATGCCGATGCAGTAGGCGCCATTCTGCTTGGCCCGCTGGATGCCTTCGATGGTCATGCGCAGGCCGCGTCGAAAGCTGATGCCGATGACGATGTCGTCCTCGCCGGTCGAGCGGACCAGGTGCGTCGCCCGCCCCGGCGTTACCGCCGCCACCACGGGAAGGCCGGCGATGGTGAGGTGGTACTCCATATAGTCCACCAGCGACGACGCCATGTCGCCGCCGAGCAGGAAGATGCGCTTGGCCTCATGAATCCGGACGGCGATGCTGAGCACCTGCTGAAGGTCGACCTGGTCGAGGACGAAGGCCAGGTTCTGCTGGATCTGCTTTTTCGAGCCGCGCAGAATTTTCGGGGTGCGGGTCGTCTTTCCGGCGGCTTCCATGCTGTCGAGGATGGTGGCGCTGGTGACGGAGAGGTCGTGGAGATAGTGCTTGAAGTCCTTGAAGCTGCGAAACCCGAGCGCTTGTACGATCCGCACGATCGTCGCCGGCCCTGTCGCGAGGCGGCGCGCCATGTCCCGCACGTTCAGCAGCACGAACTCGCGCGGGCTTTCCAGTACCGGGCGGATGATGTGCTGCCGCTTCTCGCTGAGTTCCTCCAGGCGGGGGAGCGTGCCGAATTGGAGAGTTGAATCTCTTGGTTCTTTCCTTGGCGGCATACGGGTGGCTCAACAGTACATCATTTTGCGGAACATTCGTACCGTTTGGTACAAAAAATGACATGGTGGCCGAGCGAAACAGAGTGGTCAGGCAGGTTCGTCCCGCGAGCAGACACCGACAAAAAGCGCGTCATTGGCGAAGACGGCGCAGGTTCGCGGGGACAGAATGTTCTTGACACCGCGAGAGCGTCAGAATAATGTCACGGTACGTCCTGAAAATTCTGTACCACCTGAAACAAATGCTCCACCTTCGAGTTGCCTGTAGTATTGGGACTTTATTTCGGCGCTGTTCTCTTTAATCAATGTCGCCAGGCCGCCAGTTTGGGGCATAATAGATATTCTTCATCACTCTGTTCCGCGCTGCACGAACGCGATCCATCCGGCGGTTCGATGGGAAATGTTTAGACTGCGGAACAGCAGATGCAGCAGCCCGGAGACCCTGTCCGCATTGGGCCCGAGGCAAGCGTCCTTTGTAGAGGACACAACACAGACGTAAACCTTCTTGGAGGCAAGACAATGACACGACGCGTACGATGGATGTGGACCCTGGTAGGTACGGTTCTGCTGGCTACAGCGATGACCGCGGCGAGCGCGCAGGATGCGAGCACGGGCAGCATCAGTGGAACGATTACGGATTCTTCAGGGGCCTTGGTCAGGGGCGCCACTGTGGCCATTGTCAACACCGATCGCGGCGCGACCGAACGTACCGTCACCACCAATGGTTCGGGCTTCTATACTGCCGGGTCGCTGCCGCTTGGACACTACATGGTCAAGGTCACCGACAAAGGGTTTAAGGTTGCGTCCGTAAGCGGGATCGAGTTGCACGTGAACGATACGCTCACGGTCAACAGCGCGCTTACCGCCGGCAGCGAAGGCGAAACGGTGACGGTTACCGCCGAGAACCAGAACGTGAACCTTCAGGATGCGACTCAGGCCGGCCTTATTAACAGCACCCAGATCAATGAGTTGGTCATGATCTCCCGTAACTACGAGTCCCTGATCAACCTACAGCCCGGCGTCGCGTTCAGCGGCACAACCGACCAGTTGCAGCGCGGCCCGGTGGGTGTCAACGGCTCTTCGTCGCAGGCAGCCTTCTCCGTCAATGGTGGCCGGATCGGAGCTAATAACTGGACCATCGACGGTGCCGATAACCTGGACCGCGGCTCCAACCTCACTCTCTACGTGTATCCGTCGTCCGACGCGATCGGCGAGTTCAAGACCCTGCGCGGCAACTACAGCGCGGCCAACGGTCGCGACGCTGGTGGCCAGGTTGACGTGGTAACCAAGTCCGGCACCAACAGCATCCACGGCAGCGCGTTCGAATACTTCCGCAACGACTTCCTTGATGCCGATCCCTATGCCAACAATGCCATTCCCATTAAGGCGCCTGTCAACAAGTATCGCTACAATGACTTCGGCTTCTCGCTAGGCGGCCCCGTCATCATCCCGAAGATCTACAACGGCCGCGAAAAGACCTTCTGGTTCGTGAGCGAAAACTGGCTGCGTGAAATCACGTACACCGCTGCGAGTGCAACCGGAGCCATCGTACCGACTCCGGCCGAAATCGCCGGTGACTTCAGCAACGAGTGGTACAAGAACACCGCCGGTACGTGGGTACAGGGTCCGGTCAACGTCTGCACGGCCTATACCAATAACCCAGCGACGCAGATCAATACCTGTACAGCTCAAGGCACGAGTGTCGCGAGCAAGATCTCCCCGACCGCGCAGGCATACCTGAAGGACATCTACAGCACCATTCCCCAAAACAGCCCGGCCACGCAGCAACTCTACGCGTCAAAGGGTATCGATCCTCGCACCCTTTACAGCACGAATCTGCGCAACGAATACCCCAACCTGGATTCGGTCGTCCGTATCGACCAGCAGTTCGGTCAGAAAGTTACCGCAATCTACCGTTTCGCCCATGACACATTCCCCGAGTACATTGGCGCCGGCACCTTCGGTGGCGTACCGATTCCCGGCATTGCACCCACGAACTCGATCAACCCCGGCACGCAGCACCTGGGCAAAGTCACCTGGACCGCGACCCCTACCATCGTAGTTAACATTGGGTACGCTTACTCGCGCGGCCAGATCGTAACCAAGCCCGTAGGCAACCTACTCCAATCGAAGGCCGCGGACGTAAAACCGTCAGAGCCCTTCGCAAACACCACGGGGATCGTTCCGACGATTACTGTTGGCAGCTATACGACGATCGGCGCCAACCCCATCTACGACGACCACAGCCTCAATCATCAGGGGTTTGGCGACGTCACGAAGGTGTTTCATAACCACACGCTGATTGCGGGTGTTTCGTACAACCACTACAACAAGCGGGAGAACTCTACTGGTGGAAATCAACAGGGTAACTTCAAGTTCACAAGCGACGTAGCTTATCTCAATACCGCCGCCAACCCTACCGGCGTCATCACCGTACCGTCAGACTCGTACACGGGCGCGACTCCCACTGTTTCGACTACCGTCGGTGAAGCGCAGTCATTTGCCAACTTCCTGGTCGGTAACGCGAACAACGGTTTCACACAAAACGATCGTCTCCCGCAGGTTGACGTATACCAAAACATCTACGAGGCATATTTTCAGGACAACTGGAAGGCTACACCTCGCCTGACACTGAATATCGGCGTTCGGTACAGCTTCCTGGCCCAACCCACCGATTCCGCCGGATACCTGAGCAGCTTCGATCCGGATACTTACTCGGATTCGAAGGCACCGACCATCGCCAATACCGGACTGATCTGTGTCAACACAGTTGCCAGCCCCAATACCTCCTGCAGCCAGGCGGGCAGCAATGCAGGACAGGCCGGCGCTCCGAATAACGCCGCCGACATCGTCGGCGCCAACTACATCAACGGCCTGATCTATGGCACACCGAGCGCCGCTAACAACAATCAGGCCTCGCCTTATGGAAAGGCCATCAGTACTTCGCAAAAAAACAACTATGCACCACGCTTCGGCTTTGCCTATGACCTCTTCGGCGACGGCAAGACCGCTCTCCGCGGCGGTTATGGAATCGTGTATGACGAGCTGTCGGTCAGCCAGTGGGAGGTCCCGGGTATCGGGCTCAGCTATTCGCCAAATCCTCCAGCTGTGACCCCATACAGCGTCACCCAGGCAGTATTGGATAGCCCTTCCGGCGGCGCTCTCAGCAACAATACATTTGCCAATAACACGACTGCGGCTCACCTGTACGCTCTTCCCCTCCATACGAATACGCCGTATACGCAGCAGTATTCTCTGGGGATGCAGACGCAGTTTTCCCCCAATCTCTTCGTGGAACTGGCGTACGTCGGTAACCATGGAACACACCTGGCTGGGGATGAAGAAATCAACCAGCCACGTCCCGGCGCGTTCCGCGGAGTTGTGCAGCCTCAGTACTCGGGTTATACAGCGGCTCTTCCTAACGGCACAGGTTGCAACTACGCAGCCGGTACGACAAACGTTCCTATGTTCTGGAACTCAACCTGTGACCGCGTACTCAACCAGGTCAAGCCGTATAAGGGTTACTACGGAATCGACTCGCTGGAGACGATCTTCAGCGCCAACTACAACGCACTGCAGGCCAAGATCACCTACCGTGGCCGTGGCAAGAGCTTCATCGATGGCAACTTCACCTGGTCGAGGGACCTCACCAACGATCCGAGCGATTCGGTCTTCGTGCAGGACATCTACAACGTCAATGCAGACTACGGTCGTGCAAATTATGACCGTAAACTCATCTTCAACATCGACGGTGTCTATGAACTGCCCTGGTACCGGGAACAGAACGGCCTTGTTGGCCGCCTGGTCGGCGGTTGGGAAGTCTCAGGCATCCTGGCGATGAACTCGGGTCTTCCTCTCACGGTGAGCGAATCGGGCTTTGGCACCGTCGTGTACAACGGCGGCTACTCGCAGCCCGTGACATACGCGGACAACCCGAGCAACTACGGCAACGATAACGCCGGCCTCGGGTTGCTGGGTAGCACCAATGTCGCTCTCCGTACGAACCAGATCGGCGACCCCAACAATGGCAACGGAAAGGCATTGAAGGTTGGTCATCAGTTTGAGAACGCCGCCAGCATGCAGTTCAACACGGGTGCCTTCTACAATACCGATCCCCTCAGCGACATCCCGGCGAATGCGAGGCGCGGCACCATGAACGGACCTGGCTTCATCCGGGCCGATGTGGGTATCTTCCGCAACTTCCGCATCTACGAGAATCTGAACTTCCAACTACGTGGAGAAGCCTTCAACGTGGCCAACCATGGCAACCCGGCGTCGGTTGCGACTGCGGCCAACTCTTTGTACTTTGGTGAGATCACGGGCTACCGCGATCCACGAATTCTGCAGATCGCCGGTCGCTTCAGCTTCTAACCCATCACAACGTCAGACGGCGCCCGCTCTGGCGGGCGCCGTTCTGTTTAAGATCCTCTACTGCGCATTCTTACAATCACCTCGAATAGCCTACCCGCCGAAACACTTACGGCATGGTGTAGTACCCGTTCCGCGTTCTAGCCGTCGCTCCGGGACGGTTCACACGTATCTCTATACTGTGAAATGGGGCGTTCTTGACCGGCGCGCCGGCATCGAACACTACTTCGTAATGGTCTTCCGCGTCTTCCAGACAACGCTTCATCGCAACCCCCAGGTCATTGAGATTCAGAACAAGGCCGCCGGACTGGGTGGCAAGGACCTGCAGGCTCAGATCGGCAAAGTCGGCTTTCGACGGCGTATTCACTCCCTTGAGATAGAGCCGATAGCGCAGGGCCGCTTGCGGAGACGTGTCTGTGCCTGCCGTGTTGAGCGCGTAGATCACTATGCGTGTTTGTCGCAGCATCGTGGAATAGTTTATGGCGTCCTTGAAGAGCTCTTGTCCCTGTGCGGGATCCGGATAGACGCCGCCCGACATGAGTGGCCAGCCGGGAGATAGCCACAGTACAAATCGCCGCCCCGGCATCTGCGATGCAGCTGATAGTACCTGATTGAGTGCTTTCAGAGAAATATTGAATCTCTGCTGCGCCGCGGCGCCGCCTGACGTTCGGTTGATCACCTGCGGTCCGACATTGATCTTCGATACCATGTCAGCCAGCGAATTGCCATCGGTCGTCGGGGTATTGGTGGCGTTGACGCCCGCCTCTGTCAGTACGGTCAATTCGGTCGGGTTCGCGAGCTTTCCGTCATTCAAACGGAGGAATTTTGCCAACTGTTCGCGCTGGCTGGTCGCATAAGTCACTGACCCATTGACCAAGTCGAGTACCAACATGACGGATACAGGCGAGTCCTCCTTACGTACCTCTGAAAAACTCTTCTGAGACACCGCAGATCCGTTATCCAGGACCACAAAATCTCCTTGCCCAAGGCCTTTGATGGAGTGGCCATCCCCGTCCTGTGTCACCACATCGAGGTGAACACTCGAGGGAGAAGAGTTCTGCGCTGGCATCGCAGAAGAGAGAAAGCTAAAAATCACCGGTACCGCAAAACATTGCCAAGTTCGTCTCATGCGTCTAAATCCTCCTGATGGAGTGCATCGCTCTTGCGAGCGAGGCACTCCCTTTCCTTGCAAAAGGATAACGAACTTACAGCAGATTCGTCGTCGCCCTGTGCGGATATAGGTATACAGCCAGCGAACCCAGACCTTCCTCCACGCTTGGGCCTTGCGCCTCACCTTCGAGCCTAAGAGAGGCTACCTGGATCTGGTTCGCCTGCGTGTACTTTGGACGATGACCGTCGGGCAGGTAGAATAAACATGTTCCCTTTGTCGATATTCTCGGCTCTGAGGAACGACCGGATTCCGTCTCCCAAATCTGCTCGCTATCTCTGCGAGCGTGTGCGGCGAGAAAGCCGGTCGTCGGGCGCCCTGCTTTGCCATTCCGGCTCCAGGCGGTCCGGCTATCTCGTTTCAAGGAGTTTTACTTTGTCTATTTCAACCGACCGTTTTTTGTTTACCAGTGAGTCTGTGACCGAAGGGCATCCCGACAAGATTGCCGACCAGATTTCCGATGCGATCCTCGACGCTTGCCTGGCCGAGGACCCTTACAGCCGCGTGGCGTGCGAAACGCTGACCTGCACCGGCCTCGTCGTCGTTGCGGGAGAAATCACGACCAAGGCCTATGTCGACTTCCAGACCGTGGTGCGCGAAACCATCCGCGAGATCGGTTACGACGATGCGCGCAAGGGCTTCGACTGCGATACGTGCGGCGTGATTTCGACCATCAACCGCCAGTCGCCCGACATCGCGCTGGGCGTGGACACCGGCGGCGCCGGCGACCAGGGCATGATGTTCGGCTATGCCACCAACGAGACTCCGGAGCTGATGCCGACACCGATTTCGCTGGCCCACAAGCTGGCGCTGAAGCTGTCCGAGGTCCGCAAGAGCGGCTTGATGCCGTACCTGCGTCCCGACGGCAAGAGCCAGGTGACGGTCGAATACGACTCGAACCACAAGCCGGTGCGCGTCGATGCGGTCGTTATCTCGACCCAGCACGCCGAGTTCAGCGACCGCAACCCCAAGAGCACCCTGACCAACGAGCAGCTTCATGCCGAAATTCTGGAGCATGTGATTCAGGCTGTCATCCCCGCCGAGTTGCTGGACGAGAACACCAAGTACCACATCAACCCGACCGGGCGCTTTGTCATCGGTGGGCCGATGGGAGATTCCGGCCTGACGGGCCGCAAGATCATCGTCGACACCTACGGCGGCATGGGCCGGCACGGTGGCGGCGCGTTCTCCGGCAAGGACTCGACCAAGGTCGATCGTTCGGCTGCGTATATGGCTCGCCACATCGCGAAGAACATCGTCGCTGCCGGGCTTGCGGACCGCTGCGAAGTGCAGCTTGCGTACGCCATCGGCGTCGCCGAGCCGGTCAGCGTTCGCGTCGATACGTTCGGCACGGGCAAGGTGTCCGAGGCGCGGCTGGTGGAGCTGGTGCGCGAGAACTTCAAACTGACGCCGAAGGGCATCATCGAGAGCCTGAACCTGCGCCGCCCGATCTTCAAGAAGACCGCGGCTTACGGGCACTTTGGGCGCTCGGGCGACACCTTTACCTGGGAGGCAACCGACAAGGCCGAGGCGCTGAAGGCAGGCGCGAAGGCGGAGTTGGCCGCGAAATAGAGCAGGGGATACTGCGTAGAGGATAGTGAGCGGGGCGGGCCTGATGGCCCGCCCCGCTTTGCTTATGCGGACTTCAGATGCGGCTGCGACGGGCCGGCGCGCGTCTAGCTAGAGCGTGCAAGGCTGGCAGTTTGCGCGCAATCGGCGGAGTGTGGCCCGGACGGTCCCCGATGCAGGATACTTGTATGGCGACTCTAAGTGTTCTGCATGATGTGCGAGTGAGTGATGCGATGGCGAAACAGGGTGGCGGGACGAAACATAAAACTTCTGTTGTGCCTTCTATGTTTGCGGGCAGAGCGTGGCAGCAGGTGTTGGCCCGCGATGCGGATGCCGATGGTCAATTTTTCTACGGCGTGAAGTCGACCGGCGTGTACTGCAAGCCGAGTTGTCCGAGCCGGCGTCCGGAGCGGAAGAATGTCAGCTTCTATCCAACGCAGGCCGCGGCCGAGGCGGCGGGGTTTCGCGCCTGCCTGCGCTGCGAGCCGCAACGTGTCGCGCCGAAGGCCGATCCGCAGGCTGAAGCGATTGCGAAAGCTGCGGCGTTTATGACCGAACACGCGGGCGAGCGGACGTCGCTCGATGCGGTGGCACAGGCTGCGGGCGTCGGCAAGTTTGCGGTGATGCGGGGGTTCAAGCGGGTGCTCGGCGTTACCCCGGGAGAGTTTGCTCGGGCCCAGCGCAAGGAGCGATTTCGCGACAAGGTGCGGACGCCAAAAATCTCTCGCGCACCGATTACCGAAGCTGTGTATGAAGCCGGCTTCGGGTCGAGCAGCCGGCTGTACGAAGACGCGGACGCCATGCTCGGGATGACTCCGACGGCGATGAAGGAGGGCGGCGCCGGGGAGACGATTCGGTATGCGGTTGCGTCGTCGCCGCTGGGCCGCATGCTGGTGGGGACGACGGAGCGCGGCCTGTGCTGCGTGCTCTTCGCCGACAACGACGCCGAGGCCGCAGTTGAACTGCGCGAGAAGTTTCCGCAGGCAGTCTTGCGGCGGGACGACGTTGGACTGGCCGACGCGGTCCGGTTCGTGATGAGTAGTCTCCGCGAAAACGCAGGCGCGACGGCGTTGCCCTTCCACGTCCGCGCCACCGCGTTTCAGGAGCGCGTGTGGCGAGCGCTGCGGGAGATTCCGCGCGGCGAAACGCGCACCTATCAGCAGATCGCCGCGGCAATTGGTTCGCCCAAGGCTGTGCGCGCCGTGGGGACCGCTTGTGGAGCGAACATGCTGGCGGTGGTGGTGCCATGTCATCGGGTCGTGGGAAGCGGCGGCAAGTTGACCGGCTATCGCTGGGGTGTGGAGCGGAAGAGGAAGCTGCTGGAGATGGAACAGGCCACATAGCGACCCTCCACGCACTTCGGGTTTTGTACAGCTTAGAGCCCCGAGCTATTGAGCTTAGAGTTTTTCTCTACGCTCAATAGCTCATTGCTCTAAGCTCATTAAGACCCTGGCAGCGACGGAGGAACAATGAGGGATTTTCGAAACATCGACGCTTGGCATAAAGCTCACGCATTTACATTGCGGGTGTATCTCATCACGGAGGCCTTTCCCAAGGCGGAGACCTACGGCCTGGCGGCAACTTTGCGGCGTGGATCCGCGCAACTGACAATGAAAATTGCGGAGGCCTGCGGGAAGGATCTCGTGAGCGAATTTTTAGCAGCACTTTCTCAAGCGCGAGGATTGGGCATGGAGGTGGAGTACCAGCTTCTGCTCGCCCGCGACCTTAATTTTCTAAAACCGGACGACTACGATGCGCTACAGGGTAATGTGATCGAAGTCCGGAAGATGCTCTCCGGGCTGATGAAAACGGCATCCGTTTGATATCCTAGAGAGGTCAAACTAAGGAGATCGAAATGGCGTCAGCAACACTGGAGCAAACGGACTACAAAGTAGCGGACATCGGCCTCGCCGACTGGGGCCGCAAGGAAATCACCATCGCCGAGCAGGAGATGCCCGGCTTGATGTCGATCCGGCACAAATATGCCGCGGCCAAGCCATTGCAGGGCGTGCGGATCACCGGATCGCTGCATATGACGATCCAGACCGCCGTGCTGATCGAGACGCTCGTCGAACTGGGTGCGACCGTGCGCTGGGCGAGCTGCAACATCTTCTCCACGCAGGACCATGCGGCAGCGGCGATCGCGGCGGCGGGCGTGCCCGTGTTTGCGTGGAAGGGCGAGTCGCTGGAGGAATACTGGTGGTGTACCGACCAGGCTCTGCGGCATGAGGGCGGCACAGGACCGCAGCTTGTCGTCGACGACGGCGGCGATGTCACGCTGCTGATCCACAAGGGTTATGAGCTGGAGAAGGGTGAGCGCGAGTGGGTTGACGCGGAAGCGCATTCGACCGAAGAAGCGGTTATCAAGGCCCTGCTGAAGAAGGTCCACGAAGAAACCAAGACGCGCTGGACGGAGGTCGCAAAGGCGTGGCGCGGCGTTTCGGAAGAGACGACGACGGGCGTCCATCGCCTCTACAAGATGCTCGAAGCCGGCAAGCTGCTGGTGCCGGCGATCAATGTCAACGACTCGGTGACGAAGTCGAAGTTCGACAACCTGTACGGCTGCCGCGAGTCGCTGGTCGACGGCATCAAGCGCGCCACCGACGTTATGGTTGCGGGCAAAGTGGCCGTGGTTTGCGGCTACGGCGACGTAGGCAAGGGTTCGGCGGCGAGCCTGCGCGGACTGGGCGCGCGCGTCATCGTCACCGAGATCGATCCCATCAACGCCCTGCAGGCGGCGATGGAAGGTTATGAAGTCACGACCATCGAAGAGACCCTGGGGCGTGGCGATATCTATGTCACCTGCACCGGCAACCTCGACATCATCACCTTCGAGCATATGAAGCTGATGAAGGACCAGGCCATCGTCTGCAACATCGGGCACTTCGACAACGAGATCCAGATGGCGCAGCTCGATGAGGCGAAGGACGTCAAAAAGCTGAACATCAAGCCGCAGGTCGACCAGTACACGTTCCCCAACGGCAACAGCATCTTCGTGCTGGCCGAGGGCCGTCTAGTGAACCTTGGCTGCGCGACCGGGCATCCGAGCTTCGTCATGTCCAACAGCTTCGCCAACCAGACGCTGGCGCAGCTCGACCTGTGGGCCAACAAGGACAAGTACGAAGTCGGCGTTTACATCCTGCCCAAGAAGCTCGACGAGGAAGTGGCGCGGCTGCATCTGGAGAAGATCGGCGTGAAGCTGACGACGCTCTCGAAGGCGCAGGCGGAGTATCTCGGCGTGGCGGTTGAGGGACCGTACAAGGCGGATCATTACAGGTACTGAGCAGTGAATAATGAGTAGTGAATAGTGAATAAGACAAAAAGGCCGCCGAGATGATTCGGCGGCCTCTTTGTGTTGATGCGGACGTTAGCTGCGGCGAAAGAAGCGGCGGCGGCCGGTGCCGGCAAGTCCCGCGATTCCGGTGCCGAACAGAAGTAACGAAGAGGGCTCAGGCACGGCAGTGGGAGTAGCTTCGACAGTAATCGTCAGAGAATAGGGCACTCCGGATCCGACAGGGGATTCGCTGAAAGTGCCGGTATTGAATACCGGAGCATTCCCGGATCCCGTGAAAAGCGAATCTCCCGAAAACAAATCCGCGGGGGAGCCGAAGGCTAAATCTCCGTCCATGGGGTCAGCGATAGCAGTAGTGCCGAAGAAAAACGGGAAGATAGTGTTGTCAAAGCCCAAATCGAGCGTTTGAGGCGTACCGTTGAAACTGGTGGCGACGTCGGCGACTGTAAACCCGCCAAAATAATGGCTAGACAAGGTAGGCGAAGAGGGCAGCGAAAAGGTCAGGGTCTGGCCGTTGCCGGTCAAAGAGAAATCGAGCGTCTCCGCCCGTGCTGCGGCGTTCGAGAACAACAGGACGGCGACTGGAAGACAGACTGTGAAGAATTTGCGCATGCTACACCTCACGGAAGTAACAGAAATGAAAACCGCGATCGAGCTGCGATCGAGGCGGCTTCACGTAAATAATGAAGTGAGCGTAACAGAGAGAAATGGAAGAAATGGGCAGTGCATTACCAAAGATTCGACGATGTGACCAAAGATTTAAAGACGAAGGCCGCCGAGATGATTCGGCGGCCCCTTTGTTTCCGGCTTACCGTTAGCGTTTCGCTTTTAGACGCTTTGCCATTCCGAACAGGCCCGACATGCCGGTGCCCAGCAGCAGCAGCGAAGAAGGCTCGGGTACGGCTGTGATGGTCAGGGTGTAGGGCGAACCGCCGCCGGGGTCTGAAGGCAGGAAGAAGGAATCGCCGGTAAAAGTTCCCGTCAGAAAGGTGGGATCGGCGGGAACTCCTGTGAACAGAGAACCCGTGAGACCGTCCACGGTGAACCTCCCCTGGTAGTCGCCGCCGGCGTCGTCTAGAAGGCTAAAACCGGGGCCGCCGAAAGCCCAGCCGCCACCTGACGTAAAACCAAAGCCGCCCAGGGTGGGTGTGCCGTCAAAAACCACGGCGACGTTATCGACGACAAAAGTGCCGCCGCTGCTGTCGGACGGGGCAGGTGAACCGGGCAACGTGAATGTGAGTGTGTTGCCCGCGTCGTCCGTGAAGGAGAAGAGGTCGTCCGCCCGGGCTGCGGCGGTAGTAGATAGAAGGACTGCAATAACAGGCAGAAACGCCAGAAACAGCTTTCGCATTTGGAACCTCAGGGTTGGAACATGATGGATGAAGACGCCTCAAGATAAATTGAGGCTTAACCTGTAAAAGCGGAAACGCGCCGCGGAATTTGCACGGTTCCGGAAATAAATTTTAGAGAGTGATTCAGGGCCGGCATCGGCGCGTCGGCAAAATCCGGAGACAAATGCGAAAGGCCGCCGAGACGATCGGCGGCCCTCCTCTGTTGATGCGTAGACGTTAGCTGCGACGGGAGAAGCGGCGGTAGCCCATGCCAGCGAGCCCCGCAACGCCGGTCCCGAGCAACAGCAGCGAGGAAGGCTCCGGCACGGGCGAAGTATCGGTGATGATCAGGGTGTAATCTCCTGTGGGCAGGGGACCGCCCCGGACGAAGTTCTGCTCGCTGAAGATCCCCGTCGAGAATTCTGGAGCGGTTACAGGCCCTGTGAAGAAAGCGCCTCCCGAAAAACCAACTGTGATGGTGTCGAACCCATCCGGCATAACACCGACAACGGGATTCAAAACAAAGCCGCCCAGCTCGTCAAAGCCGAACCCGCCTACGAGCGAGTTTCCGTCGAGGACATAACTGACGTTGTTCACGGCAAAGACATCCGTATTGCTTGCCGACGGCGTAGGCGAAGAGGGTAGCGTCCATGTCACGATTTGGCCCGTGGTGTTGCTGTCGATGCCGGACAGTGTAAAGACATCATCCGCCCGGGCGGCTGCGCTGGAAAACATCAGGACGGCAACAGCCGGAAGGCATACTGCGAAGAGCTTACGCATGGTTAGAACCTCATCTTTCAATTTGAACTAACAGGCCCGAGGCAGGCGCATTACCCTCTCCAGGCTGATCCAGAGTCGCGAAAATGTCCTTGTCATGGTGTTAACCCGGATTTCTCACGAGCGATTATGTATTGGCAAAAAAATATATAGCAAAAGGCCGTATTTTCTGTCATAACAGCGTTGTCAGACGAAGTTATAAAACAGAAAAAGGACGGCCTTTGATGACAGAGTGTACACAAGAGAGATTCGGATTTACAGCTCATTTTTCGCGCCGGGTGGAGGCGGGCTTTACCGCCGGACAGGTCAGCTCGGACGGCGGCGGTTTGCT
>Ga0209483_1001657_pt1 | contig 16623 bp, 19 predicted proteins | sample NGEPerA_FD_184508 | JGI IMG/M metagenome (GOLD analysis project Ga0209483, IMG submission 184508) | Arctic peat soil microbial communities from the Barrow Environmental Observatory site, Barrow, Alaska, USA - NGEE PermafrostL2-A... | ecosystem: Environmental > Terrestrial > Soil > Wetlands >... | reverse complement strand
CGCGCTTCGGCGCCCACGTCATCGCTCCGAAATGAAAGAGCGCCGTCAACCAACATGGACGAATTCTACGCCGACGAGTTCAGTTGACGTGAAGGGACAATGGAAACTGTTTATCCCCTAATGCCACAATGCTCAGCGGATTTGTTCGCGATATCTGGCCCGGGTGGCTGAAATTGACCGGGTCCGAAAAGTTAATCAAAGCGAACGTTTCAAACTGACGCGGTGCCGCAACCAACGAACCCATTGATCAGGTGGTGAAGATCTGGCCCACCATTGCTTCGACTTGGTCGTTCGGCACCGCCGCTGAGAAAAGGTAGCCCTGACCGAGTTCGCATCCCAAACGGCGAAGTCGACTGAATTGAGGTTCGGTCTCAATGCCTTCGGCGAGCGTCGTCATGTCGAGTTTCTGGCCCATGGAGATGATGGTCTCGAGCAGCGTGTCGTTGCGAAGACTATCGTCGACGGGTCGCACAAACGACTGGTCGATCTTGATGATCCGCGGATTGAGTCTGGCGAGGTATGACAGTGACGAGAATCCGGTGCCGAAATCGTCGAGCGCGATGCCCACGCCGAGGTTGCCAAGATGCTCGAGCACGATCATCGTCTCGTCGATGTCGATCAACGCGACGCTCTCGGTGATCTCCAGGATGAGAAACTCCGGCGGGAGGGAACTTTCGCGTAAGAGCCTCTTGATCGTCGGCACCAGGCCGGGATCGAGGAACTGTCGAGCCGAGAGATTGACGGTTACGTACGGGCGACGCGACGACGAATCCTCGGTCCACTTGCTCGCTTCGCGGATTGACTGACGCAGCGCGAACGAACCAAGTTCGACAATCAAATCACTCTGTTCCGCGAGTGGAATGAAGTCCCTCGGAGGCACCCATCCTCGGTCGGGGTGATTCCAGCGCATCAAAGCTTCGAACCCGACTACTTCACTCGTGGTGAGGTCGGCGATCGGCTGATAGTGCATCACGAGGTCGCCGGCGTTGAACGCTTGGCGCAACTCCTGGACCAAGGAAAATCGGCTGACCGCGTTTTGGTGCATCGTCGGGGTGAAGACCACGTGGTGCCCTCGAACGTTTCGCTTCGCCTCGTAGAGCGCGGCGTCTACGTTCTGGATCGTCTCGGAAAAGCTGGTGCACGCCGAATCCCAAATGACGATGCCGATGCTCGCACGCTGTTCGATCAGGAATCCCGCGATGTTGTACGGCTCGGCGATGACTCGAATAAGTCGCTGGGCGAGGACCTCAGCCTCTTTGGCCGAAACGAGTCCTTCGGCCAGGTACAGGAATTCATCTCCCCCGAAGCGACACAACGTGTCGGCCGTGCGCGTGACGAGTTCGAGCCGATTGGCGATCGCCGTCAACAATTGGTCGCCGACGAAGTGACCGTGCGTATCGTTGACGCCCTTGAAGTCATCGAGGTCGATCAACAGAACGGCGCCGATGCCCCCCTGGCGAACGACCCGACCGTGGGCCTGGCCGAGACGATCCTCGAAGAGGGTCCGGTTCGCGAGACCGGTGAGCGGATCGTGCAGGGCCTGGTGCGAGAGCTGCGCCGCGAGTGCGCGCTCTTCGGTGATGTCGCGCTCGGAGAATACGAAATAGAGAATCTTGCCGTCAGCGTCGCGCGCCGGGGAACGTGACACCTCGACGTCGATGACGCGACCGTCCTTTCGCAGGTAACGTTTTATGTAGCGTTCCTGTTCTACTTCGCCTGAGATGAGTCGTTGGTGCGTGCTCTCGGTGATGCCCACGTCGTCGGGATAGGTGAAGGGTGTCGAATCACAACCCAACAGCTCTTCTTTCGTAAAGCCGACCATCTCGCACATCGCGTCGTTGACCGCAATGATTCGGTCGTTGGCGTCGGCGAAGGTCATAGGCGCCATGTTGTTCTCGAAGGCGATACGGAATCGGAGTTCCGCGTCCGCGCGAGCCTGCTCGTTGGCGCGATGCGTACTGACGTCGCGGATTGCCACGATGACCCACGAGCCCTCTTCCACCGCGAGTGGTGAGCGCGAGACTTCGACGGGTATGTTTTTTCCGTCGCGACACAAGATCGTCAAATCCTCGTCGTTCCACATTGACGCCACCGCGGTATGGGGTCGTTCGCGGCGCGCGCGTAGCAGTCGAACGCGGAGATGCTCGGGCACCAGAATCTGTACATCTTGACCAATCAGCTCGTGCTGTTCATAGCCCGTCAGATCCGTAAGTAGTCCGTTGACGTAGTGGACGACGCCGAGGCCGTCGAGTAGCGCCGTGGCCTCGGGCAATGCCTCGAGGAGGCCATTCCACGACGAAGGATGAGCGGATCGGAACGTCGCGGATGCACCTTCGAGGTAAGCGACGTCCGTCCTGTCGCGAGGAGAACGCGTTGCTCTGATGCGGCTCGTGGCGCGAGGACGTTCGGAGAGATCGGTCACGAAGTGACGCTAGGCCGCACCGCCTTTGCGATTGTCAACAAGTTCTCAACAATGACCCAAAACTCGAATCGCGCCACGCGTCGCGATTTCGTTCCACGCACAGTAGTGAGAGCACCGGACGAACGCCCTTTCGTCATTTGTCGATGACGTACTTCGGCTTCAGCGCGTAACCCCGGGAGAACTGTACGTCGCATGATTCGATGTGAATTGTGACAACACTTCACACAGATTGATGACAGCGTTGTGCACAGGGAAACGAGCGCTCTGCGATGCGGGACTCTCGCCGGGATGGTGCGCAAGAACGCGAGTGGGCCGCGTTACGGTTCAGAGAACGAAAATCGTCTCCGGGCTCACTGAGGTGTCCACTCGACGTCGTGTTTCGTTGCGCCGCCTTCGGACACGTGAAGTGCGATGACGGTCGGCCCAGTCTCGCGAGGGCGATCGTGCAACTGGCGCACACCTTGGGCCTCACCACGATCGCTGAGGGCGTCGAGTCACAGGACCAGTTGACGCCGCTGCGGGACCTTCAATGTCAACTCGCCCAGGACTATCACCGCGGTATGCCGCTGGACGCGCTCGAGACCGAGGACCTGCTTCGCGCGTTTGCCTCTTAAAGTGCACTGTGGCGGAACGTCTACGCTCTGACCAACAGTATGAAAAAGGAGAGAATCGTGAGTGACGACGAAGCTACGAATGAGGCCACCAAGGCGGTGAACGATTGGAACGCCACAGTCATCGAGGAGTTCCGCTCGAATGAAGGTGTCGTAGGAGGAGACTTCGAGGGTGCGCCCGTGCTATTGCTGCACACCATGGGGGCCAAGTCGGGCAAACAACGAATTAACCCGATGATGTACCTCGACTACGAAGGTAAGCGCTACATCTTCGCTTCCTACGCCGGCGCTCCGACGCACCCTGATTGGTACCACAACTTGATTGCGAACCCCGACGTCACAGTCGAAGCGGGCACCAAGACCTACGAGGCGACGGCGACGCCCGTCTCGCTCGAAGAGCGCGATCGAATCTACCCGGTCCAAGCCGAACGCTTTAGCAGCTTCGCCGAATATGAACTGAAGACGACGAGGAAGATCCCCGTCGTTGAGCTAGTACCGAAGAGCTAGACGGCGACGCTACGGCTGCGCCGAGCGTCCGGGCTTCGTGTGCGTCGATTGATATTGCGAGGCCAGCGAGGGCTTCCTCGGCGACAAGCGTTTCTTCGCGCCCTTGCGGGTGGCGAGAAGGCCGAACACGACCACCAGGGCGCCCACCGCCAACAGAATGAAACCGCCAAAGTAGGCGTAGACGAGGTGCTGACACGCCGGGCTTACGCCGAAGCCCGCGAACTTGCCTTCGGTCGCGTTGCACACGTTGACCTTGCTGTGCTCTACGACGACAAAATAAACCCCGACGCCCATCGTCGCGAGTCCAAACAGTTCGAAGATCCTCTTCAGCATGGACTCAACATACCCTGAGCGACGCGAATTCTCGGTACTATGCACGCTCTTTCGCATCATTCATTTCAAGGCTCGGCGCGGCGTCGAGTACTTTTTGTGCATAACAACGTTCGAATCCCGAGACTTCCGTGACTAACTCTTCGCGCGCCGAGACCTCGACAAGTGCAATCAAGTGACCACTCCGACGGTGATCACCTTCTCAGATGTTCGAGGAGCCGCCATCGCGGCCATCGACGCGGTGAGCGCCGGGCGAGGTTGGTGCAACGTATCGCCCAACGTCGAAGAAGAAGTGCCCGACATGAAGGTGAACTACTTCGGATTGCGACTCAACAAAGGCGTCACGGTCGCCAGTTTCGTCACGGCAACGCCCCGTCACGGCTTGGCGCAACCCTCCACACTCGGTGTCCTGCATTCACGAAGTCGCCTGGGCAAAGAACGCATCGCCACAATGTTGGGCGGCGCGCCCTTTGTGACTCGACAAGACCACAACACCCGAGGACTACTCCTCGAGGTTCCCATCGACACGTCGGCCGAAGAGGTCCTCACGGCGATGTGCTCGCTCACCAAGACCCTTTGCGACTATGACTTCACGGGCAAGTGGACGATGAGTCAATTCCTATCTTGAAATCTGTGCGAACTACGACGTCGAGTGCCGCGGTTCTTCAGAAACTCGGCTTCGAGCGTGACGCCGAGTACGAACGCGACATCCTGACACCGGGGCATTCGGGACAAGGCGTCGCTTGGGTTGTGAGGCGCGACAATTGGCAGAACCGGACGCCGTGACTACGAGCCAATGAGGGGGCGCTGGGTCTATCACGCCCAACCGAGTTCGCCGAGACGCGGATCACTGATGCCGAAGTGATGGGCGATCTCGTGGATTACCGTCTTGCGGACCTGCGCCCTCACGTCGTCCTCGTTGGCGCACACGTGACAGATGGTCTTTTGGTAGAGCGTGATTCGATCGGGCATGACGCCGTTGTAATTGGAGAATCCGCGACGGGTCAGCGGAATTCCTTCGTAGAGACCGAAGAGGTTGCGTCCACGGGCTTCGTCTTCGACGATTATCGCGACGTTGTCCATTCGCGACGAAAGCGATTCGGGTAGCGACGCCACCGCCTCCGCGGCGAGCTCCTCGAATCGCTCATTGGAGACTTCGAACATCATCGCAGCGTAACGGCGTCGTCCCTATGGTCTGCGAACTCCAAGGCGACGCGTCGTCATCCTCAACGCCTAATCCCCGGTGGCTCCGTCGATGCGCTCTCGAATCAGATCGGCGTGGCCATTGTGACGCGCGTACTCCTCGATCATGTGGAGGTAGATCCACCGAATGTTGCGCGTTCGCTCGGGATGATGACCTCGACTGGGCACCACCTCATCGAGCGAGAGATTCGCCGTCGCCGCTCGACTCAGTCGACACTCCTCGACAAAGTGCGCGAGGTCCGCTGTTGCATCGGCCGAATTGAGGTTCAAGAGGTCGGCGTCGGGATCCTCGTCCGTGCAGTAATGAAACTTGACATTCTCTCGTGCGGCGTGTCGGCGGAACCATCCCCTTTCGACCTCGCTCATGTGTCGGATCAGGCCGAGGAGCGTCAACGCCGACGGTTCAACCGACCTCGTCTTGAGCTGCTCGGAGGAAAGCCCTTCGCATTTCATCAACAGCGTGGCGCGATGAAAGTCAACCCATTCGTCCAACGCGGTCTTCTCTTCGGTGAGTCGATTCGGCTCGACTCGTGGTGGGCCGTTGGCGGGCCAGGTAGGGGTCATTGACGTGAAGATGCCCTGGAAATGTGACGGGCCACGTTCGCCGGACAGTTCAGTAAGTCGAGCGCGATCATCAGAACTGATGGCGCGTCTGACTGAAGGTTCCCTCGGAGAAGGCGAAAACCTTCTGCGGCGCGACACGAAAGACAAAAATGTCCCCTTCCAGGACTCGTTCGCCAGCGCGATGGTGAAAGCAATTTGCGCCAACCGCGTACTTCCAACGTCCATCCCACTTGTGCGTCCAGACCTCAGCGACGCGTGTCAGCGACTCCTGCGACACTTCTCGCGACGCGACGCCCTCGACAACGATGTCGAGGCCGGCGTTCCAATCGTTGCGACCAGTTGTAAGTATCACTCGGTCATTGTGACGAAGATTCATGACTTTTTGTTCTTCGGCTCCCGCGCAGAAATAAAGCGCGTCACTAAACCACACGGCAACGAGTGGCGTGACATGAGGTTGACCGTCGGCACGAACCGTCGTGAGGCAAAAGATTTCCGCGGATTCGATCGCGGCGCGCGTGTCGTCCCACGTCGTTGGTACAGCGCCATCTTCACTGAATCGATCGTCGACCGTCGTGACGGGATTGCTCATCTAGTGCTCCTCATTGATCTACATACGATTCAAAAACCAATGTCACCGAAGAGTACGCGCCGCGTAGCAGCTTTGCACAGCGTCAGTGAGCGACCTGTGCGGCAATGAACGCCGCGGCGATCAGTATGCAGACAATGCGCACGATCCACAGACCGGTGCGACTGCGCGGTCTTCTACCCGTCGCGCGCCAGATCTGTTGCGACATTCCCGCCGGGCTAAACGGGTCAGCCTCGAATCCGCTCCCAGTCTCTGGCCACATAACCGGCGGCGTCAGATCGTCTGCGGGTACCACTGTCGCCGTGTCCTCACGACGCCGTTTCTTGGAATCGTCCATCTCCGAAACGTTACGCCATTACTTCGAAGTTGAAGGCTGGAGTCTCGCTGGTCGCAGCGCCCATGAGTGCGATCAATCCGCACTTAGGCTCGGTCCATGAACTTCCCTTCGCCGACCGGACCTGCGCTCGCTCGCAACGAGGTCTTCGTGATGTACCTTGACTACTTTCGCGAGCGAATTATCGACAAGGTCACGTCTCTCTCCCTCGACGCGTTGATCGTCAGCGTGGTCCCCACCGATTGGACCGCGCTGGAACTCGTCAGACATTTGACCTTCGTCGAGATGCGTTGGCTCGAATGGGGCTTCGAAGGACAGTCGGTCGATGAGCCCTGGGGCGACCACCTCGGTGAGCGCTGGTTCGTCGGTCCCGACGACACTCTCGATTCACTCGTCGAAGCGCTGCGCATCCGGGGGATCCAGAGTGGCGAAATCGTTCGGCGTCACGAACTCGAAGAGCCCGGTCAGCCGGGACCACGATGGAATGGCGACGAACCCGCGACACTGGATCGCGTTCTCTTTCATCTCGTCGGGGAATACGCCCGACACCTTGGCCATCTCGACATCTACGCCGAGTTAGCCGAAGGACCAGTGGGCGAATAGCGGCTGGTATCGCCACGAGAGGTGATTCGTTCAACGATCAGTCGGGACGTCCGAAAGAGATCGTGAGTATCGTCACAATCGTGAGACGGGATCTGGATGTACGGCGGTCCCTACGACACCGAGGGACCGAACGTGCAGCGCTTCGAATTCAACGTCGGCGATGCCACCATGGATTTCACGATCAATGAGATCGGTCAACTCTTCGAACGAGTTGTCGGACCGGCTCATCGATGACATCGTGAACGACGCGACGTACTAACACGCAACGTAAGAATCTCTGAATAATGGGACTTCGGATGAACCCGACACCCGTATGGTCGAGACACCAACCAAATGAGGAGGGCACCATGCTCGGAGATAAGTCAGAACACTTTGTGGGCAAGGCAACGAACCTAACGGCCCTGGAATTGCACGTTACCGAGTATTTGAAGCACGACGGCTTCAACGTCCAAACCGCGCCCCCCACTGACCAGGGAACGGTGATTCAAGCGACAAAGGGTGGGTTCCTTCGTGACATTGTCTCGGCTGATCGAGCCTTCACGATCACGATCGCCGGCAGTCCGGATGACTTCACCGTGCGATTCGGCATCGGCAAGTGGCTTCAGAACCTCGGTGTTGCCGGCGTTGAGACGCTGCTGGTGTCCGAGCTGTTTCTGCCCATCGACGTCGCGGACTCACTGTGGAGCCTCGAGGTGGAAGACACGATCATTGCCGATCTCAAGAAGTTCGTGGGGTAGCAATTGAATTACGTGTGACGAGTTACTGCTCGTATCGCTCCACGGTGTCCACATCGCGAATATTCGCGTCATCGGGGTCGCGTCCGAACTCACGCAACGCACGGCGTTGACGAAGCAGATCCCAGCACTGGTCCAGCGTCTCTTCGAGGTGCGCGAGTCGGGTGACGTCTTCGGGTGTCTCGTTCTCGCGTAAGACCTTCTCCTCGTCAACCAGGGTATTGATACGCTGATAGATATCTTCGTCAACCACGATGAACCTTCCTTTTCGCTTCTCTTGACCACGATCCGAATCCGGATTCGCCTACTGCGAATGTAATCACTGGATCAAATGGGCAAGTCACCCGTGGCCAATGACGTGGAACCACTGTCCTTATAGGCGGCAATTGTGCGCTCCGCAATCCTCATCTGGTGGATCTCGTCGGCCCCGTCGGCGAGTCTCGCCCAGCGTGCGTGTTGGAGCATCGATGCCAAGGGCGTGTCCGTCGAATATCCGAGCGCGCCGTGCACCTGAATCGCCCGGTCGATGATCCGGTTGAGGCTATTGGCGACGAAATGCTTCGTCATCGAGACCTCCGTTCGAAAATCGTCACCTCGGTCGATCTTGTAGGCCGTGTGCAGCACCATGAGCTTGCACTGATAGAGCTCCATTGCTGAATCGGCGATCATCCACTGGACACCCTGTTTCTCGGCCAGGGTCGATCCGTGTGAGTAGCGATTGATCGATCGATCGACCATCATGTCGAGCGCTGTTTCGGCCTGAGCGATCCAACGCATGCAGTGCGCCAAACGAGCCGGTCCGAGTCGCGCCTGACCGAGACGGTGACCGTTACCTCGTCCGCCAAGGATCTGCTCGTCGCGCACGCGCAACTCTTCGATGACGATTTCACTGTGGCCGGTCGCGCCGTGCATCGTCTCCACTTCACGGACGTCGTTCCAACCTTCCGAGGGGATGTCCACGATGAACGCCGTCGTCGCTCCCGACGAACCTTCCGGAACGTCCGGTTCGGTCCGGGCGATGAGTATGGCGAACTGCGAACGACGGGCGTTCGAGATGAACCACTTGTGACCGTTGATGATCCACTCGTCACCGTCTTTTTCAGCGTGGGTTCGAATCAACGTTGGATCGGAGCCAGCGACCTCGGGTTCGGTCATCGCGAAACACGACATGACGGTTCCGTCACAGAGTGGACGCAGGTATCGCTCTTTCTGGTCGTCGTTACCCCAGTGAAGGAGGGTGTGCATGTTTCCTTCGTCCGGCGCCATGCAATTAAATACCCAGGGGCCGAGACGTGTCTTGGCGGCTTCGGCCTGCACCATCGCGAGTTCCACGTGACCGAGTCCCATGCCACCCCACTCCTTGGGCATGTGCGGCAGCCAGAGGCCGAGGGCCTTGGCCTGCTCGCGCAGTCCCGTGATGGTCGTCAAATAGTCGTGACGCGAACGCGCCTGTTCTTCGCCCTCGGGTCGTGTCACGGCCGGAATGATCGTGCCCTGGACGAATTCGCGAACGCGCGTGCGAATCTCTTCGTGTTCCGGAGCGAGAGTGAAGTCAATGGCCATGGCAGTCCCTTTTCATGCCCGCAACGGCGGTGACGTCGAGAATAGCGTTGCGCCGCCGAAGCGCACGGCGGTGCCCACGACCGGTGGCGCTACGCAGCGTTGTTGGCGAAGAACGGATCGAGAACGCCGCTCTTGAGGTATCGAGCGAGTCGGTCGAGGATCATCGCCCATGATTGGGCCGCGTAGGCCACATCGGGCTCACCGTATCCCGACTCAAAGTCGAAGTGGCGGAACTGGACATTGGTCTGATTCGGGGAATCGTGGTGCGAACTTAGCGCCCACTCCCACGTGGACCCGTTCCAACCGGGAAATCCGGATTCGACCTTCATGCGCACAAGTTCATTCGCGACGAGTGAGATCGCGACGTTGAGATCAACCGGCGCTTCGGCGAAACCGAATCGGCCGTGGTGGTCATCGAGATCGCAATTCGACGTCCAAAAGGCCTTTTGTCCCTCCGTGGTACGCACCACGTCGTAGACCTTCGACGGATCTGCGTCCACGGTTGTCGCCAAAGCAATCCTCAGTCCCATCATTCCTCCGTCACGTCGATGCCACACCGTAACCCACAGCCCGAATTTGGAGCCCGTCAGGGCGTACGCCGCGATGCCGGAAGGTTCGTCGTCAGACACTCCGGTGACGAGGCCTGGGCCGAGGGCGTGAGCGTAGGTCCGCCAGCCGACGCGCGACGTTGCCGATTCCTTGTGTCCGAACGGTGATGTTGAGGACTTCTTCGTTCGCTTCGTCGCCACGTACGCTCCTCCCGACAGCCTCTTAGGTAGCTCGGCGAAGGTCACTGCTTCGAAGCACGGCGTCACTCACGACAATCTGGCCTTTACGATGAAATCGAAATACGGTGCATTCAAATCACGTGAGGAGAGGTCAATGTCACTAGAGGGACGCTACGAACCGAGTCCATCCGAATGGGTGCGCGAACAAGTCGAGTTGTACGAACGCACCGGGGGCGCGGAAGGCAACACACTGCGCGACACCGGATTGCCAGTCATTATCGTCACGACCCGCGGCAACAAGAGTGGCATGATTCGAAAAACACCGCTCATGCGCGTGGAGCACGACGGCGTGTACGCCCTCGTCGCGTCCCAGGGCGGCGCACCCACCCATCCGGTCTGGTATTACAACTTGCTCGCGGACCCCGATTCGGTCACGATCCAAGACGGCCCCGAACCCTCCGAAGTGACAGTTCGCGAAGCAGAGGACGAGGAGCGTGCCGTGTGGTGGGCCCGAGCCGTGGAGGCCTTTCCGCCGTACGCGCAGTACCAGCTGAAGACCGATCGGCGCATTCCGGTTTTCATCGCGACGAAGCGATCCTGAGTCGTTGCGCTAGGGCGAAACTTGTTCCAGCACCGGGCTCTATTGTTCTAGTGATTCGTGCCGGAATAGCGGTCACGCGGATCGGACCGAGGAGACATTGAAATGGCGAATTGCCCCACCTGTGGAACGGAGGAAGTTCCCGGTCAACAGTTCTGTGGCTCGTGTGGTTCCCCGACGACCAGCGTGTTCGCCCATCTCGCACCCCTGCCCCAGTACCCGGCGGAAGTACTTTCTGCCTTCGACTACACCCTCGCGGGATTTTGGAGACGATTTCTAGGCTTCTGCATCGATGACATCCTGCTCTTGATCCTCGGCTGGGTGACCCTTGGAGCGGCGCACGTGACCTTCGTGACCGACGTCATCGGTGTGACGGCCTTGGCGTTTTTTTACAACTCTCTCTTCATAGGATTTGCGAATGGGCAGACGCCCGGTATGCGAATTGTCTCGGTCCGGTGCGTCGACCGAGATGGCGTCACTCGACTGAACTACGCGCGCGCCGCGAAGCGATCCATTTTCTACACCGCACTCCTTTTGATCGGGTCCATCCACCACTTGTACCGTTACGTCAATCCGACAACGGCTCAGTTCCATCGTGAGCTCCACGCGGAACTCATTTTCTTGGTATTTCTGTTACCGCACCTCATCGACCTACTGTGGGTTGCGTGGGACAAGAGAAATCAAACACTCCACGACAAGTTCGCTCAGACGGTCGTAGTCAAGACCCGGTAGGTCGCCGGACATTCGCCGTGGACCTGGCCGCGAAACCGCAACTCACGTCAGTTCATTCGACGAAGGACTCAATTTGCTCGCCGCGACACCGCGTTCGACACCGCGCGGATTATTTCGCTAACGCTTGACTCAACTTGGGTGGCAACGGCAGTTGATCGGGTGCGAGCGGACCGGCGGGCCACGCAGTCATTTCGACGTCGAAGGCCACGGCGACGTTGGCACCACCGTCGTTCGGCACCGTCAACTCAATCGGTGCGCTCAGCGTCACTCCTTGAAGCCACGGAACGGGATCAATTGGATTGAGGCCGAAACTGTTCGGCGAGTACCAGTTCGGCGGATGCGACGGGTCGAGAAGACCGAGCGCCTGATAGGTGATCGCGACGAGTTCAGCGCAGAAGATCGACGTCTGGTCGGTCGCCTGACCGTAGAGGTGGCCGATGGCGTAGTTCAGAGCCATTTGCAAGACTGTGCCGAAGGGACGCTCCTCGTACGCGTTAATGACGTCCAATATCGATTGATTGAGCGTCGAGGGCCGTTCCCAATTGAGTTTCACGTAGTAGGGAACGTCGAGATATTGATTCGTGATGACCTCGGTGGCCCCGAGGGCGTCACCGAGTTGCGCTCCCCCGTGCGACGTACCGGTGTGCGGGTCCAGGACAATGGCGGCAGGTGCCTCTTGCCACATGAGGGGCGGTTGGTTCGGATCCGGACGATAAATCATCGTCGAATGCGAGAACTGACCGCCGGTGAACAATTTGATCCATTCGCTTTCACTCGACGTTCCCGAGAACATGATCAGGTCACCGGTTTGCATTTCGTCGACGAGGTCGTTCCACGCCGTGGGCAATATGACGGGCATCAGGGCTCCTTACTCTGGCAGCGCGGGCGCCGCTCCTAAGTGAACTTTCCGACCATACACGAGTAATGTCAATGAAACTTTCGACATTAGGAGAGCGATGACGGGCATCGAAAGGCGGGATGCAGTCGAACCCTTCGCGGTCGCCGTGCTCTTCACCGACATCGAAGGATCGACTCCTAAATGGGAAGCCGACGACGGAGCTATGCGCCTGGCACTTGCTCGACACGATGAGGTTCTCACGAGATCGATCGTGGACAGCGCGGGTCGGGTCGTCAAACACACGGGTGACGGATTTCTCGCCCGCTTCGATAGTTGCGCCAATGCCGCCACGGCGGCGCTGAACGCCCAACTACAACTCTCCGAGATCGACTTCTCGGCGATTGACGGACTACGAATCAGAATCGCCGTCGACGTGGGCGCGGTCGAAGAGCGTGACGGCGATCTCTACGGCGCGCCGCTCAATCGATGTGCGCGAATAATGGACGCCGCTCACGGTGGTCAGATACTCGTGAGTGAGAGCGTCTGGGAAGAACTCAGCGAACAATCTCGGCTCCGCGTCGAAGAAAATTGGACTCCGGTGGAATTCGACGATCTCGGACTGCACCGCCTGAAGGGACTCGCGCGTCCGCAGAGGCTATTCCAGATATCTCATCCCCTACTAATCCAGGGCTTTCCCCCTCCCCGGTCACTCAACTCATCGCTCGGCAACCTCCCAATCGACACTGACCGCATCCTTGGCCGCGACGACCTGGTACGGCGAATATGTGAACTCCTCGAGTCTCCCGGCGTGGTCACACTGGTTGGTCCCGGCGGTGTGGGCAAGACCAGTCTCGCCATTCGTGCCGGTCACGAAGTGACGGCGCACTTCCCGGACGGAATCTGGTTCGTCGACCTCGCTCCGGTGAGCAACCCTCGAGGCGTCGCCGGATCCGTCGCCCGGGCGATGGGCGTGTCGCGTCGGAACGGTCAGACACTCGAGGCCACGCTTCGCGACGTCTTTTCGAGCCGCCAAGCCCTGCTCATCCTCGACAACGCCGAGCACCTCGCCGAGGCGACTCGTGACCTCATTGGACGAGTCCTCGTCCACGGATCGCCCTCGCGACTCCTCGTCACCAGTCGCGTGCCCCTGGGAGGATCAGCCGAAAACAGGATTCGCGTGGACCCGCTGACGACGCCCGACCGCATCGGCGTCATGTCGCTCGCCGAGGCACTGGCCTGTCCCGCCGTTGCGCTGTTTGTCGAGCGTGCGCGCGCCGCTCGTCCCGGCTTCACCCTGAACGAAGAGAACTATTCCGACGCGATCACCATCTGCAATCACCTCGACGGCCTTCCCCTCGCTATTGAGTTGGCTGCGGCCCGTGTGGAACTCATGTCACTCGCCCAAATCGCGGCTCGATTGGATGACCGTTTTCGACTCCTGCAGGCCGGTCCGGAACAAGACCCGCGGCACCGCACACTCGCGGCGACGCTCGACTGGAGTTACGAGAATCTGCACGCCGATACACAACGGTTGTTCAACTGCCTCAGCGTCCTCGCGTCGAGTTTCGAACTCGATACCGCAAGTGCACTTTCCGGCGTGGACGAACTGGACGTCGTCGACCAACTCGGAGAGTTGGTGCACAACTCCATGGTGACTACTGACCACAGCGGTAACACCATTCGATACCGACTTATTGAAACCATGCGCGACTACGCCGCCCTTCGACTCGACAAATCCGGCGAGGCGCTCAACGTGGGTCAACGTCATGGCGAGCTCTTCTCCAACTTCGCCACTCGATTGCGCCGAGACATGTGGAGCGATCACGCGTTGGGTCCTCTCAATCGATGCCGCCTCGAACTGTTGGATCTTCGTCGGGCCTTCGAGCATGCGTTGCTCAACGACCCGACCGCGGCGCTGGTCATGGCGACCGATCTCTACGCGCTCTGGCTCATCCGAGATCTCGTCGCCGACGGTCGCCGATGGCTGGATGAAGCGATCGAAGCGGCGGGCGGTATCGACGGCGCTCCTCCGACGCCGGAACTCATCACGGCTCTCGACGATGCCGGAACACTGGCGTGGGTGATGGCCAACACCGAAGAGGCCGTCCGCTATCTCGACGCCGCCATCGCTATGGCCGAACGCTTAGGAGTCCACGCTCCTCCGAAAGCGCTCGTGCGATTGGGATCTATTCGCAGCCTCGCGGGCAATCCCACCGAGGGGCGCCGGCTCTGTGAATTGGCTCGTTCGATTGCCCTCGATCAGACTTCTGACCTCGAGAGTCTCATGGTCGTCGAACGAACACTGGGCGCGGTGCTCGCGTTCTCGGGCGACGCTGAAGAGGGCACCGCTATTTGCGAGCAGGCTATCGCTCGAGCTCGCAGAACCGACCTGTGGCTAACGTCGGCGCTCACCAACCTCGCGTACGCGACCTTCGAAATCAACCCGGCCCGAGCGGCGGAGGCCAGCCTCGAGGCCATCGAGGAATCCAAGCGCATTGGCTCGAAGTACTACCAAGGCAGCGCGTGGGCCGGTCTCGCACTCGCCCGACTGACGTCGGGTGACACGGCTGGCAGCTGCCAGGCGTACGCGGAGGCGTTGCTCCTGATGCTCGACAGCGGCGCTCGCCAGAACGTGCTCCTGTCCCTGTTTCGAATGAGCGAATCCCTGATCGACGTGGCGACTGAATCAGCAGTGGCCCTCTCGGCGGGAGTAGCAGCACTTCAATTCGGTCCCGGGTCGGACGGCACGTGGAGCGATAAGCGCTATGGGCACATCCGAAATCAAGTGAACGATCGGATCGACGAGACGACCTTCGATACCGCGTGGAATCGCGGACTGGCCATGACCGTCGACTCCATGGTGATTTTGGCTCGCGAAGCCGTCGACATCGCGTGGCCACAATTTGTCAGTTAGCCCTTCGCGCGTTGGCAGTTGGTTTCCGAGCCCGCCGATGTCCGCCGTGACGAAGTACAGAAATTGCTCTCACGCGACATCGTCGTCACGCGACATCGGCGGCGGGGGCGAATGGTTGAAACGGGAAAGTCCCGACGACCAGTAGACGAATCGTAAGTCTTGTGCCAACCAGGCGAACCAACGTCACTGCCCGCTCCCTGACCATGCAGTGGTGCATCACGTTTTCAGACGTCGTACGACGGAAGACTCGCCGAATGACACTTGAGGTGACCGTTACGCTACGAGAGTGTTAGAACGATGGATTCGCGTGGTGATCAAGCGAAGAGTCATCGTCATTGTGATCTGGATTGGAATCACAATCGCCGGAGTTTTCTCAGCGTCGCAGCTCACTGCACTGCTCACGACGTCGCTCACCGTACCGGGCACGGACTCGGCCCAGGCGAACGCAGTTTTGGTCCGCGACTTCCACGAAAACGTTGAAGGGACCTTCACGGTCGTCGTGCCGTTCACGAACGCCTCCACGGGTGGTATCGCAGCGCTCGAGGCCAAGATCAGCACTGCCGCCACGAAAATACCAACGGGGTCCGTTAGCGAAGAGCGAGCGGTGGACGGTGTGCTCTACGCGAACGTCAATACCTCTTTGAACTTGGAGCGTGCGGCGAACGTCACCGACGGCCTGCGCAACGCCCTGCACGACGCGGGACTCTCGAACGCGCTCGTCACCGGGCCACCCGCTCTCCAACACGACATCACGCCCGTGCTGACCAGCGACCTCAGAAGAGGCGAAGTCGTCGCTCTCGTTCTGGCCCTCCTACTACTCATTGCCGTCCTGGGAATCTGCTGGGCGGTCGTCATTCCCTACCTCGTTGCCGGAGCAACCACGGCGGGCACGCTCAGCGTCGTCTATCTCCTCGCCCACCACTTCCTCATGGTCCTCTACGTACCCAACGTCGTTGAGCTCATCGGACTCGCGCTCGCAATTGACTATTCGCTGTTCATCGTGCACCGATTTCGCGCAGAAGTCAGCGATGAGAAGGTCACCGTTGACGACGCGATCGTCGCGACGATGCGAAGCGCCGGGAAAGCCGTCGTGTACTCCGGATTCGCGGTGGCGATTGGCTTGGCGTCCTTACTCATCGTGCCGGTCCCGTTCGTGCGGTCGCTCGGGGCGGCCGGTCTGGTCGTGCCCCTCTTCTCACTCTCGGCCGCCCTTAGCTTGCAACCGGCGCTGCTCTCATTCCTGGGACGTCGAGGGGTTCGACCCGTTGGTGTGCGAGGACTCATGGCCCACCGAGACGTCGCGACGGGACTGTGGGCGCGCATCGCTCGCGGTGTCATCGCGCGGCCACAGTCCCG
>Ga0209483_1001656_pt1 | contig 16631 bp, 17 predicted proteins | sample NGEPerA_FD_184508 | JGI IMG/M metagenome (GOLD analysis project Ga0209483, IMG submission 184508) | Arctic peat soil microbial communities from the Barrow Environmental Observatory site, Barrow, Alaska, USA - NGEE PermafrostL2-A... | ecosystem: Environmental > Terrestrial > Soil > Wetlands >... | reverse complement strand
CTTTCGTACACCTGAAGGCCGCGATGTTACCTATCGCAAGGCCGCGATTACGCATGAGGGCCGCGAACCGGGTGAGGCGACGCTGGATACGGTCGTGATGCGCGATGGGACGGCGGATGCTCCGCTGACAAAGGGGCCTGCACGGAGGAAGGTGAGCTCGGCGGTCGAGATGAGTGGGAAGCAGCGGAGGCTTGACGAGGCTTTGACAAAAACAACGGCAACGACCTTGACGCAACGTTCGCGGAGTGAGCCAAGTTTCGCGAAGGAGAACGGGCAACGGCAGAGGCCCGCGGTGGCGCCGGCTGTTCGTCCGGCTCCGCGGCCGGTGGCAGTGGCGGCGGTGGCGGAGTTCAATGCGGCGCAGGCGGCGCTGGATGGCCGGCTGCGAGCATGGAGGAGCGAGCAGGCGGCCCGGGCAGGGTTGCCGTCATTCTTTATTCTGGCGGACAGCAGCCTGCGGAACATTGTTCTGGCGCGCCCGCAGTCGTTGGACGATCTGCGGGCCGTGCGGGGCGTCGCGCTCGATAAGGTCGACCGCTTCGGGGCGGAGGTCGTCGACCTGTGCCGTGTGTGAGAGGATTTCGGTATGGATACCAGCGCATTCGGCATCGTCATTATGGCTGCGGGCAAGGGCACGCGGTTGAAGTCTAAACGGGCTAAGGTCCTGCATGAGATTGGGGGAAAGGCCTTATTGCTGCATGTGATTGCGGCGGCGAAAACTGTCGCTGCTCCGAAGCGGATTTACTGCGTGATCGGGCATGAAGCCGAACGGGTCCGGGAGGCAGTGGCGGCGACGGGTGTGCAGTTTGTTTTGCAAGCGGACCAGCGCGGGACGGGACATGCGCTGCAGATGGTGAAGGCGCATTTTGCGGCGACGGGAGAGGCCGCGCCGGAACATTTGCTGGTACTGTCGGGTGATGTGCCGCTGATCCGTCCGGAAACGCTTCGCGCAATCTGCCTGGCGCACCTCACCGAGGCGGCGGCGATGACAATTTTGACGGCGGTCCCCCCTGATCCGGCGGGATATGGGCGCGTGATGCGCAAGGCTGCCGGGTCGGCGGAAGTGACAGCGATTGTGGAGCAGAAGTCGCTCCGGCCGGACCAGCTTTCCGCACCGGAGATCAACTCCGGGATTTATTGCTTTCGGACGACTGCGTTGTTCGGTCATCTCGGCTCCCTTTCAACCGACAATGCGCACGGAGAGTTCTACCTGACCGATGTGGCGTCGATGCTGGTACAGGAGGGCCAGCGTGTGATCGCGGTGCAGGCGGAGAGTGTCGACGAAGTGCTGGGTGCGAACACGATTGCCGAGATGATGCATCTGGATGAGGCTATGCGGCGGAACAATGCGCGGCGGCTGATGGCGCAGGGAGTGACGATTTTTCGGCCGGAGACTTGCGTGATCGACAACGAAGTGGAGGTTGCAGCGGACACGACGATCGAGCCGTATGTGCAGTTGCTGGGTGCGACGCGGATTGGCTCGGATTGCCGGATAAGGTCGTACTCGGTGCTGCAAAATTCGACGATCGGCGACGGGGTTGTGGTGCGGAATGGATGCATCCTCGACGATGCACTTGTGGGTGATGGCGCGATGCTGGGGCCTTATGCGCACTTGCGGCCGGACAGCGACATTGGGCAGGGAGCGCACGTCGGCAACTTTGTCGAGACCAAGAAGGTCAAGCTGGGCCGGGGATCGAAGGCGAACCATTTGAGCTATCTAGGCGACGCGGTGATTGGGGCCGGCGTGAACATCGGCGCTGGCGCGATTACCTGCAACTACGATGGCGTGCATAAGCATACGACGACGATCGGCGATGGGGTGTTCGTCGGGTCGGATTCGACGCTTGTTGCGCCGCTTACCTTGGGTGACGGAGCTTACGTGGCTGCGGGATCGTGCATTACGGAGGATGTGGAAGCCGGCGCGCTGGCACTGGGACGTGGCCGCCAGGTGAGCAAGCCCGGATGGGCGGAAGCGAAGCGGGCGGTGAGGAAAGCTGAGGGAGCGAAATGAAAAAACTGGATGCGGGTGAATTGGAACAGGCGTTGAAGAGTGCTCCGGGCTGGGGATTGGCCGCGGGCAAATTGCAGCGCGAGTGGACGTTCAAAGACTTCGTCGCGGCGATGAAGTTTGTAAACCGGGTTGCGGAGATCGCCGAAGAGGCGGGCCACCATCCAGACATCGACATACGATATAACCGCGTGACGTTAGGGCTGGTGACGCATGACGCCGGCGGCATTACCGCGAAGGATGCGGAGATGGCGGCGCGGCTGGGCCGGGAGCTGTGAGGCCGCCGGCTCGCATCTTATAGAAAGCGCAAGGCATTCCGCACGGACAGGAATGAAATTCGTCACGGAATACCGAATTTGGAAGATAGGGCTTGCGGAATATCCCATTCGTGGTATGCTTTGGAAACGCGTTGGACTCCAGCAGTTTGGAGAGCGCTAAGGTTTTACTCAGGCGAAGCTGCTTGAGAGCAAGTTGCGTCACTGGCCTCCCGGCATGAGCAAAGCACCGCTCATGCCGCCTTTTTTCTTAAGCGCCGATTTTCTATAGCATTCGGTGGCAGAGGCCTTGATTGAGTTCGTTCGCTCCAACCCCTTCCGAAAAACACGCTGCCGACGGACGAAGGCTCCTTGCTGCCGGGATTGCGCTGCTGTTTGAAAGGATGGGAAGGAGATGTCATTGCCCCGCGGGATGGTTGGCTGGCAAGGTCAATTCGGGCTCGGGGAGACGAATTGCGGGAGTCGCCGGAACCACTGCGGTGGGATGGCAGTGAGAGCGTTATGATATTCGCTATGAAGCGAGTTCTCGGATGTCTTGCGGTGTTGTTGGTGGCGGTGGCGGCTTCGGCGCAGTTTGGCGGTCCGGGAAATGATATTCCGGCGTATAACGTGGGCGCGCCGAAACATGTGCTGCCCCCGATCATGAGCGGGACGCAGTTGACCGGGCCGTACTTTACGCACTCCTACCAGGTGACGGCGTACAAGATGGCGGCGAAGGTCCCGGCGGTGCTGCACCAGGAGCCGTGCTACTGCCGCTGCGATCGTGAGTTGGGTCACAACAGTCTCCACAGCTGCTTTGAGGGGACGCACGGAGCGGCGTGCGCGACCTGCATGAAGGAAGCCGTGTACTCGTACCAGCAGACGAAGCTGGGGCGGACACCGGCGCAAATTCGCGCGGGGATCGAGCGCGGCGAGTGGACGAAGATCGATCTTGAATCGATCACCATGTAAGCGTTTCGCGCATCTAAATTCGCGCTTTACGGGCATGGATAATTCCATGGAAAACAGAACAACGCCGGGACGCGGGCCAGCCATCTGAAGTCCTGACTGCACATACGGGATCGGCGTTCGAACGATCGCGCTTGACCCGGCAGCCCGGAGAGTTCTTCTCTCTTTGGAAATAATCCATGCAGAAAATCGTTCGATCATTCCATCTTGCTTTGGCCGTTGCGTGCGCGGGGCTGGTGTTGAGCTTGCCTGCTCATGCACAGAGTTCTGCGCAGCCGGATAACTCGGCACAGAACAAGAACCAGAACCCAGGCGGCACCGCTGACAATCAGCCGAATGCTACGTCAGACCGGCAGACTACGGCGAACGTACGGAAGGCCATCATTGCCGACAAGGACCTCTCCACCTACGCACACAATGTGAAGATCATCACCAAAGGCGGCACGGTCACCCTGAAGGGGCCTGTGAAGTCGGACGACGAGAAGCAAAAAGTTGTCAGCGATGCTGCCAGCGTTGTGTCGGCCGACAAGGTTGTCGATCAACTCACCGTGAAGCAGTAATTCCCCAACCCAATTTATAACTACAGACCCCCAAGGAGTCATTACCATGTCTAGCAAAAACACCGCCGTATTCGGCATCTACTCCACCCCCGCGGCTGCTGAGAACGCGGTCGACAATCTGCTTACACTCGGCTTTTCGAACTCCGATATCTCCGTACTGCTGCCGGACGACGACAGCACGCGCGCGTTTGCGCACGAGAAAAACACCAAGGCGCCCGAAGGCACAGCGACCGGCGTTACTGCCGGCGGCGTGATCGGCGGAACGCTGGGTCTGCTCGCGGGCATCGGCGCTCTGGCGATCCCCGGCGTGGGCCCGCTGATTGCTGCCGGCCCGATTATGGGTGCGCTGGCTGGACTTGGCGTCGGCGGCACCGTCGGCGGCATTGTCGGTGCATTGGTGGGCATGGGTATTCCCGAGTACGAAGCCAAGCGGTTTGAAGGCGCAGTGAAGGATGGCGGAACGTTGTTGTCGGTGCATTGCGATACGTCCGACGAGATCAGTCGCGCGAAAGATTCGCTGAAGGCGACCGGAGCCAAGGACATTGCGTCGACCGGTGAAGAGGGCTCGAAGGATGCAGACCGGGTGCGTGAGGACGATGTTGTCGTCACTCGCTAGCGAACGATTTTGCAGAGGTGCCGGAATCCCCGCCAGGTGGCGGGGATTTCCGCTTAACGCCCCACTGTCGCGACTTGCACTTTCGCGTCGCCAGCCAGCATCCTAACGCTATGGGATGGATTGCGTGGGCGTTGCTTTCGGCAGTGTTTGCGGCGGCGACGGCGCTGCTGGCAAAGGTGGGCGTTGCGGGCATCGACTCGAACCTTGCGACCGCGGTGCGGACAAGCGTCGTGTTTGTGTTTGCGTGGGCGATCGCGTTGAGCCTGGGGCATCATCATGCAATCGCCGATATCGGTCGGCGGAGCTGGATTTTTCTGGTGCTGTCGGGATTTGCTACGGGGCTTTCGTGGCTGTGCTACTTTCGCGCGCTACAGCTTGGGCCGGCATCGAGCGTGGCGCCTGTGGACAAGCTGAGCGTGGTGATCGTGATTGTATGTGCGTGGCTTTTTCTGGGGGAGAGCCTGACGCCGATGAAGGTCGCCGGGGGTTTGCTGATTACCGCGGGGGCGGTACTGCTGGCGTTTGCATAATGACGACACCAAGCCGTGATAGGCTTGGGCGGTTCTCCGAAATACACATCTGAAGCGGGAGTATTTCCCATGTGCGGAATTGTCGCATTCTTCTCGCGGCGCGGGCCGATTTCCGAGCCGGAGCTGCAACGGTCCACGCAAAGTCTTTATCATCGCGGGCCGGATGGGCAGCGGCACTGGATTTCGCCCGACCGCAGAGTCGCGCTTGGACATGCGCGACTGAGCATTATCGACCTGGCCAGCGGGGACCAGCCGATTGCGAGCGAAGATCGGCGCACCCACATTGTGGTGAACGGCGAGCTGTATGGGTACGAGGCGATCCAGCGCGAACTGGAACGGTCGGGGCACCGTCTTCGCACACGGTCGGACAGTGAAATTGCGCTGCACCTGTATGAGGATTTCGGCGCCGAGTGCCTGCACCAGTTGCGCGGGGAGTTTGCGTTTGTGCTCTGGGATGAACGCAACCGCACGATGTTCGCTGCACGCGACCGGTTCGGCATCAAACCGCTGTTCTACGCATTCCACAACGAGACGCTGTATTTTGCCTCGGAAGTGAAGGCGCTGTTTGCCGCCGGAGTTCCCGCTCGCTGGGATGCGGAGACCGTCTACCATGCGGCGGAAATGGGCCAGCATCAGACGCGGACTCTGTATGACGGAATCTTTCAGGTGCCTCCGGGGCACTATGTGGTGGCGACGGACAAGCAGTTCCAGATGAACCAATACTGGGATTTCAATTATCCGATGGCGAACAGCGGAGCGCCGCAGCGGAGTGACGCGGAGTACAGAGATGAGCTGCGCACGGTGCTGGAGGAGGCGGTCCGGCTGCGCTTGCGCGCGGATGTTCCGGTGGGATGCTACCTGAGCGGCGGACTGGACTCGTGCGCTGTACTCGGGCTCGCGGCAAAGCATCATGCGGACCCCATTCGGGCGTTCACGCTGACGTTCGATCGCGCCGAATATGATGAGGAAAAAGAGGCGAAGGAAATGGCGGCGCTGGTGGGCGCCGAGTTCTGCCCTATCCCCATTCGGCAGGACGACCTCGCAGACAATTTTGCGGCGGCGATTCTGCAGTCGGAAGCGCTCTGCGTGAATGCGCACGGCGTGGCGAAGTACCTGCTGAGCAAGGCGGTGCGCGACGCCGGGTACAAGGTGGTGCTCACAGGCGAGGGATCGGATGAGGTGCTTGGCGGATATCCGCATTTTCGCCGAGACATGCTGCTGTACAACCGCGAGGGTCAGGACCCGGCTGAAGTCGCGAAGCTGCTCGGTGATTTGGAGAAAGGCAATCCTGTCTCGCGCGGTTTGCTGATGCCGCACGGAGCTGCCAAGCCGCTCGAAAATTTGCAGCGGCAACTGGGGTTTGTTCCATCGTGGATTGAGACTTTCTCGGCGCGGTCGGCCAAGATGCAGGAGCTGCTGGCAGCGGATTTTGTGGAGAGCTTCGGGCAGTCCCAGAGCTATCACGCGCTGCTGAACGGGCTCGATATCCGCGGACAGCTTACGGGCCGGGACGCGGTGCATCAATCGCTGTACCTATGGTCGAAGACAGCGCTGCCGAATTACATCCTGACCATCCTCGGCGATCGGATGGAGATGGCGCACTCCGTCGAAGGACGCGTGCCGTTTTTGGACCACCATGTTGTCGAAGTGATTCGCTCGCAGCCGGTGAGCCAGAAGATCCACGGCATGACGGAGAAATATGTGCTGCGAGAAGCGGTCCGCGACGTGATTACCGACACCGTCTACCGCAGGCAAAAGCATCCATTCCTGAGTCCGCCGGCAACCCTGAACCCGAAGGAGAAGCTGAGCACTCTGGTGAACGACACGCTGCGCGGTTCGACGATGGCGTCGATTCCCTTTTTCGATCAGACGAAGGTGGTCGGGCTGCTGGATAACCTGCACACGATGGACGAAGGCTCGAACGTCGCTGCGGACACTGTACTGATGCTGATGATGAGCGCGTGCGTGTTGCAGGAGGGATTCAGCCTGAGCGCTTAAGATGGGCGGCGTATACTGGTTGCAGTTCTTTGCAGCGCCCAACGCATTGTTGGTAGCCAGCTCCAAATGGGGGCGTCACGGCTTCGACGGGATTGCTTGTGGCAGAGAGGCATGCCGGGGTGTGGACACCCGCAATCGCTCACAAAAACATAAGTGCCGAACCTCAATTCGCGCTTGCTGCTTAATAATTAAGTAGCCGATCGCTTCCCCTTCGCCTACGGGGGGATACCGATCGTCGCACAGTAGGCTGGCCCAAGGAGTTCCGTCTGGACGCCGAGGGCGAGATCAATCAGGCTGGTCGGTTTCGCGTCTTCGCCCGTTCTGAGCGACGCTGACGAGACAAATCGGAACGCGGAAAAGCATGAATGCTCTCTGTTGGAAGTTTTTTCGGACGCGGGTTCGACTCCCGCCGCCTCCACCATATCTAAAGTCATTTACCGTGAAGAACTTACGAAACACACTATAAGTTTTTGTACATTGTTTGTACCGTAACTTCAGGCGAGCAATCGAGAGATTGCTCGGCTGGAGGCGTTTTATGTTGTCTGTTTATATCCGCCACTCGGCCGATTGTCCCCGCTCTGACGACGGAGCCTGGAAGCGACGCAAATGCCCAAGTGGGTATGGGGCACGCTCAACGACGAATTTATTCGCCGGAGCGCAAAAACCAGAAGCTGGGAGCACGCCGAGGAGTTCCGTCGCAGTCTTGAGCAACAAGCACAGGCAGCCTCATCGGCATCGTATGCGATCATACCGGCGCAACACCTGTAACCCACTCTATCTACACCTTGTTAGGGGATGATTCGCTCAACGAAGAGGTGTTGGTTGCCCCCCAGGGATTCGAACCCCGATTGGACGAGTCAGAGTCGTCAGTCCTACCATTGAACGAGAGGGCAACACAGAGTGAAAAGGCAGCTGCAGGCTCGGCGGGAGCCACAATCAGCCGCCTCAACGAGTGTACAGCCGGGCTACTCTTCGCGCAACACTTCGAGCGGCTTCTGCCCCAGGATGCGATGGCTCGCCAGCCATCCCGCGGCCACCGTCAACAGCGCCGTAACCGCCAGTGCGAATAGCGTAAGCCCAGCCTGAAAGCGATAGTCGATCTTCAGCACGTAGTGCAGGAACAACCGCGCGCTCACGTTCGCGAACACCAGCCCGACGGTCGCGGCGATCAAACCGAGCACCGCAAACTCAATGGAAAAAATTGTCGCAATGCGCGGCCTCGTGGCCCCCAATGTCTTGAGTACGACGACCTCGCGGATGCGCCGAAAGCGCGTACCCGCAATCGCGCTTGCCAGGATCACGATGCCCGCGAAAACGCTGAACGCGGCGAGAAATTGAATGACGTACGTGATCTGCAAAATCGCCTGCCGCACCACTTCAACCGTAGCCGCGACGTTGATGACGGTAATCGTCGGATAATGCGCGTAGAGCACGCGCTGGAGGGCATTGGTCGCCGCGGGGTCGCAATGAACGCCGCCGTACCAGATCGCCGGAAAGTCCTTCAGCACAGGCTCGGTCAACACAAATTCGGCGCGCGAAAATGCGTGCTGGCTGTCCGTCGAGAACACCGCGGCGATGGTCGCCACGACTTGCTGATCCTGAATCGTGAGCGTAATTTGCTGGCCGGGATGCACGCCGAGACGCAGCGCCTGGAACTGCCCGATAGCAACCAGCGGATGGCTCGCCGAGGCAGCGGATTCCTTGGCGCTCCACCATTTGCCTTCGACAACTTTGTCGCCCGGCGGCGGCTGGTCCGGCGCCGGCGCCCACGTCAGGTTCACGCCGCGCATCATGCCGCGAGGTGACCGAATGCCCTTCAATTCCGCGGGCGGCTTGCCGTTTATCGCCGTCAGGCGCGCGCTGATGACGGGAATGATTTCCGGCTGTCCATGCACGCTCGGCTGTTGCGCGAGCAGCGCGCGAACACCGTCGACTTCCGTGCTCGCGATGTCCACCAGGAACATATTTGGAACGTTCTGCGCAATCGAAAAATGCAGTTGACGCACGACCGTCTGCTGCACAAAGTAGACGGTCATGATGAGCATCACGCCCAGTCCCAGCGCGGCCAGCAGCGCCGACGACGGGTTGCCGGGACGATAAAGATTCGCCAGTCCGTGACGCACTGATGACGGCAGATGGAGGCGCGTCCCGCGCAGAAAAACCTTGAGCAGGAACAGCGTCAGCGCCGACATGCCAAGCAGGATCAACAGGATCAGCGCCAGCACGAGCGAGAAAAATATGCCGCCTTTCGCCGAGCCCGCAACCCCGGCGGCGAGGAAGATGAGGCCGACAAGGATCAGTATCGTCGCGCCAATCTGCGCGATGTTGTTTTGAAATTTCCGCACCATGCGCGCAAAGAATGGATCGTCGTTTGCCTCGACCGCGCGTCGCAGGATCAAGATCGGCCGAACGCCGCGGATGTCGAGCAGCGGCGGCAGCGTGAACAGCAGCGTCGTTATCAAGCCGGCGCCGATGCCGACGGCGATGGAGCGCGGATCGATGCGGAAGTCCGGCGTAATGTGCAGCAGCTTCGCCAAAAACAGCGGGAACGAAAGCTGCACGCCGATGCCGAGCAGGACTCCGAGCACACCTCCGCCCAGTCCCAGCAGCAGCGTTTGCAGCACGTAAATTTTCATCACCTGCCCCGAGCGCGCGCCGAGCGATTTCATGATCGCAATGCTGTCGAGCCGCTGCTGCAAGTGCGCGCGCATGGCCATCGCAACACCCACCGCGCCCAGCACAAGCGCGACCAGGGACATCAGCGAGAGCAGGCCGGTGGCCGCGTCCAGGCCGCCCGTAATCGCAGGGCTGGCTTCGCGGTAATCCGTGACTTGCGCCTCGGGCAGCAGCGTCTCAAGGCGCGTTTTTAGTGCGGCAACGGCGGCGTCGGAACTTGGCTGGCCGGGCCGGGCCTGCGGCATCTTGAAAAGATACCGCCGCATCGCGCGCGAGCCGAAGCCGATCAGTCCGGCAGCTTTCAGCCCGTCGTTCGAGATGAGCACCCGCGGTCCCGCCGCGAAGTTCCCGCTCAGGCGGTCGGGCTCGTTGTTGACCACTGCGGCGATTCGATAGAGACCGTTGCCGAGTTTGATCGAGTCACCAACCCTAAGGTGCAGGCGCACCAGCAGATCGTCGGCGACCGCAACGGTAGAAGGCGTCAACACCTGGGCCAGCAAAAGCGTCGGCGTCAGGTCGACCGTCCCGTAGAACGGGTATTTGCTGGGATCAACAGCCTTGACAGAGACCAGCAGCGGATCGAGCGTGGTGGGCGACGACGCCATCGAGTTCAGTTCGGTGACCTGCGTCGAGTCAATACCCTCAGCAGCAATTTTGTCGAGGCCGGCCTGCTCCGATGGTGAAGGCTGCTGCGAAGCCCGCGCCGAAACATCGCCGGCCATAATGCTCCGCGCGCGCAACGTAAGCATCGACCGGAACGACGCGGAAAATCCCCGCACGCCGGTGAGTGCGGCGACTCCGATCGCCACCGACAGAATCACAAACGTAAATTTTCCGCGCGAGGAATGCAGTTCGCGAGTGGCAATGCGGGCAGCGGTGCCGTAGCTGAGAGCGGCCATCTTAGACGACCTGCTGTGACGCCGAAATCCGCGGCGTGAGTTCGTCGCTGACCACCAGCCCGTCGCGCAGCGTAATGCGGCGCGTGGCATGGGCCGCCAGCGCCGGGTCATGCGTGACCAGCACTAACGTCGTCCCCTCTTTGCTGTTGAGCGAAAGCAGAAGTTGCAAAATATGCTCGCCGTTCGCGGTATCGAGGTTCCCCGTAGGCTCGTCCGCGAGCACGATCGGCGGCCGCAGAATAAATGCCCGCGCCAGCGCAACTCTCTGCTGTTCCCCGCCCGAAAGTTGCACGGGATAGTGGTCCACCCGATCGGCAAGACCAACAGAGTTAAGCAGCTCGCGTGCGCGCCCCAGTCCCGCCTTCCTGTCGCCGGACTCATCGTTCAGTTCATAAGGCAGCAGCACGTTTTCGAGCGCAGTCAGCGTCGGGATCAGCTGATAACTCTGAAACACAAACCCAATCGTCCGTCCGCGCAACTGTGCCAGCTTGTCTTCGGGAAGATAGCTGATCGCCACGCCGTTCAGCCGCACATCGCCCGACGTCGGATTGTCGAGCCCCGCCAGCAAACCCAGCAGCGTCGACTTGCCCGATCCCGACGCACCCATGATCGCGACGAACTCGCCCGCCGCGACGCTGAAGTCGATGCCCTTCAAAATGTCGACGGTGGTGCTGCCGGTGCGCAGCGATTTGCGCAATGCTTCAACGGAGATCATGGAAGAAGGTGCGGACGTGACTTCGTGCAAAGGCGGCCTCTGGGTAGAATCGAAGATGTGCGACGACTCGGTGTGCTTCTCATTCTAACGGTCATCTTCGGTTACGCAGCCGGCGGGGCGAATGTTCCCCGGGTGTTCGCTGCAGGATCGGCCGCCACGCAGGAGGCGGCAGCAGACAAGCGCCCCGTCATTGTCTGCTTCGGCGACAGTCTGACCGCGGGTTATGGCGTCGATCGCGACTTGAGTTATCCGGCGGACTTGCAGCGAAGTCTCGATGCCAAGCATTACAAATATCGGGTCGTGAATATGGGAGTGAGCGGCGACACGACCAAAGATGGGCTAGCGCGAGTGGCGCGCGTATTGGCGTTGAAGCCATACCTTGTCGTGGTGGAGTTTGGCGGAAACGATGGCCTGCGAGGCCTGCCGATCGGCGATACGGAGCAAAATCTCGACACAATTGTGAGCACGCTGAAGAAGGGTGGGACGCGCGTCGTCATGGCCGGAATCACTCTGCCGTCCGACTACGGGCCGGACTACGTGGGACGGTTCAACGGCATGTATCCGGCAATTGCGAAGAAGAATAACGTGAAGCTGCTGCCGTTTATTTATAAGGATGTCTACGGCGTGTCCGGCTACATACAAGAGGACCGCACACACGCAACGGCGAAAGGAAATGTGCAGGTCGCGAAAAATATCGAGGCGCTGATTACGCCCCTGCTGCACAAGTAAAACTACCCCAGCACGACAATCGGCTGCATCAACGTCCCCGCAATACGCCGCGTAATCGCCAGTAACTCGCGCGGCGCGGCGAACGCCTTCACCAGCGGCGCGCTCGAAAATTCCGGCAGATTCACCTGTATGCCGTTGTGAATCCTCCCGGCGGTTTGCTCGTCGACGATGACGGAAGGCATCTCCGGCAACAGCGTCTGCGGATGCGGCAGGCGCGCCTCAATCTCTTCCCGAGAAAGTGTCTTCAGTTCTTCAACGGTCAGCGACTGCGCCAGCGTAAACACTCCCGCCTGCGTCCGCCGCAGCGACGCCAGGTGCGCGCCGCAGCCCGCAAGCTGCCCGAGTTCATGCGCCACCGAACGCACATATCCTCCCGCCGACACGCTCATTTTGAAGCTCGCCGTATTGCCTTCGAGCCCTAGGAGCGAGAAATCATGGATAACGATGCGCGCAGGCTTTACAGGAACTTCCTTGCCCGCACGCGCCAGCTTGTGCGCAGGAACTCCATTGATTTTCTTCGCGGAAAACACGGGCGGCATCTGCTCCATTTCTCCTTGAAAAACTTTCGCGAGTTCTCGCAGTTCTTCGAGCGAAAGCATGAGTGGCCGCGGCTCACCGGCAGGCTCACCTTCAGCATCGAAGGTGTCGGTGGCGAAGCCAAACCGGATCGTCCCCGTGTAGTGCTTTTCCGCCTGGCCGAAGAACTGCGCCAGCCGCGTGTATTTTCCCAGCAGCAGAGGCAGAACGCCGGTGGCCATCGGGTCCAGCGTGCCCAGGTGCCCGACGGATTTTTCCCCCGTCGCCCGGCGCACGATCGACACCACATCATGCGACGTAATTCCAGCAGGTTTATCGACAATCAGCAGACCGTTCATCTAGGTCGTACCGCCATTGCGGCGGATCAGCGTCAGGAACTCATTGCGCGTCTGCAACTGCGTCTTGAACGCGCCCAGCATCGCGCTGGTCACGGTAGAGGAGTGCTGCTTCTGCACGCCTCGCATCATCATGCACAGGTGGCTGGCTTCAATCACAACACCCACTCCCTGCGGCTTGATAGCGTCATCGATGGCTTCGGCAATCTGTTGCGTCAGGCGCTCCTGCACCTGTAGCCGCCGCGCGAAAACGTCCACGATGCGCGGAATCTTGCTGATGCCGATCACCTTGCCCTGCGGTACATACGCAACGTGCGCCTTGCCGAAAAACGGGATCAGGTGGTGCTCGCACTGCGAATAAAACTCGATGTCCTTGACGATCACCATTTCGTCGTAATCGACATCGAAAAGCGCGCCATGCAGCACGTCCTCGACCTTCTGGTTGTAGCCCTGCGTCAGAAAGGCAGTGGACTTCTCCATGCGCTCGGGCGTGCGCGCCAAGCCGTCGCGCGCGGGGTCTTCGCCCATGCGCTTCAGGAGTTCAACGTAGATTTGTTGCGTGCTCGCGGCGTTCAGCGCGACATTTGAATTGAGGTCCTGCTGGGACATTCTGTTGCGGCCTTTCGATGGGTCGGTCTACTCTTCGTGGCTGAGCGGAGCGCCCTCGCCAAAATAGTCGAACGAGTTATTTCCGGTTTCTTCCACCCGGATGCGCTTGAGGTTGGCGTGCGGATACGGCTCGAAGATGCGCCACAGTTCGACGCATAAATTTTCGGTGCTCGGAACAACATCGCGAAAACATTCAAGCGTATTGAGATTCGTGTGGTCAAAAACATCGAGCAACTCACGCTGTGCGAACCCGTCGAGGTCGCTCAGGTTAGTCACCATACCGGTCGTCTCATCGACCGGCCCCGAAAACGTAACCTGCGCCACATAATTGTGGCCGTGCCCGAAGGGGTTGTTGCACTTGCCGAAAACCTCACGGTTGCGCTCCGGCGAAAGCGCATCGACATGCAGCCGGTGCGACGCGGAAAAGTGGTAACGGCGATTGAGGTGCGCAACCGGCCTCATGCACCCTCTCCGTAATAGTCGGCGAAGAGGTCGGGCATTTCGAACACGCGCACGCGGTGCAGTTTGGCATGGGGAATCTTCCCGTCCAGACGCCGCCAGATCGCAATCGCGATGTTCTCGGTCGTCGGAATCGTCGTCGCGAACTCCGGCACTTCGTAGTTCAGGTGGCGATGATCGTAGACCGAAACAACCTCGCGTTCGAGGATGTCCTTAAGCTGCTTCAGATCGACCACAAAACCCGACGTAGGATCGACGCTGCCCGCGACCGTGACCGCCAGCGTGTAGTTGTGCCCGTGGCCCTGGCGGTTTGCGCACTTGCCGAAGACGCGAACATTTTCGGCCTCGGTCCAGGCATCGTTCCAGTAGAAGTGCGCGGAGGAAAAATCGGCTTTGCGGGTAAGGAGAATCATAGGCACTGTCTACAGGCTACTCCGTTGGCTCGAACTTCCGCTCCACACCATAAGATTCGCAACGGCCCAATTGGTTACACAGACGCTTACGATTCTTGTGCGCCGTCAAAACCTACGTGCGGTAATCTCTTCCCTTCCACGCGACCTGGTGGAATAGTCTGTGCCTCATCCAACTGCGAATCAGCAGCGCAATAAACAGCGGCAGCCCGAAGACCGACAACGCGCAATCGAGGAACGGAAAGTGCGACCGCGCCACCCGGCTGTAAAACCGGAACAGCGTCCGCACCCACAGCAGCAGGATCGCCGCCTGCTGCCACAACACCAGATACGGCAGAGCAAAAATTAGCAGTGGAAGCAGCAACAGAGCAACATCGAGCATCCGCCACGCCGCCAGCGTAAGCGCATGAGGAAACAGCAGTGCAAGGTTCTTCGTCCACCCCTCGACCATGTCCCGAAAGCCGCGATACATGCGCGTAGACAGCGCATCCGGCGCATAGCGAAAGCGAATCGCCCGCTTCGATCGCTTGATATTGAACGCCAGATCGACGTCTTCGAGCACCGACTTCCCCACCGCGCGATGCCCGCCCACCGCAAAATAGGCATCGCGCTCGACCATCAGAAATTGCCCATTCGCCGCCGCCAACCTTCGCTCGGGATCGTTCACCTGCGCCATCGGATACACCATCGCCAACTCCGAAAACACCAGCGGCATCAGCGTGTGCTGCGCAATGCCCCGCACAATCTGCCGCGGCGAATACGACAGCAGCGACGCACCATGCTTCTTCGCCTCATGCAGAGCATGGACCATGCTCGACGGCTCATGCAGTGTGTCCGCGTCCGTAAACAGCAGCCACCGCCCGCGTGCCTTCTGCGCAGCAAACCAGCACGCGCTAGATTTTCCGGTGAACACCTTCGTATCGAGCCGCGGCGCACTCAGCACGACCACTCCCGCATGTTCCGCTGCCGCTTTGTCGGCAATCGCCCGCGTTCCGTCGGACGACTCATCATCTACAATCAGCAACTCCCAATCGCGCCCCACGGAAAACGCAACCGCATCGTCCTGCGCCAGCAGCGACCGCAGACACCCCCCCAGCACCGCCTCCTCATTGCGCGCCGGAACGACCACGGAAAGCTCAAAAATCGCAGCCCCGCGCCCCTCCGCGTCGGCCCCCGCGACACGCACATCCGCCTCCTCTCCCAGGTCAAGTCCAAGCGGCGATGAGCGGCGAAGCGGCACAGGTTCGTATTATAGGAATGTATGCAGAACCATGTTGTGCAACGAGCGATCAAGTGGACGGCCTTCGGTCTAACAGCACTCATGCTGGCAGGCTGCGACCGCGGCAGCCATCCCGAGCAGCTCGGCCAGCCCGCGCCTGAATTTGCCATCAGCGACGGCTCGCAGTCGGTCGACTTCGCCAAGCTCCGCGGCCGCGTCGTCGTCCTGAACTTCTGGGCCTCATGGTGCGAGCCCTGCGTCGAGGAGTTGCCCTCGCTCACCGCCCTTCAGCGCGACCTGCCGCAGGTCCGGATCGTCACCGTCAGCATGGACCAGGACCCCGACGCCTACCGCCGCTTCCTCGTCCGCTACCACGTCGAGCTATTCAGCGTCCTCGATGGCCCCGACGGCGCGAACGCGAAATTCAACACCTTCCGCCCTCCCGAAACCTACGTCATCGACAAGGACGGCATCATCCGCCGCAAGTTCATCGGCCCCCAGGACTGGACCAGCCCCGAGATCGTCAACTTCCTGAAAAAGCTCTCCTCCTGATCTCAGTAACAGGGGATTTGCGCTAAGGCGGGTACCCCGCACAGCGCGACCGCTCCGGCCCATCTAGCAAAGACAAGGCCTCTTCGCATCGAACTTCCAACCCGGCCTCAAATATTGCATCGCCGCCGCATCATCCCTCGCCCCCAGCCCAACCTGCAAATAAAGCCGGTGCGCCGCCTCCACCTGCTCCATATCCAGCTCAACTCCGAGCCCCGGAGCAGACGGCACCGTCAACATCCCACCCTCGATCCTTAGCGGCTCGCGCGTCAGCCGCTGCCCATCCTGCCAGATCCAATGCGTGTCGATCGCCGTCACCTTCCCCGGCGCCGCCGCGGCCACATGCGTAAACATCGCCAGCGACACATCGAAGTGGTTATTGGAGTGCGACCCCCACGTCATTCCGCGCTCCCGGCAAAACTCCGCCACCGCGACCGATCCCTGCATCGTCCAGAAGTGCGGATCGGCCAGCGGAATATCTACCGCATGAAGCTCGGCCGCATGTCGCAGCTGCCGCCAATCCGTCGCGACCATATTCGTCGCCGTCGGCATCCCGGTC
>Ga0209483_1001655_pt1 | contig 16639 bp, 20 predicted proteins | sample NGEPerA_FD_184508 | JGI IMG/M metagenome (GOLD analysis project Ga0209483, IMG submission 184508) | Arctic peat soil microbial communities from the Barrow Environmental Observatory site, Barrow, Alaska, USA - NGEE PermafrostL2-A... | ecosystem: Environmental > Terrestrial > Soil > Wetlands >... | reverse complement strand
AGGTCGTAGAGCGAGGGGCGGCTGGCCTGTACGCCGCGCAGCGTGTTGGCCGAGCCCTTGGCCGAATGTTTTGCCAGGCGGTCGGCGAAAACCTGCCAGCCGCGCGGGTTCTTGTTCTGCAGCTGCACCCGTGCCGATCCCGCCGCGTAACGCGCTGTCGCCTTGGCGCTGCCTTCGCGCTCGAACAACGCGGCCAATTCCTCGCTCTCCTTGCGAAAGATGTCGCGCGTCTCCGGCTTGGCGCCATAGCCGCAGCCGCAGATCGTCAGCGAGCGCGCCATCGTCGGATGCCGCAGGCCGAAATGCAGTGTCGCGAATCCGCCCATCGACAGGCCCACGACATGGGCCTGGGCAATGCCGAGATGCTTGAGCACGGCGGCGATGTCGTCGGCGGCGCGGGCCTGCGAATATTTGCCGACATCCTCCGGCATGTCGGAGGGCGGATAGCCGCGCGCGTTGAAGGCGATGCAGCGATAGAACCGCGCGAAGGCGCGCAATTGCGGCTCCCAGCTTTCGAGGTCGCCGGCGAATTCATGGACGAAGATCAGCGGCGATCCGGCGCCGGTTTCCTCGTAATGGAGTCGGACGCCGTCGTCCGTGGTGGCGTGAGGCATGGCCGATTTGCGCGGCTGGAGGGGATGCTTGTCAAGGCCGCCGCCTTCGCCGTGGCGGGGGATTGTGGACTACGGCCGCAGGCCGCGTTGCGGGTCGTCGGCGAGCTCGATGCGCTCGCCGGCCGGCAGGTCGCGCGCGAAATCCCGGAGCTCGGCCAGGATCTCGGCATGGTCGCCGTTCGGCGTCGCATAGATCACCAACGGATCGCCGCCGGCGACGACAAGCGGGCTGCCGAGATGGAGCTTGGCCAGTGGAGTCCAATCGGCCGGGATGCCTTCGAACCAATCGGGGTAGATCATCACCAGCCCGACACGCTCGCGCCGCGTGATGAGGTCGAGCCAGTTCCAATCCTTGTGCTCCTGCCGAGCCGCTTCGTAGGAGGCGAGACCGCCGAGGTCGAGCACCTCGACATGCGGGTCGAGCTGAAAGCTGACCCAGCCGAGGTCGTTCACCGCGAAGGATTTCTTGTAATAGTCGTGAACGAAGCGGTGCATCTGGAATTGATGCTCGTGGATGTTGCGCGCGGCACCCGGAATGTCGATCAACCCGCGCACATAGGGCTGCGCCACGTAAAGCAGCAGCAACACTGTCACCGGCCACCAGCGTGTCGCCAGCCGGTTCTCGAACCCCAGGATGACGAGCAGGCCGAACCCGACGATATAGGCCTCGTAGCGGTAGAACCAGCCGTAGCGGCCGAAGCAGAGATGGACGGCGCAGGCGGCGAGGCAGCCGAGCACGATCCACGCCCTGCCGCGCGCGCGGGTCAGCGGCAGCGTCGCGGCGAAGGCGACGACTAGGGCCGCGACCGGCCAGGCTTCGCGCTGGCGCTGCAGCAGTGCCGGCAGCTTGCCGGCGATCGCCAGGAGATTGCCGACGATGCCGTATTCGTGGCCGTAGCCGCCGGTCTTGACGAAGACCGAGGTCGGCAGCAGCGGCAGGCCGTGCCACATCAGGAACACGCCGAAGAGCGACGGCAGCACCAGGCTCGCGGCGAAAAATCCGGCGGCGTGCTTGATGCGGTTCTGGCCGATGAGGGTCGCCGCCAGCGCCGCGACCAGCACGAAATCCTCGTAGCGCACCAGCGGCGACAGCGCGACCGCCCACAGGCACCATGCCGGCACGGCTTTGCCGCGCCACGCTTCGAGCACGGCGTAGGCGGCGATAATGGCAAGCAGGAGCTGGAGCGAATGCTCCATGCCGGTGAGCGCCAATCCCACCGCGTTGGTCGCCACCAGGATCAGGCAGGCGAGGGCGGCGGGTTTCAGGGCGTGCCAGCCGTCGCGGCGCGGCCAGCTCCAGGCATCGACCATGAATCCCACGAGCCAGGCCGTCGCGGCGCCGAAGGCGAAGTTGAGGACGAGCGGCAGATATTGATGCCAGGCCGTGCCGGCGCCGGGGATGAGGATGAATGGCCAGGCGATGCTCGAGCTCGGCGCCGAGAATTCGCCGAAATTGATGCCGTAGAAGCCCTGCACCAGCCGCTCGGCCAGCGCCAGCTCGATATAGGAATCGTCGAGCGTGTAGGTGAAGTGGCCGTGCAGCAGCGTGACGATGCGGGCAAACGATACCGCCCAAAGCAGCGCGAAGAATGCCGGCGCCGCGATCCGCGCGGGGAGGGCCCAGGCGACCGAGCGCTTCCACTCGCCGGCAATTCTTTCGCTCAGAAACGCCATGGTCGATTCCGGAATCCCGCCCGAATAAAAAAAGAATAAAAAAGCGCGGGGGCCAGGGCCCGCCGCGCGTTCTGCGTGACGCCGAAAATATATCGTAAGCGCAACGTTAAGGAAAGTTTGCATCTGAATTAATTCGGATGCAGTTGCGGTTAATTTTCGCGAACGATGAACCGGCTAACGAAAATTTACTAAGACTAATCGCGCGATCAGCCCGCGGTAACGTGATTGCGGAACTCGATCGGCTGCGCGATGCGCCGCAGCGGCTCCAGGCTGGCGCCCGTGCCGCGCACCAGGATGTCGCCGTAGCCAAAGAGGCGGCCGGCGACCGACTGGTCGACATCGACGCTCTCCACCTTGTCCATGTACATCTCAATGGTATGGCGGCGGAAGAAGCCGTGCTTGAAGATGATGCGACGGTTGGTGACGGCGATTTCGGTCGTCCAGCGGTGGATCCACGCCGCAACGAGGCTGAACGCGCCCCAGGCGAAGAGCAGTCCGAGCGGTGCCAGCAGCACCGGGTTGATCCGGTCCATGTCGATGGTGGCCAAGGCGACGATGCCGCCGAGGCCGGCGAGCGCGACCGCCAGCAGCCCGGGCCAATAGACGCTCCAATGCAGGCGAGTCGCGAATTTGACGGTCTCGCCAGGCTGGAGGATGTGTTGCAGGTAGCTCATCGTTCGTCCGACTTTTTGTGCTGTGTAATTTGGTGAGCCCGGCGGGACTCGAACCCGCGACCCCCTGATTAAAAGTCAATCCTGACGCCTTTTAGAACCCCTTGGGCTGACACGGTTTAGTCCTGTGTCAGCGAAATAGCCAAGGCTTTCCGGGCTTATCCGTTGACGCCTACTGACAGTGCGCGTACAGTCGCACGCACTAACGCGCACTCGATGTGCTGACATATTGCTGACACGGGGCCTGAACATGGCTGAGCGGATCACCGATAAATTGGTCAAGGCGATGACGATGCCCAAAGCTGGGTATCGCATTATCTACGACGACAAGGTGAAAGGCTTTGGAATTCGGATCACAGCGAAGGGCGTTCGCTCTTTCGTGTTGAGTTACCGGGGCACGCGCGTCAATCGTACATGCCTCACCATCGGCCGGTACGGATCGAACGAATACAGCGTGGAAGCGGCTCGCAAGCGTGCTGGGGAACTTAAGAAGGCGATCAGCCGCGGCGACGATCCACTGAAAGAGAAGGCCGAAATACGGGGCGCGCCCACCGTCGCCATGCTCTGCGACCGCTACGAAAAAGATTACCTGCCGCGGAAGCGCGAGTCGTCGCAGAGCAACGATAGGTCCATGATCCGGGCCGTCGTGCGGCCGGAGCTCGGCACTTCGAAGGTTGCCAGCGTCACGCACGCCGACATCGACAGGCTACATCAAGGCCTCGGCAAGAAACCGTACAGCGCCAACCGGGTTCTCGCCCTCACTTCGAAGATGTTCTCGCTCGCAATTCGGTGGGGATGGCGTAGCGACAACCCGTGCCGCGGCGTTGAGCGGTTCCCCGAGGCGAAGCGATCGCGCTTCCTGTCGCCCGAGGAATTCAAGGCGCTTTCGCTCGCAATGGCGGCGTACCCGGACAAGTGCGCAGCTGAGGTCGACGCCGACCGGAAGGACGCCGCCGGCGCAATCGAGCGCGCCCGCCGCGTTGGCGAGCGTGCGACAAACGCCATCGGGCTCTGCATCCTGACGGGCTGTCGGATCGGCGAAGCTCTCGGCGCAAAATGGGATCAATTCGACCTCGCGGTCGGGATTTGGACGAAACCGGCCAGCACCACGAAGCAAAAGACCGAACATCGAGCGCCGCTGTCGAGCGCCGCCGTCGCGCTGCTCGAGCGCATCCTGGCGGCGGCGGGCAGGGATGCCAACGGTAAGCTGGCGAGCGCCTATCTGTTTCCGGTCATCCAGGGCGACGGGCCGATGCCCTACAAGGCGGCTCTCAAAGCATGGCAGAAAATCGCAAAGGCGGCAGGGCTGCACAGCGTCGACAAGGCAAAGAACGTACGGCCGCATGACCTAAGGCACAGTTTCGCAAGCGTGCTGGCCGCGCGCGGCGGGAGCTTGCCGCTGATCGGTGCTCTGCTCGGGCACAGCAACCCGTCTACCACGGCGCGCTACGCTCATCTTTTCGACGACGCGCAGCGCGCAGGCGCGAACACCGTTGGCAAGTTCATCGCCGACGCGACGGCGGGGAAGGTCTCGTGACCGGGGGCTCACACGACGCGGCACTCGGCCATCTTCTGCGGCAGCTTGCCGAAGCGGACGCCGCTCTCGATGAGGGCGATGATCCGGCACACGCGGAGCGCATGGGCGCCACGATGGCCCTCCAGGCGATCCGCCTCTTTCTCGGCCATCACGGGCGGCTGCAGGGCAAGGCGCTTCTACGCCTCCAGGGCGCAATCGAAGATGCTGACTGCGGACGACGCAACCCCTTCTGGCAGTCACCGCGGAAGCCTGACGTTGAAGGTAACAAACCGGGCGGCGCGCCGGGCGCGAGCATAACTGACGATATGGGAATGGTGCTGGCGGCAGTTGCTATCGACCTGCTGCTCGATGCTGGGGAAGGGCTGGACGCTGCCGCCGAGAAGGTTGACCGCGCCCTCGGCGCCGAATCCCCGGGAGCCCGCGCGCTCATAAATTTTCGCATAGAGCTGAGCGGCGAACGAAAATCGGCCGCGCTAATCGAGAGCTATAAAAGGCTGCGCCTGAAGTACCGGACACCCAAGGCGAGCGATCCAGATTGCAGTCTCCGCGCAAGGGCCGCGCATAGCATGCTCGCCGCAGTGGGCGAGATGGGACAGCGCCGGAAAATGTAAGAACCCCCGATTTTTTACAGAATGCGCGCGGCTACGTTCCACGGGTCAACACCTGACCGCAGGAGCGCGACATGGCGCACGAACCAACACCGGAAACCGAACTGATCGCCTGGCCGCGTGCGGCTGCCGCGATGCTACCGGAGCAGCCTTCGCCGCGCACTCTCGAGCGATGGCGCCGGCTCGGCAAAGCGCCGCCTACGTTCGTCATTGGGCGCAAACGCTACACGACCAGGAGCGCCTGGTTCAAGTGGCTGGCGGCACTCGAGACCCAAGCAAGGGGGGCGTGAAAATGCGCGCACCCCAGTCGGAAGCTGGGGCGGCGCGAGGCGATCGAGAAAAGTTTGAGAATTGGCCTTCTACTCCAAAGCCATCTCGTTCGCAAGCACCGCCCTCGTCCTGGCGACCAATCGGCGGAATTATTGCTGAGCTCTTGTCAAAACTCGAGCGCGAATTAATCCGGCAGAAGCGGGCTCACGAAGTTTTGGAGCTCGACGAGACATGACCGTCGCGCAGAAAATAACCGAGGCGCTTGGCGGAAAATGGTTCTCCACTTACGGCCTCGTGCGCTGCCCGGCCCACGATGACCGCCATCCGTCGCTGAGAATTCGGGAAGGCGATTCCGGGCTGCTGGTGCGATGTTATGCCGGGTGTGACCCGCTCGATATTTTGGCCGAGCTGCGCCGCCGCGGGCTGCTAGACGATCATCGCCGGCAAACTGACCGGCCGCGGGACTTGACCCGCGAACGCGCCGCCGACCAACGCGACCGGGCGAAGCGCAGCGCAGCGGCGGTCGAAATCTGGCAGGCATCGCGGCCGATAGCCGGCACGCCTGCCGAGACTTATTTACGGCGCCGGGGCATTGAAATTGAGCTGCCGCTTTCGCTGCGATTTCATGCGGCTTTGAAGCATGGACCCACCGGGATACTCCTGCCGGCGATGGTCGCGGCCGTGCAGGCGCCGGATCGCCGGATCATCGGCGTGCATCGGACCTACATCAAAGAGGACGGCGCCGACAAAGCGCCCCTGAGCGATGCGAGGCTGTCGCTCGGCTCAATCTCTGGCGGCGCGGTGCGCCTAGCGAAGGCTGGCGACGAGATCGCCATCGCCGAGGGCATCGAGACGGCCTTGGCCTACCAGCAGGCGACCGGGCGCCCGAGCTGGGCCGCGCTCAGCACCAGCGGCATGCGCTCGATCATCCTGCCTCCGCTGCCGGCCGCCGCGACGGTCTATCTCGCCGCCGATATTGACCCGAACGGGGCTGGCGAAGCCGCAGCCGAGGCCGCCGCGCGCCGGCTCTGCGGGGAAGGCCGCAAGGTCAAGATAGCGACACCGATCAGGGGCTCGGATTTCAACGATGCGATACGTGAGAGGGGCGCAGCATGAAAGCCGCCATAGAATCGGTGCGGGATTTTGAACCGAAGATACAGTTTAGGCTCGTCCCGTTTGAAAATATCAAGGTCGGCACAGCGCGCAATTATCTCGTAAAGGGGCTCATCCCACGCGAAGGGCTTGTCGTGATTTGGGGCCCTCCCAAATGCGGAAAGACATTCGTCACCTTCGACCTGGTGCTCCATGTTGCGCTCGGGTGGGGGTATCGCGGGCGCCAGGTCGATGGTGGCCCTGTCGTTTACGTCGCCTGTGAAGGCGAGCGCGGTTTGGCGGCTCGGGCTGAGGCTTTCCGCCGTGCAAAAATGTCGGAAGCGACGGCGAACGTGCCGTTTTTTCTTCTGACCACAAGGCTCGATCTCGTTTCGGATGCCGACGAGTTGATCGGCGATATCGCGCGGCAAATCGAGGGCGGGGCTTGCTCCGCGATCGTAATCGACACGCTCAACAGGTCGATCCGGGGCAGCGAGAGCGACGACGCTGACATGGGCGCGTACGTCAAGGCGGCCGACAAGATCCGCGAAACCTTCCGGTGCGCTGTGATTATTGTTCATCACTGTGGCGTCGAAGGGAGCCGGCCGCGCGGCCATACCAGCCTCACCGGCGCCGCCGACGCCCAAATTTCGGTGAAGCGCGACGCGAACCGCCGGATTATTACCGAGGTCGAGTGGATGAAGGATGGCCCGGAAGGCGCTCGGACCGTCAGCGAGCTCGACGTCGTCGAAGTCGGCATCGACGAGGACGGCGAGCCCATCACGAGCTGCGTCGTCAAGCAATGCGACGATGCCGTAGCAGCCGAGCGTCATGGGCGCAAACTCGCCGGCGCGGCGAAAGTAGCCCACGACCTTCTCAAGAAAGCGATCGACGACGCTGGCGAACCGGCGCCGGCGAACAACCACATTCCACCAGGCGCGCGCGTCGTCGGCGTTGACCTTTGGCGGCGTTACGTCCGCGAGGGCTCGGTTGCCGATTCCGACAAGCCAGACACTCAGCGCAAGGCGTTCGCGCGCGCGGTCGAGAAACTCCAAAGCCTCGCCCTGGTGGGGGTTTGGAACGAATTGGCGTGGCTGACCGAGCCAAAGCCGTGAGCGGGACAACGGGACATCGAAAAACGCTCGCCGGACATGCCACTTTGTCCCGCCTCGATCAGGTGACGGACATGAGCGGGACAATTTTCGAGCGTGCCGGATTGTTTCTCTATATGCGTCAGATCAAGCACTTACCATGCAGACGGGACAACGGGACAACGGCGGGACATATCGAATTCTGTCCCACGACCATGCACGGGACATCATCCGCCCCCCCCTTTAATAGGGGGCGAGATTGTCCGGGGTCCGTCCGGTTCGGTGTCGGCAGACGTTCTAGGCGAAGAAAGACATACTTTCTCCGCACGAGCGCACAAAACGGCCGGTGCAGTTTGCGGCGCCCGAGCGCGACGTGGAGCCCAGCACTCGTCTCGCCGGGTCGGCCCTCCGCCGCGCGCGGTCGCCGTGCAAGATCGTGCGCGGTGGCCGGCATCAGATTGATAGTCAGTTTCCGCCCTCGCGTGGCCTGTCGGCGCAACGCCACGGAATTGCTCAAAAACGGCTCCGCATCACCTGAGCGCCGGCCGGCTGTCGTGCTCCGTGTCAGCGCCGTGTCAGCGGCGAGGGTGGTCAGGTGATCGCCGGCATCGTCGCCGACCGGCCGATGGTCGAGATGCTGAAACAGGCCAGGGAGGCCCAACAGCTTAAGCCCGTTGACGTGGACCGACGCGCGGGCTGGCCTGACGGCACCTGCGCCGCGATGGAAAGCCTTACGCGTTGGTGCTCGCGCAAACGGTTCGATGCATGGGCGCCCGCGCTCGGCGTGCGCATGGTGCTGCTGCTCCCAACCGATGGTGAGCTCGTCCTGCGCCTCGCCAGGCGTCAGCCAGACGGCACGTCGCGTCAAAACGCTTCCGACCCTGGGGCTCTCCCGCAAGGATGGTCAACCTCGAAGGGGGCCCTTGAAAAAACGGCCGACGCGCTCGGCTCACCTCGTCGACGCGCGGTTGTGGGTCCAAAAGGTTGATTTTTTTGAACGGCTCGGAGGGTTTTCATGTCTCGTAAATCAGCAGCGGTCGCCGTCGAAGGGCTCGAAGAATTCTTGCCGCCGCTTCCCTCACCGGCGTCGATCACTCTCCAAAACACCACCGACCTGCGCAAAAGGCGGCAGACCTTGGCCTTGGCGGTCGAAGCGGCCCGCCGCGCCGTCGACGCCTTCAAGGAGCAGCAGAACGAGCAGGCGCGCAGGATTGCCGCCGATCCACGCGGGCCGCAGGCGTTTTCGTCGGGTTCGAGCGAGGCGGTCCTGGCGGACGAGTTGGAGGAGGCCAAAGCCCAGCTCGCCGCGCAGGAGGCAGCGCTTCATCTCGTCGACCAGGATATTGCGGTGTTCGAGAGCCCGGCCCGGCGCGAATCCGCGGCTGTTGCCCGTGCTCGTTTCGCCGGGGCGATGGAGCAGTATTTCAAGGCGCAGGACGAGCTCGAGAGCGTGGTTAAGCAGTCCCTGCGCGGCGCCTTCGCCGAGGTGTTCGCGGCTCGCAAGCGGGCGGCGGCTGCGCTTGGCGCCGAGAGTCTCGGTGTCGTTGGCGATATGGCCGGGGACGCGGGTTTGCGGCGCCGGCTGTCTCAGCTTCTCGGCGGCGCGCTGTACGGGCTGATCGACGCTTCGGCTTTAGCCTTTGTCGCGGGCAACGGCTTTGTTGACGAACGCGCCTGGCGCGACGTTGAGGCCGCGCACCTGTCCAATCTCAATACCAACAATCTGGAATAGAGGATCGTGCCCCGCAACAATAACGGATCAGGGTCCAACCCGCGCGTCGAGCCCAAGCTCCGCGCCGCGCTCATGGCATTGGTTGAGGGCCGCGCCCGCACGCAGACTGCCGCGGCGAAGCTGGCCGGCATGTCGGCGCCTCAGCTCTCGCGGGCGCTCAAGAAGGCTCACGTTCAAAAATTCCTTCTGCAAGAAGCCACGCGACACTTGCGCGGACTTCCGGCCGTGTTGGCTGCGGCGCGGCTCGCGAAGCTCATCGATTCCAAGTCGGATGAGGTTTCAGCGCGCGTTGCGACCAGCATAGCCGAAAACGCCGGCCTGATCGACCGCGGCACAAGGGGCGACCGCGCTGGCGCGCTGCCAGGCAGCGGGCCGATTCTTCAGGTCGTGTTTAAGCACATCGGTTTGCCAGACCGCGCCGGCGCGCTGATTGAGGAAAATGCTGGCGGCGGTTCGGGTTTACTTTCCGGCGCCAAGAGGGCCCAGGATCTGACGGCACTCGGCCGGGCGAAGGGGGCGCCGGCAAAGAAGGCGACAACAGCACAAGCTGACAATGGGCGAACTCTCAGGTGAAGAAGGAACCACGCAATGGCCGACTGGCAGGTTGACGGGCAGCCTTTCGAGAATCCGATAGACGCGGCCGACGAGGGCTATGCGGCAACGCCGCCGAGCTATGGCGCGTGGCTGTCGGGGCTTGCCGGGTCTTTGTCGCTGTCGAGCATGGACAGCGATTATTCGGTGAGCCGGTTCGTGGCCACATCGGAATATGGCGGCACGCAAGGCCAGGATGACTTTTCATCCAAGGTCGGGCGCGCCTTGGCGGTGGCGGGCGAGAGCGGCGGCGGCATGGTGGCGCTCCCGCTCGACCTTCAAGCGAAGCTGCCTGGGATGGACGTCACCCCAGCGCCGATGGAGAGCCCGGAATCGTACAATGCACGCGCGCCTATCGGCCCGGACGGTCAGCGAGTCCATATCGGCGATCAGCCCATGCCGCAGCCGGTGGCCGACATGGTGATTTCGGCGCTCACCGCCAAGATCGAGCGCGACGGCGTTATAGCGCGCGGCGCTGCGGCCCATGCGTGGCCCGTCAGGCTGGCGACCGAATCGGCGGCGTTTATGATGGACCCGATGAACGCGGCGACGGCCTTCGTGCCGGGGATCGGCGAAGAGGCCGCCCTTGAAGCGGTCGGGCGCGTCGGGCTGACCGGCTTTGCCGGGCGCACGGCGGCGCGGCTCGGCGCGGGCTTCACCGCGGGGGCGGCGCAGCAGGTGCCAGTCGCCGCCCTGCGCTACGGCGTCAGCCAACAGGAAGTGGCCGATTACACGGTCCGCGATGCCATGAAAGACATGGTTTTCGGCGGTGTCGGCAACGCCATCTTCCACGCTGGCCTGGGAACGGCCTTCGGGGAAATAGGCCGCAAAGCCCCGGTCGAGGGCGAGACGGCCCCCACAGCAACCGCGCACCTTTACCCTGAGTCAATTATCGAGGCCCCCGCAGCCGTCAAGGATGCCGCGATGCGGGGGGCGGTGTCGCAGATCGTGGACGGGCGCCCGGTCGATGTGGCCCCGGCTTTTGGCGATCCGCGTCAGTTGCCCGACGTGGCGGCCGAGCAGCGCGCGCTCTATGCCAACGGCTATGCCTCGGGCATCCCGCAAGCCGATTTCGACAGCGTGAACGATGAGACTTACGGCACGCCGACGATGGGCGCGCGATCCGTCCCACGCGAAGCACCGCCCGAGCAGATCGACAGCGATCTCGCGGCGGCGGAAATCCAATATGCGGCGCACGCCAAGGCGAACGGCATCCCGCTCGAAGAGGACGGCGAGTTGAAGGCGACGGCGGACAATCTCAACGCGGCAAACCTGAAAGAGCAGGCATATAATCAAGCCGCCGAATGTTTGGCGGCAGCGGAATTCTGATGGCCGATTGGCAGGTTGACGGGCAGCCCTTCGGCGCAGTTCTCGATTGAGGCGCCCGCGCATTGAGCTGGACATTCGAGGCCATGTTCGGATCGGCGCTAAACACGCCATCCACCCCCGCGCCAGAATCGACGCAGACAAAGGTGCGCGGTTCACTGGATGAGGAAGCCGTGCTGTGATGGTGGGTAAGCCCCCAATAACAATACCCAACCCCGGCGACACGTCTTCGGGCTCGTTTATTTTGAAATCAGTCGATGATTGCCTTGACGCCATCGGCGCGCAAATTGCCGCCCCGCCCGATTTGCTGAAACAAGCGCGAATGACCAGCGCAGCGGCTTTGCCTCGCGCCCGCGACCTGCCCGACCCGGCCGTGATCTATTCCAACGCCATCGTCGCGCTCATCGCCCGGCGCCACGAACTGAGCTTGACGCAAAGGCAGGTCGATCAGATAGCGGGCTTCGCCGACGCCCTCACCGCAAAATACGAGATCGGGGATCGGCGCCCGACCGCCTACGCGCTCGCCGTGTGGGCCGCGTCGCTCAATGCTGCCCTCGTTCTCGTCCCGCTATCGGCAACCGTCGAAGTGATGATGATCTCCCAAAGAAAGCCTTGGCAGCGCGGCTCCGCCAAGCGCCGAGACAGTGCACCGCAGAAGCGCGTGGCAGTCGAGGCGCGTTCAAGGCCGGCCGCACCGCGCCGAAAGGACGGGTAGTGGGTCAGTTTGAATTTCAGGTCGGATTTACCCAGATTAAATTGGATTTCGTGGGACGGCCATGATGCCCCGGAAACTTTTTGCTAGTTTTGCTGCGCTGGGTGCGTTTGCTATCTCATGCCGCAAAAAATGGCGGATTTCCGCCAGTCTCAGAATGGTCTCACTCGAAATGGTTGCGCTTTTTCCGAATTCACTCCATATGGCAGCTTGGTTCGTACCGTAGATCGCCTGCAAGGGAAACCATCTATGGCAACCGTCTTCGATGTAGCGGCATATATCCTTCAGCGGCTCGGGCCGATCACGGCCATGAAGTTGCAGAAGCTCGTCTATTATTGCCAAGCGTGGTCGCTCGTTTGGGATGATCGGCCCATGTTTGAAAACCGAATTGAAGCATGGGCCAATGGCCCAGTTGTGCCCGACCTATACAGAGCACATGCGGGCCAGTTCGTGATCGAAGCGATACGAGGGAATTCCGACGCCATTGATCGAGACGGAAAAGACACTATCCACGCCGTATTAGATACCTACGGTGATAAACACCCGCAGTGGCTAAGCGACCTTACCCACCAAGAAGACCCATGGGTTCAAGCGCGTGGAGACGCGCAGGCTGGTGATCGCTGTGACACGGAAATCACGCACGCCGCAATGGCCGAATATTACGGCTCTCTCTAAACCCGATTGGGAAAAAATAGAAAACACGCTGCGTGGAAAAACGCACCAGCGCCTGTAAAAAAAGAGGCGCGCGGCACTGAACGCATAGAAGAAGCGAACGCGCTTCTATTTAGATGGCGTTGCGGATTTATTGATTTAGACGGTGAGTGGAGTTTCCGAAACGCTGACTGTGACATTATTTGGGGCCAAATCGTTCCCAAGCTGCATGAACTGGAATCTATGAAGTGGGGTGAGCTTTACGGAAGGCGCGACAGTTCCAACCATCCGATGCCGATAGAGAAGATCGAGAGGGGAGCACAAAAGCGTCTGCAAGAGTTGGGTAGGCAACAATTCGACTCTCTTTTCCAAATAAATGTGCGGGGGAAAATTCGAATCTGGGGCATACGCGACAGAGCATTTTTTTACTTATTGTGGTACGACCCAAATCACACCGTTTACGTTCAAAGAGATTAAATTTATTTCCGCGTCCTGCCGCGCCGATTGTCGTGCGGTAACGCCCGCGTGTAGCTGACCGGGCCGCCCAATTCTCGCGTCGGGGCTGCGAGCGTCCCTTGCTCGTATTCGTCCACAATCCGCACCATGTCGGTGACGCCCGCCGCCATCGCATCGACCGGGATCTTGCGCGATGTTGCGGCGGCGCTGACGCGTGGCGCCGTGCTCAAGATCGAGCTTCACGCCCGCTAATCGACTTTCCCTCACTTCCCTTCGGCGTGCTGCCTTACATCTTCGGTTCAGTGGCGCTCCTGCGCGTTTGCAATGCGCGCTCGGCGGCGGTGAATTTTGCTGATTTAATGGCCACCGCGCCGCCATTTATTTTCCCATCTGAGCCGTCAAAGCTAACTGTAAACCCGTCGAAAACCCAGCGGGCGCGGCGAATTTGAAAGTGGGCGCCAAACGCGTTTTGAGCCGCGTCAACGCGAGAAGCTGTCGGGGAGCCGAACTTCGCCACGAGTTGGCGAAAGATTTCGTCCTGGACCCTAACGCCGTCAGTCGCGAATGATATTGCTTCTACGCGACCGCTGATCGTGGTTACGAGGAGAACTTGGTCGCTGACCATCGGAGGCGAATGGAAAAAAGGAAACACGACTAGCCATTTCGTTTCGCCATCTTCTGCCTTGATCGTTTGATTCTTACAGCTCGTATGGACGAGAAGCGGATTAATCTCTCCTCCTGGACATTGCGGGATATTAAGCGGCGTACCAAGCTCGATACCGTAGAGCGATGCTTTTTGCCGTGACTCCGCGGCGCTTGCTGGCCCGTATTGCCAAACATTCGCAGCGAGAATAGCCCCAATTAGGACTAGCGAAACACCGGACGCTTGGACCATCGGTCCCACCACAATTTTGGAGGAGAGACGTTATCAAGCCCATGCGCTTTTGGCCTAGCCTTATCGCGCGGCAGTCCAGCCGCGAGCCTGCAGGCACATGCTGTAGAGCCGATTCGCTTCCGTCTGGCTGAGCTTGTTCTGGCCATAGAAAAACGCGCGCGTCTCATCCGTTCCGGCCACATCGCCAACGCGCGATTCCTGAGTGCAGGCGTACTTGTCGCGGGCCAGATCGGCGCCGGATGCCCCTGATTTCACCCACGTCGTAGGCGCGCCGGCCGCGCATCCCGAGATAGAAAGAAGCGTCAAAACGCCGATTATGGCTCGCCTCATCGCATCGTCCCTCCTGTTCGCTATGCGCTAATTCAACAAGCACAACGTAGGCCGGCGATTAAGCCTTCTGGCGCCACTTCGGCTTCACCAGCCGCACACCGTTGGGGATGAATTCCGCGCCGGCCGCTTGGAGCGCCGTGCGGATTGCCTCGACCGTGGCCGCGCTCGCCGCGCCGCGCATAAACCGGGCGAGCGTATCGCGTGAAATCGAGGCGCCTCGGGACAAATCGTCCCAGGTCCAACCGAGTCCGGAGCAGGCCATGCGCGCCTGTTTCGGGGTCGGCATACCAGGAGTACGATTTGTCTTGATTGCGGCTTTCATTGCGCTACCATACCGATGGTACGATCACCGATCAAGGCGAATGTAACTCACAATCCGAAGGAGCCACGCGATGATGAACGACCCGATGCTCCCGCTTCTCGCCGAATGGAAGAGGCTGTCAGTCCTTTACAGCCAAGCCGACAAACGCATGATCGACGCGTCGAAGGGCTCGTCCGAACGGGCTGCACACGAAGCCGAATTCGATCTCCTTGGTGCTTCCATATCCGACATCGAAAGCACTATCGCGACCACGCGCGCAACCTCGCTTGCCGGGATCGTCGGCAAAATGGCGATGGTCGCGGACGAGTATTCTGGTTTCAGCCCGGACGAGCTGAACATCGAAGAGCGCATCATGGCGGGCGCCTTCGACGACCTGAAGGTCATCACCACGGCAGCCACACCATGAGCGCCACCGTCATTAACCTGGCCGCGTGGCGCACCGCGCATGGTCAAGCTCCGCAGCCGCCAGCCCAGGCCGTCGATCATCTCGCGAATTGGGAGAGCGAGCGCCAATGGGCGCGGCGCCTGATGTCTCAGGCGGCGTCGTCGATGGCGGACGACCTGCCGACCGCCGTTCAGCGCCTAGAAGGAGCGGCTCACGCGCTCAAGCGCCTGATCGCCGAGGGGTTGCTGACCGAGTATCTTGAGCAAACTGCGGCCATCAAAACGGCTCGGCGCATCGCAGCGGCTAAAAAGGGAGCCGAGACGCGCGCGCGGGGCAACGCGAGGGCATGACGGACACCTGGCCGATCACGCTCGAAGAAGCTGCGGCCCGGCTGCACGTCAAGAAACTCCGCTGGCTGAGGGAGCATTGCAAACGGGTCGGATTGGGACGGCGAATCCCTGGCGATATCATTTTCGATGCGTCCGATTTTCAGCGGCTTTACGAGAGCCTGACTATGGCCGGCGAAAAACGAAATGAGAGCGCAGCGCCGGCGCATGAGCCATCAGAGATCGTGGTAAAGCGACAGCTTGAACGTCTAGAGCGCCAGCGTGGCCGACGCTCACCCCGCAATTACCTCAAGCAGCCCTTGAAGCGGTCGGGCGCGTCGGGCTGACCGGATTCGCAGGGCATCTTCCACGCGGGGCTGGGAGCGGCTCTCGGGGAAATAGGGCACCAAGCTCCGGCTGAGGGCGAGACGGCCCCTACAGCAACCGCGCACCTTTCTCCTGAGTCAATCGCCGAGGCTCCCGCAGCCGTCAAAGATGCCGCGATGAGGGGCGCGGTGGCGATGATCGACACGAAGCTCGGCCGCGCTTCCCCGTCAATGCTGACATACTGCTGACACGCCAAATCATCCGCGCGCATCAGCGCTTCTGGTCTTGGTAATTTTCCTTATTATTTCAGTGGTTTGGGATGGTGAGCCCGGCGGGACTCGAACCCGCGACCCCCTGATTAAAAGTCAGATGCTCTACCAACTGAGCTACGGGCTCTAGGGGTGGCGGACAATAGGCTGCGGGTCGCGAGGAATCAACCGCGTGGGCCGGTCTCGCCGCGCCGCGGTGCCAGCGCTCTTTCCTCGGCGCGGATGCGCCAGGCGAGCATTGCCAGGTTGAGCAACGAGAAAACCAGAGCAATCCGCCAGGCGTCGAAAGCGAGCGGCAGCACGGCGATCTCGGCGACGATCACAACATAATTGGGATGCCGGACGAAGCGATAGGGCCCGCGCTTCACCAGCGGTGCGTCGGGGAGAGTAATGATTCGAGTCGTCCAATAGGGGCCGAGGCTCGCCAGGGTCCAGACCCGCGCGGCCTCGATGACAAGGTAAGCGCCCAGCCACATCCAGCGCGGCGGCGTGTCCCACGGCACCAGGAACAGCAGCGCCGCGATCCACGCCGCATGTAGCAGCACGATGAACGGATAGTGCGCAGCGCCGATCTCGACCGCGCCGCGGGCCTTCAGCGCACGCGTGTTGCGCGCCGAATAGACCAGCTCGGCCAGCCGTTCGGCCGCCATCAGCGCGACGACGATGGGAAAAAGGTTCACGCCGCGTCGAGCAAAAGGAATCCGGCGCTGAAGCCCGGGCCGAGCGCCGACAGCATCATGCGCCCGCGGGCGCATGATGC
>Ga0209483_1001652_pt1 | contig 16661 bp, 13 predicted proteins | sample NGEPerA_FD_184508 | JGI IMG/M metagenome (GOLD analysis project Ga0209483, IMG submission 184508) | Arctic peat soil microbial communities from the Barrow Environmental Observatory site, Barrow, Alaska, USA - NGEE PermafrostL2-A... | ecosystem: Environmental > Terrestrial > Soil > Wetlands >... | reverse complement strand
CATTGACACCTCCCGGAGTGCGGGCATGGCCGATGTGGCCACGGGCGTGCTGCACAATGTCGGGAATGTTCTGAACAGCGTGAGTGTGTCCGCCACCGTGGTGGCTGACCGCTTGCGGCGATCCAAGATTGCCAAGCTATGCCGCGCCACAGCCATGTTGCGCGATCAAAACGGCCACCTTGCCGAATTTCTGACGACCGACCCGAAAGGCAAACTCATTCCCGAATTTCTCAGCACGGTCTCCGGCGAACTGGCCGGCGAGCAGACCGAACTGATCGCCAAAATGGTGACTGTCGGCGAGCACATCGAACACATCAAGGAGATTGTGGCCATGCAGCAAAACTACGCCAAGGTTTCCGGCGTCTTTGAAAATCTGCCGGTCCGCGAGCTGGTGGAGGATGCCCTGCGCTTGAATGTCGCAGCGTTCGAGCGTCATCACATCGAGCTGGTCCGGGAGTTTGGGCCCAACGTGCCGAATGTGTGCGTGGACCGCCACAAGTTTTTGCAGATTTTCATCAACCTCCTCCGCAACGCGAAGCATGCCATGGAAGACGTGAACGGACACGAGCGGCGCATGGTGATTCGCGTAGGGCTGGCCTCACCCGGCCAGGTGAAGGTTGTTGTCAGCGACAACGGCATCGGGATTCCGCCGGAAAACTTGACCAGGATTTTCAATCACGGTTTCACCACCAAAAAAGACGGTCACGGCTTCGGTCTGCACAGCGGGGCGAACGCCGCGAAGGAGATGGGCGGCAGCCTCACGGGACACAGCGATGGTCTTGGCAAAGGGGCCGAGTTCACGTTGGTGCTGCCCACGACCAGCACCAGCCGCCCGCCAAAGCAAACCCAAGCAAATGTATGAACACATCAAACCTGAAGCCAAACCACCGCATCCTGCTCGTGGACGATAATCCGAGCATCCACGTTGACTTTCGTGACATCCTCTGCCCCGGCAGTGCCGGCAGTGCCGCCGGGAAAAAATTGGAGGCAGCGCTGTTCGATGAGGATCCGTTGGCAGCCGACCAAATCAGTTTTGAACTGGACTCCGCCTACCAAGGCCAGGAGGGATTGGAAATGGTGAAACAGGCGCTCGCGGAGAACCGCCCTTATGCGATGGCGTTCGTGGATGTGCGCATGCCGCCCGGCTGGGACGGCATTGAAACCATTGCGCGGATCTGGGAAGTGGATCCGGAACTTCAGGTGGTGGTTTGCACGGCTTACTCCGATTATTCGTGGGAGAATATGCGCGCCAAAGTCGGCCAGCCCGACAGTTTGCTTGTCCTCAAGAAGCCGTTCGACAATATTGAAGTTCAGCAAATCGCGCACGCCCTGACCAAGAAGTGGCTGCTCAACTTCCAGACCCGGATGCAGATTGTGGAATTGTCGCAGGCCAATGAAAAGCTGGTCATGTCCGAAGAGCGCTTCTCCAAGGCGTTTCACGAAAGCCCGCTGCCCAGCGCCATTCAGAGTTTTTCGGATCAACGCTTCGTGGACGTGAATCAAAGCTTTGCCGAGGTCGCGGGTTGTCAGCGCGAGGATTTGATCGGTCGCACGGCGGCGGAGTTGCTGCTGTGGGAAAAACCCGCGCTGGCTGATCAATGGTATGAAAGCATGTCGCGACAAGAGCTGGTTCGCGACAAAGAAGGCAAGATTCGCGGACGGTCAGGCGAGGTGCGCGAGTTATTGGTGTCCCTTTCCCCAGTTGCCTTGGGAGCACAGCCGCATGTGTTGCTGCTGGCCCAAGATGTTTCGGAGCGGGCGTTAATGGAGCGGCAACTGCGCCAGGCCCAGAAAATGGAAGCCATAGGCCAATTGGCCGCCGGCGTCGCCCACGATTTCAACAACATCCTCACGGTGATCCAAGGACACGCGGGCCTGATGCAGCACAAAATGGACGCCAATAATTCCCAGGCCAAGTCGCTGGAACAGATCACCCGGGCGGCCAACCGCGCGGCCACGCTCATCCGGCAGCTCCTGATGTTCAGCCGCAAGCAAGTGATGCAATTCCAGTATTTGGATGTCAACGAAACCATGCGCAATGCGATCAAAATGCTCGAACGGCTGGTGGGCGAGCATGTGCAGATTGATTTTCGTCCTCAAAGCCCGATGCCCGCCATTCATGCCGACAGCAGCATGTTGGAACAAATCGCCATGAACCTGGCGGTCAACGCCCGGGATGCCATGCCCAACGGCGGGAAAATTTCCATCACCACCTCGCTGGAAACCATTCAGCGCGCCCCCACGCCAATGGACCCCGAACGCCGGGACGGGGAATTCATCTGCCTGTCTTTCCGTGACAATGGCACCGGGATGGACACGCAAATTCTCAACCGGATCTTTGAACCATTTTTTACCACCAAAGCTGCCGGCAAAGGCACCGGTCTGGGCTTGTCCACCGTATTCGGCATTGTCCGCCAGCATCATGGCTGGCTGGAGGTGGAGAGCAAACCGGACCACGGGACCACTTTTCGAGCCTATTTCCCGGTGAGCCATCAACCCGCCGAAAAAATGGAGCCGATGGTTGACCACGCCCTGCGCAACGGCCGCGAAACCATCCTCGTGGCCGAAGATGAAGATGCCTTGCGCGAGATGGTCGTTGAGGTGCTCAAGGTTCAGGGTTATTACGTTCTGGAGGCGGCGTCCGGCTCCCATGCGCTCGAAGTGTGGGAACAAGCCAGCCGTCCGGTTGACTTGCTGCTCACCGACATGGTGATGCCGGGCGGCGTCATGGGCATCGAGCTGGCAGAGCGCCTTTCAAGTCAGAGTCCTCGCCTGAAGGTCATATACACCAGCGGTTACAGTCCTGGCATGGCTGGCCGGGACACCTCGCTGCTGGCGGGCCGAAACTTCCTGCCCAAGCCTTACTCAATCGGCCAACTGGCCCAATTCGTCCGGGAATGTCTTGACGCTAAACCGCCGCTTAATTGATTCAACTGGATGTTTGGGCCGTCAACCACGATTGCATCGGGACGAATGCCATAACGCATATGATTAATTTTTGTTTGAAGTGAAAGTGGCAATGTAGGATCTGGTCATTGAATTGTGCCAGCCATCCTGTGTGCGACGTAGTGGCGTTGGGCTCGGAACTCCTTTGGCGGAAAATTCAACGCCGCTCTGCTCGCACCATACAGCTCGGCGAAGTGACGGAGCTTGGTTGCCGGAATGGAGCGGCAAGCTGGGCGGAGTGGAGCGGTGTGCCATTCGGTCCCGTGGGGTGTTTTGGGGCAAGCCAGTCTTTCGGCTTACGGCGTTAAGCCAGTTGGTTGAAAGTCTGGCGCCGGGCGGGGGCAAATTCAGCGCGCCGGAACGAGCACACAAGCGAAACGAGATCAGATTGACGCAGAATGCAGGCTGCCAAATTTGATCACGACAACGGGTTAGCAACGAAATTACGCCTGCGATGTTAAAAAATTGCCGTGAATCGAGAACCAGATCCAGACGTCAAGGAGTTCTTTTATGCGTTGCCCACGATGGAGGTTGGTAAGCCGTTCTGGGCCATAACTTCAAAATAACACTGCTTGCGCATTTATTGTTATTCTGATACCTTGGCAGCAGAGTCGTTTTACCGGAGCAAAATTATGAATGTATCGCTTGGCCAAAAGTGGGAGCATTTCGTGGAAGACAAGGTCAGCAGCGGCGATTACCAGACCGCCAGCGAAGTTCTTCGTGACGGGCTGCGCCTGCTGGAGAAGGAGGCTTTGTTGAAACAAATCTCGGTGAGCTCGCTGCCGGAGCTTGAAGCAAAATTGCTGAAGGCCGCAGCCTCCTTGGATGCGGGACGCGGCGTTGACGGGGAACACGTGTTTGCACGCCTGCGCCAGCGGAGCAAATCACGCCGCCAGAATGCCTAGATTTATTCTCTCTGAATTCGTCGAGCCTGAATTGTCTGCGATTGGGGATTACATCGCCATTGACAACCTTGACGCGGCCGACCGCTTTCTGGAAGCGGCCTATGGCACGTTTCAAGAACTGGCGCGGATGCCGGGCATGGGGCGCATTCGGTCTTTTCCACAAGCGCGGTTGCACAACCTGCGTTCGTTTTGCATCAAAGGTTTTGAAAACTACCTGATTTTCTACGGCCCGATTCAAGATGGTATCGAGGTGTTTCATGTTGTTCACGGGGCGCGAGAACTTGAAATGTTTTGAATGACCAGTGATTCATCGCGCCGCGCAATTTATTTGGCGCGGTAGTCCCCGATGTGTTTTGTGAGACGCCAACCTGGGTGCCAAGTCAGATACAGCGGCAGTTGGCTGCGTTCGCGCCAACCGTGAAACGGCGTTGACGCAAGCTGCCGGGAAGCGGCGTTGCCGGTCGGAGAATTAGCTGTCAGCGGTTCGGAGAACGGTTACGCCGCTTCGGTCGCGCTGAAATCGTCCCGGCGCACAGTCTTTTGGTTTGACGGTGCAGCAAGTCAGGCCGAAAGTCTGTGCGCCTGCTGCTTCAATTGCCTTCAAATGGAACCAAGTGGAAAACGGCCAATAAAAATGATGGTTTCTGAATCTTTCTTGAAACTATTTTGCATCTCCGGTGTCTGATCTAGTGGAGGATGAATTTCCTCCAGTGCGGTTTGTTCTTTGATACTTGTTTGTGAGGGTCACGACCGTGACTCAAAAATAAAAAACGAACAAGAGACGCCTATTACTAAAAAATAGCGGTATTGTGATTAAAAATAAAAGCGCCCAAATTAAAAACTAAACATAAAAAAAGCTGGCGCAAAAAATAAATGAATAAAAACCCGCACTGAATGAATTGATTTAAGTCTCGACTAAAAATTTAACTGCCAACGACGGTCTTCTCTCTGGCCCGGCCATATTTGCAATGGTCGGGCTGTGCGCTTCTGCCAAGCCGGTTTCCCTGAACTCGCCACGCTGTAACAACGCGTGTGCTGTTCCGTGCCCTGACGGGTGCGGAGCGGCCACGCCCAAACTGTGGGTGATGTTTTGAAAATATACACTGCCGGTGAAATCGCCGGCCAATTGCAAACCAGCTATAAGACCGTGCTGAATCTGATCAAGCGCGGCCGGCTCAAAGCCCTGCCCGGCATCCGCCACAAGCGGATCACGGAAGCGGAATTCAACCGCTATCTGGACGTTCAAAAGCGCCGGTTGGACCAGGCGTTGAACGCCAAAGAATTTGCGGTGTTGGCCGGCATTTCGTATTCGACGGCGCGCGAATGGTTTCACCTGGCCGGCTTCCCGGTGATTCGTGGGGTCGTGTTCTGGCAGGATTTCGTCCAGTGGCGCACAAATCAGAATGGGGCTGCCAGCCAGCCCGACAGCCTTCCGCACCGCAACGGCGTTCAAGCCGCCGGCTCAAATCTCCCTCCGCGCGCGGCTCGAATTCTGCAAGAGGCCCGTTAAACGGGGCGTCAATCCCAAAAGGGAAAAGACATTTCGCATGGCAGTTTGGCCCACACACGTCCAGCGGCCTCCACCGGAAAAGAAATTTATCGAGGGGTGATTTACTTGCACTTTACTTGCACATTATTGTAAGTGCTTAATTATGAATGGAGCGGGTGAAGGGAATCGAACCCTCGTTTCAGGCTTGGGAAGCCCACGTTCTACCATTGAACCACACCCGCCTTCGCGGCTGCGCCGCTTCGGCGCGGCAAGCCCGCAGGAGTCTAGAAGTTTCTACCAGACTGTGGCGCTGGTTGCAACCGCTTTGCGTGTCAGGCGACGGCTTCCAGCGAGCCGATGGCGTCCAGCAGTTTTTTCCCGATCAAAGCCTGGCGTTCCGGCAGCATGATCTTTTTCCCGTCCAGTTCGCAGATGTAAAAACTGTCAATGGCGGCGCCGCGCTCGGTGACGATGCGTGCGGCCGAGATGTCCAGTTTTAATTCCGCAAAGGTTTCGGAAATCGCATAGAGCAGGCCGAGCCGGTCTTCGGTTTCGATTTCGATCAGCGTGCGCGCGTCGGAAGCCTCGTTGTCGAAACGGATTCGCGTCTCCATGCGTTCACCGGCGTAGGCCTGATAAACCGGGCGGATTTCGCGCTGGCGGGCAATGAGCGCGGGCAGGCCCACGTCCTCGCCCGTCAGAATTCTGGTGAGCAACTGGTCAAATTTCTCGTGCTGCTCCGGCGTGGCGAGATTGCCGGTGCGGGCGTCGTTCACGAAAAATTCGTCGAGCACGATGCCGTCGCCGCGCGTGAAAATCTGCGCGCTCAAAATGTTCAGCCCGACGGCGCTGAACGTGCCGGCGATCTTGCTGAACAGGCCGGCGCGGTCCCAGGTGCAGATTTTGACGAGGTTGTAGCCGCGGTCGCGTTCGTCGCGCCACTGGATGACCGGCGAGAGCGTGCCTTCTTCTTCCAAAACCTGGCGCTGGATGAAATGATGCGCAACTTCGAGGTCGGCGAGAATTTCATCGGCGAGGTGGATTTGAAAATAGCGCGCGGGCAGCGACGCGAAGTGCGCGGCCAGCTCCTCCTCGCTGATGGTTTCGGGCGCGCGCCGGCGCACTTCCTGGAACAGAAATTCGCGCTGCTCCTTTTCGGCGCGGATGAACTCCGTGCCGCCGGTGAGCAGCGTCATCGCGCGGGAATGCAACTGCCACAGCAGCGAGTCCTTGAAGCCGTTCCAGAGCTTGTCGCTGGTGCCCTGCGAATCGGCGAACGTGAGCAGCGTGAGCTGGTTGAGATTTTCCGGCGTGCCGATCTGCCGCGCGAAATTCCGCACGACCGCCGGGTCGTCGAGGTCGCGCCGCTGCGAGAGGCCCGCCATGAGCAGGTGGTTTTCCACCAGCAGCCGCAGGGTGTTTGCCGACGCGCCTTCGAGCTGCAGCCGTTTCGCGGCGCGCATCGCCATGGCCGCGCTGGCCTTGGCGTGCTGTCCCCGCTCGTGCGCCGCCGCCTTGCCGACGTCGTGCAGCAGCAGCGCGAGATAAAGCAGGCCGGGACGTTCGAGGCTTTGGAGCAGCGGCGCGTAATGCTGGTAAGGCGGCGCCTGCGCCTCCCAGATTTTGTCGAGCTGCTCGAGGCACACGAGCGTATGTTCGTCGGCGGAGTATTGATGATAAAACTCATGCTGCACGAGGCAGGTCAGTTTTCCGAATTCGGGAATGTATTTGCCGAGCAGGTTGACCTCGTGCATCGCGCGCAAAACATGGGCGACCTCGCCGCGCCGTTCGAGAATGGTCAGAAAAGTTTCGCGGATATGCTCGTCGTTTAAAAACTCGCGGTTCACGAGCGAGAGCTGGTTGCGGATGAGCTGGGCGAGGTCGGGATGCAGTTTCAAACGCCGCTGCTGCGCGTGCAAAAAAACGCGCATGAGCCGTCGCGGCGAATCGCGGAAGATGCGGCTGCTCGCGGCGCGGATCTCGCCGGCCACAAACAGAAACCCGTCCACCGGCTCCGGCATTTTGCGCGGCGACGCGCCGGGCAGCAGCCGTCGTAATTTGCTCAACCGGCTGGTCTGCTGCGGCGACAGCAAAGCCATGCGTTCCTCGAGCGTGCGCGTGATGAGATAAATGTTTCTCATGTGCGTGTAGAGGTCGTGCATGAATTTTTCAATGCGCAGGCTGGGCGAGCGGTCGGCATAGCCGAGATTGAGCGCGACGGCGGGCTGGAAATTTTTGCCGAGCACGTCCACCGCGCGGTTCGTGTGATAATGCAGTTCCGTCCGCGTGCGCAGCAGAAAATCATAAGCGGCCTCAAGCTGCTTGCGCTCGGACTCGGAGACGAATTCCGACTCCTTCAAATCGCGCACCGACCGCGTGCGGTATTTGAAGAACGCCATCCACAAAAGATTTTGAAAGTCGCGCAGGCCGCCGCAGCCGTTCTTGATGTTCGGCTCCTGCATGCAGGCCGAGTCGCCGTATTTGGCGCGCCGTGTCGCCTGGTCCTCGATGCGCGCGGCGATGTATTTTTCCTCGAAGCCGATGACGCATTTGCGGACGATGGTTTTTTGAAATTTTTGGAACAGCGCCGCGCTGCCGATGATGAGCCGCGATTCGATGAGCGACGTTTTGGACTGCATGTCCGTGTTCGCCGCCTTCACGCAGTCGTCCAGGTCGCGGACGGAATAGCCGATCTTCAGGCCGATGTCCCAAAGCGGATACAGCACGCCGTCAATCAGCCGGGCGAGATACGGCAGCGGTTTGCCGGCGGCAACCTGGCTGTCATGCAGAAACATGAAATCAATGTCGCTTTGCGGGTTCAGCTCCGCGCGACCGTAACCGCCGATGGCCACCAGCGCGATGGGCGGAAATTCCTTCTGCGCCTGCGCCGAAAGATTTTCCACCGTGCCATCCCAGAAATGCCGCAGCAGCGCGTCAAGGATCGCCGCGCGGCCCTCGCAGATTTCCTTTCCCGCCGCGCCCGCGCGATGCATCAGCTTCAGCCGGTGCGACTCGACCTTGAGGAAATTTTTGTAGCGCGCGAGTTTTTCCGCCGGCGTGGTGCCGGGCGAAAAGGCCAGCCGCGCCCCGGCGGCGGCCTCGATTTTTTTCAGGAGATCCTGCACGGGCGCATAAGTTGCGGACAAAACGGGTTCAAGGCAAGCGCAAGCCCTGCCGATGGCAGCGTCCTAATTTCGGAGCGCGGCATTTATGCCGCTTCACCGTTCAAAGCAAACCAGGCGTTGAAGCGGGCTGAAGCCCGCACTCCATCGGCAAATTCGGACACTGCCCTGCCGATTCGCCGCTTGACTCGCTTCGTCGGCAAAACAAGCTTTTTCAAAGCCAGTTCAACCCGGCGAAGTGAACGCGGCTGGCAATTTGAAACGGAGCCGGTGAAAATTTTTATCGCGGCGGTCAGGCCGGAGTTGCCGGAGAAATAAATAAATCGGGCTTGACACGGCCCGCGCCATCCTTCAAAAATTCAAGAACCCTGACGCCATTCCCGGCGGACATCCTCCAGGACCATATCCAGATTGGGCGCGTCAAACCGGATCCCGGGCGCGGCCACGCGATGCTCGCGCAGATTGGGCGGGATATGCTTGTGATGTGGAAAGGTGGATGCCAGCGCGGGAATTTCTGGGTGCGGCCATGAATCATACCAGCAAACTTTGTCGCCGTTACGATAAATTTCGTAGCTGTATGAGCGTATCCGTCGCGCGGAAAAGTCAATCAGTTCCCAAACTTCCACGCGCAGCCCGCCGTGACATTCAACGCGCCCTTCCAGCTTGCCCAACATTGCGCCAATGGGAGCCAGCGCAAGTGTGGAATGGGTCACGAAAGGATGGCGTTCACCCAGCGCATAGACCCACGCGCTGTAACTGGAAATATCGTCCAGCGGCGCGCTCATGCGCCCGCCGGTTCCAGCGTCAGCGCGCCCGCGCCGGAACGCCGGTGCAATTCGCGGAGATGCCCGTAGGCCATCTGGCGGTAGCGCGCTTCGCGTTCCAGCTTGGCCTCATAAAAGCCCGCCCAGCGGATGAAATCGCGCGTCTGCTCCAGTTCGCCCGCCTGAAAACAGTGGTAAAAGTCGGCGGAGAGCAGGCCGTATTGCTCCTCCAGCGCCGCCAGTTCCGTATCCAGCCCGTGAATGTCCCGGATGATGTCTTCGCGTTTCATGGTTGCAAATTACCGCATCATTTCACCGGCGGCAAGCCATTAACGGCCAGCCGCGCCCCGGCGGCGGCCTCGATTTTTTTCAGGAGATCCTGCACGGGCGCATAAGTTGCGGGCAAAACGCGTTCAAGGCAAGCGCAAGCCCTGCCGATTCGCCGCTTGACTCGCTTCGGCGGCAAAATAAACTTTTTCAAAGCCAGTTCAACCCGGCGAAATGAACGCGGCTGACAGTTTGAAACAGAGCCGGTGAAAATTTTTATCGCGGCGGCCAAACCGGAGTTGCCGAAGAAATAAATAAATCGGGCTTGACACGGCCCGCGTCATCCTTCAAACATTTTTCTCAACCTAATGATTGGATTCGTAACAGATGGAAGTTCAAGCGCAAACGCGCAAACGCGCAATAGTGCGGGCAATCGTAGCGGCGGTCGGCAGACCGCCGCAGTTTTTTCCAGCGGCATCGCAAATGCGGCTCTCTGCCGGGGAGCCGCTACGCCTGGCTTTGCCGCGAACCGGCTTCCTTCCGGCAGACCGCCGCGCTCCACCGGCACGCGCCGGATTTTCTCCGTCAACTGCCGGATTTTCTCCGCGACCCGCCCGAATTGCTCCGGCACCGCCGGAACCATTCCGGCGCACGCCGGAGTTCCTCGGCGGTCTGCCCGAATTTTTCAGGCACGCGCCGGAATCGCTGCGCCAACTGCCGGAGTTTTCCAGAAGCCTGCCGGAATCATTCCGGCACGCCAAAATCCTTCAAAAACCCTTGTTTTTAAGCATTTATGGGGAGCGCAGCCGCCCCGGCTGCGGTTCGACGCGCCCTCGCGTCGAACGATGCCAGCGACGGGGCGTCGTTGGCTGCACGCGGGGGCGCGTGCGCTCCCCATTCTTTTCATCCCTGACTCCGAACTCCCAACCTCCAACCCCTAAAAACTATGGCAAAACGCGACGCAGTTCCCAAAACCCAGGGCGGCTACCTCAAATGGCATGACACCCTCACCGGCGGCGTCACCGCCAACACCCCCGGCGCAACGGCGGCGGACACGGCCATGCTCACGGCGGACAACGCCGCCCTGCACGCCAAATTCACCGCCGCCACCCTGGCCGACAACGCCAGCAAGGCCGCCCATGCGGATTTGAACATCGCCATCGCCGCCAGCCAGGGCCATGCCCGCGCGCTCGCCCAGCGCATCAAGAAAAGCACCGGCTACACCCCCGCCATTGGCGACCAGCTTGGCATTGAAGGCCCGGAAGATTCCGTGGACATGACGCAGGAAAAACCCGTGCTGGCTGCCGTGGTCAAACTGGCGGGCGTGGTGGAGATCGGGTTCAACAAAAAGGATGCCGAGGGCGTCCACCTTTACGGCATGAGGGACGGCGAGGCGGGCTACACCCTGCTCGCCAGCGAAACCCATTCGCCCTATGTGGACAACCGCCCGTTGCTGGCGGCGGGCAAACCGGAGACGCGGCAATACAAAGCCATGTTCTTCCTCGGCAAAAGCGAGATCGGCCTGCCCAGTGCCGTCGTCATCGCGACGGCCACGCCGTGAAAAGTAGGAGTCGAGGTAACGAGACTCTAATCAATTTGAGCCACAGATGGACACAGATAACCACGAATGAAAATAATTCAGAGACTCCTCACGTCGTCTCCTACAAAACTAAAACCATGAAAAACAAACTCAATTTTCATTCCATCGGGCAGGGCATTGCTTGCTGGTGTGCGGCAGGCTGCCGCCCGAGGCCTTGGATCACTCAACTAGCTATCATGAAAATCAAATATAATTCAATGTCGTTGGCCGCACTGTCGGTTAGTTTGCTGTTCTGTCTGCCACTGGTTGCCAGAGCACAAACTCTCATCAATGGAGATGATCAGACCGGAACACTTCTGGTCAACACCACGAATTCCTACACCTTCGCGGCGAATGCTGGCGACAGCATCAATGTGCGGCAGGGAACGTCTGGGTTCAAAGGCTATCTCGAACTGCATGGGCCAACCGGGGCTTTGCTGGGAACGGCTGCAGGTAATAGCACAGATCAGCTCATCGCCTACAGGACGACCAGCAGCGGCACCTTCACTGTGCTAGTCAGCTCTGAATATTCTGGCTACGGCGGCACTTATGTGTTGAATCTGGCTCAAATTCCTGAGGTTTTCATTGTGCCGGCTGGGGACGAAGGTGGATCGCTGGCCAACGGTGCCGACGCGACCGGAACCATCACCTTGGGCGATCAGGACATGTGGTCATTCACGGCCAACAAGGGAGAAAGCATCAATGTGCGGCAGGGAACGTCTGGGTTCAAAGGCTATCTTGAACTGTATGGGCCAACCGGGGCGTTGCTAGGAACGGCTTCAGGCAATAGCACGGATCAGCTCATCGCCTACACGGCCACCAACAGCGGCACCTTCACCGTGCTAGTCAGCTCTGAATATACTGGTGGCACCGGCACCTATGTATTGAATCTGGCCCAGATGCCTGAACCTTTCGTTGTGCCGGCGGGCGATGATGGCGGGACGCTGACCAACGGAGCCGACGCGACCGGAACCATCACCTTGGGCGATCAGGACATGTGGTCCTTCACGGCCAACAAGGGAGAAAGCATCAATGTGCGGCTGGGATCGACATTCCCAGGGAATCTCGAATTGTATGGACCAAACGGAGCATTGCTGGTAGATGCTGGAAACAACGCCGAGGATGAACTCATCGCCTACACGGCGACCACCAATGGCACCTTCACCGTGCTGGTCAGCGGTTACTTTGGCACCGACACTGGCACTTATGTGTTGAATCTGTCACAGATTCCTGAACCTTTTATTGTGCCGGCGGGCGATGGAGGCGGGACGCTAACCAACGGTGCCAACGCGACCGGAACCATCACTTTGGGTCGTCAGGACCTGTGGTCATTCACGGCCAACAAGGGCGACAGCATCAATGTGCGGCTGGGAACATTTGGTTTCCCGGGCAATCTCGAACTGTATGGGCCAACCGGGGCGTTGCTGGTAAATGCCGCAAACAACGCCACGGATGAACTCATTGCCTACACGGCGACCACCAATGGCACCTTCACGGTGCTGGTCAGCGCTGACTTCAGCAGCAGCAGCGGCATCCATGGTGGCACCGGCACCTATGTATTGAATCTGGCGCAGATGCCTGAACCTTTTATGGTGTCCAGCGGCGACCAAGGCGGAGCCATGACTGGCAGCGCAAGTTATGCCGGCACGATTACTCTGGGTGATCAGAACATGTTTTCGTTCACGGCTTGCACGGGTGACTCGATTAATTTGGGCTTAAATTCTACTTTCAATAGAGGCTATCTCGAACTATACGGGTCAAATGGTGCGTTGTTGAAATCGGCCGCAAACAGCGCGGCTTTAAGCATCGCCTACACGGCGACCAACTGCGGCACCTTTACCGTGCTGGTCAGTGCTTACTTCAGCAGCAGCAGCGGCATCCATGGCGGCACCGGCACCTACAGCCTTACGGCCAATGGACTTGTTTATGAGTTGAGGGAATGCCTCCCCAAGATTTCAGGCACGAATTTCACATTCAAAGAAGTTGGCGGCAATACCAATGCCAATGCCAGTTTCATTTTGTATTCAACCACGAACGTCGCCTCGCCATTTGAACTCTGGACACCGGTTCTAACCAACCAGTTCGATCAGTTTGGGGTATTCAGTTACACGAACATTTACAATCCAACTCAACGTCAGCAGTTTTACCGGTTTAGTGTGCCGTGATTCGCAACCATAAAAATGCAAAAATAAACCAACCATGAAAAAACTCATATTACTCCCGCTCCTGTTCAGTTTGTCACCCGTCTTTGGCGCGAACCTTCCATCCATCGCCGTAGCGGATTTCACTTCCGACAAGAACACGACTTTGACTCACGGTTTGCCCGATGTTATTTCGGATGATTTGGTCAACTCCAAATTGTTCGACGTGTATGAGCGGGACAAGCTCAACTCCGTCATGCGCGAGCAGGGTTTGCAGGCTTCGGGATTTGTTGACCCGCAAACGGCCGTGGCGCTGGGGAAAGTGGCCGGGGTGCATTACATTCTCACCGGGCAGATTATTGATTACGGGCATGAGTCCAAGACTTTCAGCGGTTATGGCGTCACCACGCGCTCAACCGTTTGGAGTTTGAAGGCGGCGATCAGGGTCATTGACGTTCAGACCGGCAAAGTTCTTTTTTCCCACCGCGACGAAGCCGAGGAAACGGTGAGCGAAGACCAGGGCATGAGCGTGACTGACACGACGATGGACACGAAGCTGGCGGAGGAAGTGGCGAATAAGCTCATTCAAGCATTGGAGGCGGATGATTCTTTCAAAGCTCCGGCGGCGGCAATCGCCTTGATTCCCGTGAAAATCACGTCCGAGCCGGATCATGCCGACGTGGAAGTGGACGGAGTCTTTTATGGAAACGCCGGCGGCGAGGTCAAGCTGCCATCGGGATTGCATTTGGTCACGGTCAGCCTGCCCGGTTACGAGCCGTGGTCAAAGAAAGTGATCGTGCAGGATGGCTTGTCCATCAACGCCGCGCTCATTAAAAAGGCTGACGAGCGCATTGAGATACAGCAAACTCCACCGAAGTAAAATTTTGTGCAGATAAAAATGACATTAACAAACTGACAACCAAAGAAACCATTATGCGAAAACTTATCGTCCTTACATTGTTTGCCGCCATTGTTGCGGCATCTCCACAGATCAACGCCGCGCCGGTCTTGAAAAAGATTGTGGCCGTGTCGCGTTTCGACAACAAGACCGCGTATAGCGCGGCGACCATCGGCGACGGCATGGCGGATCAATTGACCGATGCGCTGATGCAAAGCGGCCAGTTCACGGTCATGGAACGGGAGAACCTCAAAGACGTTGTGGGTGAAGAAGATTTGGCCAACAGCGGGCGCGTGCAAAAATCCCAGTCCGCCCAGACGGGCAAACTGGTCAGCGCGCAAATTCTCGTCCAGGGCACGATCACGGAATTTGAAAGCCAGAGCAGCGGCAACGCAAACGGCTTTGGCTTCGCCGGCATTCATGTCGGCAGCAAAAAAGGGGAGGCGACCGTGGGGTTGATCATTCGCATGATTGACACGACGACCGGCGAAGTGCTGGCTTCGCAACGGGTCGAAGGCAAAGCCGAATCAAGCGGCTATTCGGTGGGCGCAAACGTGGCCGGCGCGGGTTTCGGCACGTCGGATTTCAAAAAGACGCCCATGGGGCAGGCGGTGCAAGCAGCCATTGACAACGCCGTCGCCCTGATCGCGGACAAATTAAAGGACGTTCCCTTTGAAGCGCACGTGATAAAAGTCAATGACGACGGCGAACTGCTCATTAGCGGCGGCAGCAAAGCCGGAATTGCGGAAGGCGACGTGTTCACCGTGTATAGCGTAGGGGAAAATTTGGTTGACCCCACCACCGGCGAACAACTTGGCGCGGAAGTGACCAAGAAAGGCACGATCAAAGTGACGAAGGTCGAGGAGAAATATGCCGTCGCCAAGTCGGACACCCCTTTGACCGGCATTAAAGCCGGCGACATGGTTCGCGCTGACAAATCCTAGATGTTTCCTGTCATTCGCGGTTGAACAATTTCCGGGCCATGCAAGTTTCTCCGTTTGATGCAGCCCAAATTGCAGGCGGCGGGAAATAATTTCCCCCGCCGCGCCTCTGCGCCTTTGCCCAGATAAATTGAATTTCCTTTGCGCGGCAGAATGCTATTTTAATTGCCGTGATTGTCGGCGTTCCAAAAGAAATCAAAGAACAGGAATATCGCGTGGTGCTGCTGCCCAGCGGCGCGTATCAGTTCGTCAAATGCGGGCACACGGTCGTGGTCGAGCGCGGGCGTGGGCGCGGGCTATCCCGACGCGGAATACGAAGCCGCCGGCATCTGGGTGATGAACGGCCAGAAGATGATTCAACTGGCGCCCGAAACGCCCTCCGAAATTTCCCACGGCGGCTTCATCGGTCCGTGGGGAATCGGGAAGGTGGCCACCACCGCGCGGCTGACCGGCATACAGTCGCAACTGCAATTGTCGAACGCCAAACCGGAATTTTTTCTCTACTTGAAAACCACGGGCATGGAACTGGCCGGTGCAACCACCCCGGCGGAAGTCACGCTGGCCCAGTTCACGGTGCTCGGCAAGGACGACAAGCACAATCCCGACCAGCGGGCGGTGGACATGGCGATTCATGGCGAATACGGCAGTTCCTACGGCGTTGACCGCAAAGCGACGCGCGTGTTCGAGACCACTCCCGTGGCCGACGGAATTTACAAGCTCGTTCCTAAAGCCGGTCTGGCGGATGGCGAATATGCCTTCTGCGCGGGAGCCAACCCCGTCGCCATGACCGGCCAGTATCAGTATTTCACCTTTGGCGTTCACACAAAATAGGGGCGCGGGAAATTTTCAACGGCGCATCCGGTCGGCCTGGATGCGCTTTTTTTATTCCGAAAAGAATTTGCGTTATTCACTTATCACCCGTTCGCACGCAGTCACGACCTCATGCACGACGATGGACGGAACGCCGTCTCCGAGGCGCGGCGCAAGCGCCCAGTCCAAATGCTGAAATGGAAACGCGCGTCCCGGCGCGGTTGAATCCATGAGCATCACCACCCGTCGCCCCAAAGCGACCGCCAGATGCAATGCGCCGGTATCGCCGCCGAGCACCAATGTGGAAAGCTGCATCAGCCCGCCGGTGACCAACAGCGGAACGCCGGCGGAAACGATGAACTTTCCTGCGAGCGCCGGTTGCAGGCGGTCGCGGTCGCCGGGGCCGCCGCCAAAAATTATCTGCCAGCCTTGCGCGCACCAGTGTTGGGCGACGGCGAGATAATTTTCCAGCGGCCAGTTTTTGTGCGGCGTGCTGGTGAACGGTTGCACGAACAAAGTGGGTCGTGCGGGGTCAAGCTGGTTTGCGCGGAAAAATTCCCTGGCCGCCGCCTGCGGTTGCGCCGGCAAATCAAAAGTGTTGCGCAGATTCGCAACCGTCAGTCCGCCGACGCGCAGAATGGCGAGGCTGCGGTCCACATGATGCAGCGCGTTGTCGCGCGGCACGCCGAGCGTGTAAGCCCATTTGCGGCCTTTGCCATAAACGCTGCCCCAGCGTTGCCGCGCGCCGGTCAGCCGCGCGACAACGCGCTGCATCATGTGGACCGCAGCCTCGCCATTC
>Ga0209483_1001651_pt1 | contig 16670 bp, 17 predicted proteins | sample NGEPerA_FD_184508 | JGI IMG/M metagenome (GOLD analysis project Ga0209483, IMG submission 184508) | Arctic peat soil microbial communities from the Barrow Environmental Observatory site, Barrow, Alaska, USA - NGEE PermafrostL2-A... | ecosystem: Environmental > Terrestrial > Soil > Wetlands >... | reverse complement strand
GGCCGGGTAGGTCCGCAGGATCCTCGGCCACGTCGGCCACGGATCCTGGTCGCTGCGGGTCAGTGGCGGCTCGGGGAGTATCTCGAGCTGGTGGACCGAACGGGCGCCCTGGCGGAGAGCGGTGCCGAGGCAGTCGGCGCCGGTATCGCCGCCACCGAGGATCACCACCCGCTTGCCGTCAGCATCGATCGGCGGGTGGTCCAACGTGCCCTCAGCCACCCGGTTGGCTCCCGTCAGGTACACCATCGCCTGATGGACTCCAGGGAGTGCCCCCCGGGGATCGGGAGATCCCGGGGAACCGTGGCGCCGATGGCGAGGAGGACGGCGTTGAAGCTCGTTCGGAGCGTGTCCACCTCGACCAGCTGCTGGCCGGCAGGGATCGAAGGTGGTGCGTCGGCACCACTGGCGCCGACGGTCACGCCGCAGCGAAACTCCACTCCTTCGGCGGCCAACTGGCCCAGTCGGCGGTCGATGACCCGTTTCTCCAACTTGAACTCGGGGATGCCGTAGCGGAGGAGGCCCCCTGGCCGTGGTGCCCGCTCGAAGACCACGACTGAATGGCCTGCCCGGGTGAGCTGCTGGGCGGCGGCGAGCCCCGCGGGTCCGGAGCCGACCACCGCGACCCGGCGATCCGTCCGCTCCAATGAACGCGTCGGTCCGAGCCAGCCTTCGGCCCAGGCCCGCTCGACGATCTCGTACTCGATCTGCTTGATGGTCACCGGCTCGGCGTTGATCCCGAGAACGCACGACGTCTCGCAGGGCGCTGGGCACAGCCGACCGGTGAAGTCGGGGAAGTTGTTCGTCGCGTGCAGCCGTTCACTCGCCGCCGCCCAGTCGTCTCCGTAGACGAGGTCGTTCCACTCCGGGATCAGGTTTCCGAGCGGGCAGCCCTCGTGGCAGAACGGGATGCCGCAGTCCATGCAGCGGGCCGCCTGGCGCCGGACGGCCTCGACGGGAAACGGCTCATAGACCTCGCGCCAGTCCTGGACCCGAACCGGCACGGGTCGGTGTCGGGGTAATTCCCGGTCGTACTTCATGAACCCGCGGATGTCACCCATAGGCTGCTCCAGGGCCACGTACCCGAGCGCAGTCGTGGTGGGCTGGTTGTGGTGCAAGGCACCTCACGGTGCGCTCCCCTGTGTCCCGGCCAGCTGGCGAAGCACGAAGGGAAGGATCCCGCCGTGGCGGTAGTGGTCCCGCTCGCTCTGGGAGTCGAGGCGGGCTTCCACGGGCAGGTCCTGGCCGTTGGCCCGCACGACGAACCGCTTGCCGCCACCGGTGGCGAGGGAGTCCACGCCGAAGACGTCGAAGATCTCCTCGCCGCTCAACCCGAGGCCCGCCGCCGAGGCACCGCCGGTGAACTGCAGCGGCAAGATACCCATCCCGATGAGGTTGGACCGGTGGATGCGCTCGAAGCTCTCTGCCAACACGGCTCGCACCCCGAGCAGCAGCGTCCCCTTGGCGGCCCAGTCCCGAGACGACCCTGCCCCATAATCGGTTCCGGCAAGCACGACCAGCGGCGTACCTTCGGTCCGGTAGCGCTCGGCTGCGGCGAAGATGTCGAGGATCGCGCCGCTCGGCAGGTGTTGAGTAACTCCCCCTTCGGTACCGGGAGCCAGCGCGTTGCGCAGTCGTACGTTGGCGAACGTGCCGCGCACCATCACTTCGTGGTTGCCACGCCTAGCCCCGAAGGAATTGAAATCCTTGAGTTCGACACCACGTTCGAGCAGCCAGCGACCGGCCGGTCCAGTGGCGGAGATCGAGCCGGCGGGCGAGATGTGGTCGGTGGTAACGCTGTCGCCGAGAAGCGCGAGCACGCGAGCACCGACGATGTCGGTGATGGCGGGAATCGCTCGGGTCACCCCGTCGAGGAACGGCGGCCGGTGCACGTAGGTGGAGCCCTGCTGCCAGGTAAAGCGTGGGTCGCTACCCGCCTCGAGGGCTGACCACCGCTCGTCGCCTTGGTAGAGGTCTGCGTAAGAGGAAGCGAAGTGCTCGGAGGAGAGCACCGCGTCGACCACGGCGTCGACTTCGGTCGGGCTCGGCCACAGCTCTGCGAGTGTCACCGCAGATCCGTCGGTTGCCCTGCCAAGGGGCTCGGAGGTCAGATCGATATCGAGGGTTCCCGCCAGCGCATAGGCGACCACGAGGGGCGGGGAGGCCAGATAGTTCATGCGGACCTCGGGGTGGATGCGGCCTTCGAAGTTCCGATTTCCCGACAGCACAGCCGCCACCGCCAAGTGCCCCCTCGCGACCGCGTCTGGCACGCCGGGGAGCAGGGGCCCGGAGTTGCCGATACAGGTGGTGCAGCCGTAGCCGACGAGGTCGAAGCCGAGCGCGGCGAGTGGGGCGGCGAGGCCCGCCCGTTCCAGGTAGTCGGTGACTACCCGCGACCCCGGGGCGAGGGAGGTCTTCACCCAGGGTTTTGACTGCAGCCCGCGCTCCACGGCTCGTTTGGCCAGCAGGCCGGCGCCGATCATGACCTGGGGATTGGAGGTGTTCGTGCAGCTGGTGATCGCCGCGATGACGACGTGGCCGTCGTCCAGCTCGACCGGCCTCTCGCCGAGCATCGCTCGCACCGCACGGATGCGGCGGCCGGGGACGTCGCCTGGCTCTGTACCCATAGCCGCCGTGGGCTGTAGCAAGGGGTCCGGGGCCCCGCTGTCGTTGACGCCTACCATGGCCGAAGGAGGGTCGCTGGCGGGGAACGACTCGGCCGAGGCCTCTTCGGGGCTGCCGTCGACCAGCCCGGCGGCCCCAGGCCAACCGGGCACATCATCGCCAGCTCCCTCGTCGCCGACCCGTGTGTCGCCGGAACTTGCGTCGTTGGCTCCGGTCACGATTGCGGTAGTGGGTTCGAGAAGGGCGAGGGCCTGTCGGAACGACCGGCGGACGCTCGAGAGGGTCACGCGGTCCTGTGGGCGGGCCGGTCCGGCGAGACAGGGCTCGACCGAGGAGAGATCGAGTGGAATCAGTTCGCTGAACGTCGGGAAATCGCCACCAGGCTCGTGGAACAGTCCTTGCTCCTTGGAGTATGCCTCGACGAGGGCCACCTGGTGGGCCGGTCGGCCGGTGAGGCGTAGGTAGTCGAGGGTTCTCTGGTCGATGGGGCTGATGGCGCAGGTGGAGCCGTACTCTGGGGCCATGTTGCCGAGCGTGGCCCGGTGCTCGACGCGAAGACCCGAGAGGCCCTCGCCGGTCAGCTCCACGAACTTGCCTACCACGCCGTGGCGTCGAAGCAGCTCAGCCAGGGTGAGCACCAGGTCGGTGGCAGTCGCCCCTGGGGGAAGCTCCCCGGTCAACTCCACCCCGACCACCGCCGGCATCGGCATCGGGAGCGGCTGGCCAAGCATGGCGGCTTCGGCCTCGATACCCCCGACTCCCCAGCCCAGGACGCCCAGACCTCCGACCATTGGCGTATGGGAGTCAGTACCCACCAGCGTGTCGGGGAACGCCTCGCCGTCGTCGCTGGTACAGACGACCCGCGCCAGGTACTCCAGGTTGATCTGGTGACAGATGCCGGTGTCAGGCGGCACCACCGCGAAGCGGTCGAAGGACTCCTGCGCCCAGCGCAGCAGGCGGTAACGCTCGGCGTTGCGCTCCGCCTCAATGGCAGCGTTGGTGGCGAACGCCTCGGGCATGCCGCTCAGCTCGGCGATGACCGAGTGGTCGATCACCAGCTCCACGGGCACTCGTGGGTTCACCAGCGACGGGTCGCCGCCGAGCTCGCCCAGGGCGTCGCGCAGCGCGGCGAGGTCCACGACCGCCGGAACCCCCGTGAAGTCCTGGAGGAGCACCCGCTCAGGGTGGAACGCCACCACGGGTGGCTTCGTGCTCGTCATCGGCCATGCGGCCAGGGCGACGACGTCCGCAGCACTGATGTGCTGTCGGTCCTCGTGGCGCAGGACGTTCTCCAGCAGGATCTTGATCGAATACGGCAGACTGGTGATGTCGCCGAGATCCGAGAGGGCGGAGAGCCGCCGGATTCCGTAACGCTCGCCTTCCACCTCAAGGGTACTCTTCGCCCCGAAACTATCGTGCAGGCTGTCGAGGATCATGACGTCCTTCCCAAGGAGACTTTATGACAGGAGGTGGTTGTCTTAAGCGCGGTGGTCACCGAAGAGCTCCCTGTCGGTACCGCCTGCCGCGACTACCGGCAGATTGACGACACTGAGGACAGCTTCGTGCAGCGGTAGCAGTCTGATCTGCCAGGGACCGTGGTCTCCTGCTTCGAAACTCTGAGCCACGGCGATGTCGCAGCCCGCGTCGAAGGCTGCCTTCGCCCCATCGGGGGAGCCCACCTGCCAGCCGGCCAAGGCGGCACCTTCGTGGATCTGCGCCACCAGCGACGCATCACGATCGGCGTAGAACAATTCGACGACGCGATCAATCGAAGCAGCAATGACGGCATCGCGATCGAGGCATGGCATCAAGAAGCTGATACCGGGCATTCCCGACGTCTGACGAGTCGCAGTGGTCAGCAGTGGGACAAGGGTTGCGAGCGCCGTTTCGAGCCGCGTGGCCAGCATGTCCAAGGCTCCGGCATCCGCGACCGCAGTGGCCAGCTCGGAGCCTCCGATACCTGCCGTGTCAGCTTGTTGCGGAGATAACTGGCAACCGACACGGTGGGTGAACGCCGTTTCCGAACTCATCGGATCAATGAGGTGGTCGCTGGGCGTTGGGCTGATAGCTCCCGACCGGGGAACGCAGCCCGACGGCGAAGCGGTTCCAGCCGTTGATGGCTACGACAGCAAGGGTGAGCGCCACGATCTCTTCAGGGCTGAACTGGCTGGTCGCCTCGGTGTAGAGGTCGTCGGAGACATCGGAAGTCGGAAGCAGGGTCAATGCCTCGCACCAGGCGAGCGCCGCTCGTTCCCGTGCCGAGTAGCACGGCGCTTCCCGCCAGGCAACGGCCAGATGGAGTCGCTGCGCCTCGACGCCGATCGCCTCGGCATCCTTGGTGTGCATGTCGAGGCAGTAGCCACACCCATTGAGCTGCGATGCCCGAAGCTTCACGAGTTCGAGCAACTCGGGCTCGAGAGAACTGGCATGGACGGCCTTCTCCAGTGAAACCATGGCCTCCATCGCTGCCGGAAAAACGCTGCCGTAGTCGATACGCATCTGGTCTCCTTGGCTGCCTTGCGAGAGGGCGCCACGGTGATAACCGCACCGACGTCGTCGCTTGGGAGCGTTCTGTCTCTGGGCCGTCATGGGATCTCGGTATCAGTCGGACGTGCCACGATCAACACCGTTGTTCTGGTGAAAACTAGAATATCAGCTGCCACGCCGAGGCCACTGAGGGCACCGCGAGCGCCTTGCCGGCGGCGAACCGGCGCTCGAGGGCTCGCACGTAGGTCTACGCGGCCTGCAGGTAGTGGGTGTCGGAGAACAGCAATGTGACATTGACCCCGATCCCGGCGGTCACCGCCTCTTCCATGGCGGTCAGCCCCTGCGGGGTATCGGGGATCTTGACCAGCAGGTTGGGAAAGCCTGCATGCTCGTGCAGGCGACGTGCGAGGGCCGGGGTGTCCAAGGTGAGATCGGGGGGCACCTCGACTGAGACGTAGCCGTCCTGACCGCTGGTCGCCTCCCACCCCGGTCGCAACAGCGTGGCCGCCTCACCCAGATCCTCGAAGGCCGCCGCGTAGACCAGATCTTGGGGATCGACGACGCTGTCGCCTAACGGACCGCGCAACGACTCGTCGTAGCCATGGCGTGGCCCAGTTGGTGGAATTCGAGGTCAGACCCGCCACCGCCAGCTCTGCGACGCGGCTGCTGCGCGATATTCATCGATCTGAGCACCTCCCTCTCGTCGATTGCGCCGTCCAATGTCTTCGACTGGTCTAGTTTAGCCATTACCACCTAGAAAAACACTTTTGACGCCTGGGCGTCGTCGTCATCGTGTCGACGCTCAGGGCAGATCGCCGCCTCCTTCAGAGGACCGTGCCATCGACGACGGCGCCAGCGCCGGTCAGGCGAGGAGGGGCTCGATGGCCTCAGGGTCGATCTCGAGCTCGTGCACCGCGGCATGGACTACCGCGGCGTCGAACTCGTTGATACGGGCGAGGGCGCCCAACACGGCGAGCGTGATGTGGGCGGCGTCCACCTCGAAGTGACGGCGCAGCGCGGCGCGCGTATCGGACAGGCCGAAGCCGTCGGTGCCGAGCACCACGTAGGGGGGTGGCACCCAGCGAGCGATCTGGTCGGGGACGAGGCTGGTGAAGTCGGTGACCGCGATCACCGGGCCACCTTCGGGCTCGAGCGCCCTTGACACGTAGGGAAGGCGCGGGCGCTCGGCCGGGTGCAGGCGGTTCCAGCGCTCGACGGCGAGCGCGTCGTCTCGCAGGGCCTTGTAGCTCGTGGCGCTCCATACCTCGGCCGAGACGCCGTAACGATCAGCGAGCAGCGCCCGCGCGTCCAGTGCGGCCAGCACGGCGGGCCCGGAGGCCAGGATCCGGGCCCGGTGGGCAAGGCCAGCGGGCCCGGGCGCGTAGCGGTAGAGGCCAGCGAGAATGCCCTCTTCGACCCCCTCGGGCATCGCCGGCATCAGGTAGGGCTCGTTGTAGAGCGTGAGGTAGTAAAAGACGTCCTCGGGCTCGGGCCCGTACATGGCCGCCAGTCCGGCGCGCACGATGACGGCCACCTCGTAAGCGAAGGCCGGGTCATAGGCCCGGCAGGACGGCAGCGTCGAGGCATACAGCAGGCTGTGGCCGTCGCAGTGCTGGAGGCCCTCGCCCTGGAGGGTGGTCCGCCCGGCGGTAGCTGCCAGTAGGAACCCGCGTCCGCGGGCATCGCCGAAGGCCCATATGAGATCGGCCGCCCGGTGGAAGCCGAACATCGAGTAATGGACGAAGAACGGGATCATGGGCTCGCCGAACGTCGCGTATGACGTGCCGGCTGCCATGGTGGAGGCCATCGAGCCAGCTTCGGTGATCCCCTCTTCGAGGATCTGCCCGTCGGCCGTCTCGGTGTAGGAGAGCAGCAGCCCGGCGTCGACCGGCTCGTAGCGCTGGCCACCGGGTTGGTAGATGCCGATCTGTCTGAACAGGGCATCGATTCCGAAGGTGCGGGCCTCGTCGGGGACGATCGGCACTACTCGACGGCCGAGTCCTGGGTCTCGAACCAAGGCCCGCAAAAGCCGGGTGAAGGCCCCGGTGGTGGAGGCGGCCACCTTTGTTCCCGTCCCGGCCAGCAGATCCCGGTAGAGATCGTTGCCGGGAAGGACCAGACTGGCGCGCCTGGGGTGTCGAGACGGGACCGGCCCGCCGAGCGCCTGACGCCGCTCGGCCAGGTAGCGGTACTCCTCTGAGTCGAGCCCTGGATGAGCATAGGGCGGGAGTTCCTCGGCCAGCGCTGTGTCAGATATGGGGAGCTCCAGACGGTCGCGAAACGTCTTGAGCTCAGCGTCGGTCATCTTCTTGATCTGGTGGGTGGCGTTGCGGGCCTCCACGCCGGCACCGAGGGCCCAGCCCTTCACGGTCTTGGTGAGGATGACGGTCGGTCCGCCGGTGTGCTCGATGGCGGCCCGGTAGGCGGTGTAGACCTTGGCCGGGTCGTGGCCTCCGCGGCGCAGCCGCCGCAGGTCGTCGTCGGAGAGGTGAGCCACCAAGGCCCGCAGACGGGGGTCCGGACCAAAGAAGTGTTCGCGGACGTAGGCGCCGGACTCTACGCGGAACTTCTGGTATTCGCCGTCCAAGGTGGCGTTCATCTTGTCGATGAGCACTCCCTCGGTATCCGCCGCCAGCAGCGGGTCCCATTCCCGTCCCCAGACCACCTTGATCACGTTCCAACTCGCCCCTCGGAAGAGCCCCTCCAGCTCCTGGATGATCTTGGCGTTGCCCCGCACCGGCCCGTCGAGGCGCTGGAGATTGCAGTTGACCACGAAGACCAGGTTGGATAGAGCCTCGCGCCCGGCCATCGCAACCGCGGCCACACTCTCGGGCTCGTCCATCTCTCCGTCGCCCACGAAGCACCACACCCGAGATCCGTCCGTGTCGGCGATGTCGCGGGCCGCCAGGTACCGGTTGAACCGCGCCTGGTGCGCAGCCATCAGAGGTCCGAGTCCCATGGAGACCGTCGGGAACTGCCAGAAGTCACTGCGCCTGGGATGGGGGTAGCTGGGCAGGCCCCCGCCGACCTCTCGACGGAAGCCGTCGAGGTCGTTCTCCGACAGGCGCCCCTCGAGAAAGGCGCGGGCATAGATGCCCGGCGACGCGTGTCCCTGGAAGTAGACCTGGTCACCTGCTCCTCCCTCGGGGCCCTGGAAAAAGTGGTTAAACCCCACCTCGTAGAGAGTGGCCGCAGAGGCGTATGTCGCCAGATGACCGCCGATGCCGTCGGCCCGGTGGTTCGCCCGGGCCACCATCACCGCCGCATTCCAGCGCACGTAGTGGCGGATCCGGGCCTCGATCGTCTCGTCACCAGGGAAGGGAGGTTCAGCTTCAGGCGGGATCGTGTTCACGTAGTCGGTGAGGAACGCTCCGGGCACCTTCAGCCCCAGCGCCCGGGCGCGGGTCCAGACGGTTTCGAGCACCCGCGACGCCTCTTGTCGGCTGTGGCCGCGGGCAAGGTCGTCAACCGAGTCTGACCACTCCGCCAGCTCTTCCACGTCGACCTCGATCGGGCTTCGGGCTGGGACCCCTAGCGTCATGACGCCGATCTCCTCCCTGTTCCCCGGCCACCGGAGAGCCCGGTCGCGCTCCGCTGAGACGGCTCGCAAATAGTTTATCTGTCCGATGGTGCAGAAAATACGGGATGTGATCGACCACCCGAATCCCACGGAGCCTCGAGCTCACTAACGCAACTCGGCGTACCACGGTGAGCCATCCTCGTGACTCTCGCCCCGAACACCTGGCGATCCGTTGAACGCCGAGATTCAGGGAAGGGTAGTGAGCTTCTTGCGATCCAGGGGTCTCATCGGCACGTGGATAGCCAGGGTGAGAGAGGGGTGTCCACCGATTCGCAGTTTGGTGAAGTCGAGCTTGGTGATTCTGGCGCCAGGATGGCGGAGTGTGATGGAGCCAGTGATCAACTGACGCACCTCGTAGTGCGGCTAGCAGGCTCGAAACCCCGTACTGGCTTCGTTGAGCGCCTCAACGTGTTTCGCGAATCGAGTGTCTTCGGCGTACTGACCCGCGGCGGCAGCTCGAGACGTGGTTGCCCGGTGCCGGCGTCGGCTACTGCTGGGAACCGAACCGGACCTCGGCGGCTTCCGCCGGAGCAGCGCGGGCTCGCCGAACGTGGCGCTTCGCCATCCGTCCTTTCGGGGCTATGCGGACTACATGGCCACGGATCGCTTCAGAGAGGCTCTGATGGGTTTGCTCGGCGACGCCTCTCACCAGGTCGTCAGCGTCATGTGCGCCGAGACGCTGTGGTGGCGGTGCCACCGGAGGCTGATCGCCTATGCCGCCAGGTTGTGCTTTGGTGTCGAGATCCACCATCTCGGCCACGACGGCCGGCTGTCAGCACATCGGCTCACCGAAGGCGTGCGAGTCGACGGCCAGGGCGTCGTCGTCTACGACGTTCAGCCCGGCCTTGCCGAACCCGGTAGACCGACCGTGGGCATCGCACCGCCGTCTGCGCCGTGTACGGGTATTTCCACTTGATGGTAGAAACGTGCCACGGCGAGACTGCACGGGCCGATCGAACCGGCGTCGCGCTCGACCCGCTGGGTAAGGCGACCTGGATAATGATGCCCGAGATAAGACAGCCAGAGTGACCGAGTAGCAGGGTGATGGCACGGAGCCGCTCAGACCCCAGCACGAGCGAAGAGCCAGCGGCTCTCCTCGCCGAGACCGGTTTGGTGCGAGCCGTCAGCTACCTCCAGCCCGGCGAGCCTTCCGCTGACGGACATGAGCTGCACCGTCGGGGCGGACGGCAGGTCGAGGATAAGCTAGGAAGTGTCGCGCCCCGGGAATCGCTTGTCATCATGGATGTACGTGGAGCATTGGATTCATCGAGGAATCCGGCAGCAATGAACAATGACGCGGGTAGGACTATGGGCGTCCATCAGATATGAGGGCCGCGTCGGTCTGCCAGTTCGAGATCGAGGTGGCCCACCCTTTCCGACTCGACTTCACTGTCTGGACCCTGCGGCGCCGTCCTCACAATGCCGTGGACGGATGGAACGGCACCCGCTACCGGCGGACGTTGGTGATCGAGGAGGTGCCCGTTGAGGTCACCGTCCGTCAAGAGAGCAACGACAAGGTTGCCCTACTTGCTGTTGAGGTGCGCCATCGTGGAGCCGGATTGGACGACCATTCCAGGAGCGAGATACGCCATGTCCTCACTCGCTTGCTCGGTCTCGAGGCGAATCTCAGCGGCTTCTATCAGATGGCCGAGAGTGAACCTCTGCTGGCGACCCTGGCTCACCAGTTCGTGGGTATGCGACCACCGTGCTTCCCAAGTGTGTTTGAGGCGGCAATCAACGCAATCGCCTGCCAACAACTCTCCTTGACGGTGGGGATCCACCTACTCAACCGATTGTCCGAGCAGTTCGGGCCGACTGCTTCTGTGGGGAGTGAAGTGCCACACGGTTTCCCGACACCGGAGCGACTTGCGGGGGAGGACCCCCAGCACCTGCGGAATCTCGGATTCAGCCGATCCAAAGCCCGGGCTATCATCGAGCTCTCCCAGCGAATTGTCGCGGGAGACACCGATCTCCAATCCCTCTGGGAGGCCGATGATGGTCAGGCGAAGACGACCCTTCTCGACCTCACCGGAATTGGTCGATGGAGCGCCGAATACATCCTGTTGCGAGGACTTGGACGGCTCCACGTACTTCCGGGCGATGACATCGGGGTTCGCAACAATCTCCATCGACGGTTCAATTTGCCTGCTTCCGCCGGCTACGAGGAAGTGAAGCAATACTCGCGTCGCTGGTCGCCGTATGGTGGGCTCGTGTACTTCCACTTGCTCCTGGACGCCCTTGCCAACGCAGGGAACGTGAGACCGGAAGCCTGGGATGACACCACCGCCACCGGATAGCTTGAATGGTTCGAATGACGCCATTCGGTGCCCGGCGTATCTCGGATAGGACACGGCCCGGCTCGGCTACGAAGCGCATTCGCATTGAGTCCCCGGGGTTGTCGCTCTCGAAGGCCCGCTCCGCCCGGCCCCCGAGGGTCTCGGGCCCGACCGGTTATGGGTCAATCCTGATTGCAGCCTCAAGACTCGTCGCTATGGCCAGGTGCTTCCGGCGCTCGACCGTATGGTGACGGCGGCTCGCAGTCTTCGAGCAGAGGTGGCCTCCGGCGAGATGTCACCCGATGCCGGCGCTATTCCGGCCAAGACCGCGGCGCTACCTGGCCCGCAGCCGATGAGATCGGACGAGTTCGCCCAATGGTGGCTCGCCTCCGATCTGGGCCGACTTTGGGAGGTGGTGACGGTGCACGGGGTTCGTCCCGACGGCTCCGACGCCGTGACGCTGCGACTGGAGCTACCCGAGTCGGCGCACTTCGTAGCCGGGCAGTACTAGTTGGTGCGTATGCGAGTTCGCGGGCCCACCAGAGCGAAGCCCACGGCAGACGCTCGTATCAGCCCCTCACGATCGGGGACGGCACTAGGTGCTGAAACGGCGTCCACTGAGGCACGCCACATGCTCGGCCTGACCGGCCACTGCCCACGCCTTGATCCCAGAATTGTGGATCTTCTCGAGAGTTGGCGGATCGGTGACCTCGCACGCCATGCCTTGTGCTAACACGCCCCAACCTGAGCGCCCGTCGGGCTCGTACGAGTCGGCCTCGAATGCGACAACGGCTCTTGACATGGCTGCGAAAGCCTGGTTCCCCGGTCAGTGCGGAAGATGATGTCGCCATCAATGACGACGAAGTTGACGGGCAGGATGACCGGCAACGTGCTGACCGTGATGGCGATTCGACCGACCGGTAGTCCGCTGAATAGCTCCAAGCATTCTGCAGGGTTGAGGATCTCCATGGATGGTGCTGGCATTGCCGCACACTGTTCGCTTCGTGGCCACCGGACACCGGGGCCGAAGGTCCCAATTGAGGACCCAGCACACGTGGTGTTGCCCAGATCCTCCGGTGATCCCAGGGTGGCTCACGACGTCCAACGGCCCAGGAGATCAGCGGCGCCCGTGCACAGTTGCTCGATCACCTCGGATGCAGCCCGGACCGCGGTGAGGCCCCCGACACCCTGCCCGGCGTCGATATGGATATAGCCGAAGTCTCCACGCTCGCGGGCTGCGATGAATTCCGACAGCGCGTCGGAGTCTGCAGAGAGCTGGTCCTCGTGTCCTTCCCAACGTTCCCAGAACCCGTTCCGGAGGGCCCGCTCGGGATACCGGGCGGGCCACGGGTAGCCGAGCGCCACGTCGAAGACCCGTGTGGTGACCGTGTCGGTGCCCGAAGCGGCGACGAGTGCCGACCGGGCGGCATCGGATGCCAGCGATTCAGGGCAAGCAGCGAACGCCGTGCCCAGCCAGGCTCCGGACGCACCGGCGGCCAGGACCGCGGCGAGCCCCCGGGGCGAGGAGATACCTCCCGCAGCCAGCACCGGGACCGACACCACATTGAGCACGCCTTCGAGGAGCGGGAGCGTGCCGACCAGCGGTTCGCCGTGACCTCCGCCCTCGGCCCCTCGGGCCACCAGTACCTCGACACCGGCATCGGCCGCGCGCCGGGCGGTCTCCACGTCTGCGATCTGGGCAGCCGTCGTGATCCCTGCGTCTCGGACCCGCTCCACCCAGGGCCATCGATCCCCGAAGCTCACGGAGATCAACACCGGCGAGGTGCCGATAGCCACATCGAGGAGTTGAGGCTCGCCCGTCACTGCCCAGTCGAGCAAGCCGATCCCGAAAGGAAGTCCGGCATCGCGTGGATGGGCGGCCTCACGTTCCAGGAGCGCCACCGATCCGGCACTGCCCACCCCTACCATTCCGAGCCCGCCCGCACGAGACACGGCGGAGGCTAGCTCACCTCCGGCCACGCCACCCATCGGGGCGTTCAGGATCGGGGCGCAGAGTCGCAGGGCTCGCGACCACGGGGTGGAGAGTTCAGCCATCTGACGCGGCGACCACGCGGTGCGCATCGGGACGCCGCCGTCCACGCCATGCCTGACGAGGTGGTTCGTGCCGGTCGGCTCTGCCTGGGGCACCGGTCACGAGGGTGACCCTCTCGGACACCCCGGTCGGTGGGGGCTTCCATCGACCACCGTCCCACACTCGGGGCAGATCAACCCGGCCCAGCAGGCCGGATCACCACCTTCGTCGGGGACACCCCGGCCTCCATCACGTGCGTGCTCACTCTTCGGTGCATCTCGATGCTCACTGACGCCACCGCGCTCACTGCCGACGAGGAAATCGATCGAAAACCGGACCGGACCGAGTGGCTCGACGTGATGTTGGACACTTGGAGGAATCGCTTGTGTGGACGTGGAGTCCAGTGCGACATCGAGGGCTGGATTGCTCGCCATCACAAACTGCAGCCTTCCGTCGCGAATCCGAATCAACCCCCAGGTACTGTTCGCCACACGGTGGGCACGGAGCAGGCCCGAGGGGACGGTCAGCTGATCCCATTCCGGGCTGGATCGGGCCAGACGGAGGCCCTCTGGAAGCTCGGCACGATCGCAGAGCGGGCAATCGAGAGGCGTTCCGATCTTCGCCGTTCGACCCTCGACATGGATGACCCACGGTCGGAGCTGGAACGGCGGTTGATGCCGTACGTGCTGGTTGTGCCAGCACGACAATTCGGCGACCCAGTCGCTCTCCTCGTCGAGGTGGAACCCCGTGATCGTTCGTTCCACAGGTCCAGAGTAGTGGCACAGGCGCCTGGGAATGCCACTGAATCAGCGCCCACTGATCGTCTTGGATCGCAGACCGGAGCCATATATAGTTCTGGCGTACGCTAGAAGAGCACCCCGGGAGGTGCTCGGTGGAAGCAGACGTGCGACGTGAACCGCGGGTGCCTGGAGATCCGGCCTACCGTTGTCTCTTTGCCATGTGACCGAGGCGGCTCGACTGGCTGGTGTGGCCGAATCCACCGACTTTGCACACCTCAACCACAACGTCGTGCGCCAGCATCCCGGCATACGTAGAGCCATGGGCCTCGTGGTCGACGAGGTCGACATCCCCGACCTCTGACCTGCCGCCCAGCGCCCCACTGCAGCACACGGGGGTTCACATAGAGGCTAGTTATTCTGGTATAGACTAGAAGTCTGAAGTGCCCACCAAGGGGCATCGTGGGGAGAGGCATGGACACGAACGCAATTCAACGCGAGGCGCGGGCACTCGGGGATCCGACTCGCTATCGCTTGTTCCGTTACATCGTCGATTCCGACCGACCGGTCGGCGTGGCGGAGCTCACCACGTATATCGAGCTGAACCACAACGCGGTGCGCCAGCATCTTGCTGTCCTGAAGGACGCTGACCTGGTCGTTGAGGAGGTCGAAGCCCGTGACAGTCCGGGGCGTCCACGCCTGCTTTATCGTTTGCACCCTGAGGCGGCCGGTAAGTGGGAGACATCAGGGCCGTATACGTGGCTCGCCGGATTGCTTGGTGAGGCAGTGAAGCACGACCTGAGCTCCCGTGAGGTGGGCCGTCAAGAAGGTCTGCAACGAGCGAACGAGTGCTCGGGTATCGGCGACTCCGTCGACAGCATGGAGCGTGAGCTGATCCGAGGTGGCTTCCGCCCGACCAGGAGCGAGCGAGGTCGCCAGGTCGACTTCGTCCTGGCGCGCTGTCCGTTTGAGGAGGTTGCGACCGGCAACCCTGGCACCGTCTGCCAACTCCACCTCGGTCTCGCCGAGGGGCTCGCCCAAGGCCTCGGCGGATTGACGGTGGACCGCCTCACCGCCAAAGACCCGCACCGCGCAGGATGTCGGCTCGTTCTCAAGCGCGATCCGGTATCGGCGCAGGGGTAAGCCCGAACGGTGCCAATATGAGTCTGAGGAGGTAGGACATGAAGCTCGTGGTCTACGGGTCCTTCAACTGTCCCTACAGCCTGCTGGCCAGCATGCGGGTGGACCGTCTGGGTGAGTTGGGTGTCGCCGACGTGGAGTGGCGCGCTGTCGTCCACGATCCGGATGTTCCGATGCAAGGAGAGCCGGTCCTTGGCGAGCTGGCCGCGCTGTTCGATCGGGAACTCGAAGAGATTCGAGGCCTACTGCGTGGGGAAGAAACGTATGAGGCAACACCGCCGACCGTGCAGCCCAACACGACACTGGCGGTTGCTGGGTTCTCCGCAACGACCGGCGACGACGCCGATCGACTTCGAGCCCGACTCTTTGACGCGCTCTGGGTGCGGCACCTCGACATCGGTGATGCGCACGTACTGCGTGGGCTGGAGTGCCCGGTTCCGCCTCTGTCTCCTGCTGCCGAGCAATGGCGCAGCGAGTGGCTCGGCTTTGATCGGCCAGTGGTGCCCATGTTGGTGCTCCCCAGCGGCACCGTGTCGCGAGGTCTGGGCGCCCTGAAGCGGCTCGCCGACTTCGGTCTCGACGGTACCACTACCCAATGACAGCGTCATTGCCCCCGGGAACTCAAAAGCGGGGGGAGGACCGAGGAGCACCGGCCGGCAACAAGCTGACGACAAGCTGGGAACACTGACGGATCACCCGTCTTCGACGACACCGAATTGTGCCTCAGGTCGCCATCGATCTGATCCGGTCACGCCGTCGAGGCCTCCTGAACGCGGCGAGACGCAATGCGTTCGCTGTCGAACCGTCAGTGTGTGACGGCGAATGCCGCGAGGATGACAATGGCGAGAGTCATCAGTGCCATCAGGCCACGGATGCCATTGGCCAGCAGCCGACCCCGGCGCAGCGCTACCGCTGTCGAACTGTCTCTCGGGTTTGCGATCAACTTGCGGCGGAGGGCGGTCATCGCCCGAGCCTGCATCATCCCTGCAATCGTCGCGACAACGAGGACACCAGCCAGTACGGCGGCGGCATCAATGGTTCTCGACCACGACGATGGTGGCCAGGAGAGCGCCAGGCCGGCAGCGATGGCGATGAGCAGCGATGCCGTGCCGACCATTCCGTACCGGCGACCGACCGCACGGAAGAATGCCACCTGAGACGACTCGTCGAGGACACCTCGCGCCGCTTTGGCGACGATGGCCAGGCAGACCATGCCGCCCACCCAGATGGACGCGGTGATCAACTCGACGGCTACCAGCGGTGCACTTGTCGCCAACATCTTGCTTCTCCCTTGTCCGTCGTGACATTATTCTAATCGAGACTAGAATAATGGTGAAGAGCGTCCCGGTATCCAGACCAAGACGCGGTAGGAACTGAAAGAGGAGTTGGGCGCCATGACGATCACTCAGACCGAAGCCTTCGATGCGATGCTCGAGCACCACCGCACCCTGGACGAGCACGTGGGTGTTCGGATCGCCGCCCTGGTTGGGGCCGTGGAGAGCGGCATCGCCTACGAGCCGGCGGTGGCCGCACTGGTCGCCTACCTCGCGGAGGAAGTGCTTCCCCACGCGCTGGCGGAAGAACACTCCATCTACCGTGTCGCCGGGTCCCGTGCCGACCTTGCCGACACGGTGAACGAGATGACTGCCGAGCATCGTGTCCTCACCTCTGCCACCGAGTCGCTGGCCAATGCGGCAACGGCCCCTGCGGCACTCGAGCACGCCACGCAGATCGGTACCCTCTTCACCACTCACGTCAACAAGGAGAACGATCTGCTGCTCCCAGTACTTCTGGAG
>Ga0209483_1001650_pt1 | contig 16670 bp, 20 predicted proteins | sample NGEPerA_FD_184508 | JGI IMG/M metagenome (GOLD analysis project Ga0209483, IMG submission 184508) | Arctic peat soil microbial communities from the Barrow Environmental Observatory site, Barrow, Alaska, USA - NGEE PermafrostL2-A... | ecosystem: Environmental > Terrestrial > Soil > Wetlands >... | reverse complement strand
CGTCTCCCCCGCGAAAGCGGGGGCCCAGAGCAACCGCATCGTCACTCGCTCCTGGCTTCCCGCTTTCGCGGGAAAGACGATTTATTTGCGCCACGACCCTTAGATGATGAAGCTCGCGACGAACCGGGCGGCGGCGAGCAGCAGGAAAAGACCGAAGGCGATCTCCAGCCAGCGCTTGGGGAGCGCGTGCGCGAGGCGGGCGCCGAGCGGCGCGACCCAGCTTGAGAGCGGCGCGATCGCGGCGACCCCGATCACCGAGACGAAACCGATCGACAGCGGCGGCAGCAGCGCCTGGTGCGGCAGTCCGGCCGCGATGTAGCCGAGCGTGCCGGCGATCGCGATCGGCACGCCGATCCCGGCCGAGGTCGCGACCGCGCTGTGGATCGGCTTGCCGTAAAGCGTCAGCACCATCGTCGCCAGCGAACCGCCGCTGATCCCCATCAGCGACGATCCGAGGCCGATCGCAAAGCCATAGCCGGCCATCGCCGGGCGGCCGGGCAATTCGTCGGCGATCCGCAACCGGTCGCTGATGAACAGCATCTTGGTGACGATGAGGGCGGCGATGACGACGAAGGCGACCTTGAAGATCGCGGCCGGAGCAAAAGCGGCGGCGATCGAGCCGAGCGCGACGCCGAGCACGGTCGGCCAGGTCCAAATCCGCAGCACCTCTGGGATCACCAGGCCGCGCGCCCGATGCGCCCGGTAAGAGCGCATCGCGGTCGGGATGATGATCGCCAGCGAGGTGCCGATGCAGAGTTGCATGCGCACCGCATCCGGCACGCCGAAGAGGCGGAACAGCTCGAACAGCACCGGCACGATCACCGCGCCGCCGCCGATGCCGAAGACGCCGGCGAGAAGGCCGGTGACGATCCCGGCGGCGATGACGGCGAGCGCGAGCCAGACGAGCTCGGCCCAGGTGGCGTCGATCATCATCTTACCCTCACCCTCCCATCGCTGTCGCGATGGGTCCTCCCTCTCCCGCCTGCGGGAGAGGGTTAAACGCGCCGGCGGGTGAGGGGTTCAGGCGCGGTATTTGGCGAAAGCCGCCTCGTCGAATTTGAGGCCAAGGCCGGGGGCGGTCGGCAGGTCGAGGAGACCGTTCTTGGGCTCGGGCACCGATTCCCACAGATGGAAGAGGCGCGGCATGTATTCGACGGTGAGGCCGTTCGGCACCGCGCCGACCAGGTGCACGTGGATTTCGGGGACGCCGTGGCTGACCACGGGCAGGTTGAACGCCTCGGCCATGCCGGCGATCTTGAGCCACGGGGTGATGCCGCCCGAGCGCACCTGGTCGATCATCACGATGTCGACCGAGCGGTGCTCGAGCATGTGGCGGAACGGCACGATGCCGTAGAGGTATTCGCCGCCGGCGACCGGCGTCGACAGCGCGTCGGCGACGCGCGCGAGGCCGGCGTAGTCGTCATGCGTCGTTACGTCCTCGAGCCAGAAGAGGCCGACCCCGGCATCCTCGACGCGGCGGCCGATATCGATCGCCTGCTCCGGCCGCCAGCGCTGGTTGATGTCGCACATCAAATCCATGTCGGGGCCGCAGGCCTCGCGGATCAGCTTCGCCTGCTCGACCTCGCGCGCCGGCGAGGTGACGCCCGGCAGGCCCAGCTGCATCTTGGTCTGGCGGTGGCCTTTTTCGCGCAGCCGGCCGGCGGCGGTCACCGCCTCGTCGAGCTTCAACCCGCGCCGCAGCGCGCCGCTGGCGTAGGTGGCGATCTTGTCGCGCCCGCCGCCGAGCAGCTTCCACAGCGGCTGGCCGAAGACCTTGCCCTTGATGTCCCACAGCGCGACGTCAATCGCCGACATCGCCATCGTCAGGATGCCGGCGGGGCCTGCCGATCCCGCGGCGACGCGCAATTTGGCTGCGATGCCTTCGAGGCGGAGCGGGTCGTCGCCCACGATCAGCGCGCCCAATTCGTCGATCGCGTGACGCAGGGTCTTGGTGATCGCGCCGCCGAAATAGGCGACGCCGAGGCCTTCAATGCCGTCATCGGTGCGCAGGCGCAAGGTGACGATCGGGTTTTTCGCGTTCGGGTTCTCGGAAAACCCGGCGAGCGGCTCGTCGTTGGGCAGCAGCACGATATCGGTTTGGAGCGAGGCGATCTTCATGGCGTTCGTCCCGGCTAAAGGCGCTCCATCCCGGCATCCTGCGGCGGCAGATTGACCGCCGGCGGCGGCGAATGGCCGAGCTGACCAGGGTCGATCACCTCGAGCGTGCCGCCGTGGCACCCGCCAAGCAGCAGCAAGGCGGCAACTGCGAGAATGCCTCCTTCGAGACGCGCCCGGCGGGCGCTCCTCTGCGTAACGGCTTGCTCTGATGGCATCGACTTATCCCCCCTCATGCCGTGTCTGGATCAGGCTTTGTATCGCTCTAGCGTCGCTTCGTCGAACTCGATCCCGAGGCCCGGCTTTGTCGGCATCGCCAGCACGCCGTTCTGCTGCACCGGCACTTCCTTGAACATCATGCCGAGCCACGGCATGTACTCGACGGTGAGGCCGTTCGGCGCCGCGCCGATCAGGTGGACATGCACCTCGGGGATCAGGTGGCTGACCACCGGCAGGTTGAACGCCTCGGCCATGCCGGCGACCTTGAGCCACTGGGTGATGCCGCCGACCCGCACCAGATCGACCATCGGCACATCGACCGAGCGCGCCTCCATCATGTGGCGGAACGGCACGATGCCCCAGACATACTCGCCACCGGCGACCGGCGTGCTGAGCGCGTCGGAGATGCGGGCGAGACCGGGATAATCGTCGGCGGTGGTGACATCCTCGAGCCAGAAGAGGCCGACCCCGGCGTCCTCGACGCGCTTGCCGATATCCATTGCCTGCTCGGGCCGCCAGCGCTGGTTGATGTCGCACATCAGCTTGATGTCGGGGCCGATCGCCTCGCGGATGCGGCGCATGCGGTCGATTTCGATCGCCGGGGTGGTCTCGCCGGGGAGCGCGAGTTGGGTCTTCATCTCCTTCCAGCCGCGGTCTTTCAGCGTGGCCGCGGCCTTGACGACACGGTCGAGCGACAATTCGCGCATCAGCGCGCCCGAGGCGTAGGTCGGCACCGTCGGGCGGCCGCCGCCCAAAAGCTTCCACAGCGGCAGATCGACGGCCTTCGCCTTCAAATCCCAAATCGCGATGTCGAGCGCCGACAGCGCCAGGTGGTAGATGCCGCCCGGCCCGGCCGAACCGCCGGCCGCGTTCTTGAGCTTGGCGTGGACGCCTTCGGTCAGTTGCGGATCGTCGCCGACCAGTAGCGCGCCCAGTTCGTCGATCGCATGGCGCAAGCTGCCGGTGAGCGCGCCGCCGAAATAGGCGACGCCGATGCCCTCGGCGCCGCTGTCGGTGCCGACCCGCACCCAAACGATCGGCCGCTTGCCGTCGGGGTTGGCGGCCTCGTCGGCGAGCGGCTCGTTCGCCGGCAGGTTCACGATGCCCGTGCGGATGGCGGAGATTTTCATGGCTTATCCTTTAACCAATTCAAGATGGACAACGTATACGAAGGGTTGAAGAGTGTCGCTCAAGAAACCCCGAAGATATTCGGATCAGCGCTTCAAAATCCGAACGAGTATGGCCTCGAGTGGATCGCCGTCGATGGGCGAAACGCACAATTCGCCATTTCGCTTCGACGCGACAACTCCACCCTCAAAGAATGATCCCTCATATTCAACGTCGAGACGGTTGGTGAAATCACCAGCGGCTCGGACGGCAAAGCCTGTAAGCGGCACATTGCGACCGCGCCCGCCGGCATAGTTGCCGTTACTAACCCACGGAGTAGCCCGGCCTTCCCGAGCATAAGCTCGAAACTCGATAGCGCTAAAAGCCAAACCGTCACGTGGCCGGATGCTCAGCGCCTCAATTTGGCGCTTGCCGCCCGGATTGCCAGCCCAGCCCGACTCCACGTATCGACGGTCGCCGATCTCTGTAATGCAAAGCAAGATTTCGGTACCAATCTCCTGCTGGTTTGGAATGGGGATCATGGTCGCATTGAGTCGGGCCTGCAGTTCATCGATCTGGGAATCACGCTTCTTGATTGCCACTCGATACTCTAAAAGCGCCGAGTTCGCTTCGGCGATCTGTTTGTTGAGTTCTCGATTCACCTCCCGCAGCGCGCCAAGCTCGGCGTTCAATTCGGTGTGCTGCTTGGACGGCGCGGCGTCGACCGCGTCCTCCCTCGCCGCGCCTTCCTTCGCGTCGCCTTCTGGGTCGATTTTTTCGAGAAGCCGCTCCATCGCGCGGACGAGCCGGCCGATATGGTGATCAAAGTCCTGGCCGGCATCGATCCGGACCGCATTACGGTAGGCAAAGTCCTGGACGCTTTCCGGCAGCTGATCCGGGCGTGGCATGGCGGCGCGCGACACGAGAACAGGGATCAGCGGTTTGTCCTTGCGGAGCGCCGTCTCGATCTCCAGCCGCACCGGATCGGCGGGGCTGGCGAGGCGGCTCTGATTGACGCGCGGGCCGATCCAGCGCGGTCCAACCACCGCCAGGATGATGTCGCTCTCGTCGAGCACGGTGTCGACGTGCCGGCGGAAATCGACGCCCGGCGGGATGTTGTCGATGTCGCGGAACACGGTCTGCCGGCCAAAATGCGCCACCAACCGGTCGAAAATCCGTCCGGTGATGTCGAGCGAATCCTCGCGGCGGTAAGAGATTGTAATCCGCGGCATGTCCCTGCCGGTCGCGTCCCGGTCGCTTGCGGGCATCAGGTTAGCACGGAATGGTTGAAGTTACGGATCGCTACGCCGCCACCGCGCTTTTGCGGCGGATCAGACTCAGCGCCGCCGCGATATGCTCAGGGTGTGCCGAGGCGTGCTCAATCTCCCACAACCAAGGCTCGCCATCGGCGGCATAATGGATGACCAAATCTTCACCGGCGTCTTCACCGCCGACGACGGTCGGATCGTCGCCGGCATCGCCCGGCCAGGGGCGCAATTCGATCGCCATAGTGTCGGTGTCCGGATAGTAATGGATGACTGGTTCCATATTCAGGGCCTGAAGTTACGATCCCAAAACACATTATGGACGGTCTCGCCGTCGGCCTCCACGATGACCCGCAGCCAACGGTGCCGCGCCTCCGCCCTGCCCCACAGCCGAAGCCGCCCGTCGGCCTGGCGTTGCTGTCGAAAAGGCCGCCGCAATGTTTGCAGCACATCATCGGACAAGATATCCCGGCGATCGTCTTTCAGTAAAACCCTGTATTCGAAATACAACGTCCGCCAGAACGGAGGGGGCGGCAGCCGCTCAGCCATTTGTCGCCGCACGGCGCAGCAGAAACATGCGCATCCGGCCGTAGTGCTTGGCCGCCCTCGTCATGCCGACATACTCGCACTCGAACTCGCCGGCGTTATGCAGGGCGAGAACCGCCGCCAGCGTCTCGGTGACGTAGACGCAGCGTTCGGGCGTCACCGGCTCGATCCGCGCGGCGCGGCTGACATGGGCGCCGAAGAAATTATCGCGCCTGAGGATCGGATCGCGCGCCGTATAGACCGGCCCGAGATGGCCGCCGACACGCAAGCCCATCGCCGCCGGAAGACCGTGCGCGGGCAGATCGACCGTGGCGAGCGCCTCCTGCAAATCAAGCGCACAGCCCGCCGCCTTCCCGGCGTCGTCAAACACCAGGAAAAGCCCATCTCCCCAGGTGTTGGAGAGCAGCAGCTCGCCGCGATACCGGGCGATGACGCCGGCGAAGACACCGAGCACCGTTTCGACGAAACTCGGCAACTGACTGTCGGTCAGCTTGCTGAAGCCGTGCATGTCGCCAAACAGCATGGCCCGGGTGCGGCGGCGGGCGCCGGAGGGCTGCGCTGGCGAGGCGGCGCGGAGAGTGCTGCCGGAATCGATGCGGGTCGATGGACTGCCGCTGTGCCGCCAATTCGCGATGTCCACCGCTGCTCCAGCGGGTCCAATCGGCGCCCGGCCGTCCCACACCGCGACCTGCTCGGCCTCGGTCGCAAGATAGCGCGCCCTCAGCAACGCGAGCCCCATCGCGAGCTGACCGCAATACGCGTAGAGCTGGTCATCGCCCAAATAGCGGTCGCGGGTCGCATAACGGACGCTGGTCGCGGCGGCAAGGCAGCGCTCGAAGCGCTTGAGCCATCCCGAACCCGAGGGGCGCACCGACTCCCTGACAAATTCGCGGCGATCAAAGGGAAGTACGACGTGAAGGCTGGCGCCGCGCGCCAATATCGCCTCGGCAAAGAGGATATCGGCGCCGGCAGCCAGCGAGCCGTACGCAAATCCGAAATTCGAGGCGGCGATCTTGGCTTCGATCTCGCGGCGAACCCGATCTTCCTGGTCGGCCGGAAAGCGGCCGCTCGCTCCCGGCCGGGCGATGATATGGCCGGAATAGTGGAGGACGCGCGGCGGCGCGAGCGCGGCCAATACCGGCGGATCCAGCCGGTTGGCCTCAACCACCAAACGCAATTGCTGAATGGTGCTGGCTAACGCCCGGAAATCCCCATCGGCGGTCCCGCCGATTTCATCCCGTGCGCGGCCCAGCAGCTCGCGTGCGCGTTCCGTCTCGCCGAGCACCAGATGTGCCTCGGCGGCGCTGACAAGCTTGTAGTAGCCGTCCTGATGATGAACTGCCCCGAGCTCAGTCAATACCGCATTGGCCAGCCGTATCGCGTCGGCGCGCTCGTCGGCCAGCAACCACAGCGTCGCCGCGTTGACGCCCGGATAATAGGCTTCGGCGTTGCCCGCCGCCGCCTCGCGCCGATAAGCCGCCTCGTAGAGTTCGGCCGCTGCCGCGAGGCCGCTTTGCCTTGCCATACCCTGCGCCGCCAAGGCAGCATCCTTGCGAAGGCGGCCCTGCAGGCACGCGATATCCAAGCGGAGCGCCGGCGGCACCAGCGCGGTCTTCGCCTCGGTTGGTTCCAACCCGAGCTTGCTGAAAAGCTCGCTCGCCTGGCTGGTTGCGCGGGTCGAGGCCAAACAGACGACGGCTCGGTGCTGGAGCGCGATATCAGATGGGAATCGGGCCAAACCCTGCATAGCAAGGTCGTAGGCCTGGAACAGATCACCCTCACGCTCGTGGCGTCTGACCTCGGCAAGCCAGTCAGCGGCGGTGGGTCGTTGGCCGCGATGTTGGCTGCCCTGTGCCATTCTGCTGCTATTCAAGGCGGCGGCGGAATTAGCGCTACAGATCGGCCAGTCGTATCCAGGTGCCGAGCGCGCCGGCGATGAGCGCGCCGAGCACGATCATCAAGACGCTGCCGGTGCCGAACAGCAGCAGCCACAGCACGAAGATGACGATGCCGCAGAAGATGCCGCCGATCAGCGACGGCATCGAGCGCTTGATGCCAACTCCCGGGGGCGCTTCGGCCATTTACACCGCTCGCGCGAGCCGCGAATCGGCGGCGGTGGCCCGCGCCTTTTTCAGGTTCCGCTTCACAAACCGCGAATCATACCCGTTGAAGATATGGCCGGCGAGGCCGCGGTCGAGGTCGCTCGTGCCGAACAGCCAATCGGCGATCGGGTAGGTCAGGTTCATGTTCATGTCCATCATGATCGCCTGGTTGTGGTGGGCGATGTGATGGCGGCGGATCGTGTTCATCAGCGGGATGCGGCGGACGATGCGGTCGTCCTTCACATGACAGCCCCAATGGAAGAATTCGTAATTGAGGTAGATCGCGGCCGTGGTGCAGACGAGCAGCCACCCGGCATTGGCCGACCAGAGCAGGCTCAAGACCCACGCCCCCGCCGCCGACATACAGATAAAGGTCGTGAAGGCGTAGGGCGGGAAGAAGGTGATGCGGAAATCGCGCGCGGTGTCGATCGTCGGCTCGTGGTCGGTGAAAAACTGGTGATGCGCCAGGGTGTGGCGCTTGTAGATGCCCATGAAACCGGGCACCGGGCGGTGCAGCAGAAAGCGGTGCAGCGCCCACTCGAAGATGTTGCAGCCGAGGAACGCCGCTGGCACCACCAACCATTCCGCCACGGTCGGGCGGTGAACGTGGATCGCGGCATAGCAGATCGTCAACAGCCCGATCGCGGCGATCACCACGACATGGGCGAGCCCCGAATACCACGGCGAAATGCGGGCACGGTATTGGGCGCGAAAGGCTTCCTGGCGCGGCGTCATCATCGGGCGGTGTCCTCCCGGCAAGTCAGGTTTCCGCCCAATATAAGCGCGGTGCGCCGCGGCGGAAACCCGCTCGACGAAGCTGACGGAACCCGGCCCTGACGCGGCCGTTCTACGGTGGGTTCAACGGAGTTATTATCGCCATGGCTATACTTGACACGCTGAAGAAGAGCCTGACCGGCTCCAAGTCCGATGCAGCCGACGCCGATATTCTCGACACGCTCAAACAAGAGCATCGCGATGTCGCGGAAATGCTCGATAAATTGGTCGAGAGCGAAAGTGCGAGCGAGCGCAAGAACCTGCTCGGGTCGATCAAGGCCGCGCTGGTGCCGCATCTGCGCGCCGAGGAGAAAGTGGTCTACGACCCCGTCCTGGCGCTGCGCGGCAAGGAGCAGAAGGCGCACGGCGAAGAGGGCTATATGGAGCACGCCCTCGGCGACAAGATGCTGCTCCAGCTCGGCAAGATGAGCGACGCGCTGTCACCCGAATTCTCCGCCGGCGCCAAGGTGCTCAAGGAGCTCGTCGAGCACCACGTCGAGGAGGAGGAAAAGGCCATCTGGTCGGATGTCGAGGACAATTTCTCCGAGGCGGACCGGATCGCGATGAACAAGAAGTTTCTGGCGGCGAAAAAGCGGGTGAAGGTGCCGGCCTAGCCGAGCGCGGCGAGCGCCGCGTCGATCTCCGCGGAGGTCAATTCCCACGAATTGTCGAGTTCGGCGACGACCGCGCGCATAAACGGCTCGTAGAGCCGCAGCGCGCGCGTGTCGTCGCCGAGATGATCGGCGAGCAGGGCCAGCGCCAATTGCGCCGGCCCGTTGCCTTCATAGGTCCATTCGAACCCGGTCGGCGAGAGGCGCTTCAAATCGAAGCGCGGGTCGAGCGGCTGGCCGTCGACCGTGACCTCGGCGCCGGCGAGGCCGCGGCCGCCGACATAGGTCTTCATAAGCCTAGCCCCGCACGGCGCGGGGATCGTTAAAGGTGTTCACCCCGGTGCCCTTGTAGAGGATCTGTGCGGCGCGCTCGGTCAACCGGCGATGCAGCGCCAGCATATCTTCCTGCATATCGCGCTCGGGGCGCGGCTCCAATTCAAAATTATGGAAGCGGTCGGCGCCGCGTACCAGGGTCGCGCTGTCCTCGCCTTCGATTTGGCGGACCCTGGTCGGGATGTAGCGGATCGCGAAGCCGATGCGCCGGTCGGGCGACGGGTTGGGCGGCGAGCCGTGAACCAAGCGTACGTGATGCAGCGACATCTCGCCGGCTTCCAGCACCAGCGGCGCCGCGTCGCGCTCGTCGACCGCGACCGCGACCGCGACCTCCTGGCCGCGGGTCAGCAGATTGTGGCGGTCGAAGGTGTCGCGGTGCGGGATCTGGTCCCGCGTGTGGGTCCGGGGAATCACCGCCATCGCGCCGTTGTCGAAATTGCTCGGCGTAAGCGCGACCCAGGCGGTGCAGACATCTGGCGACGACAGGCCCCAATAGGTCGAGTCCTGATGCCAGGAGACAAAGGACGGCGTCTCCGCCTCCTTGATGAAGAAATTGCTGTTCCAGCACAGGATGTCGGGGCCGAGCAGGTCCTCGATCGCGTCGAGGATCGCCGGGTGGCGAATAAGCTCGGCGAGGAACGGGAACAGGAGATGCGCCTTGTGGCGGATGTCGCCGCGCAACGGGCCGCCCATGCCGGCCTCGATGGCCTCGAGCCGGGCGCGCAGCGCGCGCGCCTCGGCTGCGCTCATCACGGCGATCGGCGCCAGGTAGCCCTCGCGCTCGTAGGCGGCAATCTGGACTTCGGTCAGGGATTTGGGCATCGCTACGGCTCCGGTGAACGAATGCGACTATAGCACGCCAGGTTGCCCCGTGTGCCCGGCGTCAAGCCACGTCGCGACGGCGCGGCGATCGATCTTGCCGTTCTCGTTGCGCGGCATCTGGTCGATGAGATGGAGGGATTTGGGGATCGCCTGCGTCTCCAGCCGAATTTCGAGCGCATCGATCAGTTCTCGGCGAGCGAATTTCGCGGTGGCGCAGCGCTCGACCACCGCAACCAGATTTCCGTCGCGGTTCAACACGCACACGACCGGCCAACCCACCTCGCGCAGCGCCGCCTCGACCTCGTCGAGCTCGATGCGGACGCCCTTGATCTTGACCTGAAAGTCGATCCGCTCTTTGAAAAAGACTTGGCCGTCATGCCGCTCGGCCCAATCGCCGGTGAAGTAGCCGGTGACGAACCCGCCGTCGGCCGCAACCCGACGGAAGAGCTCGGTGGTGCGCTGCGGGTCCCGCCAATAGCCGGACGCGACCTGCGGGCCGGTAATGACGATCTCGCCTTCGTCGCCGTGGCGGCCGCCGACGAGACGCAGGGCCATTCCGGGGATCGCCGCGCCGAGCGCCACGCTGGCGCGGCAGAAACGCGGGTAATCGGCCGCCTTCATCAGCAGCGAGGTCATCGATACGGTGGCTTCGGACGGCCCGTAGGTGTTCTGCACGACAATTTCCGGGCAGGCGGCGAAGATCGCCGAGAGATGCTGCGGCAGCAGCGGCTCGCCGCAGAAATTCATCAGGCGCAACGACGCGAGATTGTCGCCGGTGACGCCACCGGCGCGCATCATCAGACTGATGACGCTCGGCACCGAATTCCACACGGTGATCTTCTCGCTGGCGATCATGCTGGCGGCGAAGAGGCGGCTGCCCTGGCCTTGCACCGGGAACAAGGTCGCGCCGGCGCAGAGCGCGCCGTAGATCTCCATCACGCTGAAGTCAAAGCCGATATTGGCGTATTGCGACACCCGGTCGGCGCCATTGAACATCCGCGAGCGCTGCATCCAGGCAACGTAATGGTTGAGCGCGGTGCGCGGGATGACCACGCCCTTGGGGTCGCCCGTGGAGCCCGAGGTGAACATGAGATAGGCGATCTCGTGGCGCCGGCCGCGCTCGTCGGCGAACAGGGCGGCGGGTACGGCGTCGGGCTGGACCAATGTGGCGTCCGGCGCTTCCTCGAGCAGCACGGCGCCCAAGCCGGGGTCGGCGAGGATGATGTCGGGCTGCAGCAGCCGCGCGATCCGGCGCAGCTTCAACGCCGGCGCGTCGATGTTGACCGGAGTATAGTAGCCGCCCGCGAGGCCGGCGCCGAGCATGGCGGCGTAAGCCTGCGCGCCCGCCGGCAGCGCGATCAGGACCCGCGGCTCGGGGAAGCCGGCGAACACCGCCGCCAGGCGTCGCGCCAGCCGGGCCAGCGACGCGTAGCCGAGCGATGCGACCTCAGTGACGATTGCTGGGTGCGACGGTCGCTCGAAAGCATGGGTGAAGAACAGATCGATGGCGTCGTCGCAAGCCACATTGCCCCCGATGCCGGCGACCTGTCTGGTCAACGCAGTTCCCAACGCCCGCGCTACCGATGATCGGCGTTTGGGATTGCCGGCTTAATACGAAGGCCGGGTATTCTACCGGAACGGTACCGCGCATCAGGTTCGACGACAAGGATGCTCCGACACGCTTTGCTTGTGCTGCCTCCGCGGCGGCTCCCCCGACAAGTTGGCGGAAAATTTGGTCGAATGTGATGCAGGTCACGCCGGCGTCGCCAGCAAGCGCGCATATTGCGTGCACCAAACCAACCGAGGGGAACGACTATGTTCGATGGCATTCTTTCTCGCACTGACCCCAATCCGCACTACCAGACATCGCAGGAAGCGATCGCACCATGGCGGCTTTTTACGGTGCTGGTCGCCTTGGCCGCGCTGTCGGCGGCCGCCGCGATGCTGTTCCCCGAAGCGTTCGCCGCCCCGTTCGAGCACTTTTAGCCGCGTCTCTTCGCGTCCATGAGGGAACCGGAACTCGCGCAACGGGTTCGTCAACAGACGCGCCCGCGCAACCGCGGGCCAAGAAGGAGACCGAAATGGGCCTGATCATCCTTATCGTCCTGCTCGTCCTGTTGTTCGGAGGCGGCGGTTGGGGCTATTCGCGCTACGGCTATGGCGGCGGCGTCGGCATTGGCGGCGTGCTGCTGATTGTGCTCGTGCTCTTTCTGCTGTTCGGCTACGGCCACACGTAAGCCCACGCGGCGGCGTCGCTCCGGCGTCGACCATCGGTAAACAATGAGGCGGTGAGCCGACAAGGCAAACTCAGCCTCATCGCCTCATTGTGAAAATTTCGGCGGCTCCCGCGCTGCTGACCCTCGGTGATTGCTGAAGCTGTCCCTCCTCGCTGCTGATCCTCCTTTTGCACGCCGTGCATCGCGCCCAGCCGGGCGAAGCGCGACGCCAGCTAACCCGCTTTATCCGGCCGCGTCGCTGCCAAGCGCTCGTTGGCGGCGGCGTGACGCAAAAGCCTTGTCGGTACGGTAGCGAACAATAACGGCCAATAATTGTCCGCTAAGTAACCTCCGGAGACGCGCGTTTGTCTTGTTAAGGGTGCGTTAGTCCAATGTCGTCATTGTAGGTCGCCATCCCACACCGATATCCCGGAGGCGATCGACATGGCACCAACCAAGTTTGCAGTCCTGCCGCTTCTGTTTTTCGCGCTGTCGGCTTGCGCCCCAGCGACGCCAACGCCGACGCCAAGGCCGGTGGCCAGCGTCCCGGTGTATGAGCCGCCGCCGAAGCCGCATGTGGTCAAGCACAGGCCAAAGGCAAAGCCGGCGCAAACGGCCGCCGGCAAATCGGCGGAAACCACCGTGGCGGACGCTGCGTCCCAGACGCAGCCGCAGACCAAGACGATCCCCGACGCCGGCGAGTGATCCTCGCGCAGCCGGTTCGCGGATCACCGGTGCGCGCAGCCCCTCGGCTCCGCGGCCGGCCCGATTGCTCGGTCATGTTTGAGCGGGGCGGGGCGGCGGCGGACGCCGTCCTTTGCGCCCCGGCTTGCCACGGCGGCGAGCGGATAGCCGCCGCTTGGGCGGCGACTCGTCGCTGAGAAGCGAAGAGCTTAACCGATTGAACCTGCGGAACGGTCGCGGTTGCGCGGTCCGACCGAGGAAGACGCACAGCACTGGACCGGCAAGGGATGCTATCCTTCCGCCGTGAGCCTTTCCCGCCGGACCGTTCTCGCTACCGCCGCCTTGTCCGTATCGCGACCCGCCTTGGCCATGATCTACGCCAACCTTGTGTATGAAAAGGGCGTGCTCTTGTGGCCCGGCGGGTCGGCGCGCGCGGCCTGCGGCAAAGGCGGGGTACGCGCCGACAAGCGCGAGGGCGACCATGGGAGCCCCGCCGGCGCCTATCCGCTCGTCAACGCGCTCTACCGCCCCGACCGGCTCGCCGCGCCGCAAACCGCGCTGCCGATCGCGGCGTTGAAGCCGGGCGACGGCTGGGTCGATGCGCCGGGCGACCCGCGCTACAACACGCTCGTCGCGCTGCCCTACCCCGCCTCGCACGAGACGCTGTGGCGCGACGACGGGCTCTACGACCTGATCGTCGTGATCGGCTACAACGCGGCGCCGGTGGTCCCCGGCAGGGGCAGCGCGATCTTCCTGCATGTCGCATCCCCGAATTTTTCCGGCACCGAGGGCTGCATCGCGGTGGCGCGCGAGGCGCTGACGCCGCTGATGCGCTTGCTCGGTCCCGGCAGCACGATCACGATAAAGGCCTGAAGGCCGATTAGGGGAGACCACCATGGGTCTGGCGGTGGCGATCCAGATGGATCCGATTCACACGATCAACATCGACGCCGACTCGACCTTCGCGCTGGCGCTCGAGGCGCAGGCGCGCGGCCATGCGATGTTCCACTATTTGCCGACCGCGCTGACCCTGCGCGACGGCCGGCTTTACGCCAAGGGCCGCAAGCTCGAAGTGTTCCGCCGGTACGGCGCGCACCACAAATTCGGCGAGGACGAGGAAATCGACCTCGCCGGGGTCGATGTGGTCCTGATGCGCCAGGACCCGCCGTTCGACATGGCCTACATCACCGCGACGCACCTGCTGGAATTGCTGCCGGCGGACGGGCCGCTGGTGGTCAACGACCCGGCGGCGGTGCGCAACGCGCCCGAGAAGCTGTTCGTGTTGCGCTTTCGCGAGTTGATGCCGCCGACCCTGCTGACGCTCGACGCCGGTGAAATCCGCGCGTTCTGGGCCCAGCACGGCGAGATCATTCTGAAGCCGCTGTTCGGCAATGGCGGGGCCGGGATCGTCCATCTGCGACCGGGCGACGACAACCTCAATTCGCTGTTGGAGATGTACGCGCAGATGTACCGCGAGCCGGTCATGGTGCAGCGCTACATCCCCGAGGTGCGCCAAGGCGACAAGCGCATCATCCTGATCGACGGCGAGGCCGCGGGCGGCGTGCTGCGCGTGCCGGCGGCGGGCGAGTCGCGCGCCAATCTGCATGTCGGCGGGCGCGCGGAGAAGACCGAGTTGACCGCGCGCGAGCAGGATATCTGCGCGGCGATCGGCCCGACCCTGAAGGAGCAGGGGCTGCTGTTTGTCGGGATCGACGTGATCGGCGACTACATCACCGAGATCAATGTCACCTCGCCGACCGGCATCCAGGAGATCGGCCGCCTCAACAACGAAAACCTCGCCGCCAAGATCTGGGACGCGATCGAGGCCAAGGCCGCGGGCCGAGCGGAGCGGAGGCCGGCTTGACGGATATGGATAGGTCCCACTTCAGCCCTCCGCCGGACAGCCGTGGGACAAGACCGGCCAAAGGACGATAAGCAAGGGCAATGCTGAGCGTCTCGGTCACCCACAGCCTCGGCGGTTTCACGCTGGACGCCGCGTTCGACAGCGAGGGCGGGCTGACGGCACTGTTCGGCCGCTCCGGCGCCGGCAAGACGTCGCTGGTCAACGCGATCGCCGGGCTCTACCGGCCGGAGCGCGGCCGCATCGCGGTCGACGGCGCGGTGCTGACCGACACCGCGGCCGGCATTTTCGTGCCTGCGCACCGCCGCCGGGTCGGCTACGTCTTCCAGGAAGGCCGGCTGTTTCCGCATTTCAGCGTGCGCCAGAACCTCCTCTACGGGCGCTGGTTCGCGCCGAAAGCCCCACCAAAAGCCCTTGGCGGCGGCGAGTTCGACCAGGTGGTTGGCCTCCTCGGCATCGACCGTCTGCTGGCCCGCCGCCCGGCCCACCTCTCCGGCGGCGAGAAGCAGCGGGTCGCGATCGGCCGCGCGCTTTTGACCCGCCCGCGCATCCTGGTGATGGACGAGCCGCTGGCCGCGCTCGACGAAGGCCGCCGCGCCGAGATCTTCCCTTACATCGAGCGGCTGCGCGACGAGATGCGGGTGCCGATCGTCTATGTCAGCCACTCGATCGCCGAGGTGGCGCGCCTCGCGACGACCCTCGTGGTGCTGTCGGAGGGCAAGGTCGCGGCGATCGGTCCGACCGCGCAGGTAATGGGCCGCATCGACCTCTTTCCGCTGACCGGCCGCGCCGAGGCGGGCGCCATCCTCGCCACCCGTGTCGCCGCGCACGAGGCCGGGTTCGGGTTGACCATCCTGCGCGCCGCCGCCGGGGAGTTGCGGGTGCCGCATGTCGATCTGCCCATCGGCGCGGCGCTGCGGGTGCGCATCCGGGCGCGCGACGTGATGATCGCGCTCGCGCCGCCGGAGGGGCTCAGCGCGCTCAACGTGCTGCCCGGCACAATCGCCGAGATCGCCGCCGGCGACGGACCGATCGTGCAGATGCGGCTCGATTGCGCCGGCGAGGCGCTGGTCGCGCGGCTGACCCGCCGCTCGGTCGAGACGCTGGGGCTGATCCCCGGCCTCAAGGTTCACGCGGTGATCAAGAGCATCGCCTTCGACCACCACGCCTTCGCCGGCGCGCAACCGGGCGCCGCCAGCGCCGACGCCGAGATCGCGGACGGCTAGCCCGGCTCCGCCAGCGACGCGGTCAGCGCGCCGACATGCGCCGCGCCGGCGCTTTCCGCCGCTTTCTCGATTGCCCGGTAATGCTCGACGACGGCGCGGCCGAACCCGGTCAGCGAGGCGCCGCCACCCTTGACGCCGCCGACCTGCGCCGCGACCAGCGGCTCGCGGAAGCAATGGTTGAGGCTGTCGACGAGGAGCCAGGCGCGGCGGTAGGACATGCCCATCTGCCGCCCGGCGGCTGAGATCGAGCCGCACGAATCGATCAGCTCCAGGAGCCGGATCTTGCCGGGGCCGATGGCGCGCTCGCCCCCGAAATCGATGCGCAGCGTCAGCCGTGCCATGGCCCAGTCTAGCATCAATGCAAGGCGTTAGAAGCGCTTCAGCAGCGACGCGGCGGCGAGCCGCCAGGGCTGCAGCGGGTCGCCCCGGCCGATTTCGGGAGCCAACGGATCGAACCGCGCCCGTTCGAGCCGGCGGAGGGCCTGCGCCGCGATCCGCGCCTGCAGCAGCGCCGGAAAGCCGCGCGCCGGGATTTGCGGGCGCAGCGCCCGCGCGGCCCCGAGGTGGCGCGCCGCGGCGGCGGCGATCGCGGCGGCGACTTCCCGCAAAGCCGGCAAGTTGCGCGAAATATCGTGCGGATCGAGCCCGGCCTGCGCCGCCAGATCGGCCGGCAGCATGAGCCGGCCGACCCGCGCCAGATGCGGCAGCGCGCGCAGGATCCCGCTCAACGCATAGGCGATGCCGACATGCCGGCCGGCCTCGCGCGCGGCCGGGGTCGCCGCCCCCAGC
>Ga0209483_1001649_pt1 | contig 16686 bp, 15 predicted proteins | sample NGEPerA_FD_184508 | JGI IMG/M metagenome (GOLD analysis project Ga0209483, IMG submission 184508) | Arctic peat soil microbial communities from the Barrow Environmental Observatory site, Barrow, Alaska, USA - NGEE PermafrostL2-A... | ecosystem: Environmental > Terrestrial > Soil > Wetlands >... | reverse complement strand
CTCGTGCCCGTCGGTCACTACGAAAATTTCCCGGTTGCGTCACGGCTCGTTCCTGCCCGCCAGCGCGTCGAGCCGCACCGCGGGTGCTGCGTCGCCTTCGTCGGCAATGTCGTCGGCGGCGCGTGCGAACCGGTACAACGCGACGACGGCCGCGCGCTGGCGGGCAGGAACGAGCCGTGACGCAACCGGGAAATTTTCGTAGTGACCGACGGGCACGAGAGCTCGATGCGCAGCGACGCTTGAAGGAGTGCATTGTCACGCACGCGCGCGGCCGCTGGCGGCGCCGGGTTAATCTGGCGGCCGGCACGCCTTGTCCGCTATAATCGAAGGTTAGGCGTCGGCATTTGCCGCACAGGTTTTCGCGGAATTCTCGCGCCCAAGGCGGACACTGCGCGATTGGTCTCATGCGCGGCGGACTGCCAAGCGGTCGGGCGCTGGCCGGGGAAAGCGGGCAAACGCCCGCCGGCAGGCGCCCGCGGCAAGGCGGGCCGGCAGCCGCCGACCGCGCCGGGACAACCGCGCGCCAAGGCGAGCGGGGCTGCGCGAAAGTGGCGGAACGGCAGACGCACCGGCCTTAGGAGCCGGCGGGGCAACCCATGGGGGTTCGAGTCCCCCCTTTCGCACCAATCATCAGGGAAAGAGGCAACGACCGTCATGCAGAACACTGTCGAAACAATCGGACAACTCGAACGGCGCGTCAACGTCGCCGTTCCCGTGGCAGAGATCGAAGGCGAGGTCGAGAAGCGGTTGTCGCGCCTTGCGAAGACGGCCAAGCTGCCCGGGTTTCGTCCGGGGCACGTACCGCTGAAGATGGTGGCCCAGCAGTACGGCCCGCAGTTGCGCTCGGAAGTCATCTCCGATCGCGTGCAGGCGAGCTTCAACGACACCGTGCGCGAGCAGAACCTGCAGGTCGCCGGCTATCCGCGCATCGAGCCGAAGCCGCGCGGCAACGGCAGCGCCAATCCGGAGGCGCTGGAATTCCAGGCGACGTTCGAGATCTATCCGGACGTCAAACTGGGTGACCTGTCCGGTGTCACCGTCGACAAGCCCGAGGTAACGCTGGCGCCAGCCGACATCGACGCGACGCTCGACAAGCTGCGCACGCAGCGGGCGACGTTCGAGCCGGTGACCCGCGGTGCGCAGGCCGGCGACCGCGTGACCGTCGACTTCACCGGCACCATCGATGGCGTCGAATTCGCCGGCGGCCAGGCGCGCGATTTTCCGATCACGCTGGGCGAGGGGCGGATGCTGCCGGAATTCGAGGCGGCGTTGCCGGGCCGCGTGGCCGGCGACACGCGCCCGCTCGACCTCGTGTTCCCCGCCGACTACCATGGCAAGGACGTGGCCGGCAAGAACGCGCAGTTCGTGCTGACGGTCAAGGAGGTGGCGCAATCCAGGCTGCCGGCGCTGGACGATCATTTCGCGCGCGAATTCGGCGTCGCCAGCGGCAAGTTGGCCGACCTGCGCGCCGAAGTCGAGCAGAACCTGACACTCGAAATGAAGCGCCGTATCGAGGCGGTGGTCAAGGAGCAGGTGCTGCGCGGCTTGCGCGCCAGCGCCGACTTCGCCGTGCCCGGCTCGCTGGTGGAAATGGAAGCGATGAACATGTTGCAGCGCACCGCACAAAACCTGGTCCAGCAGGGCGTCAAGAAGGAAGACCTGCGCCTCGCACCGGAGATGTTTCGCGCGCAGGCGAGCGAGCGCGTGATGCTGGGATTGCTGATGTCCGAGCTGGTGCGCGAACATGACCTCGCGGCCAAGCCGGCCGAGGTGCTGGCCCGCGTCAAGGAAGCGGCGCAGACATACGAGCAGCCCGACGCTGTCGTGCGCTGGCATTACGAGAAGCCGGAGCGCCTGTCCGAATTCGAGGCGCAGGCGGCCGAGCAGAATGTCGTCGATTGGGCGCTGTCGAAGATGCAAGTCGTCGCCAAGCCGGTGGAATTCGACGCGCTGATGAACCCGAAGGAATCGGCGCCACGCCAATAGCCGCCGCGGCGCGGTTCGAGCGCATGCGCCGGCGCGGGGGGGTACGCGGGCCCCAAGGGTGGGGGCTTGACGCCGGCCCCCAAGCGTCCCATCTTGATGACATCGCGCCGATTGCGCGGAAACTGTATTGAACAAAAACTTCATGACCTACGAACCACAGGCGCTGGGACTTGTCCCGATGGTGATCGAGCAGAGCGGACGCGGCGAGCGCGCGTACGACATCTACTCGCGGCTTTTGAAGGAACGCGTGATCTTCCTCGTCGGGCCTGTCACGGACTCGACGGCCAACGTCATCGTCGCGCAAATGCTGTTCCTCGAGTCCGAAAATCCGGACAAGGACATCCACTTCTACATCAACTCTCCCGGCGGCGCGGTGTCGGCGGGGATGGCGATCTACGACACGATGCAGTTCATCAAGCCGGACGTGTCGACGCTGTGCGTGGGGCTCGCGGCCAGCATGGGCGCGTTCCTGCTGGCGGCCGGCGCCAAGGGCAAGCGCTACGCGCTGCCCAACTCGACGGTGATGATCCACCAGCCTTCCGGCGGCTTCCAGGGCCAGATTTCGGACATCGAGCGGCACGCGCAGTACTCGATCGACCTCAAGAAGCGCTTCATCGCGATGATGGCGCAATTCACCGGGCGCTCGATCGAACAGGTCGAGCGCGACCACGACCGCGACAACTTCCTGTGGGCCGAGGGCGCGATGGAATACGGGATCGTCGACAAGGTGTTGCAGAAGCGCACCTGATCCGGGTAAAGTGATCCATCACGAAACACGGCAAGACCGTTGAATGGCTGATAAATCCTCCACCGACAAGCTGTTGTACTGCTCGTTCTGCGGCAAGAGCCAGCACGAGGTCCGCAAGCTCATTGCGGGCCCGTCGGTGTTCATCTGCGACGAATGCATCGAGCTGTGCAACGACATCATTCGCGAAGAGGGGAGCAGCACCGAGACCGCGCGCGCCGATCGCAGCAAGCTGCCGACGCCGCACGAGATCCGCCAGATCCTCGACCAGTACGTGATCGGCCAGGAGCCAGCGAAGAAGATCCTGTCGGTCGCCGTCTACAACCACTACAAGCGGCTCGAGTCCGGCAGCAAGGAAGACGAAGTCGAGCTGACCAAGTCGAATATCCTGCTGATCGGACCCACGGGCTCCGGCAAGACGCTGCTCGCGCAGACGCTCGCGCGACTGCTCGACGTGCCGTTCGTCATCGCCGATGCGACGACGCTCACCGAAGCGGGCTACGTCGGCGAGGATGTCGAGAACATCATCCAGAAGCTGTTGCAGAAATGCGACTACGACATCGAGAAGGCGCAGCGCGGCATCGTCTACATCGATGAAATCGACAAGATCTCGCGCAAGAGCGACAACCCGTCGATCACCCGTGACGTGTCCGGCGAAGGCGTGCAGCAGGCCCTTTTGAAGCTGATCGAAGGCACGATCGCCAGCGTGCCGCCGCAGGGTGGGCGCAAGCATCCGAACCAGGAGTTCGTGCAGGTCGACACCACCAACATCCTATTCGTCTGCGGCGGCGCCTTCGACGGCCTGGAGAAGATCATCCGCCAGCGCACGGCGAAGACGGGCATCGGCTTCGGCGCGGAAGTGTCGAGCCCGGACGACCGCCGGTCGATGACGATGCTGTTGCGCAACAGCGAGCCCGAGGACCTGATCAAGTTCGGGCTGATTCCCGAGTTCGTCGGCCGCCTGCCGGTGGTGGCGACACTCGACGAGCTCGACGAGGCGGCGCTGATCCAGATTCTGGTCGAGCCCAAGAACGCGCTGATCAAGCAGTACCAGAAGATGTTCCGCATGGAGACCGTCGAGCTCGAAGTGCGTGAGCCTGCGTTGCGCGCCATCGCCAAGAAAGCGCTGGCCCGCAAGACCGGCGCGCGTGGCCTGCGCTCGATCCTCGAGCAAACGCTGCTCGACGTCATGTATGACCTGCCGTCGCTGTCCAACCTGTCGCGCGTGGTGGTCGACGAATCGACGATCGCCAACGACGGCAAGCCGCTGCTGATGTTCGCCGAAACGGCCAAGTCTGCCGCGTCCGGCGGCAAAGTGGCTGCATCCGGCAAGTCCTGACCGGCAGCGCCGGCCGTTGCCGGCTGCCCGTGTTTCGCTCAACCCGCGCGCAAGCCGCGCTCAACTCGCGCGATTTGTTGCCGAAATCCATTGCAGGGGCTGCACCGCGTCGTTTAGCGGGCGGTCGGTTGCGGACAGCCAACGCGCTAACCTGACGTCCGATCGGCGTGGCGAGTCTTTTGCTGTGGTATCGATACAACGGGTGTTGCGTGTCGGCCACGCGCCTACCGGTGCGGCACCATTGTGGTGCAGAACGCGGCTTGACACCCCTTGGCCACGGCCCCATGTTGAACCAGAATCCTCTTCCTGAAGGCGCCTCACCGAATGGCTAACGAACCGAGCTCCCTGCTTTCCTCGCGGACGACGCTGCCGCTGCTGCCGCTGCGCGACGTCGTCGTTTTCCCGCACATGGTGATACCGCTGTTCGTCGGCCGCCCGAAGTCGATCAAGGCGCTGGACGTGGCAATGGAAGCCGGCAAGCACATCCTGCTGGTCGCACAGCGACAAGCGGCCAAGGACGACCCGGGTGTCGACGACCTGTACGACATCGGCACCATCGCCACGGTGCTGCAGATGCTCAAGCTGCCCGATGGCACGGTCAAGGTGCTCGTCGAGGGCACGCAGCGCGCACGCATCGGCCAGGTGACCGACCACGGCGAATACATGTCGTCGGAAGCCGAACCGCAGGCCGCGGATGCGGGTCCCGCGCACGAGGTCGAGGCGATGCGTCGCGCGCTGCTGACGCAATTCGACCAGTACGTGAAGCTCAACAAGAAGATTCCCCCGGAGATCCTGACGTCGATGTCCGGCATCGACGACGGCGGCCGCCTGGCCGACGCCATCGCCGCGCACCTGCCGCTCAAGCTCGAGCAGAAGCAGCAGATCCTCGAAATGACCGGGCCGGCGAAGCGCCTCGAGCACCTGCTCGGCGTCCTCGAGGGCGAAGTCGACATCCTGCAGGTCGAAAAGCGCATCCGCGGCCGCGTCAAGCGGCAGATGGAAAAGAGCCAGCGCGAGTACTACCTGAACGAGCAGGTCAAGGCGATCCAGAAGGAGCTGGGCGAGGGCGACGAGAACGCCGACCTCGAGGAGATGGAAAAGAAGATCAAGGCGGCCAAGATGTCGAAGGAAGCCGAGGGCAAGACGCTCAACGAGCTGAAGAAGCTGAAGATGATGTCGCCGATGTCCGCCGAGGCGACCGTCGTGCGCAACTACATCGACACGCTGACCGCGCTGCCGTGGCGCAAGAAGAGCAAGATCTGCAAGGATCTCGCGCAGGCGGTGAAGATCCTCGACGCCGATCACTACGGACTCGAGAAAGTCAAGGAACGCATCGTCGAATACCTCGCCGTGCAGCAGCGCGTCGACAAGCTGAAGGCGCCGATCCTGTGCCTCGTCGGACCACCCGGCGTGGGCAAGACATCGCTCGGCCAGTCGGTGGCGAAGGCGACCAACCGCAAGTTCATCCGCATGTCGCTGGGCGGCGTGCGCGACGAGGCCGAGATCCGCGGGCATCGCCGTACGTACATCGGCTCGATGCCTGGCAAGATCCTGCAGAACATGTCCAAGGTCGGCGTGCGCAATCCGCTGTTCCTGCTCGACGAAGTCGACAAGATGGGGATGGACTTCCGCGGCGATCCGTCGTCGGCGCTGCTCGAGGTGCTGGACCCCGAGCAGAACTCGACGTTCGTCGACCACTACGTCGAGGTCGAGTACGACCTGTCGGACGTGATGTTCGTCGCCACGGCGAACACGATGAACATCCCGGCGGCGCTGCTCGACCGCATGGAAGTCATACGCCTGTCGGGTTACACCGAGGACGAGAAGATCGCAATCGCCAAGCAATACCTGCTGCCCAAGCAGTTGAAGAACAACGGCGTCGCCGCCGATGAGATCCACGTCGCCGAAAGCGCGCTGCGCGACATCGTCCGCTACTACACGCGCGAATCGGGTGTGCGCAGCCTCGAGCGCGACATCAACAAGATCTGCCGCAAGGTGGTCAAGGGCCTGCTCCTCAAGGAGAGCGAGGGCAAGTCGCGCAAGGCCAAGGGGCCCGTCGAAGTCAACTCGAAGAACCTCGACAAGTATCTCGGCGTGCGCCGCTACACGTACGGCATCGCCGAAAAGAAGAACCAGGTGGGTCAGGTCACAGGGCTCGCGTGGACGGAGGTCGGCGGCGACCTGTTGACGATCGAAGCGGTGTCGCTGCCCGGCAAGGGCAAGACGACGACGACCGGCAAGCTCGGCGACGTGATGAACGAGTCGATCGCAGCGGCGCTGTCGGTGGTGCGCTCGCGTGCGAAGCAGCTCGGCATCGCGCCGGACTTCTACCAGAAGACCGACATTCACATCCACTTGCCCGAAGGTGCTACACCCAAGGACGGTCCGTCCGCGGGCGCCGCGGTGACGACGGCGATGGTGTCGATGCTGACCGGCATCCCGGTGCGTTGCGACGTCGCGATGACCGGCGAGATCACGCTGCGCGGCGAAGTGCTGCCGATCGGCGGTCTGAAGGAAAAGCTGCTGGCGGCAGGCCGTGGTGGCATCAAGACGGTGCTGATCCCCGAGGAAAACGTCAAGGACCTCGCCGAAGTGCCGGACGAAATCAAGAACAGGATTGCCATCGTCCCGGTGCGCTGGATCGAACAGGTGCTTGACGCGGCACTGGAAACGCGGCCGGTGCCGGCGCCAGCCGACGACAAGGAAAAGGTCGAGCCGCCGGTGCCGCCTGCGTCCGCAGGCGACGAGCAGCCGACGCTGATCAAGCACTGACGCCGCGCGGCGTCAGATGCTCATGTTCCCGCGAGGTGCTCCGTCTCCCGCTTGCGGGAGAAGGCTGGGATGAGGGTGTGCGTACCCTCTCCCGCACGCGGGAGAAGGAACACTCCGGCGTGATGCGCAGCAGAGGACACCGGCGCGCCCGCATCGGTGTTTTTTTTGCAATGATCGCGCCGAGCCGATGTCGCTCGCGCCACGGCTGGTTCGGCTTTCGCGATTTCGTCCCGCTTTGCCGCAGTTGCCCGCAGTTGCCCGCAGTTGCCAGTTGTCGCCCTCGTCTTGACACCGTGAAATTGCCCGCGCTATAAAGGAGTCTAGGCGCGCCTTCCGGCGCGCATCGTCATTTCCGGTTGCCGGGCTTTGCATCCGACGTCGTTCGTCGGCGACTCAGGCGGTGACACTCCGCTCGAAAGGGGAACGCCCGTGAACAAGAACGATCTGATCGATGCGATTGCATTGCACGCCGACATCTCCAAGGCCGCCGCCGGCCGCGCGCTCGACGCGACCATCGAATCGATCGGCACGTCGCTGCGCAAGGGCGATATGGTGACGCTGGTCGGATTCGGATCGTTCTACGTCGGCAAGCGCACCGCGCGCAGCGGGCGCAATCCGCGCACCGGTGAAGTGATCAAGATCAGCGCGGCCAAGGTGCCCAAGTTCCGCGCTGGCAAAGCCCTCAAGGATGCGCTAAACTAGCGCGCTTTTGCGACGCTCGTTGCGCCGCGCAGCGTCGCGTGATGCGCGCGCGATCCGCGCCGCGTAAAACCGCACGCGGGCGGGCTTGTCGCTTCCCTGGTGCGTTGACACGCCGGGGGCCAGGAAGGGTGCTTAGCTCAGCTGGTAGAGCGTCGCCCTTACAAGGCGAATGTCGGCGGTTCGATCCCGTCAGCACCCACCAGCATGCCCGCTCGGTGAAATGCTGCAGGCTGAATGTCGCGCGCGCGGCGTCATGCGGCGCGACAGCCCGATGTAATGCAAGCACGGAGTGGTAGTTCAGTTGGTTAGAATACCGGCCTGTCACGCCGGGGGTCGCGGGTTCGAGTCCCGTCCACTCCGCCAACTTCACGCACGTCGGCTGACTTTGTCGATGATGCGAACCCCGCTGCCGCTTCCGGGAATCGAATCCGGCTGGCAGCTCGTCCGTCCGCCGTGCTATACCCGCCGGAACAATCCCGCGGATCCACTCGCGACGCTCAGCAACCGCGAGCGCGAGATCCTGCAATGGGTGGCCGAGGGCAAGAGCAGCGTGGACATCGGTCGCGTGGTACATCTTTCGCCGACGACGGTCGACACGTATCACCCTGACGGGTGGCGCCGGGTCAGGATCGTCTGACTCCCGCTGTAGAGTTTTGCCTATTCTTTCCGATCTCGCACGCGCGTAGCTTCGGAAGTAGCGGCGATTCCCGCGCACAACACACCATGACGCCAAGCCGTGGACGACTAACGCTGCGGGCGTTCTGCCGGCGCCCGGCGTTCACGGGGCACCAAGATGGGAAGCGGCCGAGAACGTTATCGCCGCTACCCATGGACATGACCCAATTCGATTGCAGTCTTGAACAGCCCGGGGTACCGCTTCCGCATGTGTGGTCGCATACCATCGGCAGTGGACGCGCGCACCTTGCGCTGCGCGCGGATTGGCAGGCGCAGATGCGCAAGGTACGCGCGGAACTCGGCTGTCGTCACGTGCGCTTTCACGCGATCCTGTCCGACGACATGGGTACCGTGCTGGTCGAGCAGGGCGAGTTGCTCTACGGTTTCCACAATGCCGACTCTCGACGTGCCGCCGGACGGCATCGCGTGCGTGACGCTCGACTTCGCGCCATGACGATGTCGCAACAAATCGGCGAACGTGTGCTGCTGCCGGCGGTGCGCAACGCCGGCGCCGGCACGCTGGTGATCGCCGATGGATTCAGTTGCCGTGAGCAGATAAGCCAAGGCTGCGGACGGAAGACGTTGCATCTCGCCGAAGTGCTGCGCCTCGCAATCCGGCAACGTACGCCGCCGGCGGCGGATGCCCGGCCGGCTCCGGCGCCGCGCCGGAAAAACATCGGAGAATACACATGAAATCGCGCACGAAATCGCGCATGCAATCATTGAATCAGTACGACAGCTTCGCCAACAGGGTCGTTGTGGTCACCGGCGCCTCCGCCGGGGTGGGCCGGGCGACCGCGCTCGAATTCGCCGGGCGCGGTGCACGGGTCGCGCTGCTCGCGCGCGGCCAGGTGGGACTCGATTCCGCGAAGCGCGAAATCGAGCTCGCGGGTGGCCATTCGTACGCGCTCGCCGTCGACATGGCCGACGCCGATGCGGTCGACAAGGCCGCATCGGCGATCGAAGAAGCACTGGGCCCGATCGACATCTGGGTCAACAACGCGATGGTCACGATCTTCGCGCCGTTCAAGGACATCGCGCCGGATGAATTCAGGCGCGTCACCGAAGTGACCTATCTCGGCAACGTCCACGGCACGATGGCAGCGCTGAAACGTATGTTGCCGCGCGACCGTGGCGTCATCGTGCAGGTGAGCTCGGCGCTCGCATATCGCAGCATTCCGCTGCAGTCGGCGTATTGCGGCGCCAAGCATGCGATCACCGGTTTCACCGATTCGCTGCGCAGCGAGCTCAAGCACGACCACGGCAAGGTTCGCGTCACCGCCGTGCAATTGGCGGCGATGAACACGCCGCAGTTCGGCTGGGCGCGCAATCGCATGCCTTGCAGACCGCAGCCGGTACCGCCGATTTTCCAGCCGGAAGTCGCGGCGCGCGCCATAGTCTGGGCGAGTTGCCATGATCGGCGCCAGGTCGCCGTCGGCGCGCCGACGCTGCTCGCCGAGTGGGCGCAGAAAATCGCTCCCGGATGGGTCGACGACTATCTCGCACGCACCGGCTATCGCGGCCAGCAGTTGCTCGACGAACCGGACGATCACCAGCGTCCCGACAACCTGTTCGAGCCGGTCGCAGGCGATCCAGGAACGCATGGGCGCTTCGATTCGCGCGCGGTCGACCGCAGCGCGGAAGTCTGGATGGTCGAACAGCGCACATGGCTGCTACTGGCGGGACTGGGCGTGGCGGCGCTGCTGTGGGCAAGCGCGCGCCATGCGCGGAAGTAGCGCGGCGTGGAATCCCGCGCTGCGTTGATCGGCAATCGCATGGAACGTGCCGCAACCGGCCATTCGGCGCAACGCTTCGAAGTCGCGCCGTTGGCATCGCCACGCGTCGACGGGAAATGACCGATGCTCTTCGATCACCACGACGTCATCGTCATCGCACCGGCCCGGGCGGCGCCGCGCTCGCGCACCGGCTCGCGCCCACCGGCAAGCGCATCCTGCTGATCGAACGCGGCGGCAACTGCGGAAAACGCGATGGAGGGCCGGCCATGACGTGGCTGAATCTGGCGGCGCCGCTCGTTGCACGCATTTGCCTCGTCGTGCTGTTCCCGTTCAGTGCACTGGACAAGATCGTCCATTGGAACGACGCGCTGAAGCAGGCGAATTCCTCCATCGTTCCGGGCGGTGCGGCATTGCTCGTCATCGCGATCGCGATCGAGCTGGTGATGCCGGTGTGTATCGTCGTCGGCTGGCACGATCGGCTTGCCGCGCTGGTGCTTGCCGGCTTTTGCGCCGTCACCGCGGTGCTATACCACCCATTCTGGAAGTTCGCCGATTTCTGGACACCGGGAGACAGCAAGGGGCGCCGGCATTTCTGGGACTTCCTGAAGAACTTCGGCCTGGTCGGTGGTTTGTTGCTGGTCGTGATCATCGCCGGTTCCGCTGCAACGTAGAGGGCGGCATGACTCGAGACGCGGCTCCCATCCTCACCTACTGGCATCTGTGGACCGATGCGAACGGCGTCAGCCATCAAACACGCTGCGCGCTGGATCGTTTCGAGCAGGGCAGCGTCGGTGCCGCTGCGCCGCAGTGGAACGACCCGCAGGCGAAAGGGATTGCGACGGTGGTCTTCGTCGTGCTGCCGGTGGGCTGGGTCGGCGATTGGCACAAAAATCCGGCGCCGCAATGGATACTGCCGGTTTCGGGGCGCTGGTGGGTCGAGGCGATGGACGGCACGCGCGTCGAGATGGGCTCCGGCGACCTGTCGCTGGGCGAGGACCAGGACTGCGCAGAGGATGCCGAAGGTCGTCACGGCCATCGCTCCGGCACTGCCGGTGAGCAACCGGCGGTGTTGATGACCGTGCAATTGCACGTCCCGCCGCTTCGCCAACCGTGCCACCTCCGGTAGTGCAGGCGCATGGACGGCATCGACATCATCGATCCGCGATTCAAGTCCTTCGTGCTGCCGAACGCGCCGCTGGAGGAACTCGGCACGGGCTTTCGCTGGCTCGAAGGACCGGTGTGGTTCGCGGACCTCGATTGCCTGCTGGTCAGCGACGTGCCGAACAACCGCATCATGCGCTGGACCGCGTCCGGCGGCGTCTCGGTGTTTCGCGAGCCGTCGGATTACGCGAACGGGCATACACGCGACCGCGAAGGATGCCTCATCGGATGTTCACATCTGGGCCGTTGTATCCACCGCACGGAGCTCGACGGGCGCATCACCGTGTTGGTCCAGCGTTATCAAGGCAAGCGGCTCAACTCGCCGAACGACGTTGTCGTCAAGAGCGACGGCACCGTCTGGTTCAGCGATCCGTTCTACGGCATCGTGACTGATTACGAAGGCGCAAGGCGAGAAGCGGAGCTTCCGCCCAATCTATATCGTTTCGACCCGCGCGATGGCGCGCTCAGCATCGTCGCCGACGATTTCCAGAGCCCGAACGGATTGTGCTTTTCACCCGACGAGCGCCGTCTCTACGTATCCGAGAGCGGCGTACCGTTCGCCACCGATCCGGTGCAGCATCTGCGTGTGTTCGATGTTTCCACGGATGGCGCGCGCCTGTCCAATGCGCGCGTATTTCACAAGGTCGAACCCGGCTTCACCGACGGGCTGCGCTGCGACGAGGACGGCAATATCTGGAGCAACGCCGGCGACGGCGTGCATTGCATCGATCCGGACGGCGCGCTGCTGGGCAGGATCAAGGTGCCGTATGTGGTCTCGAACCTGACCTTCGGCGGGCGTCATCGCAGCCGGCTGTTCATCTGCGGCTCGCATACGTTGTACGCGATGTACGTCAATCGTCGCGGCGCCGAACGTCCATGAGCCTCGGCCGCGCGCTGCGTCTTGCGCGGATCAGCCGGACGGTGTCCGACCTCGCACGGGCGGTCACGTTCTATTGCGATGCGCTGGGTTTCTGCGTCATCGACCGGGCAACGTGGGACGGCGATGCCTGGAGCGGATTGATGGGTGTCGAAGGCGCTCGCGGCGCAACGGTAACGATGCGCCTCGGCGAACAGGATCTGGAGCTCGTCGCGTTCGATCCGCCCGGCGATCCCTATCCGCGCGATAGTGGATCGGCGGACCTGTGGTTCCAGCATATTGCGATCGCCGTCAGCGACATCGACGCGGCGTACCTGGCGCTACGCGGATATTTGTTCGACCCGATCAGCGCAGGCGGTCCGCAGCGGTTGCCGCCCTCCAGCGGAGCGGTGGTTGCCTGGAAGTTCCGCGACCCGGACGGCCACCCGCTGGAACTGATCCAGTTTCCGTCTGCGACGAAAGATGCGGCATGGCGGCAAGGCGAAGCTATTTTTCTGGGCATCGATCACTCGGCGATCGATGTCGCAGACATCGCCCGGAGCATCGATTTCTACACGCGTCTGCTGGGGTTCAGCCTCACGTCGCGCTCGGTCAATGCGGGCCCGGCGCAGGAACGGCTGGATCGCCTGCACGGTGATCTCGTCGACGTGGTGGCGTTGCAGCCGGCGAGCGCCGGTCCGCCGCATGTGGAATTGCTCGGTTACCGCAGGCCCGCCGGCAATCCCATCCCGGCGCACGCGCGCGCCAACGACGTCTGTGCCGACCGGTTGGTCCTGCAGGTGGACGACCTCGTGTCCGTGGTCGATGCGCTGCACGCCGAAAACATCCGTTTCGTGTCGCCGGGCGCGGTGGCGTTGCCGTGCGGTTTGCATGCGGCGCTGATACGCGATCCGACAGGGCACTTGCTGCTGCTTTGCGCGTGACAATGTTTGAACGCGCGCGCGGAGACCGGCTCGCTACTTGCGCAAAGCGCCGCTACCGCAGTCGAAATGTCTGACGCTCGCCATGGAGCTTCTCCTATTTCCCGATCGACCATCCGGGCGTAGCGTCAGGATGACCGGATCGGTGCAGACGCGTTCCATCACCGTCCGTTTTGGCGCCGGACGATTGTGTTCGACGCATTTGCAAGGAGAAGAATCCATGTTACGCAGCATTCACGATCTGGACGACTACGCCATCGATGCGACCGACGGTTCCATCGGGCACGTGAAGGATTTCTATTTTGATGACCAGGCGTGGGTGATCCGCTATCTCGTGGTCGAGGCCGGTAGTTGGCTGTCGAGCCGCGAAGTGCTGATCTCGCCGATCGCGATCGGCACGCCGACTTGGACGGACAACAGGCTGCCCGTCACGCTCACCAAGGAGCAGGTAAAAAACAGTCCCGCCATCGACACGCAAAAGCCGGTTTCACGGCAGCACGAAATACGCTATCTCGGCTATTACGGCTATCCGTTTTACTGGGGCGGCGCGGGCCTTTGGGGCGACGGCGCCTATCCGGGGATGATGATGGGCTACCCGGGATTCATTCCCGCACCGGGGACTGGGCAGCCGGAAGCGCGGTCGGTTCGCGCGCGCGCCGAGGCGGCGCAGCATCGGGATGACGATCCTCACCTTCGCAGTTGCAAGGCGGTGATGGCGTTCCACATCCAGGCGACGGACGGCGGCATTGGCCACGTGCAGGACCTGCTCGTCGACGAGGAGACGTGGGCGGTCCGTTACATCGTCGTGGATACGAGCAACTGGTGGTTCGGGCACAAGGTAATCATCGCGCCGCAATGGATCGATGACGTGAGCTGGTCGGAGGCCACGGTTTCGGTCAACGTGACCCAGCAGGCGGTGAAGGACGCTCCGCTATACGATTCGACGGCGCGATTGGGACGAACCCAGGAAATCGACCTCCACAAGCACTACGGTCGTCCCGGCTACTGGGCGGACGATGCAAGGCAAGAGGCCGCGGGCCGCGAAGCGAGCGCGCACGACAGGCCTTCTTGAGCAAAGGCGCGGGCGCGCGCCGTCGTTGACCGGATTGTTGCGGTGCGGTAGTATGGATTTGGGTGGCCGCTGACGCTGCGAGCGGGACGGCTGCAGTCGACTTGCCGCTGTTGCGGGGTGCGGATAACACAGCGCACGTCCACCCGGATCATTGCCACAGGGCGAACGCGAGTTCGCCCTTTTCGCTCGCGACGGAAACATGTTCGACTACATCGACAAGCACAAGCGCCTCGCCCAACTCGTCCTCGGCGTCATCGGGATGACCTTCGTGTTCTTCGGCACGTACAGCTATTTCCAGCGCTCGACGGACGCGCCGGACGTCGCGACCGTCAACGGTGACAAGGTCACGCAGCAGGAGTACGACGAGATGCTGCGCGACCAGCAGGCGCAGATGCGCGAGCGTCTGGGCAAGAGCTATGACCCGGCGATGTTCGACAGCCCCGAGGTTCGCTTCGCGATGGTCAACCAGCTGATCAACCAGAAGCTGCTCGCGCAGGAGGCGCGCCAGGAGCGCCTGCACATCACCGACCAGCAGCTGCAGCATTTCATCGCCGCGCTGCCGCCGTTCCAGGAAGACGGCAAGTTCTCGCCCGATCGCTACCGGATGGTGCTGTCGAGCCAGAGCCTGTCGCCGCAGATGTTCGAGCAGAAGCTGCGCAACGACCTGACCCTTGCGCCGTTGCAGGAGCCGATCGCTTCGGCCAGCATTGTCGGTACGCCGGCGGCACGCCGCTACCTTTCGCTGCTGCAGCAGAAGCGCGAAGTCGCGACGGCCACCGTCGACATCGAGCCGTTCGTCAAGGACGTGCATATCGACGACGCGGCGCTGAAGGACTACTACGACAAGAACACGGCTGCGCTGCAGACGCCGGAGCAGGCGAAGATCGAATACATCATCCTGTCACCCGACACGCTGTCGGCGAAGATCAGCGTGAAGCCGGAGGACGTGCGCGCACAGTACGACCAGAACCTGCGCCAGTACGGGTCGCCGGAACAGCGCTCGGCGGCGCACGTCCTCATCAGCGTCAAGCCCGATGCAAGCGATGCCGACAAGGCCGCCGCGAAGAAGAAAGCCGACGACATCGCGGCGAAGGCGCGCGCCAATCCCGCGGATTTCGGCAAGCTCGCCAAGGAATTCTCGCAGGACCCGGGCTCGGCCGCCCAGGGTGGGGATCTCGGCAACTTCACGCACGACGCGATGGTGAAGCCGTTCGCCGACGCGGTGTTCGCCGCCAAGACCGGCGACATCGTCGGGCCGGTGCTTTCCGACTTCGGCTATCACGTGATCAAGGTCGGCGCGATCACACCCGCGCAGGCGAAGCCCTTCGAGTCGGTCAAGGGGGAGATCGAGGCGCAGATGAAGCACGCGCAGGCGCAGCAGCTGTTCGCCGACGACGCCGAGAAATTCCAGAACCTGGTGTACGAACAGGCGGATTCGCTGGCCGGCGTGGGCAAGGCGCTCGGCGTCGAGGTCAAGTCCACACCCTACGTGACGCGCACGCAGGTACAGCAGATCGCGCAGGACAACGCCAAGTTCGTCGCCGCGCTGTTCGCGCCGGACTCGATCACCGGCAAGCGCAACACCGACGCGATCGAGATTGCGCCCAACACGCTGATCGCCGGGCGCATCGTCGACTACAAGGCGGCCGCCACGCGCCCGTTCGACGAGGTCAAGGACGAGATTCGCCGCCAGTTGACGATGCGCGAAGCGTCGGCGCTGGCGCACAAGGCGGGTGCGGCGCGCATCGCCGCACTCGAGGCCGGCAAGAGCGACAAGGAGCTCGGGCTCGCGTTCTCGAAGCCGACCGAGCTGTTACGTACACAGGCGGGACCCGGCATGCCACCCGACGCGCTGGTCAAGGTGTTCCAGGCCGATCCCAAGAAGCTCCCCGCGTATGTGGGGTCGGCCAACGAGCGCGGTGGATTCTCGATTTACCGGATCACCAGGATCATCGAACCGGACAAGCTCGATGATGCGCAACTGAAGCTCGCCAGCGCACGCATGGGCGAGCAGGTGGGACGTGAATTGCTGACCGCCTACCTGGCGGGACTGAAGGCGCGCGCGAAGGTGACGATCAACCAGGCGGCGCTGGAGCAGAAACCCGCGCAACCGTGACGCGCGGGACGCCGCGTCACGCCGAGCTGCCGCAGAATTTCTTCTCGTTCTCGACCTGCTTGTCCATCTCGGCAGCGCGCGCCGCATCGTCGAGCGTCACACGTGCGCCCTTTTCGTCGTACTTGTAGACCGGCATGCCGGAGCGCATGTCCTTCAGCTTGCCGCGCACGACCAGACAGAGGTCGCGGCGCTGCGTTTCCTGCTGGCGGCCCTTTTCCACCTTCACCTCGGCGCCCTCGCGGTCCTGTTGGCGCTTCTTGATGTCGGCATCCTTTTGCGCCATTTCCTTGACGGCGTTCGGATTGGCCGGCGGTGGCGCCGGACCGATCAGCTCCGACTTGATGTTGCCGGGCGGCGGCTGGTCGGAATAGACGACGTGGCCGCTGGCATCGGTCCACTTGTAGGTTGCCGCGCTGCCGAGCGGCGCATGCGCGAACGCGAACGCGCACAGCACGCCGGCGGCGTACGCCGGCCACGCCGGCACGCTTCGCGCACGGCAATGTGATTCGGCAACGGCTCGATGCATGGAATACCTTGGTGTCGGATGATCGGCGCACGGTACCCCAGTGCCCGGCGTGCGTCAAC
>Ga0209483_1001648_pt1 | contig 16686 bp, 16 predicted proteins | sample NGEPerA_FD_184508 | JGI IMG/M metagenome (GOLD analysis project Ga0209483, IMG submission 184508) | Arctic peat soil microbial communities from the Barrow Environmental Observatory site, Barrow, Alaska, USA - NGEE PermafrostL2-A... | ecosystem: Environmental > Terrestrial > Soil > Wetlands >... | reverse complement strand
ATGGGCGTGGCCAATGATCATTCCATCGCCTGGGGTATCGCCCAGATGATGGCGTCACAGGGCGCCGAGCTTGCCTTCACCTACCAGGGCGACGCCCAGGCCAAGCGGCTCAAGCCTTTGGCTGCCGCGATCGGCAGCGAGATCATCCTGCCCGGCGATGTCGAGAAGGATGCAGAGCTGGACGCGGTGTTCGCGCAGATCAAACAGGAATGGGGCACGCTCGATTTCCTGGTTCATGCCATCGCCTTTTCCGACGCCAAGGAGTTGAAAGGCCGTTACGTCGACACCAGTCGCGCCAATTTCCTCCGGAGCCTGGATATTTCTTGCTATTCCTTCACCGCGGTGGCGCGGCGGGCGGCGCGATTGATGACCAAAGGCGGCTCGATGGTGACGCTCACCTATCTGGGCGCGCAGCGCGTAATGCCCAACTACAATGTGATGGGCGTGGCCAAAGCGGCGCTGGAAGCCTCGGTGCGGTATCTGGCCGCCGATTTGGGCCGCGACAATATCCGCGTCAATGCGATCTCGGCCGGACCGATGCGTACCTTGGCGGGCAGCGCGGTGGGCGATGCGCGCATGGTGTTCAAATGGAACAAGAGCCATTCACCCTTGAAGCGTTCGGTCGACCTCAATCATGTGGGTGGTGCGGCGCTTTATCTGCTCAGCGATCTCGCCGGCGGTGTGACCGGTGAAGTCCATTTCGTCGATGCCGGTTTCAATGTGGTGGGCATGCCGCCGACCTCCGATCTCAAGGAATGGATGGCCGAGAATGGTTACGACGAGAGCGGCGGCTGAACGTTCCTTCGCATGAAGCTCAACCAGGTCACGCTTCCAGCCAAGAATCTCGACGCTTCCATCACATTCTATAAGACGCTGGGTTTCCGCCTGATCGTGAAGAACGATCATTATGCGCGGCTGGAAAATCCCGATGATCATTCCACTTTGTCGCTCGAATTGCGCGAAGATGGCGGCGACGGCGCCCATGTCTATTTCGAATGTGACGATCTGGACGCCAGGGTCACGGCGTTGAAAGCCAAATCTGTCCGTTTCGACAGCGGCCCGGAAGACAAAAGCTGGCTCTGGCGCGAAGCTTGGCTGCGCGATCCCGCCGGCAACAGGCTCTGTCTTTATTTCGCGGGCGGCAATCGCCGCTTCCCACCCTGGCGCATTGCGGAGTGAGTGGGCTCAGCCCTTGGTGGCGGCGCTGGCGAAGCGGTCGAACAGGTAATGGCTGTCCATCGGGCCGGGCGAGGCTTCCGGGTGATACTGGACGCTGAAGACATTCTTGCCTTCGACCGCGATGCCGCAATTGGTGCCATCGAACAGCGAGATATGGGTTTCCTTCACGCCTTTGGGCAGGGTGTCGCGATCCACGGTGAAGCCATGATTCATGGACACGATCTCGACCTTGCCGGTTTCCAGATCCTTGACCGGATGATTGGCGCCGTGATGGCCCTGCGCCATTTTCTTGGTCTTGCCGCCCAAGGCCAGCCCCAGCATCTGATGACCCAGGCAGATGCCGAACAGCGGCACGCCGCGATCGACCACGCCCTTGATGGTGGGGATGGCGTATTCACCCGTGGCGGCGGGATCGCCGGGCCCGTTGGATAACAGCACGCCGTCGGGATCGTGACGCAGCACTTCATCCAGATCGGCATTGGCCGGCACCACGGTGATGTCGGCGCCGCGCCCGGCCAAAAGTCTGAGAATATTCCGCTTGACGCCATAGTCGATCACGGTGGCGCGCCAGGTTGTTTCGGTTTCCGCGCCATACCCTTCGTTCCAGGCCCAGGGCATCTCGCGCCATTTGTAGGTCTGGCGTGTGCTGACATCCTTGGCCAAATCCAGTCCTTCCAGGCCGGAAAACCTTTTCGCCTGGTTCAGCAGCGCGGCATGATCCAGCGAACCTGCTCCAGCATTGGCGATCACGCCATGCGGCATGCCCTTTTCGCGGATCATCGAAGTGAGCGCGCGGGTGTCGATCCCCGCCACCGCGGGGATGTTGTGCGCCTTCAGCCAGCGGTCCAGCCCCGCCAGGCTGCGGTAATTGGACGGATGCTCGGCATCGGCGCGCACGATCAGGCCGCGCACCGCCGGTGTCAGTGTCTCGATGTCTTCGCTATTGGTGCCGACGATCCCGATATGGGGAAAGGTGAAGGCGATGATCTGCCCGGCATAGGAGGGATCGGAGATGATCTCCTGATAGCCGGTCATGGCGGTGTTGAAGCAGACCTCGCCGATTGCCGAACCAGAGGCGCCGAAGCCCGCGCCTTCGAAGAAGGTGCCATCAGCCAACATCACGCCGCCGCGGGCGAGCGGAAGCGGGGCTTGGGCATCTTGCATGGGAGGCGTCCTCGGATTTGCGCGAAAATAGGGATCGCACGTCCAAGGGTCAACAGCGCACAAACACATATTACGCCTGCATTTTCAATGCGTTGTACTTATCTACCGATTCGCGTAGGTTCATTTCTTTCCCAAAAGGCACCGAAAATGTCGCTCCGCCAGAAACTCAATGACGCCATGAAAGAGGCGATGAAGGCCAAGGACGCCAAGCGTCTGGCCACGGTCCGCCTGGCGCTGGCGGCGCTTAAGGACCGCGACATCGCCGCGCGGACCGAGACCAGCCGCGACCTTCTGGGCGACGACGAAATCCTTTCCCTGCTCGCCAAGATGATCAAACAGCGCGAGGAATCCGCCATCGCGTTTGACGCCGGCAAGCGCCCGGAACTGGCGGTGGGCGAACGCGAGGAAATCGCCATCATCCGTTCCTTCATGCCCGCCCAGATGGACGAGGCGGGGATAAAGGCGGCGGCGGACACGGTGATCGCCGAACTGGGCGCCTCCTCGATCAAGGACATGGGCAAGGTGATGGCCGCCATGAAGGAGCGCTATGCCGGCCAGATGGACTTTGGCCGCGCCTCTTCTCTGGTCAAAGAGCGGCTTTCGGCGCCGAAATAATTGTGCACAGGCGTCCGGGTTGCACCCTATTTGACCTGACTTTCCCGTAAGCTTGGCCCGCATGCGCTATGGCGACGGATTGTTGGAAGAAATCCGCCGGCGGACCGATTTGGTCCAGCTGGTGGGCCGCCGCGTCAAGTTGATGCGCAAGGGTCGGGTGATGTGGGGCTGCTGCCCCTTCCATGCCGAGAAATCGCCCAGTTTCAAGGTCGAGAATGAGCGTCACGCCTATAAATGCTTTGGCTGCGGGGCGGGCGGCGACGCTTTCAAATGGCTGATCGAGACCGAAGGCCTCACTTTTCCCGAAGCGGTGGAGAAGCTTGCCGCTGAAGCGGGCGTCGAACTGCCCAAATGGTCGCCCGACGACGAAGCGCGCGAGCAGAAGCGCAAATCGCTTTACGAGATCGTGGAACTGGCGGCGCAATTCTATGAGGCGCAATTGCGCACGCCCGAAGGCCTCAAGGTGCGCGACTATTTGAAACGGCGTGGGCTGGACGGAAAGGCGGCGACGCAGTTCCGCCTGGGTTACGCGCCATCTTCCGGCCACGCTTTGATCGAGTTCCTGAAAAGTAAAAACGTCACTCAGGACGACATGCTGGCGGCGGGTTTGGCGCGCAGCAGCGATAATCAGCCGCTGCGCGATTTCTTCTTCAACCGCGTAATGTTCGCCATCACAGACGGCAGAGGCCGCGTGATCGCTTTTGGCGGCCGGGCGCTGGAAGACGACGCCAAGCCCAAATACATCAATAGCGGCGAGAATCCGCTCTTCTCCAAGGGCGCGCATCTCTACAATTTCGCCACCGCGCGCGCCGCCTCGATCAAGGCGGGCACCATCATCGTCGCCGAAGGCTATATGGATGTGATCGCGCTGGTCCGGGGCGGCTTCGCGCACGCGGTGGCGCCGCTGGGCACCGCGCTCACCGAAGACCAGCTGCAATTGCTTTGGCGCACCACGCCCGAACCCATCCTGTCCTTTGACGGCGACGCCGCCGGGGCCAAGGCCGCCGAACGCGCCGCGCGGCTGGCGCTGCCGCATCTCAAAGCGGGTTATTCCCTGCGCTTCGCCTTTATGCCTGTGGGCGAGGATCCGGACTCCCTGATCGGCAAAAGCGGCCCTCGCGCCATGACCGCGCTGCTGGACCAGGCGATGCCTTTGTCGGACATGCTGTGGCGCATCGAAACCGAGGGGAAGGATTTCGCCACCCCGGAACGCCGCGCCGGGCTGGAGCGGGTGCTCTCTAGCCTCATCGCCGATATCGCCGACGCTAAGGTGGCGGATTATTACCGGCGGGATTTCGAGCAGCGCATATTCGAGAAATTCAAGCGCCGGCCTCAATCGCCGCGCCGCCCCGACCAAAACCGTCCGTTCCGGAATCCCGGGTTCCAGGGTTCCTTCCGCCAAGGCCCGCCCCGGCCCCAGCCGGGGACCGCGGAAGCGGTCTCGCCAGCGGTCAAGGCCAGCCTGCTGGCCCGGGCAGGCCAAGCGGGCAAGGCCCGCGACGCCGCCCTGACCCATAAGGAGGCGGAACTGACTCTGTTGCTCCTGGAGCAGCCGGGCCTGGCGCTGCGCCATGGCGAGCTGCTGGCGGAACTCGCTTTCCAGGACCGCTCGCTTGACAGGCTGCGGCACGAGCTTTTAAACCTCGCCGCCTCCGGCTCCAGCCTTGAAAAGACGCCGGTTTTAACCCATCTCGAGCATATGGGAATGGCCGATTTGCTGGCGCAGTTGGGCGTCAGATCCAATCCCAGACCGCCGGAATCCGTGCCGGAGGATGAAACTGAAGCCCGTTTCTTGCGCGCCGCAGCGGATTTTCGCGCCATGGCGGAGTGGGAGCCTGAGCGGGAACGCGCCCTTCGGCGGTTCGCGTCCGAGGGCAGCGAGGAATCCTGGCGGGAAGCCAGCAGGTTTCTTCGCTCTTCTCACGAATAGCGTGTCCTCAAGGTGCGAAGCGGTAGGACATTCGATAAGGGTGGCGGCGTTAGCAATTCTTGCTCCATTATCGGGGCATCTAAGGACCAACACGTGGCGAGCAAATCCGTCTTGACCAAGAAATCGGCCAAACCGGCGCCCAAGCCGGTGAAAAAGCACGCCGCGAAGCCCGCTGCCGCCAAGGCCGCAGCGGTGAAGAAGTCGGCCAAGCCGGGCCATGAATCCAAAGGTAAACACACCAAGCCGGTCAAGCCCATCAAGCTCAAAGCAGCGGTCAAGCCCGCCAAGCCCGAGCACAAGGGCCATGACACCAAGGGCCATGACGCCAAAGGTCATGATGCCAAAGGCCATGACGCCAAAGGTAAGACGGCCAAGCCCGGCAAGCCCGAACTGGAGCTGAAGGGCAAGAAGGGCGCCAAGCTCGATCTCAAAGGCGCCAAGACCGCGCCCGCGCCCCAGCCCATCAAGCCGCAAGCCAAGATCGCGCCCAAGAAGCCGGGCGAGAGCGAGACCCCCGGCGACGCCGATTCTCCGCTGCTGGATATGTCCGATGTGGGCGTGCGCAAAATGATCGCGCGCGCCAAACAGCGCGGCTATGTCACCTATGACGAACTGAACAAGGTGCTGCCGTCCGACAAGACTTCGTCGGAGCAGATCGAAGACACGATGGCGATGCTCAACGAGATGGGCATCAATGTCATCGAAAGCGAAGAGGCCGAGGAAACCGAAGGCGAGAATCTGCCCGCGACGGTGGAAGGCGGCAGCAAAGCGCTCGCCACCACGGCGAAATCCGGCGAGCAATATGACCGCACCGACGATCCGGTGCGCATGTATCTGCGCGAAATGGGCTCGGTCGAACTTCTGTCGCGTGAAGGCGAAATCGCCATCGCCAAGCGCATCGAGGCCGGCCGCGAATTGATGATCGGCGCGCTCTGCGAAAGCCCGCTCACTTTCGAGGCGCTCACCGTGTGGCGCGACGAATTGAACGAGGGCAAAGTCCTCTTACGCGACATCATCGATCTCGAGGCCATGTATGGCGCGGGGCCCGATGGTTCGCCCGCGCCGGTGCCCCCGCCGGTCGGTCCCGACGGCAAGCCGCTCAACGTGCCGGGGATCGTTCCCCCCGCGCCGGAATTCAAGGCGCCGGAGTTCAAAGCGCCGGAGTTCAAGAAGCCCGAACCGCCCAAGCCTGAACCCAAGCCGCCAGGCGAAGAGGGCGGCGAAGCCGCTGCCGCCACTGATAGCGCGGTCGATGGCGACGATTTCGACGACGAAGGCAATCTGCCTTTGTCGGCGATGGAAGCCGCTCTCAAGCCGCAGGTGCTGGAGTCGCTGGACAATATCGCCGGCCTCTACAAGAAGCTGGGCAAGCTGCAGGATGCTTCGGTGGAAGCGGCCTTGGGCGCGGACGAACTGTCCACGGGCCAGGAACGCCGCTTCAAGAAGCTGCGCAGCGAGACCATGGATCTGGTCAAGTCGCTCAAGCTCAACAACAACCGCATCGAAGCCCTGGTCGACCAGATGTACGGCATCAACCGCCGTCTTGTGTCGCTGGAAGGCAAGCTGTTGCGCACGGCCGAGTCCCATGGCGTGGACCGCGTCGAATTCCTTAAGCAATATTTCGGCAACGAGCTCGACCCCAATTGGGCGCGCCGGGTGGGCCGGTTGTCCGGCCTAGGCTGGCACGACTTCGTCACCGAGGACCGCGACAAGGTCAAGGCGCTGCGCGAAGAGATTCAGGCGCTGGCGCAGGAAACCCGCCAGTCGGTCTCGGAATTCCGCCGCAACGTTCAGACCGTGCAGAAAGGCGAGCGCGAATCCGGCGTCGCCAAAAAGGAAATGATCGAGGCCAATCTGCGCCTCGTCATCTCCATCGCCAAGAAATACACCAATCGCGGGCTGCAATTCCTGGATCTGATTCAGGAAGGCAATATCGGCCTGATGAAGGCGGTCGATAAATTCGAGTATCGCCGCGGCTATAAATTCTCGACCTATGCCACCTGGTGGATCCGCCAGGCGATCACCCGCTCGATCGCCGATCAGGCCCGCACCATCCGCATCCCCGTGCATATGATCGAGACCATCAACAAGCTGGTGCGCACCAGCCGCCAGATGCTGCATGAAATCGGCCGCGAGCCCACACCGGAAGAATTGGCCGAGCGTCTGGCGATGCCGCTGGAAAAAGTGCGCAAGGTCCTCAAGATCGCCAAGGAGCCGATCAGCCTTGAGACCCCCATCGGCGACGAGGAAGATTCGCATCTGGGCGATTTCATCCAGGACCCCAATGTGGTTCTGCCCATCGATGCCGCGATCCAGGCCAATCTGCGCGAGACCACCACCCGCGTGCTGGCCACGCTGACGCCGCGCGAAGAACGCGTGCTGCGCATGCGCTTCGGCATCGGCATGAACACCGATCACACGCTGGAAGAAGTGGGACAGCAATTCAGCGTCACCCGCGAGCGCATTCGCCAGATCGAAGCCAAGGCGCTGCGCAAGCTCAAGCATCCGTCCCGCTCCAGAAAGCTTCGGAGCTTCCTCGACAACTAGCGCGGTACCCACGCGCCTTTCGCGAACAATAGAGACATGGCCATCCACAAAGACCAGAAATTCAGTGACCGCATGAGCACGGCAGCCAAGGCGCGCGCCGAGATGCTGGCGAAAGCAAAAGCCCGCGCCGAAGCGGCCAAGGCGACAGCCGGTGATCGCGCCAAGGAACGCGGCGCCATCGCCGCCGCGCGGGACGAGCGCGTGGCCAAGCGTACCGAAGAGAAAAGACAGGCTGCGCTTGAGGCGGAAAAGCGCCGCCACGCCGAAGAAGATTCGCGCCGCCAGGCCGCAGAAGACGCCAAGCACGCCTCCGAGCGCCAGAAGCGCGAAGAGCTGGACCGCATGGCCCAACTTCTCACCGAACAGAAAGCATCGCGTGATGCCCGTTACGCGGCCCGCAAAGACAGGCAGAAAAAAGGCCGGCGTTAGAGCGCGGCACGAAATTTCTTCGCGCGCGCCGGTGTCAATTGCGAAAGTTCCACTTCCAAAGCGGCGCACGCTTGCTTTAGGTTCGAGGCGCGGGGTTGAGGGTCGCTCCTCCGCATGTTCGGACCGCGCGGAACTTCTCCGTCCCGTACCGAATTGTCATTCACTCACGGTCAAGAAGGAACGCGCATGGCAATCGGGGAACACAAGAATGCTTTCAAATATCCCGCCGAGGACGAATGCCTGATCCGCCGGCTGGGATCGGCGGTCATCGCCTCCTGGGGCACTTTGCCGGAACCGGTGCGTGACAGGCTGATGGTCGAGGCGCGCGCCGCCTGGGACCGCGAATTTCACGTCTCACATCTCAACGATAAGTTGGACGCGGTGGTGCGCCGGCGCATCGCCTGATCGTCAAAATGAATCGTGCGCGCGCCTTTCGGCACGAGCACGATTCTCTCGTCTTTCTCAGGCGACGCCGAATGCCGCCAGCAGCACCATCACCAACCCGACAATAGAGATCGCCCAGACGATGGTGCGCACCACGATGATGCCAAGCGCATAGATCGGCACAAACGCCAGCCGCGCCCAGAAATAGAGTTGCGCGCCGATCATCGAGGTGTGGTCCTCCCGGTGCAGCAGCACCAAGAGCAGCACCGCCACCGCGAAGAATCCGAAAGTCTCGCGGAAATTGTTGAAGGCGCGCACCAGCCGTCCCGCCATCTTGCCGATAGGCGAAGACGGCGGCACGTCACGCGAACTCAGATTGTAAGGCAGACCAACATCCTTGTTCATCGCCATGCTGGCGATGACAAGCTGCACCAGGCCAAGCACCACGCTCCACAGCAGCATGGTGGTTTCAGGCATACCCGTCATGTTCATGGAAAAGCCCTCCTCCCTTGAATGATTCGATCATATCACGGGAGGAACTGCTTTCAGGCTAGTTGAAGCTGGGGGCTTTGGCGCGGTTGGGCTCGAGCGAGGCGAGGATGGAACCTGTCCGATCTGCTTATCCCGCCCTGAACCTAGTGGTTATTTGATCGATAGGGTGACAGAGTGGGATCCTGTCAAAGGGGGCTTTATGCGCGTCGTCCTTGCTTTCGGCGCCATCGCCGCGTTGGCCATCGGCCTGTCGGGCTGTGCGGTGGTGGGTGCAGGCGCCGCAGTGGTGGGCGCGGGCGTCAGTGTTGCTACAACCGTGGTGGGCACCGCGGTTGATGTGGCCGGCGATGTGCTGGCCGCGCCGTTCGGCGGCAGCGACGATTCCGACAAGAAGAAGAAAGACTAGTTTTTTGCTCCGCCTGCCGCTCGCCCATGCGTCCGCGCTACGCTGCCGCTAGCGGACCGTTCGCCGCTCGAAATGGTCCACCGGACCATTTCGTCCCTTCGGGTCGCGGCTCAAGGGCTAAAAATTATCCTTCCGCCGCCGGATCTCACCGAACAACTCGGTATCGCTCGCTTTCTCCATTCCCAATGTTTTCCTGATCTCGGCTGATTGCGGGCGCAGGAACGGATTGGTCCGTTTCTCCAGCCCTATGGTGGACGGAATGGTGGGCCGCTTCTCGGCGCGCATGGCTTTCACCTCCGCCACGCGCTTCACCAATTCCGCATTGCCCGGCTCGATGGTGAGTGCGAAGCGGCCATTGCTTTCGGTATATTCATGGCCGCAATAGATGCGGGTGGCATCGGGCAGGGCCATCAATTTCAAAAGGCTGATCCACATAGTGGGCGGATCGCCTTCGAACAGACGTCCGCATCCCATCGCGAACAGGGTGTCGCCGGTAAAGGCATTGTCCCCCATCACGAACGTGATGGCGCTTCTGGTGTGGCCCGGCACTTCCAGCACCTGAACCGGCCGGCCGGCAAAGCTCCAGCCCGACCGTTCGTCCACGCCGATGTCGATGCCGGGGATGCGCGCTTTGTCCTTGCCCGGTCCCACGATTTGGGCGCCGGTGATTTTCTTCAGTTCCAGATTGCCGCCCACATGGTCGTTGTGATGATGGGTGTTGAGGATGAACTGCGGCTGCCAGCCCAGCTTTTCCAGCGCCGCCTTGACCGGCGCGGACTCTGACGGATCCAGGACCGCGCAATGCTCGCCCTCCTTGATCAGATAGGCGTAGTTGTCGCTAAGGCAGGGGACAATTTCGATTTGCACAGGATAGTTCCCATATGGATCGGGGCGAAGCCTAGCACCGCCGCGACCCCACATTGAACCGATCCGTGCTTGGGATTACCGATGGTGCATGGACGGGCGCGGCTTAAGTGAGTTTTACGACAGCCCCATGGGGCAGCGGACGCGGCGGCTGATCCTGCGCCGGTTGCGTCAATTCTGGCCCAACCCCAAAGGGCGCCGGGTGCTGGGCTACGGCTTCACGCGGCCTTATCTGCGCGCCTTTCTGCCCGAAGCGGAGCGGTGCATCGCCGCCGTGCCGGCGTCGTTGGGCGCGCCCATCGCCTGGCCCAAGGAGAAATGCCTCACCACCCTGACCGAGGAGGACGCGCTGCCTTTTCCCGATGCGTTCTTTGATCTCGCTTTGGTCGTGCATGGCTTGGAGGAGGCGGAAGGTTTGCGGCCGCTGCTTCGGCAATTGTGGAAGGTGCTCGCGCCCGAAGGCCGGTTGCTGATCGTGGCGGCCAATCGCGCCAGCCTGTGGGCGCAGTTGGAGCGTTCGCCCTTCGGCCATGGCAGGCCATTTTCGCGCAGCGAACTGGATCAATTGCTGCGCGGCGCGATGTTCGTGCCCGAGCAATGGCAGCAAGCGCTCTACGCGCCGCCCATCGCCAGCAAGGCGTTAATCAGCAGCGGCACGGGATGGGAACGGTTCGGCGGAAGATTTTTCCCGGCGCTGGGCGGTGTTCATATTGCTGAAGCGTCGAAATCGCTTTATGCCCCGGCCACACCGGCGCGGGCGCGCGCCCGGACCAGAGCCCAGCTCAAGCCGGCCGGGACTGAGTAATCAGCTTTTGCGGAGCAGGTAGATCGCGCCCTGGGCGAAAAGATTGGGGCTCAAGGCATCAGGCCGCATCTCGCCCGCCACGCCGGTCTGATTCAACGCCAAGGCACGGTCGATCACCGCGCCTTGGGCGTGCGCCAGATCGACGAAATCGGCCAAGGTGCAAAGATGGATGTTGGGCGTGTCGTACCAATAATAATCGAGCGCCTTGGTGCGCGGCATGCGCCCGTTCCAAAGAAGAGATAGCCTGACCCGCCAGTGCCCGAAATTGGGCAGCGAGATCGCCGTCTGCCGTCCGATCCGCAGTAGCTGCGCCAGCACCTGGGCCGGCTTTTCGGTCGCCTGGATGGTCTGGCTGAGGATCGCGAAATCGAACACCTGGCTAGGATACTCGGCCAGATCGGCGTCGGCGTCGCCTTGCACCACCGCCAGGCCCCGCGCCACGCAGGCGTTCACATTCTGCTGCGAAAGCTCGACGCCGCGGCCGTCCACATTCTTGGTGCGCACCAGATGTTCCAGCAGCGCGCCATCGCCGCAGCCCACATCCAGCACGCGCGCCCGTTCCGGGATCATTTCGGCGATCGCCGCCAGGTCGGCGCGCAGATAGCTGGACGCGGGCCCGTTCATGCCGCGCCTTCCGTATTTGCCACCGAATTGAGGAAGCCCCGCACCGTGTCGAACATTTCCGGCTCGTCCAGCAGGAAAGAATCATGGCCCTTGTCGGTCTTGATCTCGACAAAGCTCACCTTGGCCGCCACCGCATTGAGCGCATGGGCGATGCGCTTGTTCTCCGCGGTGGGAAATAGCCAATCCGAGGTGAAAGAGATGATGCAAAAACGCACCGGCGAATCGCGGAAGGCGTCGGCGAGCTGGCCGGCATAATCTTCCGCCAGGTCGAAATAATCCATCGCCCGCGTGATGTAGAGATAGGAATTGGCGTCGAAACGATCGACAAAGCTCATACCCTGATGGCGCAGATAGGATTCGATCTGGAAATCAGGGGCGAACTTGAATGACAGCGCGTCGCGATTCTGCAGATTGCGGCCGAATTTCCGCTGCAACGCCGCCTCGGAAAGATAAGTAATGTGCGCGGCCATGCGCGCCACCGCCAAGCCTTTCGATGGCCGGATATTGTGCAGCTGATATTCGCCGCCCTTCCAGTCGGGATCGGCCATGATCGCCTGACGGCCCACTTCGTGGAAGGCGATGTTCTGGGCGGAATGGCGCGCGGCGCAAGCGATGGGGACCGCGGCACGCACGCGCTGGGGATAGGACGCCGCCCATTGCAACACCTGCATGCCGCCCATCGAACCGCCGATCACCATCAAAAGGGTCTCGATCCCCAGCGCGTCCAGCAGCATGGCCTGGGACCGCACCATGTCGTGCACCGTGACCAGTGGGAAATCCAATCCGAACGGCTTTCCCGTGGCGGGATCGGTCGAGGCCGGACCGGTCGTGCCCATGCAGCCGCCGATCACGTTGGCGCAAATCACAAAGAAGCGGTTGGTGTCGATGGGCCGTCCCGGTCCCACCATCACATTCCACCAGCCGGGCTTGCCGGTGACGGGATGCTCCGACGCCACGAACTGATCGCCGGTGAGCGCATGACAGACCAAGATGGCGTTGCTCTTGGCGTTGTTGAGCGTGCCATAGGTCATATAGGCGATGGAAAAAGGTGACAGCGTGCGCCCGCAATCCAGCTTGAGCGGCTTGTCGGCGCCAAAGCTGATGGCCTTGCCGGCGTCGGCCTCAGGCGCGCTGAGCGGCCTTAAAAAATGCGGGTCTGCAGTTTCGGTCATGCGTCCACTCTCGAAGGGGCGTTGCTAAGGTGGCTGTGCCCCCCTGTCAAATTTGATGGTCGCGCGGCTTTGCTTTTAGAGGGGCCTGCCACTATCAATAGCGCCCTTTTTCGGACTCTTTGTTGGACCCCTTATTGATGTCCTACCGCTCCGCTACTTGAGGACCCTATGACGCCCTCTCCCAAGCCCGGCATCCTGGACATCACGCCCTATGTGGGCGGGCGCGCCGCCGTGCCGGGCGTGAAGGATGTGATCAAGCTCTCATCCAACGAGACGCCGCTCGGCCCCAGCGCCAAGACGGTGGAAGCTCTGGCCAAGGCGTCGCACGATCTTCACATCTATCCCGAAGGCAGCGCCCAAATCCTGCGCGAAGCGATCGGCGAGGTCCATGGCCTGGACCCGGCCCGCATCGTCGTCTCGGGCGAGGGTTCGGACTCCATCCTTACCATGCTGGCCAATGCTTATTTGCGGCCGGGCGACGAAGTCTTGTTCAGCGAGCACGACTTCATCGTCTACAAGATCGCCACTTTGGCCAACAGCGCCAAACCGATCGAGATTCCTGATCCGAATTTGCGCTTCGATGTGGACGCGGCGCTCGAGCGCGTCACCGACAAGACCCGCATCCTGTTCATCGCCAATCCCAACAATCCCACCGGCTCTTACATCAGCCATGAAGAGATGCGCCGCCTGCATGCGAGCCTGCCGGAGCATGCGCTCTTGGTGATCGACGCCGCCTACAGTGAATATGTGCGCAAGAATGATTACGAAGCCGGGATCGAGATGGTCTCGAATTACCCCAATGTGGTGATGACCCGGACTTTCTCGAAAATCTATGGCCTGGCGGGCATGCGGATCGGCTGGACTTATGCGCCGGCCGCGGTCTGCGACGTGCTCAACCGCATCCGCGGTCCTTTCAATGTCACGATGATGCAGCAGCATACGGGAGCGGCGGCGGTGCGTGACCGCGCCCATGTCGAGCGCTCGGTCGCCCATAACGAGCAATGGAAGAATTATCTCACCGAGGAGATCCGCAAGCTGGGCCTCACCGTGAATGAGAGCGTGGCGAATTTCGTGCTGATTCAATTCCCCAAGAGTGGGAAGACCGCCCGGCAAGCCGACGCCTTCCTCAGCGCCAAGGGCCTGATCCTGCGCGCGGTGGCCAATTATGGCTTGCCGGACGCGCTGCGCCTTACCGTGGGCACCGCTGAGGCCAATCAGCGTGTGGTCGAAGCGCTGCGCGAGTTTATGGGGCACGCTTGATGTTCAAGCACGTCACTTTGATCGGCCTGGGCCTGATCGGTTCGTCCCTGGCCCATGCCGTCAAGCGCCGCAACCTGGCCGAGCGCATCACCGGCTATGATGTGAGCGAAAGCGTGCGCAAGCGCGCCGCCGAGATCGAACTTGCCGCCATCGCCTCGGATCCCGCCGATGCGGTCGCGGATGCCGATCTGGTGATCCTCTGCTCTCCAGTGGGCAGCTACAAGGAACTGGCGGCGGCGATCGCGCCGCGTCTCAAACAAGGCGCGATCCTCTCCGATGTAGGTTCGGTCAAAAGCGCGGTGATCCGCGACGTCGCGCCCGCCTTGCCCAAGGGTGTGCATTTTCTTCCCGCCCACCCTATCGCCGGCACCGAGCAGTCGGGCCCCGATGCGGGTTTCGCCAGCCTGTTCGATCATCGCTGGTGCATCATCACGCCTTTGCCCGGCGCCGATGCGGGCGCCTTGGCGAAGCTCAAGCAATTTTGGGAAGCCTGCGGCAGCCAGGTCGAAGTGATGGATGCGGCCCATCACGATCTGGTGCTGGCGATGACCAGCCATGTGCCGCATCTGATCGCTTACAATATCGTGGGCACCGCGCATGACCTGGAAAAGGTCACCGAAGGCGAAGTGATCAAATTCTCCGCCGGCGGCTTTCGCGACTTCACCCGCATCGCCGCCTCCGATCCTGTCATGTGGCGGGACGTGTTTCTGAACAATCGCGACGCGGTGCTGGAAGTGCTGGGGCGCTTCAACGAGGATCTCAGCCTGCTGCAGCGCGCGGTGCGTGACGGCAATGGCGACGCCCTGCTCGAGCTTTTCACCCGCACCCGCGCCATCCGCCGCTCGATCCTGGATATCGGCCAGGATTCAGCGACGCCCAACTTTGGCCGCGACGACCCGAAGAGTCAGTAGAACGGAAACAGCAGCGTGCGCAGGCGCGGCACAAGCGCTGCGTCCATCTTGTCCGCGGTCACGTCGCTGGACTGGATGTGCAGCGGAGCGTTGACGATCTCGCCCCTCTGGTGCCGCCACGCCATGATCGCGTCCATCCATCCGGCGCGGCCGGCCAGCAGCTGGGCGAAAGCCGAACCCTGGGTGACTTGGCTGTAGACCTCCAAAGTTCGAATGTGATCGCCGAACGGGGTTGCAGGGTCTTTCACCTCCACCGCGCTCTGCATCAGGTCCAGAGCGTCGCTTTTGGGATCGCGGCGCATGTGAAACTGGACACGTCCGACGGTGAAAGCGGCGCCGTCGCTGTCCTTGCCGCTTGCCCCCACCATGTCGAGGTCGAAGCGTGTCAAGCCCTTTGCGTTAGCGATGGAACTGGCGCGCAGGCTGGCTGGAAGAAAGGAAAGCTGATGGCGCTGATTGTCGGCGTCGCTCCAGGCCAGGGTCTGCGGGCCCGCGGCTTCGAAAATATACTGGGCGCGGCCATAGCTGAGGGCGTGCATGGCGACGCGGTCGCTATGCCAGATCAGGGGCCCGCGCGGCGCTTCCGCGTTCACCAGAAGATTGCTGAACATCACGTCCAGGCTGAAGGGAAAACCGGTAATGGTCTGGCTGGTCCAGGAGATGGTGACACCGGGGATCGCCTGACGCCCGTTCATGGCTTTGAGCTTGTTGTCGAGCGCGCCGGCCACCGACCACCAATGGATCATCGCCCAGGCTGCCAAGCCAAGGAACATCGCCAGCGGCGCATAAAGCCAGAACCGGCTGGAATATTTCATGTCAGGAAGTTAGCCGCACTTGGAATAGCCGCAAGACAGACAAGAATCGCAGCCTTCCAATTTCACAAAGCTGGCCTCGCCGCAACGGGGACAGAAATTCGCCGGCGCCCCTTCGCGCGGCAACTGCAGCGTCGCCGGGGCGATAGGGGTCGGCCGCAGGTCGCGGGCACTCAGGAAGCCGATCTCGACCATGTGGCGTTCGATCACTTCGCCGATGGCGGCCAGCAGCGACGGCACGTAACGCCCGCCCATCCATTGCCCGCCGCGGGGATCGAAGATCGCCTTCAATTCATCTACCACGAAGGAGACATCGCCGCCGCGCCGGAACACCGCCGAGATCATCCGTGTCAACGCCAGGGCCCAGGCATAGGCTTCCATATTCTTGGAATTGATAAAGACCTCGAAAGGCCGCCGCCGCCCGTCCTTCTCGACATCGTTGATGGTGATGTAGAAGGCGTGATCGCTTTCCAGCCATTTGATCTTGTAGGTGCGCCCCATCAGGGCGTCGGGCCGGTCCAGCGGCTTGGTCATATAGACCACGCCGCCACGCTCTTCGCGGGGCGCGGGCAACGGCAGGGGCAATTCCGGCTCGTCGCCGATCATGGCTTCGGCGGGCAGCGCCGCAGGCTCGTCAATGAACAGGACCGCGCCCGTCACGTCATTGGGGCGATAGGTGGTGCAGCCTTTGCAGCCGTCCCGATAGGCCGCGAGATAGACGTCCTTGAAGGCCTCGAAGGAAATCGAAGCCGGCACATTGATGGTCTTGGAAATGGCGCTGTCGATGAAAGGCTGCGCCGCCGCCTGCACCGCCAGATGATCTTCCGGTTTGAGCGTCTGGGCGGTGACGAAATAATCGGGCAACGCGGCGTCCTGGCCGAAGCTCGTGTGAAAGGCGATGACGGCGTAATCCTCGACCGTTTCCTCGCGTTTGCCGCCGTCAGGTTGCAGCACTTTGCGGTTATAAGAGAACGCAAAGACCGGCTCGATGCCCGACGAGACATTTCCCGCCAGCAGCGAGATGGTGCCGGTGGGCGCGATCGAGGTGAGCAGCGCGTTGCGGATGCCATGGGCGCGGATGCCGTCGCGGAT
>Ga0209483_1001647_pt1 | contig 16693 bp, 15 predicted proteins | sample NGEPerA_FD_184508 | JGI IMG/M metagenome (GOLD analysis project Ga0209483, IMG submission 184508) | Arctic peat soil microbial communities from the Barrow Environmental Observatory site, Barrow, Alaska, USA - NGEE PermafrostL2-A... | ecosystem: Environmental > Terrestrial > Soil > Wetlands >... | reverse complement strand
GTGTAAGACATTCCGACGCTTGAGCAGCTTGGGGAATTCGTCTTTAACTCAAATTTCAAAGTTATCGGCATGGTCACCGGTCTTATTTCAATTGATCAAGCATCTGTTTTGCAGCGTCTGCCTGGCTGCCGGACAGTTTGAGTTCCAGCGCCTGCTGCAAAGAGGTTTTGCTGGCCGCGCGATCCTTGAGTTTGAACTGGGCGGTTCCGAGATAATAAAAAATTTCCGCGTCCGTGGGCGAATTGGCGGCACAACCTTTCAAAAGACTGGCGGCGCGTGAAAAATCGCCTTGCTGGAAAACGATTATGGCGGTGGCCTTGGCAAGCACGGGATCGTTCGGAAAATTGTCACGCGCCTTCATGGCGAGCGCATAAGCCGCCTGGGACTTGGCGGGATTCTTGGAATAAAGAACGGCCAGCTCTCTTTGCGCCGGGGCAAAATCCTGATAACGGGCCAGAACTTTTTCGCACGCCGTGGCGGCCCCGTCCGCGTCACCCGTTTGTTCCTTGCCAGCGGCCAATGCCATCAGTGCCGGAGCATAATCAGGTTCGGACTTCAAAATTTCCGCCACGCGGCCGCTCGCGCCGGCGGCCTTTGCCGGATCGCCGGCCAGCGCAATCATGTCGAGGAAACGCCGGGCGGCATCGGCTTGCGGTCCGGGCAGGTTTGCTTGCAAAGAGTTTTGCATCGCGGTCTGGGCGGCGGGAACATTGCCGATGCTGTAGGCGGCCAGCGCGTAGTCAAACAGTGACAATGGATCGCCCGGCTGGTTTTGCACGGCCTGCTGCAGGATGGTCGCCGCCAGCTTGAAATCCCCGTTTTGATACGCCATGCGGCCATAAATGTGCGCGGCCTCGGCGTTGTCCGGTGCCAGCATATAAGCGTTCTTGGCCTTGTCGTAGGCTTTGGCGGCATCCTTGGGCGCGTAAAGTTTCGCCAGATTGATCATCGCGGCCAGGTTTTTGGGATCGGTCTGCAAAACCGCTTCGTAGTTTGCGATGGCCTGATCAACTTTCCCGTCGCGTTGATAAATGGCGGCGAGCCGTGCGTGCGCCACCGGGTCGTCGGTTTTTTCAGCAACCCGCTTCTCCAATTTTGCGAGGTCGGCGGCATCGGCGGTTTGCGGGTTGATGTCGAGCAATGAAAAGCAAAGCTGACATTCATCACGGCCGGAAAAATCGGCGCCCGGCTGCAAAGCGCGCTGGAAAGCCGCGCGGGCGGCGGCCTCTTTGTCGGTCATGTAATTTGCCATGCCGAGATGAAACTGGATTTCCGGCACGTCGGGCAGTTTGGCGGCGCTCTCCTGGAACAATTCCAAGGCGGTGGGATACGAACCGCGATTTAGCGAAATCCAGCCCAGCGTGTCGGCCACGTTCGGGTCGAACGGCAGCAACTCCCGCGCGTGCTGGGCCAGTTCATAGGCGCGGTCAGGTTTGCCGAGAAATTCGGAATAGATATAGGCGAGATTGTTGATGGCCAGGATGAAATTCGGATTCACCTGCAGCAGCTTTTCATAGGTTGCCGCCGCGTTTTTGTAATCCGTGTTGTTGTTGTAAATCGCGGCGGACAGCATCAAGGCGGGAACGTTCTTCGGGTCTTTCGCAAGAACCGCATCCAGTTCCGCCACTGCTTTTGGAAATTGCTTGGCATCATAATACAACTGCGCCAGCATCAGGCAGGCGCCTTCGTTTTGCGGATCAAGCTGAACCGCCTTCAACAAGGTTGCCTCCGCCTTGTCCCGGCTGCCTTGCGCCAGAAACACAGTGGCAACGAGCAGTTGCAGTTCGTCGGACTTTGGATCTTTCTGCAATCGATCTTGGATGCGCTGCATGGCGGCGTCGAATTGTTTTTCGGCCAGATACGCATTCACCAACTGCTCCAGCGCCGGCAGATTGGCGGGGGCCAGCACCAGCGCCCGCTCAAACGCCTTGCGGGCCTGGGCATAATCATTCTGCTGGAGAAAGGCCGCGCCGATCAGCAGCGGAATCGTCAAGTTGGTGGGGAACGATTTTTCGAGCGACTGATAAATGGCGAGCGAGTTGTCAATCTGTCCGCGTTGCCGGTAGCCGTCGGCCAGCAGCAACTGCGCCCGCAGCAGTTGCGGTTGTTTTTTTGTCAACTGTCCCAGCGCCGCAATGGCCGGATCGGGATTCCGGTTTTGAATCTGGATTTGCGCCAGCAACTGGATCGCGTCGCTGAAATTTGGATCGAGATCCAAAGCCCGGGTGGCGCTGGTGATGGCTTTGTTGTCGTCGTCGTTGGCCATGTAGGCGACGGCAAGCTCAAAATTAACCTGCGGGGACTGCGGATAAATTTTCGACATCCGTTCCAGTCCAGCCAGCGCCTTTCCGTTTTCGCCCTGTGCGAAATTCAACCGCGCGTCAAACATCATGCCGTCGAAGTTGTCCGGGTCGAGCGACAAAACTTTTTTCAGAAAGTCCCGGCTCTCGTCGAACTTTTTCGCGTCCAGCGCGATTTCTGCCAGCCCCATCAGGGCCGGGACATAATCCGGCGCCTGCTTTATGACATCTTCAAGTATTTGCCGCGCAGCCCCGGCGTCGCCCACCTGCAACTTGAAACGTGCGTAGAACATCCGTTGCGTGGAACGCGCCGGCGAGGCATCCGACGCCGTCTTCAAATCCGTGTCGGCGTCCTTAAAATCATTTTGCGCGGCGTAGAAGGCGCCCATCGCTCCCAATGCCACGACCGATTTTGGATCGAGCGTCAGCCCGCGTTTGAAATCGGCTTCCGCCGTCTTCAAGTCCTTCTCGTTGTAAGCCAGCGCTCCCAGCGCCACCTGAAACGAGGCGCGGTCGCCGCTGCGCGCCAGAGTTTGCAGACGCGTGCGAACAGCCGTAATTTCCGGCGGCGTCCGGCCGGTCTGGGCCAGCAGCAAGGGCGCCTCTTCATTTTGCGGAGTCCGGTCCAGGATGAAATTCGCCTCCGCCCGCGCGTCCTTCATGTCTCCGGCAGCCGCATACACTTTTCCCAGATCCAGCCGCAGTTCAAGATTGTTGGTCGCCAGCGAGCTCGCCTGGACCAGAAACGGCGCGGCAGTCTGAAACCTTCCCTGCTGAAATAACATCTCGGCGAGCCGCGCGAACGCCTCCGCGTTCTGATTGTCGTTGCGCAACACGTTCATGTATTCGATCTCCGCGCGGTCGAACTGGCCGGCGGCATAATATTTATCCGCCCGGCGCTGGTGATAAGCCGATTTGACCTTGGCCGTGCAGCCGGCGCCGGTCGCCGCGAGCAACGCCACGGCGGCCAGGGTTAGAAAAAAACGCGTGAATTTTTGCATATTATGTTTTTGGTGCTGGCGGCCGGTTCCTGCCCGGCCGCCCGGATTTGTTCAGAAGATAAAGCAACAGGAAAAACGGCGGCAATGACAGCGCAAAAAACAGCGGCCCGCCGTGGTGGTGAACCGGTGAATCAATCATCTGCGGCCCGATGTGCGTGCAAAGTTCGCCGAGGACGAAAATGCGGAAGCCGTTTCGGAGCAGCGCCAGCGGAATCACTGCCAGGCACAGCACCGCGCGTTTCCACGGCTGGCGCAGAAAAAAATGTCCGGCCACGAGGCTGGTGATGAACAAAACCACCGTCGAATGGATGCCGCTGCATTCCGGTGCGACCTGCAAAGTAATGGTGGGCAGGCGGAATGCCAGGTCGTCTTCGCGCAGCGCAGGCACATCGGAAACCGCGAACATCCAGCCGGTGGCGGTGGCGGAACCATGTTGCAAGGCAGTCTCAATCCCGTCGCGCAAAAAATCCGGGAACGGAATCAGGAACACCAGCAGCGCAAACGGAAAAGACAGCGTGCGCATCGTCGCGCCGCCCAGGATCAAAAATCCCGCGCCCGCGAGAAACAAAAGAAAGGCGAGCGTCATTCGCGCCAGATCGTCCAAGCCGGAAGAAAGCGGGATCAGCGAGTGCCACGCGGTCACGGCAATGCCGCCGGCGAAAAAAAGCACGGCGGCTTTTTTTGCCGGAAGCGACATTGGCGGCAGGTTTTTTTTCTGAAGCCAGGCGAGGTAGGCGCTGACCGCCGGGATGAGCAGGATGTAGGAATACAATTCATCGCCCGCCGCAAAACGCGCGAGCTTCCAGAGCGGAACGATGAAGCACAGCGCAAGCACGGCGGCAGCCAGCGCGAATTTTTGAATTTGCGCCGGAAGCAAGACCCGTTGTGCGGTCTGGTCATCCATCATTTTTTTGCCCCTGCTTTTGCGCCTGACGCGCGGGTTAATAACTGAATCCAACTTCAAAACCAATCTGGCTGCTGTTATAGCCGAAACCGGGTTCGGTGGAGGTGTTCTCGCCATATTGATAAGTCAAGGCCACGTTTCCGCGCGTGAGAAAAGTGCGGCTCAAACTCGCATTGAAACAATAATTTTCATCGGTGCGGTTCGCAGAAAATGGTCCAAGAGAGACATCATATTCTGTCTGGCTGTAGCCCACGCCGAGGCTCAAGTTGTATTTTCCCAGCAGACGCTGGCTCAGATTCAGGCCGACGGAAGTGACTTCCGACGACTGGCTGAGAACGTAATAGTCGGACGAGCTGACGGTGCGTCCGGCGGACAGCGAAATTTGCGTCTGCTTGAACGGCTCGTATTGGATGGACGCGCTGAAAATCGGGTTGAGTGAATCGTCAAGGCCGGCCGCCATGAATTGCCGGTCTTCATATCCGCCGCTCAGCGCGAAACTGATTTTGTCGGTCGCGCGCCAGTTGACGCGCACCTGCAACTGCTCGTAAGTCTGGTTGGGATTGTTCTGGCTGGGATTGTTTGTGCCGCTGAAACTGTCAGTGATGTCCACGTAACCGCCGCCCGCGCCGATGCCGACGTTCAAGCGCGGCCAGAACTGATAGTTCAGCCAGTCCATCGTGGACCAATCGTAGGAGGCTTGCAGGTCGGCGACGGAAGCGATGTCTTGGTTAAGGCCGAAGTCGGCGGACATTCTGTCGTTGAAACTGCGCGAGGCCGTGAACGCGGTCGCAAACTCTTCCTGCTCGGTTTGCGCGGCGGTTTCGACGAGCGGATCATCGGATTTTGCGAAGGTTTGCGACAGGCCGAAAATCCAGTCTTCATAATGTGTGCCGCCAACCAGCGAAAAAGCATGGTCAACCGTGTTATGAAACTGCCGGTTCGAGTAAAACGACAGCGTCGGTGTGTAGTCCAGCGTCCAATGCGTGCCAAGGTCAATGGCCACGCCGGGTGAAAGCGACTGAATAATCGTGTTCTGCGCGTTGCCGGCTGAAGACTGGATGCCGCCGCCGTAAAGAAATGAATAAGACGCATGGGGACGGACGGTCACCGGCCCGAATTGCAAAGGCTCCGGCAGCGATTGGTTCTTCGTCACTCCCGATGGCAGGAACACATCCATTTCGTTGTTCGTCAAATCCTCCTGCATCGCCGGCGGCGCGGTATGAGTGGGCGGCGGACTCATGATCACGCCCGCGCCGATCATGCGTGTGGCCGCCAGCAACCCGGCTGCGAGCAAAATGCCAGCCGTGCATTTCTTCAGAAATGTCCACTTTTTCACACTCATATTTTCTATGGTTGGTCATCTTCCTGAAAAATGCGGCAACAATCAAGGAACTTGCTCGCGCAAATCCAATCGCGTCTGATTGAATCCGGCCTGCTTTCCGCCCGGACAGCTTGGGCGCTCGCAAGACGAGCTTCTCTTTCCGCGCTGGCTTTGGCGGATTTCCGCGTTACAATCGCCGCCCGACAATGAGCAAACGGTTTTACATCACCACCGCGATTGATTACGTCAACGGCCAGCCGCATCTCGGCCACGCCTACGAGAAAATCATCGCCGACGTCATCGCGCGGTCGCGCCGCAGCCTCGGCCAGGAAGTTTTCTTCCTGACCGGCCTGGACGAACACGGCCAGAAAGTCCAGCAGGCCGCGCAGGCGGAGAAAAAAAATCCGCAGGAATACTGCGACGCGCTCGCGGCGGACTGGATCGCGTTCGCCAAAAAACTGGAGCTGACCAACGACGATTTCGTCCGCACCACGCAGCCGCGCCACAAGGAATTTGTTCAAGCGATCCTTTCCAAGCTGAATGACGCCGGACATTTTTACAAGGCGACTTACACGGGCTTTTATTCCGCGAAGGAAGAAACGTTTCTCACAGAAAAAGACCGTCTGCCCGACGGCACGTTTGATCCAAGCTACGGCGAAGTGGTCGAGTTGAAGGAAGACAATTACTACTTCAAGCTCGGCGCGCAGCAGCAATGGCTGATTGATTACATCGAGGCGAATCCTGATTTCATCACGCCGACGTATCGCCGCAACGAGGTGCTCGGCTTCCTCAAAAACAACAAGCTCGAAGACCTCTGCATCTCGCGTCCGCTCGCGCGACTGAACTGGGGCATTCCCCTGCCCTTCGACAAGGATTTTGTCACCTACGTCTGGTTCGACGCACTCGTGAATTATCTCTCCGTGCCTGCCGCGCACGGCGACGAAACCACTTTGTCCGCCCTCAACTCATCACTCGTCACTCGTCACTCGTCACTTTCTTTATGGCCTGCGGACATCCACGTCATCGGCAAGGACATCGTAAAATTTCACGCCGTCTATTGGCCGGTCATGCTCAAAGCGATGGAACTGCCGCTGCCGAAACAAATTTTAGTCCACGGCTTTTGGCAGAAAGACTCCGCGAAAATCAGCAAAAGCACCGGCAACATCGTTGACCCGGTTTCTGTCATTGATGAATGGGGACTCGACGCATTCCGCTTTTACGTCCTGCGCGAACTCGACATCGGCCCCGACGGCAACTGGACGGATGCCGGTTTCAAGTCGCGTTATCAGGCCGAACTCGCGAACGGCCTCGGCAATCTCGTCAACCGTTCGCTCTCGATGCTCAAGCGTTATCGCAACGGAATTGTTCCCGCGCGCTCCAACGGACTCGCGGCGGACGCGGCGAAGGCGGCGGATGAAACACGCGCGTTGCTGAAACAAAACCAGCTCCAGTCCGCGCTGCAAAGCATCTGGGGACTCGTCACGCGCGCGAATCAATATGTGGATCAGACCGCGCCGTTCAAGCTGGCGAAAGACCCGGCGCAGGCGCAACGGCTCGACGAAGTCCTCTACAATCTTGCCGAAACCTGCCGCGTGCTCGCCGTTTTGCTCTGGCCGTTTTTGCCTGGCACCGCGGTGAAAATTTACGCGCAGCTTGGTTTGAGCGAATCGCCGGACAAATTTTCCGACGCGGCGTGGGGCAAATTAAATCCCGGCCACCCAATCGGCGAACCCGCACCGCTGTTTCCGCGCAAGGATGTTTGATTACAACTTCTCCGGCTGTTTCATCAGTTCGCCAATGCGTTGAAGCAATCGTCCCGCCGCGCCGCCGTCCAGCACGCGATGGTCGAAACTCAAAGTGAGATACGCTTCCATCACCGGCACGAACTGTCCCTTCGTCTCGTCCCAATGCGGCATCCGCCGGCCTGCGCCGAGACCGAGCACGAGCGTCTGTTCCGGCAGCGGAATCGGCGTGGCCCAGATCAAACCGAACGTGCCGAAGTTCGTCACGGTGGCGATGGAACCGCCGGTGGCGTCGGCGGGAAGTTTCCGCTCGCGCGCGAGTTCGACGAGTTCGTTGTAGCGCTGCGTCAAATCTTTCAGCGGTTTTTTGTCGGCGTGACGGATGACAGGAACGAGCACGCCGTCCTCGGCCTCGACGGCAAAGCCAACGTCAATGGCCGATGGATGAACAATTTTGCTGCCGACGAGCCGTCCCGCAACGGCGGAATTTTCCGCCAGCGCAATCGCCAGCGCGCGCAGCGCGTAAAGCGCCGGGCCGGGTTTGGGATTCGACGCCTTGCGATGCGCGAGCACGGCGTCAATCACCACCGGCAAGCCGACAGTCGCGAGCGGGCGCGTCCAACTGCGGCGCATCGCGTCGGCCACGGCCACGCGCATCGTCGAGGCGTTGCTCATTTTTTGCTTTTCAAGACTGGCGATGAATTTCTCGAAATCTTCGACGGTCACTCGCCCCGCCGCGCCGCTGCCAGCGATGCCCGCAAGGTCGGCGGCGTGCAGGCCGAGTTCGTCCATGCGCGCCTTGAGCCGCGGTGAAAGATAACTCGCACCCGCCGCGTTCGCCGGCACGGGCAGACCGCGGATGGTCGGCTGGACGCGGTTTCTGTCGCCAATGGAGCCGGGTTTGACAACTTCTTCGTGGTCGGAAGATTTTCTCGCCGTCAAAACATCCAGACCCAGGCGCTCCGCCTCTTCTTGCGTCGCTTCAATCTGGCCGAGCGTTGCGCCGACGGCATAACTTTCGTTCAACTGAACAGAGAATTTTTCAATGATTCCTTTGCACGGCGACGCCACAGTCATCGTGGCCTTGTCCGTTTCGACTTCGATTAAATCCTGGTCGGCCACGACGTGATCGCCGGGCTTGACGAGGAAACTGATGATGTTGGCCTCGGCGATGGATTCGCCGAGTTGCGGCATGATGATGGGAATTTTCATGGGATTAGAAATGGGGAGCGCACGCGCCTCGCGTGCCGCCAACGACGCCCTCGTCGTTGGCTTCGTGTGACGACGATTGATTCCGTTTTGTTTGTGCAACCACATTCGTGTTCGACGCGAGGGCGCGTCGAACCGCAGCCGGGGCGGCTGCGCTCCCCATTTCGAAAATATTTTTTATCGTCCTCATGTCCGCAAAATTTTCCGGGCGGCGGCGGCGATGGCGCGCACGGTCGGACGGTGAGCGGCCCAAAGATTGGGATGAAACGGCACCGGCGTGTCCTTGGCGTTGAGGCGTTGCGGCGGCGCGTCGAGCAGTCCGTAGCCTTCGCTCGCGACGCGCGCGATGACTTCCGCCGTCACGCCGCCCCACGGCCATGATTCGCCGACGCAAAGCAGTTTGCCCGTGCGCGCGACGCTGGCCATGACTGTGTCGGTGTCGAGCGGCTTCACCGAACGCAGGTCAACTACTTCGACTTTCCAGCCTTCCGGCGCGAGTTCGGTCGCGGCTTCTAGCGCGTCCTGAACCATTGCGCTGTAGGCGACGATGGTCAGGTCACGGCCTTCGCGCGCGATGCGGGCTTTGCCGACGGGCAGCGCCTCGTCCGGCAATTTTTCGGCCTTGAGATGGCGGTAAAGAAATTTGTGCTCGCAAAAAATCACCGGATCGTCAATCGCCACCGCTTCGAGCAACATGCTGTAAGCGTCCTCAACCGTCGCCGGCGTCAGCACGATCAGGCCGGGATAGTGCGCGTAAATCGTCTCCAGACTCTGGCTGTGAAACGGGCCGCCGCCCGCCGTGCCGCCAAACGGCAGGCGCACCGTAATGGGACAAGAAATATTTGTGCGCCAGAAAAGCGTCGCGGCCTGGTTGACAATTTGATTGAAGCCGACGGTGGAAAAATCGGCAAACTGCATCTCGATGATCGGCCGCATCCCTTCAATGGCCGCGCCGACGGCAAGGCCGACCATCGCGTCCTCGGAAATCGGCGAATCCAAAACGCGGCCGGGAAATTCCTTCGCCAGATTTTTCGTGGCCTTGAACGCGCCGCCGAACGCGCCGACGTCCTGGCCATAAATGAACACACGCGGGTCGTCGCGCAGCGCGCGGGCCTGCGCTTCGCGGATCGCGTCAATGTAGGTGATTTCAGTTCCCATGGTCGTCGTGCGTCTCGCTCAAGTGTTCGGAAGAAATCGCGGACCAGTTTTCTGTGAACGGATCGGGCGCGGGTTCGCGCTGGACCTGCGCGACGGCCTCCTCAATTTCGCGGACGGTTTCGCCGCGCCATGCCGCCAGCTCCGAAGCGTCCGCCCATTTCTCGCGGAGCAAAATCTCCTCGGCGACCTTCAGGCAGTCGCGTCCGAGCGGGGAATTTTTCAACTTCGGGTCAACGTAGCCGGCGTCGTCATGTTCGCCGTGGCCGCAAAGCCGCAGCAACTTTGCCACGACGAGCTGCGGTCCGTTTCCCGCCCGCGCCTGAGCGACCGCGCCGCCGACAATTTTCAAACACGCGGTCAAATCCGTCGCGTCCACCGAATGGGCTTGCACGCCGTAACCGGCGGCCTTGTCCGAAAGATCTTCGCAGGCGAACTGGCGCGCGGTCGGCGTCGAGTAGGCATATTGATTGTCGGCCACGACGAGGACGAGCGGCAGTTTTTCAACCGCCGCCTGGTTGAGGGCTTCGTGAAATGCGCCGGTGGAAGTGGCGCCTTCACCAAGGCAGGCCGCGCCGACCGTGCCGGAAATTTTTTTGAAGCGGTGCGCCAGCAACATTCCATTCACGACCGAAATCATCGCGCCGAGATGGCTGATCATCGGCAGCACTCCTTCCTGCGGCCGGCCGCGATGGACGTTGCCGTCACGCCCGCGCATTGGGCCAAGCGCGGAACCCATATACGTCCGAATCGCGTCGAGAATGTTTTCACCGAACGCAAACCGGCCGGCCGCATCGCGGATGAGCGGCGCGAACACGTCGCCCTTTTTGAGGGAAACGCCGATGGCCACGCTCAAGGCCTCCTGGCCGCGTCCGAGAAAAACGCCGCCCTGGATTTTGCCGGTGCGGTAAAGCGCGGCAAATTTGTCGTCCAGCAAACGCGCCCGCAGCATGAAGCGGTAGGCGGCCAGATGCGCCTCGCCGACGGCCCCGGTTTGCCTTGTGCGCGGTTCGGAGACAGTTTGCAGCATGGGAAAAGTTTATCCACAACGGCAAACCCCGGCAACGATTCTTTCCAAAATCAGAACGGCGGGAAAAGTTTTCTGGTTCGCGGATAATTCCTGAAACTCACCGGTGAAGTTCAAACGTTTTTGCACGGCTGACATTTTGGAAGCGGCCAAAGACCGCGCGTGGCTGGTCAAAATGACCACACCCATAAACACCCATTGGCAGAAACAGAACGCCCCAAAGAAAAACCATTCCGCGAATGGTTCACAGAATGGTCACGTCCTATTGACGGCGCGGACAATATATTAAGCTGCCCGGCTTTCCAGCAATAAAACTCTTTTGCGATCATCTTCAATCCAAAATGCCTCCAATTTGTTTTTGACCATGTAAAACGGCGGCAAATATTGGACGGCACCGGATGAATTTTTTTAATTTAGACAACAATGTTCAGTCGTGTGGTTTGATCAAAAACACTTTTACCTGATCGAACGCACTGTCAACCCCTATGCCGCCATCTGGAGTTGTATCCACAAAACTGACTGTCACGTCTTGGATGTCCGGTGGCACAGAAAACCGTAATGAATTACCTCGAAAACCAAATCTACGATCAAGCAGGCCGATGTTTCGCTGCCAGTAACTTTGACGCGCGATTTCCACTCCGTCGGCTGCGATGACCACATCCCAAGTCGCAACCGATGACCGATCGGTTCCGGCATTACACGCGTTGGCAAAATCCAACCGATATTCTCCGGCTTGCGAACAATTGAATGATTGAGACAACACCGCGCCTGAAATATCGCCCCCGCCCAAGTCCGCAACAAAATAACCTTCTGTGCCGATGGGTTGAGCAGGTTCATGGCCGATGATGAAATCGCCAGGAGTTGTGTCCCAAGCATCAAGCCCGCGCTCGAAACTCGAATTGATCAGCAGGTTTTCCAAAAAATGCACCGGATAAATTTGAACTTGATCCAGGCCGGTGTCCACGAGGATGCCGCCATCGGGAGTGATATCAATGAAACTGACAGTCGCCGTTGTGGTTTTTGGCCCAGTGTGAAATATAATCGTCCGTTTCACGAAGCCAAAATCACCGGTCGGTTGTCCGACATTTTTTTGCGCGTAATCTTTTTTCGCAAGCAGGATGCCACCGTCTGTGATCGCTACCTCCCATTTTGTAACTCTGGTCAAATCATTTTCAGCATTGCAAACGCTTTGAAATGACAGTTCATAATCTGTGTTTGGATTGCAGTTGAATGTTTGCGAAAGCACCGCGCCGGAAATGTCGCCGCCACCAAGGTCGGCGCAAACCTGACCCTGTGTGCCAATGGGCTGGGTTCCAGGATGACCGATAATGAAATCGCCTGGAGTTATGTCCCAGCCGGTGAAGCCATCCTCAAAGCTGCCATTGATAATCTGTGAAAATGAACTGGCTGCGACCAAACATACCACACCCGACAATAATATTTTATTCATAACGATTCATTTTTTAGATATATTGTGGGATTTCCCATTTGGTTTCTGACCCACGACCAGCGTAAGCCTTTTTTGTGATTTTCTTCCTACTCCATAGGTTTGCAAGTCTTTTTCCAGGCAGTCCTCCACTTTTTCCGGCAGAGGGGGATTGGCGATGCCTTTTTTTGTGCCCCAACGCCATTCCATTTCTTGGAAGACGCGCTAACCGGCTTCCTTGTAAATGTGCGGGTGCAGCACGCCGACGAACGGAAGGTTGCGGTAACGCTCGGCAAAATCAAGGCCGTAACCGACGACAAACAAATCGGGAATTTCAAAGCCGGCGTAGTCCGCGCGGATTTTTTCGACGCGGCGGCCGGGCTTGTCCAGCAGCACGCAGACTTTTATCCGGCGCGGTTTGAGCGCGCGCAGTTTCGGCAGCACGCGGCTCATGGTTTTTCCCGTGTCGAGAATGTCGTCCACCAGCAGCACATCGCGACCGCGAACGTCGAGGCGCAATTCCTTCGTAAAAACCAGTTCGCCGGATTCCGTGCCGAGGCCGTAGCTGGAAACGCCGATGAAATCAAGGCGCAGCGGCAGGTTCAAATGCCGGATCAAATCCGCAAGAAACATGACCGTGCCGCTCAAAAGCGAAACGACAACCGTTTCGCGCCCGCGAAAATCCCGCTCGATTTCGCGCGCGAGCGTTTTAATGCGCCGGGCGATTTGTTCATCGGTGATGAGAATGCGCTCGACTTCCTTGCGCCAGCGCGGCGGGACGGTGGTTTTAAGCTTGGCGCTCATGAATCAAAAATTATTCCTTCAGAAACGCGTCAAGATTATCGATACAAAGCTGCGACCAAGTTTCCATCTGTTCGCGTTTTGCCTTGAGCGCCTCAATGGGAATAAACTCGACCTGTGTGATAACCTGCTCGTTTTTCTTCACTCGTTCCGGCTTGCAAAACAATACATGCACAACGCCAAAGTGAACTCGACCGACTTCGGTGGAATCATCGTTGATCAGCCCGATGGGTCGCGCGTTAAAGTTTCCTTCAATAGAAAGTTCCTCGTAGACTTCTCTTTTAACAGCGTCTTGAAACGCCTGCAAACTGACGCCGAAAGCAAAAAGCGAATCATCCTCGTCATTAATGTGCCCGCCGATGCCAACCGATCCTTTTGCAACCAAACGTTGCTCACCAGCCTTCTTGCCGCGAACATAATGCAGAACACTTTTTCCATCGGTTATTACCACATAGGGAATAATCTGCTTAAAATCTGGATTGGTTTCAGCGAGAGCTCGAGACATGAAACTATTATTCTTAATATCAAGAATTGTCTGTAAATAGCGATTAACGTCGGAGTTGAAACCTTGAAAAACTCCAAGTTGCTCAAAGAGTGAACGAGAAAAAACGAGAACATTTTCGCCTGCAATAGCCATATTGTGTTGAGAATACCGCAGTCAGAATTCAGAAGCTAGAATTTAGGAACGCAATTTTTTTGCGGATGGAATTTTTCTGAATTCCAAAACTTTGCGCTTTGAACTTCGCGCGCGAACGCCTATAAAAACCCCATGCCTACGTTCATAGCCAACGGCGAGCCGGTGATCTGGTTGATTCTCATCGCCGCCGCCGCCGCCGCCGTCGTGTTTGTCGAACGCGCGCTGTTCTGCCACCGTTCGCAGATCAACTCCGCCGAGTTCCTCAACGGCGTCCGCACCGTGCTCAAACGCGACAATGTCGTCGAGGCCATTTCCATCTGCGACGCCACGCCCGGGCCGGTGGCGCGCATCGTCAAGACGGCCGTCCTGAACCGCGACAAGGGCCGCGAGCGCGTCCGCGAGGCCGTCGAGGAAGCCGGCCTTGTCGAGGTGCCCCAACTCGAAGAGCACCTGAACCTGCTCGCCACCATCGCGCAAATCGCGCCGCTGCTCGGTTTGCTCGGCACCATCCTCGGTTTCATGGATACGTTCAGGCGATTGCAGGCAGACGGCCTTTATGCGCAGATCAGCGGCGAACATTCGCTGGCCGATGGTGTCTGGCACGCGCTCATCTGCGCGGCGGCGGGCATCGCCGTGGCCATTCCCGCGCACGCCGGCTATAATTATCTCGTCAGCCGCATCAACAAGATCGTCCTCGACATGGAACGCGCCGCCGCCGAGATCGTCAACATCGTCACCGAAAACGGCAAATGAAATTTCCGCGCAACGCCAAAATTTTGCGCAGCCAGTTTGACGTCGCGCCGTTCGCCGCCGTTTTTTTTGTGCTCGTGATTTTCCTTCTCCTGGGCGCGCTGATGCCCACGCCTGGAATCCGGCTGCAACCGCCGACGACCGGCGATCTGCCCGGCGTGGATCGGCCGACCGTCGCGATGGCCGTGGATTCACAGGGCAATTTGTATTTTGCCAATAAGATTGTCAGCGAACCGGAGTTGAAGTTCGACCTCGCCGCCGCCGTCAAAAAAGCGCGTGAACCGCTCACGCTCGCCGTCTATGCCGACAAGTCCGTCACTTACGACCAGCTCGCGCACCTCGCCCTGCTCGCCCGCGAACCCGGCATTGGCATCACCAATCTGCTGCTCGCCACACTGCCGCGCGCCGAAGACGCGCCCGCCGAACCATGAACGAGGCGTCCGCAGATTCGCCCGCACTGGCGCCGGCTCCGCGCGGCGGAAGCTGGTCGCGACGGAAAATAATCTGGCTCATTGCGCTCGCCTTCGCCGCGCACGTCGCGCTCATTTTTATTTTCGGAACCAAAAAACAAATCCAGCCGCGCGCCGTGGCAAATGTCCCGCAACTCCGGCTCGCGGACAAGTCGGACGAACTGGTCGCGCTCGGCAACCCGGCGTTGTTCGCGCTGCCAAATCCAAAAGATTTCGCCGCCGCCATCTGGCTGAAAATTCCCGTCGTCCCGCCGCCGGCGAACCATTGGACGGAAGACCCGCGCTGGCTCCAGCCCGTCGTGCAAAATCCCGGCGCGGCGCTCAACCAGTTAATGCAGACAAACCGCCCCGCCGGAATTCCATTCGACTTCAAGCCAACGCCGCAATTCGCCAGCCCGGATTTGCCCGTTGAATCCGTTCAGCAACAAAATTCCACGCTGCAAATCTACGGCGAACTGGCAAAAAGAAAATTGCTCGCGCCGCCGGTTCCGCCGTCGCTGCCGTTCAACGACGTCATCGCGCCGAGCAAAGTCCAGGTGCTCGTGGATCCGGCGGGCAACGTCTTTTCCGCAGTTTTGCTGCCATCCGAAAACGCGGTTGAAGCCGCTGGCCGCGCGGAAATCGGCGACAGCAACGCGCTCGCCATCGCCCGCAGCCTGCGGTTTGCGCCGGCGGCGCGGCCCACGCTGGGCGAGATCATTTTTAACTGGCACACCGTCCCGCTGACTTCCACCAACGCGCCATGAAATTTAATCCGAAAAAAATCCTCGTCATTGATGTCGGCGGCACGCACGTCAAGTTGCATGTTCCCGGCTCCCGCAAAGTGATCAAATTTATTTCCGGCCCCGCAATGACCGCCGCGCAAATGGTCGCCGCCGTGAAAAAAGTTTCCGCCGGCGGCAACTACGACGCCGTTTCCATCGGCTTTCCCGGCCCGGTGAAAAACAACCGGGTGCTGTGCGAGCCGCGCAACCTCGGCGGCGGCTGGGTGAATTTTGATTTCCAAAAAGCCTTTGGCCGGCCCGTCAAAATCATCAACGACGCCGCGATGCAGGCGCTGGGCGGGCACACCGGCGGACGGATGCTGTTCCTCGGCCTCGGCACCGGGCTTGGCTCGGCGCTGGTCATGGATGGAACCGTTCTGCCGCTGGAACTCGCGCATTTGCCCTACAAAAAAAACCGCGACCTTGAGGAATACCTCGGCACCGCCGGACTCAAACGGCTCGGCAAAAAAAAATGGCGGCGGCACGTCGGCGAAGTCGTCGCGCTTCTGAAAAGCGCGCTGCTCGTGGATTACGTCGTCCTCGGCGGCGGCAACGCGCGGCTCGTTGAAAAATTTCCGCCCGGCGTCCGGCTTGGAAAAAACTCCAACGCCATGCTCGGCGGCTGCCGGCTCTGGAAACAGCCATGAACGCTTCCGCCCTCATCGTGGCTTATGTGGCGCTGGTGCTGGGCGCGATCTGCGTGGTGGGAATTTTTTCTGAACTGCGCCGCCGCCGCTTCGGCCCGGCGCATCCCGAAGACCGCGTGTTCCGCTGCACGAAATGCGGCTTCGTCTATACCGACGATTCTGACGTGGACCGCTCGCGCTGCTCGCAATGCGGCAAGCTCAACGAGCCGGTGGTGTTTTAACGGTTGATTCGTTCCGCAAATTACTGGCGGTTGCCGACAATGTGGGCGGCCTCACCATCCGCAACTCGCCCGCGTTGGAAAAATAATCTTGACTCCCTTTCACCCATCCTTTATTCGGAACCACATCCTTTTATGAAAACCAGCCGGGCATCGTTGGTCGCGCAGTTCGCAATTCCGCGAATCCGCAATCCTCGACGTGAGCCAGAAACAGCTTCCGTCCCGGCCGGCCGGACTTCCGGCGTGGTTTCCCTAAGGCTCGGCGGCGGGTGCCGACCCTCCGGCGTGGATCCACTGCCCTCCGGCACGCCAGCATTAAGC
>Ga0209483_1001644_pt1 | contig 16709 bp, 12 predicted proteins | sample NGEPerA_FD_184508 | JGI IMG/M metagenome (GOLD analysis project Ga0209483, IMG submission 184508) | Arctic peat soil microbial communities from the Barrow Environmental Observatory site, Barrow, Alaska, USA - NGEE PermafrostL2-A... | ecosystem: Environmental > Terrestrial > Soil > Wetlands >... | reverse complement strand
TCAACCAGCCGGACCGCCTCCTGCTTGAACTCAAGCGTGTAACGCCCTCGCTTCGACTTCGTCATCTTCGCTTCCCCTTCGCATTACAACAGCTCGCTAAGGGATACGTTTTGCGGGGGCAAGGTCACACCGCCGCTAAATTGGACCAGTCGCGTTTCAGCCGGGCCGTTATCGAAGAACAAAATCAGGTGCCGCACTTCAGGCGTTCTCGTAAGGCTCGCGTAAAGCTGGGGGATTTCGATGTCCATACACTCTAAGGTACGCCGCGCACGATGAGTTGCTGTTGACGGATTTGGGACATGACAAGGGAGGCCGGGGGTCTACGCCCAAACCGGCTGAATTGATCCAACTGCAATGTTGACGGCGGCATTTGTCGCCCTCGCGCCACTCTGATACATCCGTTATAGAAGCAGGCGGACAGGAGTAGAAAGGTGCAGGAGTAAAATGGGCACTGCTGACCACAAACCACCTTGGGAGAAGCTCTGATGCGAAAGCTAATGATCCTCGCGCTGTGCGTTGGAACTTTGGGAAGAGCCCAGACAATAACGCCTCCCAATAGCCAGCAAGAACATTCGCGCCGCATCCACGAGATACTCCAAGAAGCCAAGTCTTATCAAGCAGCCAATGCGAAGACTGGCGCTGCGTTACAGGAGATCGTAGGCCGACAGACCAGGACATTTGCAGAGTTCGAGAAACAGTGCGCGGATTTGCAGGCGACTTTGGCCGAAAGCGATGCCATGGAAAAAAGGAAGCGCAAAATGCTCGCCGATCTCCAATTTGAGTTCCGAGACGACTCGAAAGTGAAGCCGTTTTTTAACATTCTTTACCAGATGGAAGACATATCGGATAAAGTCGAGCCGATTTGGCGCGGCATGATTGCGTGCTCGGGCATCCTCGCTTCTGCGGCCCAAAACAAGCAGGAAGCATACCAAAACATCTGCGTAGATCCAGCCCATCAGCAGGTGAGCTTGCTGGTCCCGGAAATAAATAGACTGGGGCATCAACTACAGGCTGAGGTGCAGGAGTATGGTGGCTCTTTGCCTCGTGACTTCTTGCAGGCGATTGGACAATGACGCCGTGCAATCCTTTGTCAAAGCATAACGATCTCACTCTTTTGGTACTCGGTCTAATTCCTCCCTCCGACGTTGCACTTCACGTTCCGATATAGCGATTGCATTCTGATCTGGATTCGGTTGCGCCTTCTGGTAGGCAAGCTCCCGTTCCGCTGCATTTAGAAAACCGCCGAGTCTTTCTCTGAAAGTAGGCATGTGCGACAGAGTAGCATACCCAATTTTTGAGCATACGTGGGCGGCGTGCCGGGGCCGCAGGGGGCGGCGACTTGCTCCCTTAGAGGCCCAAGCCAATATCCGCGCTCTGCTCCTGCTGCGGCGCGATCTCCCGCTGCGGCGTGACCGCCTGCTCCTGTTTCTGTTCTGGCTTCATCTCCGGCGCATGGGCGCTGCTGTGCGATACATCATGCCCCAGCGCCGCGCCCAGCTTCTCGCGGTCGTTGGTGAAGATTTGCGCGTCGTATGCGCCGCGCGAAACGGCAACGTAGGCCATGCGGTTGTTGAGCAGGTCTTTGGCTCCCAGCTCAGTATCGGCGTGAATCAGCACCCGGTCGGCAGTCTGCCCCTGGCTGGAGTGGCTGGTCACGGCGTAGCCGTGGTCAAGATGCGGATGCTTAACAGGGTCAAGCTGCACCTCACGGCCTCCGTCCATCTTCACGGACATGCGCCCCTCGGCGATGCGCTCCACGGTGCCAAGCTCACGGTTCGCCAGCTTCATCTCCGACACGGGAGCGGTGAGCTGCACCCGGTCTCCGGTAGAAAACGCCCGCTCTTGCTCACGATAGACAGAGACGCCCTGCTGACGGCGTGGATCGTAGCTCTTCTCGGTGCCATCCTTCATCTCAACGGTGAGCCGGTTGTTGGGCGCATCGACTTGTGTCACTCGCGCATACTCGCCCTTGGGGATGCCAGTCTCCTGAGATGTGCGACTGTAGCGCAGAACGTCGCCCTCGTTGTATCGAGCGGCCCACATGCGATCGGCTCCGGTAAGGTCTTGGCGCGGAACAAGCACCTTCGTTGGATGCTCTTCTTTGCTGACAACGCCCTTCGCTTGTAGCTCAGCATGGATTGCCTGGTTGATCTCGGTGCGAGAGCGGTTGTCGGGTGAGACAACTAGCGTGTTATCCGGCGACTTCGCGTACTCCTTCGCGATGGCCGCAATACGCTCCTCCGGGCCTCTGACCTCATGAATGCGCCCTTGCCGGTCTAAGCCCGCAATCGCTAATCCAACATCACCACGGGCAAGCTGCTCGACGGTCTGCTTCAACTCTGGGTCTTTCTGGCGAACAATATTCTCCAGCCTTACCGTCTTCATCCCAGCTTCTTGTAGCTGGGCAAAGATGCGACCGGCCTCGACGGACTCATGCTGGCGGGTGTCACCGACAAATAGGACGCGCTCGTTTGGATGGAGGCGGCTCACAAACTCGTGCATTTGCCGAGTCGAGGCGAGCGAACTTTCATCCACGATATAAAGGCGCTTCTCCCCGGTATCCACTTTCTGTCCCTGGGCAAGATGGGCTTGCAATGTCTTCGTCTCGATGCCGGCCTCGCCGAGCTTCTGTGCTGCGCGAGAGGTCGGCGCGAAACCTTCTACCCGATACCCCGCATTCTCCGCGCCCTCGCGTACCACGGCCAGAGCAGTTGTCTTCCCCGCACCCGCGACTCCATCCAAGCCAACGATCTTCTCCCGTGACAGAAACACCTCATCTACTGCCTGCCGCTGGCCAACGTTTAGCTCTGGGTGGCGTTCCTCGGTATCAATGCGAGTTCTCCCGTCTACCAGCATTGGATCGGCAAAGCCACGCTGGTTGCCGTCCTTCATGTGGCCGATAGTCTCGCGCTCCATACGAAGCGTCTCCGCCGTCGTGTACTGCTGGCCTTCATGTTTCGGCCCATGCTGGACCGTTCGGAACTCACCTGACTGCGCTCTGCGGTCGAACTCCTGCCAGACCTGTGAGAAGCTGGCCTCGCCCATGCCTCTATCGAGCGCCGCCGTCAGAATCGACCGCCCGCTCTCAACCGCCGAACGCTCGAAGAGATGTTCGCGGGCGTAGGTCACGGATACCTGGGCGGACTTGCCCGGATGGGATTCGTGATGCTGCCCATGCTGCCGCGCCTCGGCAACAACGCGGTCGGCCTGATGGCCGTACTGCGCCGACAGCTCGCGATGCTGCCGCAAGACCTCTTCCGGCGATAGCAACTCTTTGGAGTCCCGCGTCCGGTGCGCCGCGATCTGTGCGGCGGCTGGCCCGTCGATGCCGTTGGCGCGGATGTAATCCTTCACCTGCTCCCGGCGCAAACTGTTGGCCGCAAGGTACTCCTTGCTGTACCCGGCGATCTGCGGCTCACCCCACTCGCCGCGTTCAACCTTATAGCCAAGTTCGTTCAACCGCACGGCCAGCTCCGATCGGTAGACGTTGGTGGCGTAGTTCTGCGAGGCGAATAGCTCCTGCGGTTGCAGGGAGCGGGTCTGCCCGCTCTCGCGCTCGGTGACATTGAAGATCACAGCATGGGTATGAAGTTGCGGCGCGGCATAGCCTTCCACCGGTCGCGCGGTGTCGTGCTCGAAGGTCGCGGCGGCGAACTTGCCCGTCGTCTCCGGCTCCCGAATGTTGCCGATCCGCGCCTCGGTGTACCGCTCCAACTCAGTGAGCGCCACGCGGACGCTCTCGCGGTGCGCTTGCCGCACCCGGTCATCGCCGCCCACCAGCGCGGTCAGCGAGACGGACTTCGGCGCGGAGAACGTCGCGTCCCACCCCGCGCGGTGTTCGACCGAGGTAATCTCCCTGCCATTCTTACCCTCATAGGTCTTCGATACCTGGTGTCGGACAAGCTGCGTCTCGGTCTGCGGATGCTGGCCTTCGCTCAGCCGAGCGAAGTGCTCCGCACCCACGGCTCCCGAAAGTCCCCACTCGCCGGAGAGCCGCCCCTGCCATTCGCTATGCCCCTGCTGGTCCCGGCTCCAGTAGTTTTGCTCACTCGAAGCGAACTCCCGCGCATGATACGTCCGCGCCTGACCTGCCGAGAGCGGTTTGGAGATGGACAGCATATGCGTGGCCCGATTTCAGCGCGGCAAATGAAGTACCGCATGTACTGATGCTAGACCTGTATAGCTGTATTCACCTATTGGGGAGACCGGGCGCAGTGCAGCACTGCTGCCCATGAAGCCGACACAAGATCACCACCCAAATAGTCAGTCGTCTTCTGTCGCCTTCAAAACTCAAGAAGACGGAAGAAGAATGAAGAAGACATATATTGTGCTGTCGTCTTGGCTGGTTGTGCCCGCTCGAAATGTCGTCTTCTAAACGCCGGAATCCGGCGGGCCAATCCGCCCTGCCGTTTTTCACAAGCGCGACACCTCAGCTTACGGCTCGTTGTGGTATTCTCCCGTATACCCAGACAGAGCGTTTCGACCACACGCATGTCGCCGGAGTGCCTCGTCAGCACGGAGGAGACGAACGAATGAATCTCAAATGCAGGTTGGGTGCTCACAACTGGAGTAAAGACTGTGAGAAGTGTTCCGAATGTGGCAAGACGAGATCGAATTTCCATACTTGGAAGGGATTTGCCTGCGTGAACTGCGGTCACGAGCAATACTCCGCTGCTGAAATGAAACAGAGAGTTTTCCGGGCGGCGCAGAATAGCGATTTGGAGACCGTAAATGCGCTACTAGAGCACAAGCCCGATTTGGTGTCCGTCAGAGACAACGACGGCAACACCCCTTTGGGTATTGCGGCTGCGGAAGGTCACAAAGAGATAGCGGAGACCCTCCTATCCAACGCCGCCGAGATCAATTCAACGAACAGCAAAGGCTTTACTCCTCTGCACTGTGCGGCGACTCTAGGTCGGACGGAGGTCGTTAGATTGCTGCTGACAAAGAAGGCCGAGGTAAATCCCAGGGACAAGGGCGGAGCCACCCCCCTGCACTTTGCTGCTTTTGCTGGTCACAAAGGAGCTGCGGAATTGCTCTTGGCCAACGGTGCCGAGGTCAATGTCACAGATAAAGAGAACGTTACTCCTCTGATTAAGGCAGTGCTACAGGGGCATCGAGAGCTGGTTGAATTGCTGCTCGCCAAGGGAGCCAACGTCAACGCAAAGGACAACAAAGGGTATACGTCCATGCACGGGGCGATTTTGGGAGGACACGTCGGGATCGTGGAGTTGCTATTGGCCCACCATCTGGAGATCAATACTCAAGACATTGAATCGGGCTGGACTCCGTTGCATTTAGCGGCTGGGCTTGGTAACAAGGCTGCTGTGATATTGCTACTGGCTAACAAACCGGACGTGAGTTTGAAGGACAAGAGCGGAAAAACTGCCTTCGATCATGCTCAAGGCAAAGGTCATAGCGAAATCGGAAAGCTGCTGTGGGAGCAAACCAACGCCTCCTCAGCCACGGATTCTGATCAGCGCAGGGATCTGCGATCGAATTCCAATTCCGCGAGGTTAAGGTACGATGGGCTCTATTGGGCAGATACAGGAGAGTTTGTTGCCGACGGTGGCAAGCAAAAACTTTTCAGCTATTTGCGCCTTTACGGAGACAATGCGGCCGCATTTGCGACGAGTCCGGCAGGGCCGAAACTTGACGAGACTACGCGCAACAACATATTCAAGCAGATTGCCTGGTTTTGCAAGGCGCGGGCTAATTTCGCGGGACTTTTCACCTTGAATGGAGACGCAATCGAGTTAAGCGTTTCAAATGAAGCGGCGGGCGTCGACCAAGGGTTTCAGACCTGCATCGCATCAGGGAGGGCATCGGCGGACGGCGACACGATAACCTTGACGCTTCGCTATCCACAGGCGGAGGGGATGTATAAAGACGTGTGGCACGAGGGAGAGTTCACCTTCAAATTCCATCCGATGAGTTTTACCACAGCATGAACCGAAAGGATTGAATAGGCAAGTATGAATTGCCTGTGTTTCGTGCAAACGCGAAGAGCTATCGGCTAAGATAGCACGAACGGGTACTGCCACATCTATCCTCCATTCTTACCCGCTTTGCTTGTCGCGATCCCGCTCTTTCCAGCGTCTTGGGATGGATGCCCAGTTGCCGCGCAAGTTCGATTATCTCCCGCGCTGCTCTTGGACCGCTTTTCAATTCATCGTGCATGAGCGTCTCGGATTCGCCGACTCCGACTCTTGGCCACGATGATCGCTCAGTACTTAAAATAGCTGGCTTGGTTAGAGTCGAAAGACGTCACTTTCAATCAATCCCCTTGGACTCATCCCAGACGTAAACTTCTTTCGCTTCGAGGTCTGTCGATGGGGACAGCGGGAGCGAAGCCTGGATCGCGGCCACCGACCTCTTCACCGGCAATTTCGTTACTGCTACGGAGACCGGGGCGACTACTTCCACCTTCACTCTTGGGATCAACTCAGGCAGCTTCCGCTCGATAAACTCCGGCTGTTTGCCCCTCTTCTTTGCCAGCGCGAAGCGCACCGGCACAACGCGATTCTCCTGCTTGATGAAGGCGCGTAGCGGCTCCAGGCCGGAGATTTCCGAGGCCATTACGAGCGGCTTGGTGACGATCTCCAACGAGAACGATTTCTTGCTCCGCAAGAGTCCCATGCTGCGCGACTCCTTTAGCCGCTTCACCTCAATCTCTCCGATAGCATCGGATATCCATTTCGCCGCGCGGGGTTCGGATGTCTTGAAGAACACCTTGGTTGCCGGCTGCGAGAGCATCGCCTCAGCGTCCTTGCCGTAACGCCTTTCCATCTGGCTGCGCCCCTGAAAGCCAAGCACAACCGGGTTGCCGTATTTGCGGTTTTCCGTGACGGCGGTATGGAGCTGGGGTAGCTTGTTGAGGCTTGCAAGTTCGTCGATGACGAACCATACCGGCTTTGCATAGCGGTCTTCACAGTAGCCCATCATGCGCAGGATGAAGAGGTCTAGCCAGACAGAATGCAGCGGCAGAATCTTCTCCCGGTAGCCGGGATTGGAGGTCAGAAACACCCACCGCTTGCGCTCGGTGTGCCACTCGGCCGTAGAGAAGGTTTTACGATTGGCATCGTCATATTCAGGGAGCAACTCCAGACTGTCGGCAACCATATTCAGGCTTGAAATAACACCCGCCCGCTGCGCCGGAGCGGTGGGGTCGATGAGAGCGGCAAGTGGCGTTCCCTTCACCATCCGTGCCATCTGATCCGGGTCGGCCATCCACCGCAAGATGTCCCTTGGCTGCGGCTTCTGTTTGAGAAGATAGGCCAGGATTCTGCGCGGACCATCGGTAAAAAACGCCTTCTCGTACTCCTTATCTGGAAGGAACGCGGCGGCGATAGTCGTAGCAGTTTCATCCCGTAAAAGCTCAGCACCCAGTGACCAGTAAGGGCACCTTGCGTCAAGGGGATTGAGGATCAGGTCGCTACGCTTCGGATCGTAGAACTCGCCTACAAAATCCATCGCCGGATCGTAGACGATGGCGGTCTCGCCGCGCTCCTGGACCTGCCGGAGAATCTGCCGGATGGCCGAGGACTTGCCGCTGCCAGTGTCGCCCATGAGCATGATGTGGCTGGACTCCAGACGACGCGGAATGCGATAGCTCGGCCCAAACGGAAGCCGAGTCTTCCAACTAGAGGGCGAGTCGCCCCACTGCAAGTGAAAGCGGATTCCATCTTCCTTCCGCGCTCTGAGCCAGCCAAAGGGCGATGCCAGTTCCGGCCCCTTCGTCCGCCGTCCGTGCCGCTCTTCATGCTTCGATCTGGTCTTCCACCAAGCCCTCAACCCAAGCAGAAAGAGTACCGCCGCCGCACACGCAAACAACGGCTGTAGCACCATCCGCCAGATGCCCCTTCCGTCGAAAATCTCGGCTTCCAGATAACGCTCCAGCTTCGCGGACTCGACCTGCTGCGGCTCGCTCTTGACCACTCCGCGCCAGCCGTCGGCGACGGCGCGGGACGAAAGTTTGACGGGCAGTTCATTGCCGTTGCCGACGGTTGCTGAGACAACATCGGCCCCCAAAGCCACCTCGGGTTTCCGTCCCGGCGCTGTCTTTAGGAGCCATTCAACCTTGGTCGTCGCGTCGGGCTGGCTCCCGCGTTCCGTGCTGTCGAGGTAGGTAATCAGGTAGTAGTTCTGGAGCGGCGGTGTCACCAACCAGAACCATGCCGCCACCGGCACAATCGGAAGTCCGGTGAGCATCACGATAGCGACTATAAGCCACGGAAAGCGTTTGGGAAACTGCATCGGGCGGCTCATGGTTTGCTCCCGCTCTTCGGCTCCGGCCTCGCAGAGGCGGACGAATCCTGGAGCAGCTTGCGGGCCTTTGTGACCTTCTGAGCGTCGGCGGTTTCGCGGATTTTTAGGACGGTTTCGGGGAGTAATTGCTTGCCTTCCGACGCCGCCTGAGCGGTCGCATGGAAGAGGTTCAGGAGCATGTACCGGGTGGCGCAAACCTCCGCCATGATCACCTCAACCGGGTCTGCCGGACGCTGCCGCGCCTCCGTCAGCGCCGTGTCGCGGAGCCATTCGGCAAGCGACTTGCCACCCCGCCTAGCCGCTGCTTCGACCTCCTCCAGCTCGTCAATAGAGAGCCGGGTCGCTACCGTCTTGGCGCGGAGGATCGTCTTTGCCCCTGAAGTAGCGAGCGCCTGAGTCTCGAAATCGTGGCCCGTGCGGGTGGTGCTCATGGGAGCCCGCCTTTGGGCTAACCCTAGTCTCATCGCAAGAGGGCGTCAAACAAGGCCGTTGACGCGCTAGCGTGAACGTCTTTTGAATCAGCATGTTTACGCGGTCAGCGCGAAAGCTGCCTTCGCGTAAACATGCGTTTCCATTTGGAAACATGAATCAGCCAAGTGGCTGATTCGATACGCGATTCCAGCTGGAATCGTAGGGACCCCTGGGGATTCCTCACAGCAACCCTTTGGGGGTGATGTGTCAATCCTTCTTCCGCTGCATCGCAGCGTGCTCTTCGCTCTTGCCCTGTTCGGCCGTCACGATTGCCCTGCGATCCTACAGGGCCGCCCAGCAAGCCCAGCAACGCTGCGCTGATGGGCTGAGTGATGCCTACATGACGCCAAGTATCCATCCCTCGATCTCGGCAGCTCTGCGGTCTGCTTCATCAAGAGGCGGACTGGCGAACGTGGAGAGTGAGCCGTTGCTGTCGGCCTGCCTCATCCATGCAGCTACGGAGTAGGCGTCGTGCTGATGGCCGTCACGATTCTCCCTGGGGAAACTCCGGCTCCAAAGCGCCGGGTAGACCTCAGCCACAACGGATTTTCCCGCTGGAAAATACCACCCATCAAAGGGCCAGAAGTGGACGCGACCGGCTGTTTTCAAATCGATATACCGAAGCCACGGAATTCCGCTGTGAGTCGATTTCGCCACCGATCCCTGGACGTCAAAATGGAAGACTGATTTGGCACCGCGAGCGCGGATCTCCGTCACACGCCTCCACCTCGGATTACCGGATCGCGCAGGCGCGTTACCGCAGAGTCCATCACGCACGAAGTCAACATAAGTATGGTCATCGTCCGTCGGCCAATGGTGCTGGAAGTCTTCCAGAAACGCTCTCCAATCGAGCGGAACATGGTTCTCGGCGAAGTAGCGGAGAGGGAACGAAAAGCCGTGGTCAATGCCGACAAGCGTCGGTATATCTTCGGACAGAGCCTCCGCCAACCACTCTGCGATTCCGCGTCGCGCCCAATACTTCTTCGCACCGGCTGGAGGCTGTACTTCGGCCGGCGGTGTGTCCCTGTCTGCCATATAAACGCGCAAACCTTTGAGACTCGCGATGGGTGTCTCCGCACCGGAGTAGTCGATTCCGATATAGCGCTCGAATGCCCCTCGCACGATCAAATCAGTTCCCGGCTTTCGGGTGACTCCGCACTTTTAAAAGCTGCATTCTTCTTCTCTATGTGCGCCGCTTTCGCTTCCGCTTTGACCTTCATAACCACCTGAATCTCGTCCAAGTGCCAAGGGCGAAAGTCGTGACTATCCACCCCGACATCCATCGAAAGGGAGATTGGATCGTCCGGCAGATTGCCGTGCGAGTGTCCGTAGAGCTGCCAAGCTCCGCGTGAATGATTAGGCCAAACTTTCATTGCGTAATGGCAAAGAACGATGCCCTGCTTGCCAATAGAAATCTCGGACAGAGAACTCCACGACGAGAAGAGATGTTGAAGTTGCCTCGTCGTCTTGTCGTGATTGCCGTCGACGAAATGGATGTTCTGGCAAGCCAGCCGATTGCGGTATGCCGCCACATTGTCATGCTTGCCGAGACAGAAATCTCCGAGAAAATACAGTATGTCGTTGGGCTTCACGCTGGAGTTAAGTCGATCCACGATCACGTCATCCATCTCCCGTGTATCTGCGAATGGGCGCGTGCAATATCGGATGATGTTGAAGTGTCCAAGGTGAAAGTCGGACGTAAACCAAGTGTCGGCCATGATGACGATTATGCAGGAATGACTCCCGCATTGTTTGTGCAGACAGCCGAGTCCGCGTCAACGGCGAAAGCTATCCATTGCGCGTTCGCATCGCTGTCGTATCACCGCAGCGACGGCTTCGGCAAAGGGATCGGCAATCTCCAATCCGGGCAGCGTTGCCATCATCGTTTCGGCTAGTTCCTGCACACGTCGTTTCACCATAGGCTTCGCAAGTCCTGCCTCCTCCGCGAGCAGCTCGAAGTTCTTCGGCGTCACCTTCTCCGATGAATACTCGCCGCCAATCTTCATCGCCATAGTACGGCTGAGTTCCGGGTAGTAAATCGTGCTCACCACGTCATAGAGCGGAGCGAAGCTGACCTCCAGGTCGCCATTCCCGACACCGCGATAGAGCAGTGAGAAGTTCTTGCCGTGAGCGTCCATATTGCCCACCAGGTAGTTGTAGATCACCGCATCCAACAGGCGCGCCAAGTCGATGACCGGCGTGCTTGAAACCTCGCGCAATAGTGCGAAACATTGCTTGAGCGATGGACCGCCTTCCTTCTGATATTTCATTTCGGAGACGATGCCCTGGGCCTGACAAAAGTCCTCCTGATGCAGCCGTTCGAGGACAGCAGCCCCTCCACTTCCAATGCGGTGAACGCGGTCATAACGCTCCACCAAGAGATAGGCCATACCGTCAACGGTTCGGGTTTGCACGGTCGCAGTTGGCAGCCCTACGGCTGAGGCGAGTTTCATGCAGAGTGCTTCATTGGAAACGACACCCTCGAAGCGCTCGACTGCCGGCTTCAGGATATGTGTACTCGGCGCACCACCCAAAGGAAGACTGATCTCGTCACCTTCGATACGCACAGCGATCTTGTCCTGCGCGCCCGCAAGCGAAAGACGTATCCCCTCTTCCCCTGCCAGAAGTGGACGCTTCGGTAGCTCCTTCAAGATGGCCGTGAGTTCCTCTGAGGAAAGCGTTCGATAGCTGTAATTCCTTTCGGGAAGGGCATCTCCCGCCGGAACGAAGGTGACGGCTCCCGCGCACTCGCCGCCGATCTGCTCCAACATGGCGAAATCGTTGCGGGCGCTGATTCCCAGATTGCGGGCGATGATCTCGCGCTTGCCCTCTTCCGCCAAAATACCAGCAAAGAATCCCCGGCATTCCTTGCGAGCAAAGCGTTCCTTTCGCAGAGGTAAGGATTGAGACAATGGCTTGGCACCGGACGTATTCAGCCAACTCTCGGCATAGCGGAACGCCATCTGGCCGCCGTCGTCCTGGATGAGGTTGCCGACAAGATGATTGTGCAGATATACGTCGAGGGCTTTCGCCATGCTCTACTCTTCTTTCTCAGCCACCGCCGACGGCGGCGTAAGAGTCAACTTGATTCCCAGGGTTTGCAGGATCGTCAGCGCTTTTCCGATCTCGCAGGTCTCTTTCCCCTTTTCGAGATCAATGATGAACCGCAGCCCCGTGCCGGATGTAAGCGCCAGATCCTTCTGAGTGACGCCCAGGCTCTTGCGTGTGGCCTTGATTAGGCTGCCAATTTGCTGGGATGTGTATTTCAAGACCGGCCCTCAATAAATGTTACCGTTCGGGAATAATACCATGCGCGAGAGCTTCGTTGGCGATAAATATTCCCGAACGGGAACTATGTGGACATCAAGTGCTTTCCTAGGTCGCAATATTCCCGTTCGGGAACTTTCGCGTTCTTGATTACCTAACCTCACACAGCACATGGCCTCAACTCTTTGGGCTCGCAGCCCATTTGCCTTCTTCGCTTGCTGTACGGAAATTATCTTTTCACGTTGCACCATAATTATCTTTTCCTGTTGTGCGCCACATGGACGGTCGTGACAGTTGGTGATCGCAACGCATACACGCACGCCCTTGAACGTGAGGGTATCGGAGTACACATCATCGCCTCCTCTGATGCCGTTCCTGGGCTTCGGCGTAAGCGGCTCATGATGTCACTAAGGTTCCATAGTTGAATGATATTGACACGCTTGCGTCCTGCATCGTACCCCTATTGGGGTGCGACGGCGACCGGACGAACCGGTCGCACGAAGGTTGCGGTGAGGAGTGGAAGAGTGGCGATGTTGTCTGGCTGAGATTGCGCCTGGACAACTAGCTTGATGCGAGTTCCCTTCTGGAGCGGCTTGGCGAAATGACCCTGCTTGCCGAAGGCAACGACGTTGTAGTGAAAGGCCTGGAGGTTGCGGTCTGAGATGACGGCGACTCCGAAGGCGGTGTACTTGCGGCCGTTCTTGGAGATGCGGCTGGTGGCTGAGTTGCTGACGGTGCCGAAGAGGGTGACGGTCTGTTGTGTCTGCATGGTGTTTCTCCTTTTTGCCCGGTCAATCGGGACACATCCAAAGGGCGCAAAGGTGCGCTGCTCCCAAGTCGCGGCATGGCCGCGTTGCCAAGAGAAGAAGTTTTTGGAAAGGGACCCGGAGCTTGCGAGGGGGGAGGAGTCCAACACCCGCAGGGCGCGGTACGCAAGTTCTGAACGCAGAGCCGCAGGGCGCAGCTCCTGCACCGAAGCGGTGGCCGAGTGAACGTGCAAACAGGAGATCGTAGAGGCTGGACAAGCTACCCCGCAACCTTCGAGAGTGGCCGCAAATTCACTTTTAGGCACCCCAAGCTCTCAGAGCACAGTTTTCGTCCAATCTGCCTCAGTCAACACAAGCGCATCTATCTGTACGTCCGCAACTGACACAATGAGAACCATGAGGATAGGCCGGTACTAGCTAAATTAACGTGCCGTAGTCGATCCCGCTCCTGTGAGAGCTCATGGATGTAGACATCTCAACAGAAATCAACAATTGCGGCATGTTCCAAAAGGGCTAACTTCTTAGACTTATCCATTATTTAGTCAAGATGACGACTCTGCTGTGAGAGCAGAGGGTTGGGTCAACAGGGGTTGTCGCGAGTTTCCAATCTCGTCAACCGTGGCTCTTTAGCCCTTAGAGCGAATGAGAATCCAAGTCGGGGAGAGTTTTGGTGAAGTACAGAGATTGAACCGGACCCCTTGTATCAAAAATCTACCGGGGCGCCGCGCCGACTCGACCCGGATGAGACTTTACCAGGCGAAACGTAGCAGTGAGCCGCTGCTGGTTGCGGTCGGGGATATTGAAACTTTAAAAACGGTAAAGCTAAGTGCTCTCAGAGGCCGCTCTCCAGCCTCACTATTGCGGGGTCTGCAAGATATGCACAGTGACCGTTGCCGTGTGAACGACGCCACCGGAGTTCGCCGTAACGATGATTGGGTAGACCTCGTCGGCATAACCTGTGCCGCAGCCTACAAGGCTCGCGATCGTGCCTGCGCTGAGGACAAGCAGAAGGCCGAGCATCATTAACCGCGGCAGCGTTCGCAGACTTCTGCGCAGACGCAGTGCAAGCGCTAGCGGCAAGATCATGAAACAGAGAAGAGTCTCATCCGTCGCGCCCGCGGGGCGATACCAGGCAGTCCTGCTGGTCGACACCGTAAACGTGACGTCGGCGCCACCGGCGTTGACTGCGATCGTACTCGGGGAGAACGAAGGGTGCGCGTCGAGCGGCAGATTGCCTGTGTAGCTGAACGTCACGGGCTGATAGTAGCTGCCGGAGAGCGGTGTGACATGGAATGTAAAGGCCGCAGCGTTGTAGTAGTGCATCGTCACTAGGCTCGGTGAGGTAAGGGTGAAGGTAAAATCGGGTACCGAGACAATGATGGAAGGGCCGGTAGCTGTATTGGATGTGAAGTTGACATCGCCGCTATAGACCGCGGTAATGGTGTGGCTGCCGACTCCCAGGCCAGTCGAATTGAGAATGGCCTGGCCGGAAACGAGCCCGGCAGAAGCGAAGGGAACACCGTTGTCGAGGTACTGCACGGTGCCGGTGGGAGTGCCGCTCGTCAGCGAAGTGACCGTAGTGGTAAAGGTATCGTTTTGCCCGAAGAGAATATTTTGCGCGCTGACGGTCAGTGTTGCGGTTGTGCCTGCCTGCGTGATGGCGAGGGTGCCGTCCTGGATGGTCAGCGTGTACTCTGGCAGATTTGCTCCCGATACTGAAGGAACAATCGCATAGTTCGCGACCGGAGAAAGTTGGACAGCGGCAGTAGAGAATGTCTCGCCGAATGTGTCTCCCTCCTGCTGGCCTGTGACCGTGCCGGTAAAGTTTGGATTGACTGTGCCGTACACTCGCGTTGCGTTGTTTGCGGCGACGATAAGACTGGCTTTCATGACGGTCAGATTGGTAGTGGCCGTCGCTGTGTTGTAGTCCGTAACGTCGGTAGGGGTGAACAATACAGAAAGCGTTTCGCCTGATGGGGCGGGTACCGTGCCCGCCGCTGGAGTGTAGGCATAGGTTCCTGCCAGTGCGGCTCCGCCAACTCCCGTGGCGCTTGCATCCAGTTGTGCGCTCCCCAGCGCCGAGCCATAGGTGATGGTCGGCGCAGGCCAGACGATTGCGGGAGTCGCTTTGGCCACCGCGAAAGTCGCGCCCTGGCTGCCGGCTGAGTAATTCCCATCTGCCGCTTCCGACGCCAGCAGTGTGACGGCGCCTGCACCGGTAAGAGTGACGATATTGCCCGTGACAGTCGCCGGCCCGCTCAAAACGGAGTACATGAAAGGCCCAGTGGAATTCGAACTGGCATTCACGGTAAAGGGGGCATCGCCGTAAGTATGGTTCGGTACGGAGAACATAATAGTGGGAGCTAGCACTGTGACCGCAAATATTGCGTTTGAGGCGGTCGCCACGGTGTAGTTGTTGTCGCCCGCGAAGCTACCGGTGACGATGTGTGCCCCCACGGCCAATGCCGCTATCGTCGCCGCCGGAACAGTTGCGCTACAGGTCTCCGGACTGCCGGCCGCAGTGCAGGTGGCCGTATAACTCACCAAATTGAGAACATACGTCACCGCCCCGCCCGGTTGCCCGCCGGAGTAGCTCAGCGTGTCGCTGATCGTAACAGCTTGATTCGTCCCGTAAGGCTCAGTCGCAACAGGCGCAAACGTCATCGTGCCGAACACCGGAGTAGCTTTGTTTACGATCAGCTCGACGGACGCCGACGTGGGCGAATAGTCGGTCGCGTCGGTCGGAGTAAAGCCGGCCAGCAGCGTCTGCGTACCGGCCTGCAACACGGTGCCGGCAGGCGGGGTGTAGAGAAAACTCCCGGCCACTCCGCCCGAGGACGCATCTAGCTGGGTTGCGCTGAGCGGTGTGCCATAGGTGATCGGTGCCGGAGTCGCCCAGGTAATGGTGGGCGTCTGGGCCTGGATGCTTTTGCAGTGCGTCAGCCCCGAGCCAACAAAAATATTCGCGCAGATACCCGGACCCACGTCGGTCTGTACATTCCAAATGCTCAGGACGAGGTGATCCCCCTGGCTAAGCGACCAGCCATTGGGGCCATAGTCTCCCGTAAAACCCGTAATGACGATTTGGGTATCTGTCCAGGAAGAAATGGACAGACCCACCGCATCGTCCACACCCACGCCGGAGTTGACATAGCCCGCCTGAAAGGTCGCTCCGCTCTCATCGACGATCGCGATGTACAAGGCATCGCCGCTATACGCCGCGCGGGTTCCGAAGCCTGAACCGGTAATGGTAAAGGTCTGGGTTTGCTGGGCCGTAACCGCAGTCACAGACTGAATCGCAGGCCCTGTACCTGCCGCGACCTCATACTCCCACATATCGTTGAGAGAGCCGACAGTGTCGCTGTCATCGATGCCCAGGCCCCCAAAGAACCAGAAATTGCCGCTGCTGTCGCTCCAGCTTGTGGAGTTGAAGCGACCGCCAGGGATGACTCCGGCAGCGGGTTTCCCCAATGTGCCGTAGACGCCGGGTTGGCCGGACGTACTGGATCCGCCCATCCAGACCCACTCGCCCCCGGTATTGACGTACTCCCAAAGATCGTTGAGATAGCCCATTTTGCCGGTGCCATCCAACCCATTGCCTCCAAAGAGCCACAGAGTGCCGTTGGTGTCGGTCCAACTCACCGCGGCCGCGCGGCCTCCCGGAATATTGCTCGCGGCGGCCGAACCCAACGTGCCGTACACTCCCTGTTGACCGCCGCTGCAGTTGACCGTGTTGGTTCCGCTTGTCCATACCCATTCGTTCACGGCAGGAAAGTATTCCCAAAGGTCATTCAAATAAACCTGCTGCGACGTGCTGCTATCGAAGCAGGACCCCCCGAAGAGGAAAAAGTGGCCACCGTTATCGGTCCAGTTTGTTGTTCTCTCACGGCCGCCCGGAATGTTTCCCGTTGCCGGAACCTGACGCGTACCGTAGAC
>Ga0209483_1001643_pt1 | contig 16714 bp, 19 predicted proteins | sample NGEPerA_FD_184508 | JGI IMG/M metagenome (GOLD analysis project Ga0209483, IMG submission 184508) | Arctic peat soil microbial communities from the Barrow Environmental Observatory site, Barrow, Alaska, USA - NGEE PermafrostL2-A... | ecosystem: Environmental > Terrestrial > Soil > Wetlands >... | reverse complement strand
CGATGGAGTCGCGATCCTGAGTGGCATACTTGTCGAGGAACGGGAACTGATAACACGCGCTATTGCACGGGCCGGCATGAGAATCGCGAATGATGATGTCGAGGGCGACTGGTTGAGTCTGCTCATCGTGCGCACGTCGTGACGCAGACTGATCGCGCTGCGTTTTTCGTTGAGGACCCGGCAGCTGTCGGTGCGCAGGTCACGCTGTCCATTTCGGATGCGCAGCACATTGCAGTGTTGCGACTCGGAGTAGGTGAGAGGGTCGGACTGCGTGATGGCGTCGGCGGGACCGCATCGGGCACGCTCGTCAGGCTGGGCCGAAAGAACGCGCTGGTCGAGGTCGATCAGGCGATTGCAGTACCGCCGCCCAGGCCGATACATCTGCTGGTCCCGGTCGCGGATCGGGACCGGATGCTCTGGCTCGCCGAAAAAGCCGCGGAACTCAACGTGACGAGCTGGCGCCCGGTGCTCTGGCAGAGATCGCGCAGCGTTTCACCGCGCGGCGATGGACCCACCTTTCGCAACAAGGTTCGCGCCCGCATGATAGCCGCGCTGCTTCAATCGCGGTCCGCCTGGCTTCCCGAGATCTTTCCCGAGGCGACAATTGAGCGCGCAATCGCTGCGGCTCCGGAAGGGGGCAGGGTCGTGCTCGAGGCAGATGGAGCACCATTCGGGGGTATCGAGCTCAAGGAACCTGCCGTGATTGCAGTAGGCCCCGAGGGAGGATTCGAGGAGGCCGAACTTGCCGCACTGGTCGAGGCCGGGTTTACCGCTGCCTCGATCGGGGAGTCCATTCTTCGTTTCGAGACGGCGGCGATTGCGGGGGTGGCAGTGGCACTTTCAATGGCGCGTTCATGACAATCAGGGGCAAAATCGATGGCTGACAGGTCGGAAAACTGCATTTTCTGTCGAATCATCCGCGGGGAGATCCCCGCGACCATGGTCGCGACCAACGATCACGTGGTGGCATTCCGGGATCTTGACCCAAAGGCGCCCGTTCATGTGCTCGTCGTGCCGAGGGAGCACATCGCCTCTCTGGACGATTCGCCGGATCGGGCTGTGCTGGGCGCGGTTCTCGCGCTGGCTACGGATGTGGCCCAGATGGAGGGGTTGGCCGCGGGCTACCGGGTCGTCATCAATACCGGTCCGGACGGGGGGCAGACGGTCGACCATCTCCACGCCCACGTTTTGGGCGGAAGACACATGGCGTGGCCGCCCGGCTGAGATTAATATTAAAGGCTGCACATCAACCGCTCAGGAACCATAGCACAGGGGGCTTTCGGGTTTGTCAGAAGTCATCATTCAGGAAGACGAGAACTTTGAACGCGCGCTCAAGCGATTCAAGAAGAAGGTCGAGAAGGCGGGAATTCTCGCGGATCTGCGCAAGCATCGGCATTACGAAAAGCCGAGCGAGCGTCGGAAGCGCAAGATGAACGCTGCGACTCGCAAGAACCGTCGTCATCGCCCGATGTAATGTCGTCTCTCGGCGACAAGCTGCAGGCTGACCTTAATTCGGCGCGCAAGGCGCAGGACAAGGCGGGCGTGCTGCTGTTGGGAACAATTCTGTCGGACGTCAAGAACAAGCGGATCGAACTGCAACGCGATCCCTCCGACGACGAGGTACTCGACGTGCTGCGCAAGGGGATCAAGCGCCGCCGCGAATCGGTTGAGATGTACGAGAAAGGCAAGCGCCTCGATCTCGCCGAAAAGGAACGCGCCGAAGTCGCAGCACTGGAGAAGTATCTTCCGGCGCAGGTCGGCGAGGATGAAATCCGCGCCGCAGTCCGCGCCGCAATTGCAGCCGGCGCGAATTCGATGGGTCCACTTATGGGCCGAGTCAATCCGCAATTCAAGGGACGCGCGGATGGCAGCGTGATCAGTCGGATCGCAAAGGAAGAACTGGCCGCGCATTAACGCCCGTTGTCATCCCGCCGCAGGTCGGGATCCGGTTGTCATCGCGCCGCAGGTCGGGATCCGGTTCTCATCGCGCCGCAGGTCGGGATCCGGTTGTCATCGCGCCGCAGGTCGGGATCCGGTTGTCATCCCGCCGCAGGTCGGGATCCATCGACGAGGCTGCGACGGCGGTATCCATCTCAGAGACGGTCGCGACCATGGATGGACCCCGACCTTCGGCGGGGTGACGGTACTCTACTCGCTCCCCGCTCCCACAACGGGATCCCGACCTTCGGCGGGATGACAGCCTTCGGCGGGATGACAGCCTTTGCGGGATGACGGCCTTTGCGGAATGACACTCTGCATGACTGGCTAGTGACCCCTGAACACGAAGAACACCGCCGCGACAATGCACAACGCGGCCCACAGGTAATCCAGTTTCAGAGGTTGATCCATATAGAAGAACGCGAACGGGACGAACACGCTTAACGTGATCACCTCCTGCAGTATCTTCAACTGGCCCAGCGTCATCGTGGTGTAGCCAATTCGATTGGCTGGCACCTGCAGCATGTATTCGAATAGTGCAATGCCCCAGCTCGCGAGCGCCGCGATGTACCACGGTCGGGATTCCATGTTCTTCAAGTGCCCATACCACGCGAACGTCATGAACACGTTCGAACAGACGAGCAGGCCGGCGGTTCTGAAGATGACGGACCGGAAAATCATTGGCATGGACATGGCCCAGTGGGATTGCGATAAGGCGCCGCTGCTTCCAGACCAGCCTTCGGTGTGTTTTCGCGGCACTCGATATAATTCAGCAGACACATGAATAACCACGCGCTCGCGGTACTGGAATTCCCCCGCGTCCTTGACGTCGTCGCGGAGCGCGCGACGTCGGAGGAAGGGGTCGAGCGCATCCGGGCTCTTCGCCCGACGACCGACAGGGACTGGATAGAGAGGGAGCAGGCCAGGGTCTTCGCTGTGCGATCGCTGATTGCCAGCGAGGCCCGCTGGGCGCCGTATGCGATCCCTCCAGCCCGGCGTGCTCTTGAGCGCCTCCGCGTGGAGAATGCGACACTCGCTACGGGTGACTTCGGTCTGTTGCGCGCACTTCTGCGCAGCTCCCGAATGACCCTCGACTCGCTCCGCGATCCGCGGCTGCCGCTTGCAGCGCGAGCAGTCCTCGAGCCGGTCACCACGCGACTTGTCCGGGACGCTTCGTCTGAGTCCGCAATAGATCAGGTCCTGGACGATGACGGCGAGGTTCGCGACTCGGCATCGCCGAAGTTGCGCGGTATCAGACGCGAACTGCGGCACGCTGAATCCAACCTTGTCTCGCTGCTCGAGCGACTGATGTCACGCCTAGACGCGACACAGCAGGTGCCCGACATGTCCGTCACGATTCGCAATGGGCGATACGTGATTCCGGTGCGCCGGGAGGGTCGTGGCGCAGTTGGCGGAATTGTGCACGACACATCCTCCACGGGAAGCACACTCTTCATCGAACCACCGGCCGCGGTTGAAGCCGGTAATCGGATGCGCGAACTCGCGTCCGAAGAAATTATTGAGATCGAGCGAATATTGTTCGAGCTCGCTGGCAAACTGCGGCCGGTGCATCCGTCCATGGCCAGCGCTCTGGATGGTCTCGCGGAACTCGATTCACTTTACGCTCGCGGAAGAATGGCGCTCGAATTCGGAGCGGCTCCCGTTGCGTTGAGCGAGCCGGGAGACACATTCGAGATCGTGGGCGGTCGACATCCGTTGCTGCTGGCGCAGGGCGCGCGCGTTGTTCCGTTCGATCTCTCGCTGACCGAATCGGAGCGAACATTTCTTATTTCGGGTCCGAACACCGGCGGCAAGACGGTGCTGATAAAGGCCATCGCCCTGTTGTCTCTCTGCGTTCAAGCCGGAATTCCGCCGACAGTTGGCGAGGGCAGTACAATCGCAATCTACGACGAGATCTACGCCGATATCGGCGATGAACAATCGATTGCGGCGAGTCTTTCGACCTTTTCTGCGCATGTAAAGAATCTCCGCGAGATCCTCACTGGGGCTACCAACCGTTCGCTCGTAATCATCGATGAACTCGGATCTGGCACGGATCCTGTCGAAGGAGCCGCACTCGGCGGAGCGGTGCTCGAGTCACTCACAAACCGGCAGTCACGTACGGTGGTGACGACGCACCTGGGTGCGCTAAAGCAACTTGCGATCGAGGACCCCGGCGTTGTGAACGGTTCGTTGCAGTTCGACGCGATCGAGTTGGCGCCGACCTATCGGCTGATCAAGGGGATACCGGGTCAATCATATGGTCTGAGCATCGCGCGTCGGCTTGGCGTTCCTGCAGATGTACTTGAACGCGCCGAGACTCGTTTACCGGTCGGCGAACGGGATGTCAATGTTCTTCTGGCCGATCTGGAAGCACGCGACAGTGCGCTTGCTGAACGGGAGCGCGAGGCAGAACTCATCGCTAACGACACGCGTGAGCGGGCTCGGCGAGTCGCGGAGCGCGAGCACAATGCCGGCGTACGCGAGCGGGAATCGGAGAGACGTGCGCGGGAAGAGTCGCGTCGATACCTCCTGTCTGCACGGAAGGATATTGAAAACACGATCAAGTCGCTCAAGAGATCCGACAACGTGGACGAGGCCGCGCGGGATGCACGCCGTCACGTAGAGGATCTCGCCAAGGAGCAGACTGCGCAACTCGAGCGGCTCGATGCGCGCGAGCGTGTCGGTGCCGCACGTGATATGACCCGACAGGACACGACGCCTCCAGCAGTCGGAGATCACGTTTCTGTAGCCAGTCTGGGCGGTCGCGTGGGCCAATTGATTGAAATGCGTGATGAGAACGCCATAGTAGCGGTCGGTACTCTCAAGCTGTCGCGTCCACTCACCGACCTCACGCGCGCGGCGCGGCCTCAGCCACAGGCAGCTGTAAGTATTCGCGGTGATATTCCAGATGTACACGTCGCGAGCGAGATCGACCTGCGTGGCATGCGCGTCGGTGAAGTCGAAGACATTGTGATGTACGCCGTGGACAATGCCGTGCGCGCCGACATGAAGGCGCTCCGGATAATCCACGGCAAGGGCACGGGCGCGCTTCGCGAACGAATATCCGAAATGCTCCGCAAGGAGCCGCGTGTCGTGAACTATCGGCTGGGCGCCTGGAACGAAGGCGGTGCTGGAGTGACGGTGGTGGAGCTGGCATGAGTTCCGATCCCGTAGTCGAACGCGTCCGGGAAGCTGCGGACATCGTGCAGATCATCGGCGAGCATGTGAAGCTCAAGCGTGCCGGCAGTAATTTTCGCGGACCGTGCCCATTCCACGGCGGCAAGAACCCGAACTTCAGCGTATCTCCAAAGCGCGGTCAGTATCACTGCTTCAAATGCGGTGAGTCCGGCGACGTTTTCGCGTTCCTGCAGAAGCAACTCGGCATGAGCTTTCCCGATGCGCTCCGATCCGTCGCTAGTACTGTCGGGATAGAAGTGCCGCAGCAGCGAGTCGAGCGGTCAGGGCCCGATCCTCGAGATCCGTTCTGGGAAATGAACGCGTGCAGAAGCAACTCGGCATGAGCTTTCCCGATGCGCTCCGATCCGTCGCCGCTACTGTCGGGATAGAAGTGCCGCAGCAGCGAGTCGAGCGGTCAGGGCCCGATCCTCGAGATCCATTCTGGGAAATGAACGCGGTGGCGGCTGACTACTTCACACGCGAGTTGTGGGATGCCGACCGCGGAAGTCAGGCGCGGACGTATCTGCAGGGCCGTTCAATCGGCCGAGCGGATGCAGATCGATTCGAGCTTGGCTTCGCACCCGACGATATCGGAACGTTTCGCACGCATATGGCGACGATGGGATTCGACGTGGACCGGCTCATTGAAGGCGGCCTGCTCGTTCGCCGCGACGAAAACTCCGAGCCGCGTCCGCGGTTTCGGAACCGGCTCATGTTTCCAATCCTCGACGCGTCCGGGCGCCATGTTGCGTTCGGTGGCCGCGCACTCGGGGATGCAGAACCCAAGTATCTCAACTCGCCGGAAACCCCGGTATTCAGCAAATCGAAGACCCTCTACGCTCTCGGCTGGTGCAAGAACGACATCCGCAAAGTTGATCGCGTTTTTGTGGTAGAAGGTTATATGGATGCAATCCGGTTGATGATTGCTGGAGTGAACACCGTAGTCGCGCCGCTTGGTACCGCGCTCACTGAGCAACAAGCCGGAATGATGGTGCGCTACACGAAGAATGTCTTCCTCCTGTACGACAGTGATCAGGCCGGTCTGAAGGCGACCTTTCGGTCCGGCGATGAGTTACTCCGGCACGGATGTGCCGTGCGAGTGATAACTCTTCCGAACGGAGAAGATCCCGATACCTTCGTGCGCGCAAATGGTGCGACTGCACTTGAACAGCAGGTATCTCAGTCGATCGACATCTTCGAACGCAAGATTCAGCTACTCGAGCGCGGCGGCTGGTTTGCGGAGCTGCAGAAGAAGCGTCGCGCGTTGGACAGGTTGCTTCCGACGATTCGTGCAACGTCCGACCCACTGTTGCGCGAGCTGTACATCGGTCGTGCCGCGGAGAAGACGGGGATCGCGAAAGGCGCGCTGGTTCGAGAGGCCAGCCTCACGCCTCGCGGTGAGCCGCGCAGTGCGTCGCATGCGGACAGCTCTGACGAAAGTGCGGAAAGTGGCGATTCAAGTTCCGGCGACAACTTCGAAACTGGATCGGCGCCTCCGTCCGACGACATGCAGCATGTTCGCCGTGGCGACCGGCGCCGCAACTACGATAGGGGAGCGATCGCCGCCGAGCGTGAGTTGGTCCGGGCAATGTTGAACGACCCTTCCCGAACGCCAGGAATCGCGGAGAAGGTTGACCCCGACACGTTCACGGACGAGAACTATCGTGCGATCTTCTATGCAATGATGGATCTCGAGAACGATTTCACCGTCGAGCGGCTCGCCGATCGACTTGAGCCCGATGATGTGGCGGTGCTCAACGAACTTCTGGAGGAGGGGGAAGCGCAGATTGATCCAGACAAGACAGTTTCGGCTTCGATTGCCGTGCTGTTGATGCGTGATATTGACGCGAGACTTGCCGAGATTGACCGCATGATGAATCTGGCCACCGCTCCGGAACAGGACGAGTTGACGAAGGAAAAATTACGCTTGCACAAGCAAGTCGAGTTGCTCGGCCAACCCGCGGGCAAGTCGTTCAAATTTCTGAAGCGCCGCCAGCCGGCACCCACAGAGTGACGCGCGCGAAAGTTCGCTGGCGGGCTGCGCCGGAGGTCGATCGTGCCGCAGTTACTTCGCTCGCTGCCGCGTTGGGAATCGCCGAGCCCGTCGCGCGACTGCTTGTCCATCGGGGCTTCGGTGATCCGGAAGCGGCAAAGCGATTCCTGCGGCCGCGGCTCGACCAACTGCACGACGGTCCCGCCATGATGAGCCTCGATGTCGCCGTCGAACGGCTGGTGCGCGCAATTCGCGCCGGTGAACTCATCATGATCCATGGCGATTACGACGTGGATGGAATCTGTTCCACGACTCTGCTGGTACGCGCGATTCGCGGCTTTGGCGGCAACGTCGTTCCGTTCATCCCCAATCGCATGACCGACGGCTACGACCTCGGCGCCGCAGGTGTGAAACACGCGCTCGAAATCGGTGCCGGGGTTGTAGTCACCTGCGATTGCGGGACCAGTGCACTTGCACCAGTCGCCGAGCTTACGGCTGCCGGTGTCGATGTGATCATCAGCGACCATCACCTGTCGCGCGGCGACATGGCGCAGTCGCTCGCATTGCTCAACCCGCGTCGCCCGGATTGCGAGTACCCGGACAAGGATCTCGCTGCGGTCGGGGTCGCATTCAAGCTTGCACTTGCACTCGCACGAGCGCTCGACCTGAGCGATGCCTTCATATGGAAGATGCTCGATCTTGTCGCGCTGGCTACGGTCGCTGACGTGGCATCGTTGCGGGGCGAGAATCGCATCTTCGTCCGTTACGGCATGAAGATGATCGCTGATACCGAAAACGTCGGCTTGCGAGCGCTGCTCCGCGCTTCAGGAATGGATGGCAAACCGCTCACCGCTGGACGCATTGGTTTTACGCTCGCGCCCCGCTTGAACGCAGCGGGAAGACTCGGACATGCACTGCGCGGCGTCGAGTTGCTGCTCACCGATTCACAGCACGAAGCAAACACGATCGCGCGCGAACTCGAGGAGCTCAATCAGCGACGCCAGGCGCTGGATCGCACTGCACTCGATGAGGCACGTGCGATCGCCGAACCTATGGTCGCGGGCGGCGCAGTCGGTCTGGTTCTGGCGAAGGAGGGCTGGCATCCGGGTGTTGTGGGAATTGTGGCGTCTCGGATCGTCGAGGAATACTCGCGGCCGGCGATTCTGATCGCGATGGAAGGAGCGACGGGCAAGGGAAGCGGTCGCTCGGTTGGAGGATTCGATCTGCATTCAGCGCTCGGCGAATGTGCCGATCTGCTGTTGCGATTTGGTGGACACCGTGCCGCCGCCGGAGTAACGATCGACGCGTCGAAGGTCGAGCGGTTTGCGCGTCGGTTTGACGAAGTGGCGAAGAGCCGACTCAGCAGCGAGGATCTCTTTCCCGAATTGCGTGTAGACGCGGAGTTGGAGCTGGACGATGCTGCACTTGAGATCGAGCCGATGCTTCGCCACTTCGAACCTTTCGGGGTCGGTAATCCGTCACCGATATTCGCCGTGCGCAACGTGTCGATCTCCGGAAATCCTCGCGTGATCGGGCGCGACGGCTTGAAGTTGACACTCGTTGGTCGAACCGGCACGTCGATCGAAGCGATCGGATGGGGAATGGCCGCACTCGCGCCCGCACTTCGTTCGGCCGCCGGAGTGGACGCGGCATTCCGGCTGGAGCGCGACGAGTACCAGGGCGTAAGCCGGCTGCAGGCACGGCTGGCCGACATAGTCGTTCGGTGAGGATAGTCGGTGGCGTGTGGCGCGGACGCCAGATCAAGGCTCCGCGCGGCAGTGCGGTCCGCCCGACCCTCGACCGTGTGCGCGAGGCATGGATGAGCATCGTTCAACTCGCGTTGCCCGGTGCGCGCGTGCTTGACCTGTTCGCTGGCTCCGGCGCACTCGGCATCGAGGCGCTGTCGCGAGGCGCTTCGTCTGCCGATTTTGTTGACGCGGATTCCCGCTCCCTTGCCGTTGTGCGCTCCAATCTCGAGTTGCTTGGCGCGACGGACCAGTCGAGCCTAATACGCGCCGATGCGGTGGATTTTGCAGGTCGGCTGACAGCCGAGTCATATGATGTGGTATTCGCGGACCCGCCCTACGTAAGTGACGCATGCGTGAGAATCGCAGAAATCTGGCTGAGATCGCCGTTTTCAGGCTTGCTGGGGATCGAACATTCCCGGTCTCAGGTCATGCCAGAAGGTGGCGATACCCGGCGGTATGGCGACTCTGGCGTTACTTTCTATCGCTGATGCCTACAATTGCTGTGTACGCCGGAAGCTTTGACCCAATCACTCGCGGTCATGCGGAACTCGCCCGCAGAAGCCGGACGTTCGTCGATGAACTGGTGGTCGCGGTTACGACCAACGCGAGCAAGAAGCCGCTCTTTTCGATCGAGGAGCGGATGTCGCTGATTGAAACGACGCTCGCCAATGTATCTGGTGTAACGGTCTGCCGGTTCGACGGATTGCTCGCGGATTTCGCGCGTTCCGTCGGTGCATCGTTGATCATCCGGGGACTCAGGGCGGCGGGCGATTTCGAGTACGAATTTCAGATGGCGCTGATGAATCGCCACCTCGGCCCCGGCCTCGAGACGGTGTTCATGGTACCGTCGGTCGAAACCACGTATATCAGCTCGACGATTGTTCGAGAGGTCGCTCGGTACGGCGGCGACTTGACAGGTCTCGTGCATCCGGCAGTGGCTGCAGCACTCCGCACGAAGTTCGCAAAGCCGTGAAAACTCCGCATTCCTCCAACTTCATCGAAAGCATTCGAGCACGTGCGACAGTGCTCAAGCGTCGGATCGTGTTCCCCGAAAGCGCGGATCGGCGCATTCGCGAAGCGACAGAGAAGATGGATGTGCTGGGGATCTGCGATCCGCTACTGGTTGACAGTTCAGCCGGCGCGCTTGAGATCGCTGCAGACATGGTGGCCGCGGGAGTTGCGCACGGTATGGTCGCCGGCGCAGCGACTACGACGCGGGATGTCCTTCGAGCGGCAATCAAACGCATCGGCCTCGCGCCGGGCATGGTTACAGTGTCCAGCGCATTCTACATGGTCAGCAAGAGGCCGTGGCAGGCGCCGTCGCAGGTCCTGACGTTTACGGACTGCGCCGTAATTCCGTACCCGACGGCGACTCAGTTGGCCGATATCGCGATGTCGGCCGCACGAGACCGCCGAAGACTTGTAGGCGACGAGCCGATCGTTGCATTCCTGTCATTCAGCACCGCGGGCAGTGCTTCCGGCGCCTCGATCGACCTGGTGCGGGAAGCAGTCGAGCTGGTGCGGCAGCGCGCTCCCGAACTCGCGGTGGACGGAGAATTGCAGGGAGACGCGGCGTTGGTCCCCGCGGTTGCAGCTCTGAAAGCGGCCGATTCTCCCTGTAAAGGGCGTGCCAACGTGCTGGTCTTTCCGTCTCTCGATGCAGGCAACATAGCGTACAAGCTGGTACAGCGACTCGCTGGTGCAGAAGCGTTAGGGCCGATTCTACAGGGACTTGCCCGGCCGGCGGCAGATCTGTCGCGCGGGGCGACGGTTGACGATATAATCAATGTGACGGCGATCACGGCATTACAAACGGAGAATTGATGAGTTTCACGCTTAAGAAGATTGGCGATGCGGTTGTCGTGGATGTCGAAGGACAGCTGATCGTCGGAAACAGACAGGAACTGAAACAGAAAGTCCTGGACGAACTCGAGAAGGGCGAGCGCAAGTTCCTCATCGACTTCGCGCAGACCGGTTACATCGACAGCTCCGGCCTCGGCGTACTCGTCTCGTTGAGCAAGAAGATCCGCGAGCACGGAGGAGAACTCAGACTCGCTGACCTCAATGACGATCTGCAGACTCTGTTTGAATTGACCAAGCTCGATACCCTTTTCCAGATTTCAGAGACCAGGGAGCGCGCACTCGAAGGCTTCTGATGCAGCTTTCACAACTAACGCGCGGCTGGCGGACGTTCCGCTCGCCGACGCGTCTGTCGCACCGGATGACGGGCTGTTCGACTCCGTGACGCCGTCATACGTGGCGCTCGATGTCGAAATTCCGAGCGATGTCAAGCAGATCGAGCCAATCGTTTCGCTGGTCACCGAGCACTGCCGCAAGCTTCATCTGTCGCGGCGGCAGTGCTCGCTGAACATCCCCGTGGCTCTCAGCGAGGCGCTGTCAAACGCGATCATCTGCGGGAATCGTGAGGATCCGCAGAAGCACGTTCGCCTTCGAGCCACCGTATCCGACACCGCACTCGTTTTTGATATCGTGGACGAAGGGCGCGGATTTGAAATGTCCGACGTGTCGAACGACCCGACCACCGAAGAATCCATCGAGGCCGAAGATGGTCGTGGTGTCTTTCTCATGCGTAAACTCATGGACCGCGTCGAGCAGTTCAAGGGTCCGAACAACGTGGTGCGTCTGACGCTCAACCGCTGATGAAGCGCGACCTCGAGACGGAAATCGAGAATGCGGCGCGCGAGCTGGCCGAGAGACGGAAATCGAGAATGCGGCGCGCGAGCTGGCCGAGCGCTATGAGGAGATCAATCTCCTTTACACGATAAGCGACATTCTCGGTCGCACTGTCTCGCTGGACAAAGCCGCTGAGATTATCCTGCGCGAGGTTTCCGAAACTGTAGGCGCGCGGCGGGGTGCGATCTACGTCTGCGAGTCTGGTAGCGACATGCTCGACCCCATCGCGACGATTGGCACTACAGTCGGCCTCACAAGCATCGCGTTGTCCGACCCGCTGAACCTTGCTGCGCGCGCCTTTCGCGGGCGTCACGCTGTTGTAATCGCGCCCGAGGATTCAGTTGTGGACGACGGATTCCGAACTGGTGCAGTGATGGCGGTCCCGATCATGTGGACGGGTGAGAATGGCAGGCCTGAATTACTCGGAGCCGTCAGTCTGACCAATCGAGCCACAGGCGCTGCTTTCAGTGCCGGTGACGTCAAGCTGGTCGTTGCGATCGCGACGCAGATAGGCAGCGCCATCCAGAATGCACGGCTCGTGCGCGAGTCGCTCGAACAGCAGCGATTGCTTCAGGAAGTTCGCCTCGCGCACGATCTGCAGATGAAACTGCTCCCGAACGCGGATGTAGTTGCACCACAGGCAGAGGCGGCCGCACGCGTCGTGCCGGCTGAAAGCGTCGGCGGCGATTTCTATCACCTGTTCCGACTCACATCGTCGGCGACGGGTGTCATGATTGGCGATGTGTCGAGTCACGGCTATCGCGCGGCCCTGATCATGGCTCTGGCGATGAGCGCCGCAGCAATCCACGCACAGAGCACGCTCGATCCAGGCGCAATGCTGCACGCGCTCCAGTACTCGTTGCGCGAAGAGCTCTCGAACACGGAGATGTTCATTACACTCTTTTATGGCGTACTGGACAGAGACAGTGGCACGCTTCAGTACGCCAACGCCGGTCATCCCTACGTATTCTCCTGTCATCCAGACGGTGAACCGGAGCGACTCGGCGCCATCGATCCACCGCTCGGGCTCTCCGATCATCCGCCGGGCTCGCGGACCGTGAAGTGGGCTCCAGGCGCGGACCTGCTCGTGCTATTCACCGACGGGATCACCGATGCGTTGAATGAAGCCGGCCAGCCAATGGGTGAACGGCGCGTTCTTGACGCGATCAAGCAGAATGCCACAGAGCCAGCGTCGGTCATCGTCGATCGGGTATTTGGTGCGCTGAGCGCGCACACGGGTGACATCGCGCCGCGTGACGATCTGACCCTCGTCGTCATCCGGAGCTGAGTACGCGCGGTCGCGCTGGATTCCCCCCGACGCTCAAGCGGCTCGGTCAGCATTTCCTCACCGACGAACGCGCGCTCATTCGCATTGTCGATGCGCTCGACCCCGGTGAACATGACACGGTCCTGGAGATCGGACCCGGACGCGGTGCATTGACTGAAATTCTCGCAGCGCGCTCGGGGAAGGTTGTTGCCGTCGAACTCGACCGAGCGCTGTCGGAATTGCTCCGCAAAAAGTTTGAAGCGATGCCCGACGTGACCATTGTCGAGGCTGATTTCCTCAAGACAGATCCTGGTGAGCTGGGCGGCCCGGGTTATCTGCTTGTGGGGAACGTACCCTACTACATCACCACGCCGATTCTATTTCATGCGCTTGCGTGTGCTCTGCCGCGCCGCGCCGTGTTCCTGGTTCAGCGCGAGGTCGCAGCCCGTGCAATGGCCGCCGCTGGGAGCAAGGCCTACGGGGCGTTATCGGTGAACCTCCAGGTTTTGGCGACTGTCGAACGAGTGTTCGATATACCGGCTGGTGCCTTCCAACCTCCGCCAAAGGTCGAGTCTTCGGTCATTCGCGTGACCCCGCTCAGTGAGCCAATCCTGCGTGAAGGCGAGCAGCCACGCTTTCGTTCGTTCGTACAGAGTCTGTTCAGCCAGCGCCGAAAGCAGATCGGGACGATCCTGCGTGGCCTCGCGGCTTTGAAAGCTGCCCCGCCCGGCGTCGCCCTCGACGCACTGAAGAAGCTCGGGATCCCTGCCACGGAGCGGCCAGAACGCCTCTCGCCGACACAATTCCTCGCGCTATTTCGAGAGATTCGCCAGGGCGAAGGATAGAGCTTCGAATTCGAGCCCCATGTTCACAGTGCGCGTGACAATGTCGGTTGGCACCGCGATCTGAACCGGTGCGAAGTTCATGATCGCCTTTATACCAGCAGCGACCATTGTGTCGGCGACTGACTGCGCACCCTCTGCCGGCACGGCGATTACGCCGATATCGAAATGTTCGGTGCATGCGTCCGATGCCAGCCTCTTGATGTCGCGAATCTGAATGGAATTCGCCGTCGTCCCCACCTTGACCGGCGAGGCATCGTAGAGCGCCGAGACTTGAAATCCCTTTTCCCGGAAGCCCGGATACTGCGCCAGTGCCAGTCCGATCTTTCCGGCGCCGACTATCACTACGTGCCAGTCTCGCCCGAGTCCGAGTATGTCTCGCAGTCTCACGGTGAGCTCCGGAACGAAGTAGCCCAGGCCGCGCTTGCCGAACGATCCAAAGATCGAGAGATCCTTGCGCACCTGCGCTGACGTTGTCCCGCCAAGGCGGGCGAGAACGTCGCTGGAGACAGTAGCCTCGCCTCGTTGCTCAAGCTCTTCCAGAAAGCCGAGATAGAGGGACAGGCGTCGAACCGTTGAGTCGGGTACTCGCTTCAAATGAAAAAGGGGGCTTGTGAAATTCTTCACAAAGGTAGGGCCATACAGCCGAGGGCCGCAAGTTGACCGCTCGGCTATCTTACAAAAAGATGCCAGTCAACATCAATTCAGAGATTGGTCCACTCCGTTCGGTCCTCGTTCACGAGCCCGGGCCGGAGCTGCTCGCCGTTACGCCAGACACGCGCGAAGACTACCTGTACGACGACATCATCGATGTCGAGACCGCCCAAACCGAACACCGCCGCCTGGTCGCGGTGCTGGAGCGCTTCGCTGAGGTGCACTATGTCCGGGATCTGCTGGCCGAGAGCGTGGCCACGGTGGAAGCCAGGCACCTGATTATCCGTGAGGCGATGGACATGCTCCAGTCGGCGCCGATCGCCAAGGACCTGAACGACCTGCCACCTGAGGACGTCGTGCGCGTCCTTATTGAGGGTCGCGAGGAGGTACCTGGACCACTCGCGCGCACACTCAACGAAACCGGCTTCGCGCTTCCGCCTGTTCCGAATCTGTTTTTTACGCGCGACACGGCGATGGGACTCGGCAAGCACGTGATGATCGGCTCCATGCGGTACGGCACCCGCTGGACCGAAGAGCTCATCATGAAGACGCTCTTCGCGCACCACCCATTGCTCGCCAACGAAGGGATTCTCTACGACGGCTCGATCGAGCGCAGAGTCAACTACACGCTCGAGGGCGGTGATGTGCATCCACTGCGGCCCGATCTGTTGATGATCGGCTTCAGTGAGCGGTCCAGTCCGGCGGCGATCGATGAGCTTGTCTCGCTCGTGTTCAAAAGCACGGCGATCCGCAATATCATTGTCGTTGTAATGCCGAAGGAGAACACCGCGATTCATCTCGACATGATTTTTACGCAGATAGACCGCGAACAGTGTGTGATTCATGCGCCGCATTTTATTGGCGCGGAGCGACTTTCGATCCTGCACTGGAGCAAGGGCGATTCAACAATGCGCGAGATGCCGAACGTATTTGCGGCCCTCGAGGAGTGCGGCATGCGAATGGATCCCATCATCTGCGGCGGCAAGAACCGCATCATGCAGGAACGCGAACAGTGGGCGTCCGGATGCAACTTCTTCGCCGTACGGCCCGGCCTGGCGCTGAGCTACGCGCGCAATCAGGAAACGCTGCGCCAGATGGAGTCTGCCGGATACCGTATCGTGGCATCGTCTTCGTTCCTGGAGGGTCAGGAGCGCATCGATGATGACGAACGTGCAGTCATCACCGTGGAAGGGAGCGAACTTGTCCGCGGCGGCGGTGGGCCACGCTGCATGTCCTGTCCGATCGAGAGGGAAGACATCTGGTGAGCAACACGGTGTCGCGTGCCGTTGGCAGCACAATGGATCTGAGCCGGCTGTCGTACGCAGTCGTCGATGTAGAGACGACTGGCGGAAGCCCAGCTTACGGACACCGGATCACCGAAATTGCAGTTGTGGTGGTGAGCGAGGGCCGCATCACCGAGATCTTCGAGCGACTCGTTAACCCTGATCGATTGATCCCGGATTTCATCACGCATCTCACCGGGATCGATGGGGCGATGGTGGCAGGTGCTCCGCGCTTCGAGGAGATCGTTCCAGACCTGGTGATGGCGCTCGCGGGAAATATCTTCGTGGCGCACAACGCGCAGTTCGACTGGAGTTTCGTGAGTGCGGAGCTTGAGCGCGCTGTCGGCAAGAGACCGACCGCGCTTCGTTTGTGCACCGTGCGCCTCGCGCGCGCACTGCTGCCGCAGCTTCCACGAAAGACACTGGATCATGTGGCGCATCACTACGGAGTGCTCGATGTTCCGTCCCGCTATCCACTCAAGCGTTCCACTCGACACAGCGCTGCTGGCGATGCGATCATCACGGCGCACTGTCTGCTGCGGATGATCGACGACGCTGCAGATCGCGGCTTCACTACGTGGGAAGATCTGGAGCGCGCGACCAGTCGTGCCGCGCGTGCGAATCGCAAGAGCCGTCACGCCACTGCGACACCGAGAGGAACACTCGATGACCGAACCGCTTAAATCGAACGCAAGTTTTACCGCACCGCTTGTTCAGTCACGCCGTATTGGCGCACTGCAGGTTCACGCGATTCAGGCCGGCGGCCAGCGACTTGATGGCGGTGCCATGTTCGGCGTCGTTCCCAAACCCTTGTGGGAGAAGCGAATTGCGGCTGACGAGCGCAACCGCATCCAGCTCGGGATGAGATGTCTGCTCATCGAGCATCCCAGCGGGCTCATCCTCGTCGATACTGGACTGGGCAACAAGGAAAACTCCAAGTTCCACGGAATCTACGGTATTGAAAACTCCGGTGCGAATGGTCGCACGGCGCTGGAAGATGGCCTGGCGCTGCTCGGAGTAACACCGGATCGCATCGATCTCGTGATAAGTACGCATCTGCATTTTGACCATGCTGGCGGAAACACGTTCGCGGACGAGAGTGGCGCCGTGCATCC
>Ga0209483_1001642_pt1 | contig 16714 bp, 16 predicted proteins | sample NGEPerA_FD_184508 | JGI IMG/M metagenome (GOLD analysis project Ga0209483, IMG submission 184508) | Arctic peat soil microbial communities from the Barrow Environmental Observatory site, Barrow, Alaska, USA - NGEE PermafrostL2-A... | ecosystem: Environmental > Terrestrial > Soil > Wetlands >... | reverse complement strand
GTTCGACTGCGAGGGCAACCGCCGCGAAACGCAGGCGCAGCAAAGTTTGGAACAAATCAAGTCCGCCGCCGACGGCGTCATCTGCCTGCCGAGCCAGAAAATTTTCAAGCTCATTGACGAGAATTCCACGCTCCTCGAAACTTTCCGCGTCACCGGCGGATTTCTTGTCGAGGGCGTGCGCGGCGTGTGGCAGTTGCTTACGCGGCCCGGTTTGATCCAGGTTCATTTTTCCGATTTGTGCGCGCTCGTCCGCGACCGTCATGCCGAGAGCGTGTTTGCGTTTGTCGAGGCGTCCGGCGCGGGACGTTCGCGCGAGATCGTGGAAAAAATCCTGGCGCATCCGCTGCTGGATGAAGGGCGCGCGCTGGCGGAATCCGACGCCGTGCTGGTGAGCCTGACGGCGGGAAAGGATTTGACGATGGCCGAGGTCAGCCGCGTGATGGAACAGGTGAAACGCCAGTGCAGCCACGCGCAGATCATCATGGGCGCGGCGGTGGACGCGGAATTGAAAAACAAATTGTGCGTCACCGTCATCGCGGCGAAGCAAAACACCCAGCCGGCAATTTCAACTTCCCGGACGGAAAATCGCGGCGCGGTTTCGGCCTCGCCCGATCATCGTGATTCGATGATCGCGCGCGGCAGCCGTCCGCGCCACAAGAATTCCAAGCCCATCCAGACGCAGTTGCCGTTGACGATTGTTTCCAAGGGCCGGTTCGACAAGAGCGAGCCGACGCTGCATCATGGCGAAGATTTGGACGTGCCGACGTTCATCCGGCGTGGCATTGCGCTGAATTGATTGCGCGGCAGAATTACAGCGTCCGACGAAACAGCAGCGTCGCCGCCGTCATCGCCAGCGCGGTGAAAATAAAAAGAAACAGCAGGTCGCCGCTGATGGCCAGAAAGCCGGTGTTTTTCAAGACCAGTTGTTTGAAGCCATGCACGGCGTAGGTGAACGGGTCTGCGACCGAGATGGCTTTCATCCACGACGGAAACGACTCCGTCGGATACACCGCGCCGCTGGGGAAATACAGGACGGTGTTCAACATTCCAAAAATCGCGCGCGGCACGAGCGGGTCGTTCACGCGCACCATGAGCAGAAACATCATGCTGATCAGCGCCAGCGCGGTGAGCACCACCAGCACGAGCATCCGCGCCAGGCGCAGCGGATTCAGCGGATCGGGAATGCCCGCGATGAGCGAGCCGATGGTGATTAAAACCACGCCGGCGATGATGGCCTTGAACGCGCCGGCGAGCGTGAAGCCGAGGATCAGTTCAAATTTCCGGATGGGCGTGACGAGATAGCCTTCGTGCAAACCGCGCGCCTTGTCGTCAATGAAAATAATTCCGCCGCCGATCATCGCCGAGACAAAAATCGCCAGCACGATCGTGCCGGGCAGCAAATACTGGATGTAAGGAACGTAAGGATAAAGTTCGACGACGGAAAGTGTCGCTGCCGCCGTCGTGCGCGGCGGGACTGGCGGCGAATTGTAGGGCGCGAGCAGAGTGGCAAGACTGCCGCCAAGCGCAGAGGAGGCGAATTGATCGGTGTTGTCCTCGACCAGCGCAATGCGCGGGCCGGCTCCGGCGAGAACCTTGCGCGAGAACTGTGGCGGAATGTCCAGCAGGCCGTTGATCTTGCCGTTGCGCAAATCGCGGAGCGCCGCCGTCATGTCGCTGTAGCTGACGGTGTCGAACGTGCGAGCGTTGGCGGCGACGGCCTGGAACATTTCCTGCAATTTTATCGCCGGCACGCCGTGGTCTTCGTCCACGACGCCGACATGAAGATTTTTTATTTTGCCGCCGAACGCGTAGCCGAGCACGACGAGTTGTATCAGCGGCATGAGCATGGACATGGCCAGCAGCACCGGACTGCGCCGGAAGCGGCGCAGATCGCGTTCGATGATGGCCCAGACGCGGTGCATATTGAATCATCCTCGCCGGAGCAGAAACGGACTGTTCGCCGCCGCCGGCGTTTGCAGCATGTCGCGCAATTGATGGCCGGTGTAATGCACGAAAACGTCGTCGAGCGTCGTGCTTTGCACGGAAAGCGAATTCACCGTCGCGCCGGCGTTCCGCGCGGCCTCCAGCATTTCAACCGTAGTGCGCGGGCCGTTGTTTGAGGAAATCCGAAAGACATTCTCGTCGGCTTTCACCTCTGCCACTTCGGGCAGCGTCTTCAATGTCTCCAGCCAGTTTGGTGGCGCGCCGGAAAAACTGACTTCCAAAATATTTTTGCCGGGAATGGACGCCTTCAGTTTCAGCGGCGAATCGAGCGCGACGAGTTTCCCGTGATCCACAATCGCAATGCGGTCGCAGAGCTTGTCCGCCTCGTCCATGTAATGCGTCGTGACGAGAATCGTCAGGTCGCGCTCGCGTTTCAGCCGCGTGAGCATTTCCCAGACGGCGACGCGTGAAACGGGGTCGAGGCCGGTGGTCGGCTCGTCGAGGAAAAAAAGTTTTGGCTCGTGCACCAGGCCGCGCGCGATTTCCAGCCGGCGTCTCATGCCGCCGGAAAACATTTTCACCGGCTTGTCCGCCCATTTTTCGAGGTCAACCTCCTGAAGCAGTTGTTTGATGGTGCGCCGCCGTTTTTCGCGCGGAATGCCATAGAGCTTGGCAAAGATGCTCATGTTTTCTTCCGCGCTCAAGTCGAGGTCGGAGGTCATCGCCTGCGGAATGACGCCGATGGACTGGCGCACGTCGTTCGCCTCGCGGACGATGTCAAAGCCATTGACGCGCCCCGTGCCGGAAGTCGGCGGCACCAGCGTCGTCAACATGCGGATGAGCGTGGACTTGCCCGCGCCGTTCGGGCCGAGCAGGCCGAACACTTCGCCGTGCGCGACGGAAAAATTCAACGCGTCCACGGCGACGAAATCGCCGAAGCGCTTCGTCAGGTTTTCAACTTCAATGTCGAATTTCATTTACGATTTACGATTTACGATATACGCGATTGATGAAGCGCGACTCGTAAATCGTAAATCGTGAATCGTAAATCATTTCAGCGGCAACGCCACATACGCCGTCATGCCCACCGCCAGCGCGCGGTCGGAATTGTCACAGCGCAGGCGGATTTCAAACGTGCGAATGTCGCGCTTGGTGCGGCTCACGTCCCGCTGCGTGGCGTAATCCGCGTCCGCGCCGCGATAAAACACCGTGCCTTCGCGCACCGCGCCGGAGGGCAGCTTCACCTGCAATTTGTCGCCGAGATGGATGCGGTCAATGTAAGTCTCCGGCACATCGCCGCGCACCCAAAGATCATCCTGATTGATGAGCGTGACGATGGCCTGGCCGGGATTGACGACTTCGCCCGGCAACGCCGCGCGCGTGTCCACGATGCCGGCGATGGGTGCGCGGATTTTGGTGTAACCGAGTTGCACCGTCGCCTTTTCCTTTTGCGCAACGGCTGCTTGGATATGTTCCTTAACGGATTCGACCCGCGCTTTGGCGGAATCATAGGTCGCCCGCGCCTGATCATAGGTTTGCGTGGACTCGACGTGGTTTGTGTAAAGCCCTTCGATGCGCTCAAAATTCAGCCGCGCGTTTTCCAAATCAGCCTGCGCCTGCGCGAGGTCGGCGGAGGATTGCTGCTCGCTGCTGGTGTAAAACGCCATGTCCGCCTGCCAGAGTTCGGGCTGGATTTGCGCGAGCAACTGGCCGTTGGTGACCATGTCACCTTCCTTGACGGGCAGTTGCTGCAGGCGGCCTTGAATTTCTGAACTGACGATGACTTCATCCGTCGTCACCATGCCGGTCAAAATAATTTTTTCCGTTTGGCGCGTGGTGGCGAAATAAATTCCGCCTGTGACGACGGCGAGAATTAAAATTAAAATGAGAAGACGGCGTTTCTTCATGGCTGTGGAAGATTTGGATTCACAAACAAACTGCGGCGGATGAAATCAAGCACCTCCTGTTTGCGCCGTTTCAAATTTATCGCGCTGCAGGCATCCGGGCGGCCCATCCATTTCCGCACCGGCGCGGCGGAAAAGTAAAACGCGATCAGGAAAACGGTGGACATGGCGGCGTGAAAACAATCGCCCGCCGGAATTCTCCGCGTTCGATGGTTAAATTCTACATTTGGAACACCTCCTGTCAAGCGGGGCGGCGCCAGGCTGCTGGTTATCCATTGAGACCTCTGCAAAAGGAACGTAGCGGCTTTCGGCAGAAAGCCGCATTCTTAAATTTCCAAAGGTTTGCGGCGCTCTGCCGAGACGCCGCTACGGCGGATGGTTCGTTTTGCAGAGGTCTCCTATTGTTAATTCCCCGGCAATAATTGATTGGTGAATGCCAAAAATGGCGGAGCTTCTTCATGGGTTAAGCGTTGCCAATAACCATGTGCCGTTGACGAAAAAAGATTGGCAGCCGCAACATATCAGTAGAAATTGATCATTATGGATGTCCTGACCCTTTCAAGGATTCAGTTCGGCGCGACCATCGCGTTTCACTACATCTATCCGCCGTTGAGCATCGGGCTGGGCCTCATGCTCGTGCTGATGGAGGGCGCGTGGCTCCGGACCGGCAAGCCGGTTTATCACCAGATGGCGCGGTTCTGGACGCGCGTGTTTGCGCTCACGTTCGCCATCGGCGTGGCGACGGGCATCGTGATGGAATTTGAATTCGGCACCAACTGGGCGACGTATTCGCGTTTTGTCGGCGACGTGTTTGGCAGCGCGCTGGCGGCGGAGGGAATTTTTGCGTTTTTTCTTGAATCAGGTTTTCTCGCGGTGTTGATGTTCGGCTGGGACAAGGTGGGGCGCAAAATGCATTTTTTCTCGACATGCATGGTGGCGCTCGGCGCGCATTTCAGCGCGGTATGGATTGTGGTGGCGAATTCCTGGATGCAGACGCCGGCGGGTTATCATCTGGTGACGCACAACGGGGTGACGCGGGCGGAAATCACCGATTTCTGGCAGTTGGTTTTCAATCCGTCCTCGATGGAACGGCTCTCGCACACGGTTTGCGGCGCATGGTGCACCGGGGCTTTTCTCGTGGTGAGCGTGAGCGCGTGGTATTTGTTAAAGCGGAAACACCTCGAATTTGCCCACGCGTCTCTGAAGATTGGCCTGGTCGTGGCGCTGACCGCGTCGCTGTTGCAGGCGGCCACCGGCCACATCAGCGCGCAGGGTGTGGCGAAAAATCAGCCGGCCAAACTCGCGGCCTTCGAGGGACTTTATAAAACCACTTCCAATGCGCCGCTCACGCTGGCCGGCTGGGTGGATACGAAAGATGAAAAAGTCGTCGGCGTGCAGCTTCCTTATATGTTGAGCTTTCTGGCGCACGGCAATTTTCACGCGCCGGTCACCGGCCTGGATGCGTTCAAGCCGGAGGATCGTCCGCCGGTGCAGGCGAGCTTCATGTTTTTTCACGGCATGGTGGCGGTCGGGATGGCAATGATTGGCATCGCCGGACTTGGTTTTCTTTATTTCCGTCATGGCTCGCTGCACGAACGGCGCTGGCTGCTCTGGATTCTCGTCTTTTCCATTCTCTGCCCCGAACTCGCCAACCAGCTTGGCTGGTTCGCCGCCGAAGTCGGCCGGCAGCCGTGGATTGTTTATGGCCTGATGCGGACGCCGGAAGGATTTTCAAAAATTCTGGAAGCAAATGCCGTCCTCACGTCGCTGATTTTGATCACGTTCATTTATTTTCTGTTGTTCGCCGTTTTCATTTATCTGCTCAACGACAAAATCCAGCACGGCCCGCACGAGGACGATTTGATCCCGTCCGGGAAACTGGCTTTGCCGGATGAGTTAATTCATCACGAAAAAAAATGAACTTCGACCTCAACACCATCTGGTTCATCCTCGTCGGCGTGCTGTTCACCGGCTACGCGATGCTCGACGGCTTCGATCTCGGCATCGGCGCGCTGCATCTTTTTACCAAGAAAGACGACGAGCGGCGCCTGCTACTCAATTCCATCGGGCCGGTCTGGGACGGCAACGAAGTCTGGCTCGTCACCGGCGGCGGCGCGCTGTTTGCCGCGTTTCCGAACGTGTATGCGACGGCGTTCTCCGGCTTTTACCTCGCGCTGATGCTGCTGCTCGCGGCGCTGATTTTTCGCGCGGTGGCGATTGAATTCCGCAGCAAGCAGCCGATGCGCTGGTGGCGGCAGATGTGGGACGTGAGTTTTTCCGTCGGCAGCATTTTGTCGGCATTGCTCATCGGCACCGCGCTGGGCAACATCGCGTGGGGCGTGCCGATTGACGCGAACGGAGAATTTGCCGGAACTTTTCTGGGACTGCTCACGCCGTATCCGCTGCTCGTCGGCGTGACGACCGTGGCGCTGTTCATGATGCACGGCGCGATTTATGGCGTGATGAAAACGGAAAGCGAACTGCATGACAAACTGCGCCGCTGGGCGATGCGCTGCATCATCTTTTTCGTGATCTGCGCCGTGACGCTGACGATGGCCACGCTGCTGTATGTGCCGCACATGGCTGCGCGCGTGCGCGAAAATCCGTCGCTGTTCACCGTCGCGCTGCTGAATATGCTGGCCATCGCCAACATCCCGCGCGAATTTCATCATGGCAACGACGGCCGCGCGTTTCTTTCGTCGTGCGCCACCATCGTGACGCTGATGGCGCTGTTCGCGCTGAACATTTTTCCGAACCTGATTTACAGCCTGCCGCCGGATTCTGCCAACAGCCTGAACATCTACAACTCCGCGTCGTCGCCGAAGACGCTGGGCATCATGCTCGTCATCGCGTGCATCGGCGTGCCGGTGGTGATCGCCTACACGGTCTGCATCTACTGGATTTTCCGGGGCAAGGTGAAGCTGGACCGGATGAGCTATTGAAGCGGGACATATTCCGCAAGGCTTGTATTTTGGCACAACGCAATTCATTCTTTTGCCGGTTTAATTATGCATCGCATCGGCATTGATCTGGGAGGCACAAAAATCGAAGGCGTAGTTCTCGACGCGAACGGGCGCGAAGTTTTCCGCAAGCGCATCGCCACGGAACGCGAACACGGCTACCGGCACATCCTGAACCGGCTGAAATCCATGCACGACGATCTCGCCGCGACCGTTCCCGGCCAGCCGACGACCTTCGGCATCGGCACGCCCGGCGCGATTTCGCCGCGCACCGGCCTGCTGAAAAATTCCAACACCGTCTGCATGAACGGCCAGCCGGTGAAATCCGATCTGGAAAAATTGCTCGGCCGCAAAGTCGAAATCCAAAACGACGCGAATTGTTTTGCTATGGCCGAGGCGTTGCTGGGCGCGGGCAGGGGAAAGAAGCTCGTTTTCGGCGTCATCATGGGCACGGGCTGCGGCGGCGGCATCGTCCACAAAGGCGAAGTGCTGACCGGTCCGCAGGCCATCGCCGGCGAGTGGGGCCACATGAGCATTGATCCGCACGGCCCGGTTTGCTACTGCGGCCAGCGCGGCTGCGTGGAGACGTTCATCAGCGGCGGCGGACTGGAAAGCCTTTATGCCGAAAAATTCGGCGCGAAAAAACCGTTGAAGGAAATTGAAAAGGAATTTTACGCCGGCCAGCCGCGCGCGGTCGAATTCATGGGCGAATTTTTCCGCCACTTTGGCCGCGCCGTTGCCAACCTCATTGACATTCTCGATCCCGACATCGTCGTGCTCGGCGGCGGCGTCTCAAACTTCAACGCGCTTTACACGGAAGGCATCGCGCAGGTCCGCAACTTTGCATTCACCGACGAACTGGAAACGCCCATCGTGAAACATCAGCTTGGCGATTCCGCCGGCGTTTTTGGCGCGGCACTGGTGGGCATTTGAAGGTCGGAAATAATGCGGAAATGGCTTGCCTCCGGCACGGTGTTTGCTATATTGCAAACGATTTGCAACTCGTAAATCCTATTAACAAACGTCTGCGGCTGCGTTTGCACGCGGCAACGGCCGGGTTGTCGCTGGCGGTCTGGCTGTTCATGACGGTGGCCGAGGCTTACACGCCGCTTCACGCGTGGCTGCATGGCGGAACAATTCCCGACGACGACGATTGCGCGGTGGTCGCGCTTGCTCACGGAAAAGTGGAAACGGTCGTCGTCGCGGCGCCGGCGGTCGTCCCGGTGGTCTGGGTTGAAATCACCCCGCGCATTGATTTTTCAATTTTTCGCACAGCCGCAGTGTTCCTTCCTGATGGACGCGCTCCGCCGGTTCTTCCTGTAGTTTCCTGATTCGTCGGTTTCGGACGGATTGCTCCGTCCGGAATTTTTTCCTGAACCAAATGTTTGCATTGCGCCGTGTGGCGTCATGCAAGGCGCGAACCCGTAAAGTTCGCGCAGCAGTTGTTAATTTTAACCAGTTTATTTTATGAAAAATTTTGAAAAACAGAAAAGTCAGAATCGGAGAATTTATTTGTCGGTTATTTCATTGGTGGCGTTGTCATGCGGCGGCAGGGCGCTGGCGCAGACGAACAACGTGCCCGTGACGGGCAGTTCCACGAACGTGACGGAGCTGGGCAACATCACGGTCATCGGCAAGCTCGATCAGGCGCGCAGCCAGATTTTGCCGAACCTGGGCGCGACGGCCTACACGCACACGGCGGAACAAATCCAGGACCAGTCGCAGGGCGACAACGCGCCGCTGAACCAGATCGTTTTGCGTTCGCCTGGCGTGGCGCAGGATTCGGCGGCGAACGGCGATCTGCACGTTCGCGGCGAGCACGCGAATTTGCAGTATCGCATCAACGACGTGCTGCTGCCGGAAGGCATCACGGGTTTTGGACTGGAACTCGACCCGCGCTTCGTGGACTCGATGCAGCTCATCACCGGTTCGCTGCCGGCGCAATATGGTTTCCGCACCGCCGGCATCGTGGACATCCAGACCAAAAGCGGCGCGTTCGTCAACGGCGGCGGCGGCGAAGTTTATGGCGGCAGCTTCGACACGATCCGTCCGAGTTTTGAATACGGCGGCTCGTTGGGAAAATGGAATTACTTCATTGACGGCAGTTACGAACACAGCGGGCTGGGCATTGAAAATCCGACGCCGAGCCACAGCGCCATTCACGACGACACAGACCAGGAAAAAATGTTTTCGTATCTGTCCTACTTGATTGACGACACGAGCCGCGTGAGCTTCATGGGCAGCGCGTCCTACAGCAATTTTGAAATGCCAGACTCGCCGGGACTGCCGCCGGGAACAACGTCCGACGGCACTCAATGGAACGCCCGTCCGGACAGCGGGCTGCCGGCGAATTTCGACTCTTCGGCTCTAAACGAGCAGCAGCGCGAGCAAAATTATTACGGCGTCGTGACGTATCAAAAATCCGCCGGCGATTTCAACGGCCAGTTGTCCGTGTTTGGCCGCGCCAGCGGCGTGCATTTCCGGCCCGACCCGGTCGGCGATTTGTATTTCAACGGCGTGGCGAGCGACGAGGAACGCAAGCTGTATTCCGAAGGCTTGCAGGCCGACGGCAGTTATGATCTCGGCGACAAGCATACGATTCGCGGCGGCGGAATGCTGCTGAACGAAACGGTCTTTGCCGATTCAGCGACCACGGTTTTTCCCGTGGACAGCACCGGCGATCCGAACGGTGCGCCGGAAACCATCGTGGACAACAACCGGCTGCGCGGCCTGTTCGCGGGCGTGTATTTGCAGGATGAGTGGAAGATGTTTTCCAAGTTCACCGTCAACTACGGCGCGCGGTTTGACGTGTTCAATTCGTCATTCGACAACGAATGCCAGTTGAGTCCGCGCGTGAACATGATTTACCAGCCCTTCGATGGAACGGCGCTGCACGCCGGCTACTCGCGTTACTTCACGCCGCCGCCGGTGGAAAATGTTTCCGGCAGCGACGTGGCGCTCTTTGACAACACGTCGAATGAATCGCCGACGGATCAGGACAATCCCGTGAAGGCCGAGCGTTCGGATTATTTCGATGCGGGCATCACGCAAAAGCTTGCGCCCGGATTGTCGGTCGGCGTGGACGGCTATTACAAATATGCCCACAACCAGCTCGACGACGGGTTGTTCGGGCAGACGCTGATTCTTTCCGCGTTCAACTATGCCTTGGGCAAAGTGTATGGCGTGGAATTTACCGGCAACTACACGCACGGCGGATTTTCCACTTACGCGAACGTTGCGTGGTCGGTTGCGCAGGGCGAAGATTGGAATTCTGCACAATTCCTTTTTGATCCGAATGACGCGGCTTACGTCCAGAACCACTGGATTTATCTCGATCACGACCAGCGCGTGACCGGCTCGTTCGGCGCGGCCTACACCTGGAAGGAAGGCCAGAAATGCAGCACGCGGCTGTATGCGGACGCGATTTACGGCAGCGGCCTGCGGACGGACGAGACGACTCCCGACGGCTCGACCATCCCGAACGGCGGCAGCGTGCCCAGCTATTACACGGTCAACCTCGGCGTGGAGCAAAGCTTCAAAGTGGCGAAAAACAAAACTTTGAAGGCGCGGCTTGACGTCGTGAACGTGACCGACAACATCTACGAATTGCGCGACGGCTCCGGTGTCGGTGTCAATGCTGCGCAATACGGTGAACGGCTGGGTTTTTTCGGCTCGTTGAGCTTTGAGTTCTGACCAGACATGGATGCAAACCAAACATCGTCCGCCTACGAGTTGAAAGACGAACTCGCGCGCCTTTGCCTGCCGTCGGCCCGCCGCGACGCGAACCAGAAGCTCGCGTGGGTGAATTCGGTCTGCATCCTGTTTCTGCTCATCGGCGTTTTTGGCGCGCGGCGCGGCTTGATCGCCATCAAGCCCGCGCCGCCGCTCGAAGAAATCGTGCCGGTGATCGTCCAGCCGTTGCTGTTGCCGCCGCAGACGATTGAAAAAAAAGAAACGCCCGACGAAAATAAAAACGACGCACCGCAGGTCAACGTCGTCATTCCGCAATCGCCAGGCGTGAGCTTCAGCGTGCCGACCATCGGTTCGGTGGTGGTTCCCGCCAGTCTCGCCATCGCGCCGCCGCTGGAGCCGATGCGCGCGTCGGCGCAGATCGGTTCGCTCAGCGACACCGGCAGCGGCGGCGAACGGCCCGAACCGCCTTATCCGCCCATCGCCAAGGAGACCGGCGAGCAGGGCACGATTGTCCTGCTGCTCGGCGGCGACGCGGCGGGAAATGTTGTTTCCGTGGACGTGAAAGAATCGTCCGGTTTCCCCGTCCTCGACCGCGCAACCGTGGATTTTCTCAAACGCCACTGGCGGCTGCCAGCCGGCACGGACAGCCGGCTGTTTCAAACCAGCATCACTTACAAACTGCAATTTTAATTTCACCAACAAACAAAAATAAAAATTATGCTCGCAAACATCGTGTTCCAATTCTTCATCAAGGGCGGCCCGGTCATGTGGCCGATTCTCGCCAGCGCCATCGTCGCCGTCGCCGTCGTCGGCGAACGCACGTTCTGGTGGCTGCGTGAAAGCCGCAAACGCGACCCGCAAAAAATGGAGCAGCTTCTGGCTGCGCTGGAAAACTCTGACATCGCCGCCGCGCAAAAAATTTCCGAAAACTCGGAAGACCCGGTCATCCGCATGATCCGCCACGGCCTCGGCCATATCGGCCACAAACACAGTTCACTGCTGGGCGCATTGCAGCTTGCCGCCGGCATTGAGTTGAAACGCGCCGGACGTTTTCTCACGGTCATGGACACGCTCGTCACGCTCGCGCCGTTGCTCGGCCTGCTCGGCACGGTGACCGGATTGATGCGCGCGTTTCTCAACATCGGCAGTTCGGAACTGTCCGTCACCGCCGTCACCGGCGGCATCGGCGAGGCGCTGATTGCGACGGCGTGCGGTCTCGGCATCGCAATTTTCGCATTGGTTCCGTTCAATTATTTTTCCGCGCGGGTGACGCAGTTGCAGTTCGATCTGGAAACGGCGGCAACGAACGTCGAGGTCATGGTCGGCGGCGGAAAAGCGGGCGACACGGTTCATTTGCACAAACCGGCATCGTCCAGCCAGGCCACGAGCCATTGATTTTCGCCGATGAAAATTGTCTCGCCCATTCCGAAACGCCGCTCGCGGATTGTCATCATTCCGCTGATTGACATCATGTTTTTTCTGCTCGCGTCGTTTATGATGATCAGTTTGCAGATGAGCCGGACGGAAAATATCAAAGTCAATCTGCCTTCCGCCACGCAGGCCGCGCAGGATTACAAGCCGGACATGATCAACATCGCCGTGGACAAATCCGGCGCGGTCTGGTTGGAGAAAAAACAAATCGCACTGCCGGAATTGAGCCTCGTGTTGAGCAATCGTTTCCGCGCCGACACAAATCTGCCCGTCTATATCAGCGGCGACCGCGACACGCTGCACGGCGACATGGTGAACGTCTATGAAGCCGTCCGCAGCGCGGGCATCCAGAAAGTTGCGTTCATGACGGGCAATCAAAATTCCACCGTGCCATGAAAATCCGCTCGCCCGTTCCCGAAAAAAAATCACGGCTGGAAATCATTCCGCTGATTGACATCATGTTTTTTCTGCTGGCGTCGTTTATGATGATCAGCCTGCAGATGCAGATTGTCCGCACGGTCAAGGCGAACCTGCCGACGGCGACGCTGGCGGCTTCCAGCACCAAGCCGGACATCGTGAACCTGCTCATCAACCGCGACGGCCAGGTTTCCGTGGATCAAAAGATGATTTCGTTTTCCGAATTGAACACGCTACTGACGAACCGTTGCAGCGTGAACACGAATCTGCCCGTCTATATCACCGGCGCGAAGGATGCCACGCACGGCTCGGTTGTTTATGTTTTGGACTTGGTGAAGCGCGCCGGCATTTCGCACGTCGCCATCGCCGTCAAAGCCGCCCCCGACCAACCATGAAAAATTTCCAACAAAACCTGCTCATCGTTCTTGCGTTCGCGCTCTGCGGCCTCTGCACCTATCAATGGTATGAACAGACTTTGCAGCGCAACGAAATTACGACGCTGAACGGCATCGTCTATGACAAAAACGTCGCCATCCAGTCGGCGACCAATTCCATCGCGACGTTGAACCATCAGGTCGAACAGATGGACGCGCGCCTCACCGAGATCAAGGCCGCCGCCGCCACAAACGAGCAGCTTGTCGTGTCGCAGAAGGCCGAGATCGTGCAACTGCAATTCGCGGGCGAAAATCTCACGAACGAAATCGCGCAATACAAGGCCGCCGTGGACACGCTGTCTTCAAAATTGAAGGACGCCTACGCCAGCATCGGAAAACAGAACGAAACCATCACCAACCTCGTCGCGCAGCGCGATGACTTCGTGAAGAAATTCAACGACAGCGTGAAAGACCGGAACGATGTCGTGGCCAAATACAACGACCTCGTCAACCAAGTGAAAAAGCAGCAGGACGGCGGCGCGAAACAGTGACCGTGACTGTCCGTTTGTTTCGGCGGAGAAAAAGCTCGCCAGGCAGCGGCGGCGGGTGTGGGCGATGATTGTTGTCGCGGGATCGGAACATTTATTGGGATTGTGTTGTGGCGACAGGGTTGTCCATTGCGCACCGTGATAATTTGCTGAAATCGAATGCCGAAAGTTCTTGATCGTCTGGCTGCTTGAATGCAAATCATGTCCCATGTTCATGAACCGCCGCCAATTCCTCAAAGAGTTTCCTCTCAAAACGTGCGTCGCGGCGGCGGCGGCCCAGAGACTGATGACGCTCCGCCTGCCGGCGGCTGACACCGGGGCGCGCGGTTCGTGGACACGCCCACGGGCAAAGACTGGCTGGCCCGCTGGCAAAAAAACATCGTCAGCGACGCGGTTCGCTCGCGTTATTGCGACAAGGAAATGGGCGAGGAACTCGGCTGGCTTGTCAGCCCGTTTCTCAACGGCTTCTACTACGGCCATCTGGCCACCGGCGACATCCAATGGGTGGAGCGGCTCCATGGATTGGCCGGCCGCGGCATTGCCGCCGCGCAAGCGGTCATGGAACGGCCACGCGATAAAAATTTTTAAGCCGTCCAGGGATCGTGTCGGTGAAGCTGGTCAGGGTGGTGGTGTTGGTGAAGGTCTGCAAGGACTGCCAGCTTGAGAGGTTGGTGGAGGATTGCACGGTTAAAACCAGTCCTGTGCTGCTGGTGAACTGAAACTGGAAGCTGCCATTGGAGAGGAAGGCGGGGTTGCCGGTAAATTTTGGCGGTGTGTTTGTGTCCAATATGCTTATCACGGAAGAAAGCTGGCTGCCCAGCCACGCTCCGCCCGAAGCGGAGATGAGTTCGAGGGAGAATTGCCGGGTCGGGTCAATGCTGCGGTCGTTGAGAATGGGAACGGTGATATTGCTGCTGGTGACTCCGGCGGCAAAGTTGACGATGCCGGCGGTGGTCGTGTAATTGGAACTGCCGGCGGTCAAGGCATACGTCGTGTAACTGACTTTCACGGGCAAAGTGCTGGTCCCGGAACGCATGAGCGCCACGGTGACGCTGCCGGCGTTTTTATTGACGTTGGTCGCCGTGGCGGCCCATTGGATCATGCCGCCGCCGTTGGCGGGCCAGGACGTGATGCTGTTACTGGCGTTGAGGATGGCGGTCAAAGCATCCGAGTTGTCCTGGCCGGGAGTGGCACTGGTGCGTTCGTTGAACAGGGCGGCGAATTCCAAACCATTGGTCGCGGTGCCAGTCTGGCTGATGTTTTGATACAGGACGGAAGTTGCCCCCGGCAAACTTCCAAAAAAGGTATAGTCCCAACCATAATTTCCTCCAGATGGTCGAACGTGGCCGCCTTCCCAATAATTCAACAGATAATGACAAAGCCCGATGGCGGAAGCGCTCACGCCGCCGAAGGAATCAAAGGATTCATAATAAAGACCGCCATCCACGTCACGCACCGTCAGATTCGTCGGAAAATCAACGGCCGAGCTTTCCAAATATGGCGATGGCTCGCCATACCAAATTTCCCACGGGGCGAGGTCGCTGGGGCGGCTGCGCGCCTGGATGACATTGGTGAAGCCCAGCGAATTGGTGATGATCGCATTGCCGAGCAAATCCTCCTGAATGTAATTGATATACGATTTACCACTGGCCTTTTCGATGACGCGCCCGAGGATTTGATAGCCGAGATTCGAATAGGCATAAGTTGTGCCGGGGGCGTGATCCAGCGGTTTTGAGAACATCCAACTGATGACGTTGGTTGGGCCGGCTGGATAATTCAAACCCATTTCGGTTGAAATCTCAATGGTGCTGAAAACCGGATCCCCGACCGGGGAAATAGCATCGTCCCAACCGCCTTCATGATCCACCACGTTTTGAACCGTGATGCTGCTGATCCGGCTGTCGCCCAGCACGCCACCCCAGGGCGGAATGCCGAGGTAAGAATAAACTAATGTGTTGGTGGAGATTTTCCCGGCATCCACGAGTTTATAGATCGCGGACTCCGTCAGCATTTTGGAAACACTGGCCAGACGGAAAAGATTGTCAGGATGGATGACCCTGGTGAAATTGGTGTCACGCCAGCCATAGCCTTGGCGGAACACCAGCTTGCTGCCATGCATCAACGCCAGCGTGCCGGCTTGAAATTGGTGGCTGGCGAGATAATTGGTCATGGCGAATTCCAACGGAGCGAGTTCAGGCACGATCGGGCCGGTGCCATAAGTTTGCGCGCGGCCAAGGCCAAGGCCGAGAAACAGCCAGACACTCAAGGCAAGTAAGGTGAAAATTATTTTTGACCAGAGGTGATGTGGCATATTCATTTCTTTTGCAGAAGATGACTGATTTTAATGGCTTCTCAAGCATAAAGCGCAACATCATGCTGAAGCCCTGCACGATTTTAGGTGACCAATTGGCGCGGGCGCAACCATCGCCACCAGCCCGGCGGGAAATTCCGTCGCCACGAATCAACGCCAAAAAGCGACGCCGTTCATCAAGCATGATTTCGCAAACAGGTGCAACACTTGTTAAGATAGGGGCATTACTTCAAAAAAGAGCGGCATCACCCGCCAAAAGAGCGGGAGTGATTAAAAGACTGGCGGGAGCGGCGGATTTTTTCAGTCACAAACCCTCCGCAAAAAACCCTCCGTTCGCGGAAATTTATATGTGCGCGATGATATTATCGCCAAACTGCGAACATTTGATTTCCGTCGCACCTTCCATGAGGCGGGCAAAATCGTAAGTGACGCGCTTGCTGCCAATCGCGCCGTTTAGACCTTTGAGAATTAAATCCGCCGCTTCCGTCCAGCCCATGTAACGCAGCATCATTTCGCCGGACAAAACCACGGAGCCGGGGTTGACCTGATCTTTGTTCGCATATTTAGGAGCCGTGCCATGCGTCGCTTCAAAAATCGCGTGGCCGGTGATGTAATTGATGTTGCCGCCAGGCGCGATGCCGATGCCGCCGACCTGTGCCGCGAGCGCGTCGCTCAAATAATCGCCGTTCAAGTTGAGCGTGGCGATCACGTCGAAATCCGTCGGGCGCGTCAGCACTTGTTGCAAAGTGATGTCGGCAATCGAATCTTTGATGACGATACCCGCACCGGGTTTGCCTTCGGGAATTTTGCACCACGGGCCGCCGTCAATTTCGACCACGCCGAATTCCGACTTGGCGAGTTCATAGCTCCAATCACGAAAGCCGCCCTCGGTGAATTTCATGATGTTGCCCTTGTGGACGATCGTGACGGATTTTTTCTTTTCGGTGATGGCGTAAAGCATCGCCGCGCGGAAGAGCCGTTGCGTGCCGGTTTTTGAAACAGCCTTGATGCCGAGACCGACGAGTTCAGGCGTTTCGCCGAAACGGATTTTCTTAAAATCTTTTGGAAAATTTGTTTTAAGAAATTCAATCGTCTTGAGCGCCGCTTCCTTGCCCGCCTCGAAATCAATGCC
>Ga0209483_1001641_pt1 | contig 16718 bp, 13 predicted proteins | sample NGEPerA_FD_184508 | JGI IMG/M metagenome (GOLD analysis project Ga0209483, IMG submission 184508) | Arctic peat soil microbial communities from the Barrow Environmental Observatory site, Barrow, Alaska, USA - NGEE PermafrostL2-A... | ecosystem: Environmental > Terrestrial > Soil > Wetlands >... | reverse complement strand
CCGACGCCGACGGCCCGTATCAACGATCTCAAGGCGCCTCACGTGGCGAGTGTCAGTAAGGATATCCATACTCACAGTCAGCTACCTGCCGAAGAATTCGGCAAGGCGGCCCACACCGAGTGGTTACCCTTCTTCTCGCCATTTAAACCCCGGCAGTGAGCCTCTCCAATCCAAGAAATCGTAGCGCCCAGAAAACGCGCTAGTTGTCGGCCCGCATCTGCGCGGCGCGCCGCCTGAATTCGACCGTCAACCCAACAATGTCATTGTGATGCTGCCAAAGAAAGGTTTGCACCTGGTCCTGCGCGGTGATCGCCAAGTCCACGCCCAAAACGGTCACGTCGCCCACGGTAAAGCTCCCCGCAGTTCCAAACACACGAAAATCCACTTCGGTGGGATTGCGCGGAGTGCTCCCATGCGAATTGATCAATTGCGTGGTTACAATCGAGACGTCGGTTCCAAGTGGAATTTCTCCGGTTACACGAAGCGTTTGGCCTGAATACTTATTGAATTCCATTTCATAAAGCACGAGCGCATAGTCGCGAAACGCATCCTCGAATTCCCGCAGATCGTTGGGGGAGACGGTGTTCTTCTCAGGACCAAGCGCGTAATCGGCAACACGATTCAAGTTGGTCAGTGAAAGAAGGAAAGCCCGGAAACGCTTGTTCTTCTCGTCTTTCGGTAGACTTACATCGTTCAGGATCGCAAAACCCGCGTTCACGTCGTTTTGCACAAAATTTTCGGCCGGAGATGCGGCTTCGGCGGACGCGGACGACAGAACGAGGGCCGAAGGTGCGAGGAAGAGCAGCGTCAACGCGCGAACGACCCAAATCCATAAGGTCATTCGGCTCAAGCGATACAACAACAGTGATACGCGAGCGCTGATGTGCCTGCTCCGGCTGCCGACGCGCTGCTCTGTCATTCTTACGTGAATTGAATGACTCATGTGATATTTCCTACGGTCTTAGGGGCGGTCGAACGTCGCATAGCGAGCAGGTTCTTGAAGGGCGAACACAACGTTGCGCGAGAGATGTCAATGAGCTGGTTGTCCAGCTCGCACCCAACGCAGTACCGCAAACGCGAGATAGTTATGCCGAGACAGTGATCTCAGATCACTGAGCGCCTGTAGTTTCTGAGCAGGGATCTTTTCAAGCACGTCGGCCGCCTGGCCCGCGAATTCAGCATCGGACAATTCGGGTAAGTCCGCGTCAACCGCCTTCACCGGGATATTGAGTTTTCCTCCGATTTCGATTCGGTAGCGTCCTGGCTCGAGCGCAGAGCAATGTACAACGGCAAAGCCAGGCTCCATCGGTGACGCATGCCCTATTTCCCGGCCTGTATCGGTCTTCAAAAAAACATCAGCCGGCGCACCGATCCACAGAACCGTAAGATCTTGCGGACGGCCGCGCACGTTCTGTTGTGTTAAGGGAAGAAATGGGCTTGCGGTGATCGCTGTTACTCCCGCCGAATCTGCACCGCTTTGGGGGAGTGCCAAATCACGAGGAGTCGTGCTCACCGCTTCCGGCAGTGGTGCCGGCGGCGAAAAGACCGCGCTCCAAGCCTGCAGAAATCGGCGAAACGCGCTCGGCGATAGCTCCTCAGACGTTGCGCTGACGCGAAATGGGCCGGAGGCGTTGTTCAGCGTAACCGAATTGTTGTCGCCGGCAAATTCGAGCACCGTAGTCACACCCGGCCGTGTAACGCGAACTACATCGTCGTGGTAAAGTGGTTGGTAGGTATCGGCTTCGATCGTCGCAGCATTTTTATGCTTGACTGTAACGCCGCTCGAACTAGGTGAAATGGATACGATCTGGCCTACAATGTCCGGGCGTGGTGCTTCCGCGCTTGCAAACGCTACGCCTGCAAGCAACGACGATACGGCCAATTGTACAAAAAAAACAGCGCAGCGCATGACGCGAATACAATTTCCTGCTTCCATGATTCCCCTCCTATTTAGAAAACTCCCCCGGCCCGCATTAATTTGAGGAGCAGGCTTTCGACAACTTCTCCTATCAAGTCGATAATCCAGCGCGCACCATCCGCAAATCCCTCAAGGGAAAGAGCGAATATCGGTGTGAAAAACTCAAGGCCCAAACCGCTCGTTACAGGGCCACCGCGAATGCTGAGTGTGGTGAACGCCGCAAACACCATGGCGACTGCAAGGGTGACTAAATAGGCGGCCGCCGACGCGATTCCCACAGTAATGCGCCCAAGCAGACTTACGGGACGAAGACGCGCGGCGCGCACGTTGAACATCCAAAAGGCGAGCCAAGGAATGGATGTGACGAGTGTGATTTCGAGCTCGTGCTCAATCTTCGACCAGATGCCAAATTTTTCGACGAACGTGTTGTTCAGAAATGCGTGGATGCCATTCAACACGATTTCGGCACCCGTCATGTCGCCGAGCGGTGTGCTGTGATGATCGAATGCCATGATAGCGCTTGTGCTAACAATGACGATTTTGTCGTGGAGCAGGCCGGGATCGAGCGACAGGTTATCGCGTTTGGTCATGATCGCGGAAGTCAGATATCGATCATAGGAGCCCTGATACTGCGCGGAGATCACCGGGCGTGCTCCGGTTGAATCAGGAACAATTGACGGTATCGAGAATGTCATGCGCTCGCCTTTATCCGCCCGGTCGGCAATATCCGATCTAGACAGCGCGCTCGAAAATTGACCCCTGTTGCCCGTGCAAAGCGGAACATCTGTAACAACATTATATCGGCAATCTAGTGCATGGAGGATTCGCGGATCGTGGTTGGCGCCAACATAGAGCGCCGCCAGATAAGGCACGGTCTGCAGGGTCTGGACGCGTTGCTTGTTGTCCTCGCGGGCGGACACGCTCGCTGGATAACCCCGCACAACGCTGTCGCCTTCCTGAGCGTTCTGCCAGAGCACCGCGGGCGCATAGCGGATGTTGGCGAACCTAAGGCCCGCCGGCAGTAACGAGCGGTCGATCACGCCGTGTCTCCGCTCGCCGACAGGCCTGAATGGGGCTACGGAGACGACTGGCACGTCCGGATGCGCGCGCATTGCCGCCGTTAGGCGCGCGAAATCCAATCGCGGTTCTGGAGCGCCCGGATCGCCGTCCCAGAGCGCAACATCGATGATTACGATCCGGGGCTCTGCATCCAATGCGGCGGCTACGACCCGCGCGGCGAGGCCAGGTGCGGCGGGCGAACGGCTAAAACAGCGCGGACTTTTCTCAAATGAGTCGCATGACGCGCCATCTATATCGAGGAATACATATCCACGGCCGTCTGTCCGCAGATGGTTGGGAGGCGCCAACGCCAAATCCATCCGCATCACAGCATCAATTCCACGCGTCTCAAGTTCCTGCAATAACTGCTGCAATGCCCGCACCTGTGGCGCCAAGAACAAGAGTATGCCCGACAGAATGAGCGAAAAAACGATGCCACCAAGCCAATGCACCATCGCTTTTGCGTTAGTGTCGTGCGGCAAGCGGTCGTTATCCGGCATTGACCCCACTCATGTCGGTTGTTCGTTGCGACTGTCTGTCACGGTACGATTTGCACGGCCTTTGTGGACGGTATTTCATTGGCGTTCTTATTCGCGTTTATGAGCTGATTGAGCAATGCTACGACTTCTAGCGTATGATCGGTCGGATCATCTTGACGCACATAGTAATTCGCGCCGCGATAGGCGACGACGATGCGATCAGTGCCAGGTAGATGGTGCAGCTGAAACAATGTGTGCGTGGCGCCATCGACAGTCCATGTCACACCCTTCTTCACATCGTCTGAATTGCGGTCGGCATCGACGATCTGTTGCACTCGCCCCAGATATTGGATGATCCCGTCTACGGAACGCAGGACATAACCTTGACCTTCGCTCGTCGAGGTTTGCACATTTGACCAAGATGCCTTGCACTCGACGACCTGGCGGTGCGTGCACGCGAAGACCGTGAGTTCGTCGGCACTCAAGCTGGTGCCGCTCGCGCTTAGGCCCTGCAAGCCAGCTGCGTTGCCGAGCAACGAAAGCTTTGCCGCGTGAGCTGCGGCTTTCTGCTCATTGTCACCTTTCTCGCCTCTGAGAACCGAACATGGGTCTTGCTCGTACCGATTCAGATCGCGGAAAAGTTCTTCCTGTTCGTGCGGTGGAAGCGTTGGTGGTGTGCAGATCGCCACCTGCGTCGGCGACGGCAGGAAGTAATAGCTTTTGTTGTTCACGAGCCGGACCACGCCCGGAAAACTGTTCGCGCCGGTTGCCCTAAAAGCGGCCGGGTCTGCGGGTGAGAGAGAAGTGTAGATATTAAGATAGACATCGCGGCTGGACCAATCATTCACCTCGCTCACAAATGCTGCATAGTCATCGCATTGGCTTCTCGAATGCGCGCCATCGTGGCAGGGAAGGTTCTTATGCTCTTCCAGGCCGTCGCGCGTGCTTGCCAAGAAGAGATGCAGCAGCACCTGCGGCGCATAATCGCGATGCCAGTAATATTCCCACGTCACGGGGTCAATTGGACGCAACATCCCTAGAATGAACTGTTGCGTGTCGAGTTGAGTGGCGTCGAAAGTCGGGTTGGATGTCAAACTGGCGTTTGGCTGGGTGAGATATTCCTTGCCCGCCAACTGTCCCGGGCCGAATGGGATAGTGACGTTTCCCGTGCCGACCGTGCCTGCTATGCTGACATGGATATTTTGAAATTCAGCGAGATAGGTCGGCGCTTTATCGCGCGCGCGCAAAATATTTGTGACTAGAATCTGGTTATTGACGTCCTCTTCGACCTGATTGTATTCGACCGCGCGTGTATCGATTAGGCTGCCAAAGGAACAGGCCGTTAGGACCAGCAGGCCACATAAAATTCCGATGAGTCTGGCCAAGATTCAGCCCCCCGAGGCCGCAACGTAGCTTCGCATATTGCGGCACTTTCCGGCAATGGCCGACGGCGGCTTGTGTCGCAAAAAAGCGCCAAATGAAGCGCTTTATCCGCATTAGTCCGCGCCCAGATTGATGACCTCGACACGTCGGTTCTCAGCTGCCAGCGGATCGGAGAGATTGAGCGGCTCGGTTTGGCCTCGGCCCGATACCGTGAGGCGGTCACTGTCCACGCCTGCGGCCTGTACAAGATAGTCACGAACGGCTTTTGCACGGCGCAGGGACAACGTCATGTTGCTCTGCGCTGATCCTGCAGCATCGGTGTGGCCAACAATCTCGAAACGATCTCGGGCCATGTCTTCGCGCATGATCGCGTGGGCCAATCGGGTCAGCAGGTCCAGGGAGTCAGACAGTACTTCACTCGAAGCGAATGAAAAATTAATGGACAATGCGACCGAAGCATTTCTTGGAGCCGTTGCCTGGCTTGAGAGCCTGGCCCCCCGCATGCGCACACCTGGCGGAAGCGTCGACACCGCCGGGGGCGGTGGCTGAAGAGCGCTGTGAAGCTCATCCTCCGTAATCTCGTTTCCCTTTGGGGACGTGGCTGCAGTCTGGGGCTGGGCAACAACCGGGCCGGTCCAAACACAAACGACGACAGCGGCAAATAGTCGTGCCCGGATCAAGGCCAGACTCGGAATGCGGAAATGATCAAGCTTTCCCATTTGCTGCACGCTTTCGGTTCGCAATCATGGCATTGGAGGCTCGGCGGAATGGAACGCGGTGATAGCGATCGATCCCGAATTTGCCGCAAGGATCCGCAACAACGCTGAAAGTTGTTCGGCGGAAGGTGCGCGACCGTGCACGGCGCGGATTTCCGCAACTAGCTGTCCAGGATATTCCGGCGCGACGACGAAGATGAGATGATCGGTTCCATACGGAGGAGTTATATCAATGGAAGCATGATAGCGCCCCGCTAAATTGGTATGAGCTTGGTCGTCCGTGCTCCGGGACGGATCGGGCGCAAGAACTGCAAAAGATCCATCCGAGCCAACGTCGAAACCCACGACGTAACCCGCAACGGGTGAGGACAAGTCTATCCCGACGCTTTCGCCTGAACGAAAATTATGATTGCCGGGCAGCAGCGTGAGCGAAGTAGTGGTATGACTTGCCAGTTGTGTCACGGCGTTTGCCAACGACCATTTGGCGAAGACGGCAGAATATAGCGCCGGGTCGGTGGAGTGGCCGAAACGGAAAACGACAACTCCGGCAGGATCGCGCAACTCGCCGGTATCGGTATCAAGTGTCAGATCTGACGAAGATCTGCTGAGCCGTGTGCCGCTAATGCGTCTGACAAGCGACTCCAGTGCTGCCTCGCGCGTGCCTGTAATCCTGAGTGCCAGCAGACCACCGCTATAGGTTGTTGACGGCGGTTCGGCGGTTGCTGGTGACGGCCCCTCCGTCGGAGTAACATAAGGTGGCGCGGGACTAAGCGGCCCAGGTAGAGACGCCGAAGGTTGGTAGTTTCCGCCATGGACCGACTGTGTGTTTAGGGGCTGGCCGGTAATCGTGAAATCACCATTTAACTGATCATAATATGCAGGCGTCTGCACGTGGTTAGCTTGAGCGGCGAGCGAGGAAACATCGCGCTGAAGATCCTTAGCAATCTCAACCAACGAGAGATTTGTCTGCGGCAGATAATGCAGAAGAACCCGCGTGAACACGGAATTACGATCGCTGTCGCCGGTAGGAAGCCGGTCGAGTGCAGTCTGGCCATAGCCCGCGGAATAGATCATGAAGAAGCCGTCGCTTGATGCGGCAGTTCTGGCGAGGCCGCGATTTCCTGAAGACCCACGCATTCGCGGGCCATAGGGATTGCTGCGACAGGCGTCCAGAATAATGACATTGGTCGCTGCGCCATGCCCTTTCAATGTGTCAAGGATAGAAGAAAGGGCAATCGAATGGCCGGTCAGTGTGGCCGCGTCCACCGTGGGGCTTGGCGCGTCGGAGGGAATTAGATAGTTCGCGCCGTTGATTTCCACGCCGTGACCAGCAAAATACACCACGGTCGATGAACCAGGTTCAATCTGGGCCGCAGCCGAATCGACAGCCTCGTGTATGCTGTCCGCCGATGCATCCAAGCGCAGAACAACGCGGTAACCCAATTTCTGCAGCGAATTTGCGACAGCCTGCGCGTCGTCGCGTGCGCGATCGAGCTGATTGCCCGCCGGTAGATTTGCGTAGTGATCATTGCCAATGACCACTGCGACCGGCGTTGCAGCGTAAGCACCGGGACCAGCCGCCGCGAACGCGAACAGCGCCAGCAACGCGACCGATCCACGTCGAGCAATTTCTCCTGCGCGGCTCACTTGGCCCTTTTCCTCAATGCAATATGAAATCCGCTCCGAGCGCGAACGCGGCCGGCTGCTGCAATCCGGCAATCCCGGTTTGCGCGGCCAACACGGCCATTTCGACGCTGGTATACTCCATAAGCTCGTGCGCCGTAACCACGCCGTCGTGCGCGACGTCGGCTTTCCCGCTCAGCCCATCGAGCACGGCCTTCGTGAACAGACCGTGGCCGAGCGCATCGGTTTCAGCAGCAAACTGATTGGCTCGCGCAGCCGCAAGTACGGCGACACCTGCCGAACTGCTCAACTCGCGCATGAAGCGCCTTTGAAATGTCTGGAAGCGATTGAAAGCGATTGCGGTCTCGCCCGATTGGCAGGAGTCGATCATCACGAACATGCGCTGGGCAGGCGCTGCCACCAGCGCCTCGCGCAAAGTCGCCGACGTGAGATCGGTTTGCTTCAAATGACCGTCGACCGTTATGAAATTCCAGTCATTGTTGAGAATCTCACCGTGACCGGCAAGATAAAGCACAACGACATCGCTGGGCTTCGTCTGACCAAGACCGGCAAGGGCGTTTTTTACACTCGCAAGAGTGGCTTGGCCATCTGTCAGAACCAGCGGCACGATGCTCGAAAAATGGTTGCCAGTCTGCTGCTCAAACGAGGCCGCGATCGCCCGGGCGTCAGCCGTTGGATAAACTATCTTCATGTCGCCAGTATCGAGGAAGGTATCCTGATAATTACTGACACCGACCATAACTAGATAAAGTGTGCTGTTATCCGGCGGCCCGTCAAACACTTTGGAGACCGTTTTCGAGCGGCCTATGATCGCCTGATCTAGTCCGCCGTTGGCACCGTGGGTGGAAGATGAGGTCGCCGAAAACGTGTTGGGACCCGACGTCGGCGTCACGCGGTAGGCGGCGGCGAGGATGTGATGACCATTGGCCGTGGTCTCTTGCTGTTGCAGGAACGATCCCGCTGGCACCAGTTTTCCGTTGTGGTAGAGACTTGTTGGCCCAACACCGCCGCCCTGGTCTTCCGCAAGCACTATGACAACGGCTGGAGTGGCTGCGATTGCGGCGCTCGCGGGCAACTGGACATCGAGTTTTGGCGGTAAGACCATGCCGTCGCTGACCGTCGCTATATTCGACAACGGCGCGCGCGCGTCAGGTGCCATGTAATCTGAAAGCAGGCCAGGTTCGAAATATTTATCGGAGAATTGATTCAACGTGACGCGTTGCGATTTGGCTAGCCAACCAACATCTAGCATGCCTTCCTGTGAACCATCGAAGCGGCCATTCTGATCGATCACTGCCCAACCTTTGGCCGTCATGTAGACCTGAAGAACATCGCGGCGCGCCGCGAGGTCCCAGATTCGAACCATACCGCTCTTTTCGGCACTGATGACGTGACCAAGGCCAGAATCTAAGAAGATCCCGACGACAGGACTTTCCTTCAATCCTAGTTTGATCGAGGGTGCAAGCGAGACGTCGCGCCCGGCACCCAGTCCGTTAAGATTGACTGTCCCGTCCGAGCTGCCCTGCGCCACAAATTTGCATGTACGGTCGATGGCCACGACCGATCCGGAAGTCTGCCCACTCTTTTGAGTAGCACCCGCCGTGATGGTGAAAATACTTCCGTCGTTAGTCGTGGCAAGAACTATCGGCTCGTCTTGGCAGCCGCTCACCGTGCTCGCGGTCAACGGCAGATGACCCAGCAAAGATGCTGCACGGCTTGCAGCGATCGCAAACACATCGCCCGCTTGCGTCGCCACGATTGCATCGCCGCTGGCGCCACCATAACCGATGGTTGTTGCTCCGCCGGCAGGAAGCGATACCGGCATGAATGCGTGTGTCTTTGCGTCGAAGGCGACGACGCCCGCAGAACTGGCCGCATAGCCGCGCTGGCTGCCGACAAAAACAACGCCGGCCGCTGTGCCCCCAAGCCGCGCCGAAGCAACAACGGAACCATCGGCCGTATACGCTGTAACGCTTCCGTCGGACGTTTCGGCGAGTACGACAGTGCCCGGTGCATTTGATGCAGCGAACTGCGCGCCAGCCGCATGAAATCGCGCGAGTTCCACGCCCGTCGTGACGCTCCACACTGCGACATCCCGTTGGCTCAGGAGAATCGTCAGAACGCTGTGGCTGGAATCGACGTTCAATCCGGCAACAGAACCTGCGTTGCTTTGCACGTCCAGCGTGGGTCGAAAAAAGTCGGATGCGATCGAAGATGAGATCGCGTCTGAGATTCCCTGACAAGATGCGATCGAAGGCGAAAGAAGGCCGATAACAAACGCCAGAAGAGTTCCGGTATTGCGGGCATTCGTTCGTAAGCGAGAAATCATCTCTATCCCCCGAGACGGATCCCTGTGGATACTATCTCAGTACAGCGCGCAGTGCCGCTCTCACAAAAATAAATATGGCTCAAAAATCGGACGAAGTGTGATTCGGATGATATTTGGTGCAGTGCTGGAGCGATTCGCAAAGCGCACAAACGAGGGGGCCGCGCCAAGCGCCCGGCTCCCCAATTCATTTTCCAACTCGAACGCTCAATTGAAGCGTGAGCGGAACTTCAACAGAGCATACCAACCTGCGTCGCCATGCTGCGGAATCTCCGCCCCTGCTTCGGCGCCAAGCGTGGTGGTTGCCGAGACCTCGCCGCGAATGCCGACGCCCAGCTGTGAACTGAGCTCCGAAGCGCTGGAGCCACCGAAAGATTCTGATACGCGGCCAACAAGGTAAGGAATATGCATGCCCGACGGAAAGCCGACTTCAAGACCCGCTCCGACGTCCGAAAGGAAATTACTGCCCACGCCACCGCCGCTCACTGAAATTCCAGTATAGCTGACATCGAAACGCGTAAGAGTACTCGACCCGCGCCACACCCAATTCATATCAGCCGTGCCTGAGAAAGCGTTGTTCGACGAACCCATATTCGGATCGCTTGAAGTGTAATTCGCCTCCACCAAGAGGAATGATGCTCCGCTCGAGTCCTGCTGGAACACATCGGCGAAATAAGCACTGAGACCATACGCATTGAAATCGCCCCGGGAATCTGTGCTGTAGTTGACTGCGCCGCCCCAATAGTTATTACCAGGATGGGTGTCGATACCAGCCAACACGTCGTAACCGGTTGTATGCGCTATGCCGACGGCACCCAATTGGCCCCATGCCGCTCCGCCGTGCGAATCATCTGTTCCCAGATTTAGGGCTACCTGATCGCCTACGCGTTGCGAAATCGCCGACGAAAGTGCGGCTGTGATTTGCTTAATGGTCTCTTCATCTGCGAAAGCAGGTGCGGCAGTTGCGGCGATGGCAACCATTGATATGCCCAAGAGCAAGCAACCCTTTACTGATTTATTCACAGTATTCCCCCTTGGCCAACGCGTTGCGCTAGGCCGATGATTACGCCGGACAAGATTTTCAGCCCCAATGCCGTTCTTCGCCGACAACCGATACGGGAAGAATATTTGTATTTCGCGGGAGACGACAAGGCAGCTAGGAGTACCGAGCGGCGAAAGTTCCCGAGTGTGATATCAAGGTCACAAAAGAGTTAACTATTGGAGTAAGGCGGTTGTTTGATACGCCCGTTAGGGGGCTGAATGCAGCCCGAGAACGCCCAGCGCGTATTGCTTGCCCTGTACGGCTTGTGCGATCAGCCGAGCCGCAGCGCCAGCCGCCTCCTGATTTGTGAGGGACATCAACTGGGCACGTAGTTGGTCGGGACTATCTACTGTAGCGAGCGCAACCAAATGATCGACTCCAAAGGGCGGCTTCACGGCGGAATCGAAGGAAAGGCCACCAGCCAACCTGGGCCCGGCCTCATCAGGATTGTTCGGATATTGTGGCTGCACTTCGCCATCACATGCCAGATCAATGACTGTCAGGTAGCGCAGTTTCGGATCCGTGGGCGCGCCGATGGAGATCGTCACAACTTGGCCTTGGCGGAAAAGCGCGCCCGCTTCGTTGCTCTTTCCGGATCCCTGTAATCCAAGGCGAATGTCGAGATTGCTCTGAGCGGACATTTCTTTCAACGCCAGGAGCGAGCGCCACTTATCGGAAACTCCAGAAAATTGTCCAATGTTTGTTATGTCTTGGGCTAAAAGATCGCCGTGCTGCAAATCGACAACATCACCCTTTCGCGCGTCCCACATAAGTTCCGCAGATCCGCGGCTGGGAGCGGCTACGATATCGGGTAACCCACTCAGCAGTCCGGGCGCGCCTCCCTCAACCCAAACCAGAATCGGATTCGCGGGCGGCAACGCCACAGTCGAATTGCCTTTACCTGCGAACGGCAGCGGCTCGGCCTCACGTCCAGGAAAGAAGTGCACGGCTGGAGTCTGCCGGCTCTCTGACGCTTCGCGCGCACCTGTCACAATGTATTGACGAAATTCCTCCAGCGTCGTGGTGCCGTCGTGGTTCGCATCTGCGTTGCCGGCAAATGCGTGGGCGACGTACCAGCTCAGCGCGCCGTGTTGAGCGCCTTCGATCTTCAACTCCGGCGTGGTTTCGCTATCGAGGGCCGCAGCCGCGAACACGACATTTGGCCTTTGCTTCGTCAATAGATCGGTTGCATCGGAAGCGGGGGGAGGCAGCGAATCGTTGACGATTTGGCCGTAACTAATATCGCGAAAAACAAGGTGCTGCGCCCGCGGATCGATTTCGCGCGTCATTGTGCCGGAATGACAAGAGTCGGCGACGAACAAAACCTTTACAGTATCGGGCACTTCGTCGAGCAATGCTTTGATCTCATAGTCATGTATGCGCTCGCCGTTTTCGGGCGGATCCGTCTGAAAATTCGTTAGAATAAAAACGTCGTCCTTTCCGCTAGGCTTGCGAAACGGCGGTCTCTCGTCCTCTTGTGAGCCGTGCCCCGCATAGGTAAATACAATCCAATCGCCAGGCGAAGCCTTCGCGTCGAGCGCGCGGAAATTCCGATAAATCGCATCGCGGGTAACTTGACCGTCGAGCAATAAACGCACATCTACAGCATTCAATGAATGTAGTGTATTTGCGATAAGTTGGGCATCGTTATCCGCGCCCTGTAGTTGGTTGACATGCGCGTAAGCGTTGATGCCAACAACAAGTGCATAGATGTTTGGCTTGGCGAAGGCGATTTGCGGCAGCGCAATCAGCGACACCGCGCAAATCGATGCGAAGAGTCCGCTCTTGGCAAAGGGCCAGCGGTTAATGCCGGACAAGTTCGACACGGCGATCCATCTGCCAGAGTTCTTCCTGTGTATATTTAGACGGTTGATCGGGTTGATAAGGATCATTGCTACCGCGACCGTCAGTCCGAATGTCAATGTTGACGCCATTTGTCCGCAAAAAGCTGGCAAGCGCCTGTGCCCGCTCATTAGATAGCACCATGTTACCAACGTCGGAGCCGCGCGGATCGGCATGGCCGATCAGCGTGATGCTCGACAGTGGAGGATTTGAATTCCTGACAAAATCGGCCATATCCTTGGCTGCTGTACGACCCTGCTCGGTGAGTTCCGTCGAGTCAAACTCGAACTGGACCGGGAGCGCTACACTGACAATAGTGACCCCGCGGATATTGGCCGCTGCCAGTCCTTCGTTCTCACCGTCGCGACCGCGCAATGTGCCAACATAGCTTTGCGCGAGGAGCCCTGCTTGCTCGGCCTTGCGCTTGAGCGAAAGGATGATGGCTTCACCGGGAGAATCGGGCGTGCCTTTCGGATCGGCGATGGCTGCGAGCGCCTGCTGGTAACGCTCGTCAGCTTGCGCCCAGTCTCTTGTACTGACCTCGATGTCTCCCAAGGCAGCGAACGCCTGCCAAGGCGAGCCGTAATGCAGAGCTTCTTCCAACGCCGCCTTGCTGGGAGTGCCGGAGACAGCGTTATAAATCCGCAGAGCGATCTGATTGCCCACCCATTTTTGATATTCTGGATTGCAGCGTTCTGTCACATCAAGAAAGAAGGTTTTCGCGTGGTTGAGATCACCTGCGGAAAGCGCGGCCTGTACCTGACCGCGAAGCACGGCATCACAATCGGAAGCTTTAGCCTCGGACACAGCAAAGCTTGTCAAAACCGAGAGCGCGATTATTACAAAGCAAACGCGCCGGCGCCATGCGAGGGTCATGTGGCGTGAATCTAAAGCGAGCCGCATGATTCCCCACTTCGCATACATTCTCAACTCAATTCTTGTGGAAACAGGAAAGCTACGCAAGTTCGATCTCGGTTTGCTCTCAAACGATTGCAATGATTGTGAAATATCCGTGCATCGGCTAAACGACTTTGCGCCCGGACAACGGAGTCATCAGTGTCCGGCGCTTACTATGTAGTCAATCTGTCCCGCGGCCCAGCCATCGCTCGGCGGTACAGTCGTTGATGATGATATCTGGGGTCGCTGTTTCAAAACAAAATCTAGGCTGGCGAGATGGCTCGATCCCACCGACGCAAATCCATCCTGAGCACGAAGCAGATCTTCGATGCCGGACCGCGTGGTGCTGACCACTGCGATGACCCTGCCGCGTCCAAATGGTTCCGACGCAGTGAACTTGAAACCTTGGCCATAATTTGCATCGGGGAGCGTGAGCGGCGTTTCGGCGAGTATACGCCCGTCGGCATTGCCAAGCTCACTTCTCGGATTGGGAAAAAGCTGGGTGATCTTTCCTTCATTGTCTAAGTCGAGAAGCAACAGATAGCCGTCAAAAACACTGCTGACACTGATACGAAATTCGTCGCCCACCATCATGTTTCGATCTGGACCGATCGTCACGCGCACGCGTCCATCTTCTTTGCCTGCGGCCGCGACGATGGTTGAGGCACTGGTGATCGGACTGGTCGGCACAGCAACTGGCGGAGTATGGCCCTGTTCGATAGAAAGATTGCGTGCCAGCCAATCGTGAAATGCGGAGACGCGCGTGTAGACGCCATAGACGCCAGCTTTCGCGCAGCGTTCGGTACCAAAACTGACCAGCCCTACTTCCGCCCACTGACCGTCGGCACTCTTGGAGAGCAAGGGGCCACCAGAGTCGCCGGAGCAACTGTCCACACCGCCTTCGCTTTGACCCGCGCAAATTCGCCGCTGATCAATTGAACCGATGCTCGGATCGCCGGTCCACGAGCGCTGGCAAGCTGTGTTGTCGACAATCGGAATATCGGCCTCAATGAGGGTCTCCGAAGCGCTAGAAACAGACGGATCGGGGTTTGTGCGGCCCCAACCCACGATTTTTGCGAAAGGAATGGCCCTGGATTCATTGTCGATAGACACGCTCCTGCCGGAAGAAGCCGGCAAACCTTCGAGCTGCACTGGCTGGATGTCCGCGGAACGATCCAATTCGAGCAGGGCAATGTCGTTTTCAAGGCGGTGCGGTTTACCGAAGTTCTCATGGGTGATAACGCGAATAGCGTGGAAAACCTCGCCCCCGGATTCCCTGCTAGACGAACCAAGACGGATTTCGAAGGATTTTCGAACTTGGAGCGTGCGTTCGTCGGTAGTGCAATGCGCGGCTGTCAAAACAAATTTTGGCGCGACTAAAGTTCCGCCGCACAGCAGCGAACCGTCGATGATGATTGACGCAGCGTAAGGCCACGCCAGCGTCGGAGAGTGCCCCCCGATGACTCGTTCCGTAGCACTATTCTGCGCCCCCAACGGCTCAGTGAGAAGACCGAGAATTACGCACGCGACAAGGAGTGCCTTGAATTTCATCGTCATGAGTCACGCCCCGTTGACGTCATTCATCACTTATGGTTTCGCCAATCATCCAATCCCAATCACCTAATCTGCCAATGCAGCTATTCATTGCGCGATCAATGCGGGTTGGCGGCAATCCGACACCTCCTATTGGGGTCTCATTACTCAGAGGCGGCGCGCGCGTGTACAGCCAGTCCGCCGCAGCGCACATTGCGGACGCCGTCGCGGAAGTCATCCCGGGAGTAGCACTGCTGCTCCCCGTGGTAACAGCAGACAAATTCTAATCTCCGCCGTGAATGCGAACGAGATTCACCGTCTCGGCCCATTGACCTCTGTGGTCGTGATCCAAAACGACGGACAGATCGCGTGACGCATCGCCGCCTTCGTGGCGGAAAACCGTAAAGACGTCGCCATTGGTAAGATCGGTAATGTTATAGATCGGCCGTTGCGAGGTCGAAGCAAAAACCTTGATGACTTCGATTCCCGATGGGCCGCCGACTTGAATGGCCCAGTTGTCATCTGAATCGGGAAGGCGAAGTTCTTTGCCCGCATCGACCCAGTTGTCATGTGCACGCCGGTTCGGGAAGAGCACGGTCGTGCGCCCGCTTGTTCCCACATCGATCACCGTGATGTACGCACCCCGACTCGCCCGGACTTTGAGATGAACCTTGTCGCCGGGTCGATAGCTGCGCCGATCGGTCCATGCGTTCACGTCAAGCGCCCCGTGATGTTCAGGATGCAAATTGTAGATAGGGCGCTGAACGACCGTAAGGTCCCGTTCCATCGATTGATCGTCATCCTGAGCGCCTGCGGCCAGAGGCGCAAACGAGACGAGAACGACGCCGCATATCGCGGTCAGTTTTCCAATCCGGTTCATTGTAATCGATGCCTTTCCCCAATAGCGTCTCGCTAAAGACGACGTTCGCCCCAAAGCAAGGGCCTTGGACTACCGCAAATTCTCCGTCAAAAATTCCATTCTTGCAACTCGGGTGCATGCGGGGGTTGCAACGCCTACTGGAAGCCTACGCGAACTTGCACATACCTCAATAAATTGCGCTCTCCGGCGGGTTGCTTACAACAGCTACCGGGCAAATGCGATTGTCAGATCGGATTGAATATGCTGGCACGCTGGGCCGCAAATGCATGATGCAGGGGCACGGAACGTTGCCTGCATCTCGCGATCATTTCACCGAACGAGTTTGACGCTACTAAGAAACTTGGCGATCGGTGAGCCGTTAACCCATTTTTTTGGTTGAATTGCGTTGGTGGCAATCACTTCCTTTCTACCTTACCCCCACCGTTTTCAATAGACTTTCGAGCAGGTTAGGCGACATACGCCACTCGGTATCAAGGCGACTTCCGACAATTGTGATCTTATAGATTGCCTTAAGCCTGAGCTTCGTATTCGAAATCCTTTTTGGGACGTGTTCTATTCTCACCGTATGCCCCGGCACTGCATCAAAGTACTGTGGAGCAAGGGTTCTCATGAGGTCCGGGGTGATCGAACGCCCAGAGAGCGCGGAAGCGATGGCATTAAGCACAAGTCTTTGCTCAGGCGTCACATCCGACTTTTCGAGAAAATCATTCACGAGATGGCTCATGATAAACGATTCTATCTATTTCCTATTACCATTTTACGGTTAGATGTCCTTTGGCCTGACGGCTTTTTCGCATCAGCGGAAGAGAATATTGCATGGGTGTTGCTCGATCCAAATGGGGTGGTGGCGGCTCAATTGTCTGCAACACTAGCAGGCTGTTGAAGAAGTAGCCGGTGATTGGCGCGGTTCGACGGGTTGTTGCGCCGTGAACGCTTGGGCTGTGGTGACGTGGCATCGGTGAGCGGCATATTGGTTCATGCTGGGGCCATCAGCTTTGG